>Ga0207753_1000071_pt1 | contig 38778 bp, 38 predicted proteins | sample PonA233FremontCA_2_FD_187273 | JGI IMG/M metagenome (GOLD analysis project Ga0207753, IMG submission 187273) | Salt pond sediment microbial community from Fremont, CA, USA - Pond A23 Sediment 3 (SPAdes) | ecosystem: Environmental > Aquatic > Non-marine Saline and Alkaline > Saline | place: USA... | reverse complement strand
TTCCCGGTTCCGAGACCGTCCGCGAGGAGTGTGAGGCTCGCGGCATCGACGAGACGTTCATCAACGCCGGCTTCCAGTGGCGCAGAGCCGGCTGTTCCATGTGTCTGGCGATGAACGACGACTCCCTGGAGGGCGACGAAGTGTGTGCCTCCTCGTCGAACCGGAACTTCGTCGGCCGGCAGGGCAGCAAGGAGGGCCGCACCGTGTTGATGAGCCCCGCGATGGTCGCCGCCGCGGCTGTCGAGGGCGAAGTTGCCGACGCGCGGGAGTACCTGAGCGACGATTCGGCTGGCGGCGCCAGCGGCGTCGGGGAGGCGGCCGACTGATGTCGGGTGAATTCCGTCGCACGCGTTCCGCGTGCGCCAGCGTCTTTGCTATCGCCGTCACCGGCGGTGACGGGCGATGAGCAAAGACAACCACATCACCGAGGTCGGCGGCACCGGCGTCCCGATCCCCGGCGACGACATCGACACCGATCAGATCCTGCCGGCGCGGTTCATGAAGGAGGTCACCTTCGACAACATGGCCGACTACCTCTTTTATGACGCCCGGCGGGACGACGGCGAGTTCAACGACCATCCGCTGAACCGCTTCGAAGGGGCCTCGATCGCGGTTATCAACTCCAACTTCGGCTGTGGCTCCTCCCGGGAGCACGCCCCACAGGCGATGATGCGATGGGGCGTCGACGGCATCGTCGGCGAGTCCTACGCCGAGATCTTCCGCGACAACTGCAAGTCGCTGGGGATTCCGGCGGTGACGACCGACCACGAGACGGTCGTGGAACTGCAGGAGTGGATCGAGAACAACCCCGACGGCGAGATCGACATCGACGTCGAAACCGAGGAAGTCACCTACGGCGAGACGACCATCGACGTCGAGATCGACGACGCGATGAAGGAAGCCCTCGTCGAAGGCATCTGGGATACGACCGCGCTGATGTACTCGAATCGCAGTAAGGTCGAGGAAACGACGGCCGACCTGCCGTACGTCGAAGGCGACGACTGATCGCGATCGACGACTGGCTGTTTCGTTCACTGTCTCGTCGTGCATCCGACCTGCGAGCCATCCGTCTGAACGGCGTCTCCGTCGGCGTGGCAAAATCGTAGCAATAGTTACGCTGCCCGCTGACTTACGCAGTGCCCGAGGTGGGTTCGGGATTCGTGTACCAGTAGGCCCACAGGATCAACACGCCTTGCAGCGGAAGCCGTCCCCACCGAATCAGCGGTGAGGGATCACTCCCGCCGATTCCGTCGACGACGACCATCGAGGTTGCCATGTAGATGTTCGCCGGAAAGATGGCGATCAACAGCGCGATCGTCGCCCACGCCGCGTACCAGCGCGTTTGGGGGATCAACACGCCGATCCCGACGGCGATCTCTGCGACGCCGGAGAGATACACCAACGCGAGTGGTGCGGGCAACATCGGCGGAGTGATCCGGACGTACAGCTCCGGAGCAACGAAATGCAGGACGCCGGCAACGACGTACCCCAGTCCCATCAGGTAGAGCAACGGGCGTTTGAACCGCGCCAAGCGATCCCTCATTGCCGCCTGCTACGTCGACGGCAGGGAAGCGGTTTGTGGTCGGCCGTTCGTCGTGACACGATCCGGAGCTCCCACACATCGACATGCTCTTTTCAGTGCTGACGAGACGAACCGTATGAGCCACCAGATCGCCGTCATCGAAGGCGACGGCATCGGACGGGAAGTGATTCCCGCGGCCGTCGACGTGCTCGAATCGCTCGATCTCGATCTCGACTTCGTCGAAGCAGAGGCCGGCGACACGGTCAAGGCTGAAACGGGCGAGGCACTCCCACAGGAGACCTACGACCTCGCGGCCGAATCCGACGCCACGCTGTTCGGCGCGGCCGGCGAAACCGCCGCCGACGTGATCCTCCCACTGCGGGATGCGGTCGACTCCTTCGTCAACATCCGGCCCGCGAAAGCCTATCCCGGCGTCGATGCGGTCCGCCCCGAAACCGACCTCGTCTTTCTCCGCGAGAACACCGAGGGCGTCTACTCCGGCCACGAGGACGACCTCTCCGAGGATATGTCGACGCTCACCCGCGTCGTCACCACCTCAGCCTCCGAAAAACTGGCCGAGTTCGCCTGCGAATACGTCGCCGACGGCGACAACGCGGGCTTTAGCGTCGTCCACAAGGCCAACGTGATGCGGAAAACCGACGGCCGATTCCGCGATGCGGTTCTCGGCGTTGCGGACGAGCACGGCGTCGACACCGACGAGGTGCTGATGGACGCCTTCGCGACGCGGATCTGTCTCGATCCCGGGCAGTTCGACACCGTCGTCTGCCCGAATCTCGCGGGCGACGTGCTTTCCGACCTCGCGGCCGGCCTCGTCGGCGGACTCGGCCTCCTGCCGTCGGCGAACATCGGCGACGCTAACGCGCTGTTCGAGCCGGTCCACGGCACCGCTCCCGACATCGCGGGCGAGGGCATCGCCAACCCCTCGGCGGCGATCCTCTCGGCCGCGATGTTGCTCGATCACCTCGGCTACGACGAAGCCGGGGCAGCCGTCGACGACGCGGTCGAATCCGTCCTCGCCGAGGGCCCGCGGACGGCGGATCTCGGCGGGTCGGCCGGGACCGACGACGTCACCGACGCGGTCCTCGATCGCCTCGAGTGAGGACCGGACGTTCCCGCGGCCGTGGAGCCGCGAGGAACACTTAGGGGGTTCGAGTGCACGCTTCCGAACGCCAATGAACCGGAACCTCCACGCGACGACCCGGCCGGCCGACCGGCGCACCCGCCGGGAGGGGGCGGACTGATGCCCGAGCGCGTCGCGACCGTCGTCCCCGAGGACGGGCTTCACGCCCGGCCCGGCGCGACGTTCGTCGAGATCGCGGCTGACAGCGACGCCGACGTCAGCGTCGCCCACACCGACGGCGATCCGGTGAACGCCGCGAGCATGCTCGCAGTGACCGGGTTGGGCATCGAGCAGGGCGACGAGGTGCGGGTGATCGCCGAGGGCGACGGTGCGGAGGCCACGCTCGACGAACTGGAGCGCGTCCTGACGACGCCGGAAGCCGAGCTCTGAGCCATGCCCGAGCGGCGGGTTTCGGGGGTCGGCGTCACCCCACGGTCGGGCGTCGGGCGGGCGGTCTGGCACGCGCCCGACACCGAGCTCGGCGACCCGCCGGATCCCGAGTCGGTCGACCCCGACGCCGAGAGAGAGCGATTCGAGTCCGCCCGGGAGGCCGCCCGCGCGGAACTCCGCGCGGAACGCGACCGGGCCGCAGACGGCGTCGACGAGTCGGCCGCGGGGGTGTTCGACGCCCACCGGCAGTTCCTCGACGACCCCCAGATCACCGACGGGGTCGGCGAGGCGGTCGACGCCGGACTCCCCGCCGAGCACGCGGTCGAGCGGACGTTCGACCGATTCGTCCGACAGTTCGAGGAGATGGACGGCCGGACCGCCGAGCGTGCCGACGACCTCCGCGACGTGCGCGACCGGCTGCTCCGGCTTCTGACCGGAGCGGGGGACGCGCGCGCGGACCTCGCTGATCTCCCCGACCGCAGCGTCGTGCTCGCCGAGCGGCTGACGCCGAGCGAGACCGCACGGCTCGATCCCAACGACGTCGCCGGCATCGCGACCGCCGCCGGCGGCCGGACCTCCCACACCGCGATCTTCGCGAAGTCGCTGGGGCTGCCCGCGGTGGTCGGCGTCGGCGACGCGCTCCACGAGGTCGCCGAGGGTACCGACCTCGTCGTCGACGGGGTCGCGGGGCGGGTGGTCGCCGATCCCGACGATGCGACCCGTGCGGCGGCCGCGAGCACGGCGGCGGTGGACGTGCGCGACGCCCCCGCGAGGACCGCCGACGGGACGCAGATCGAGGTGGCCGCGAACGTCGGGACGCGGGCGGACCTGCGCCGCGCGGCCGACCACGGCGCGGACGGCGTCGGGCTGTTCCGCACGGAGTTTCTCCTCGCCGATCGGCCGTCGCAACCCGACGAGGCCGAACAGTACGCGGTCTACCGCGAGGCTCTGGAGGCGTTCCCCGAGGGTCGCGTCGTGGTGCGGACGCTCGACGTCGGCGGCGACAAGCCGATCGAGTCGTTCGACCTGCCCGACGAGCCGAACCCGTTCCTGGGCGAGCGCGGGATCAGGCGGTCGCTGGGACCCGACGCGGATCGCTTCGAGACCCAGGTGCGGGCGCTCCTGCGCGCGGGGGCCGGATCCGGCGGTCGGCTCTCGGTGTTGCTTCCGATGGTCTCGACCGTCGACGAGGTGGTTGCGGCGCGGGAGCGCATCGAGGCCGTCGCGAGCGACCTCGACGCCGCGGGCGAACCGCACGCGATGCCCGAGTTCGGCGTGATGGTCGAGACGCCGGCGGCGGTCCTGCTCGCGCCCGATCTGGTCGACCACGTCGACTTCTTCAGCCTCGGCACCAACGACCTCGCACAGTACGTGATGGCGGCCGACCGCGGCAACGACCGGGTCGGGGACCTCGCGGACGCCCGCCACCCCGCGGTGCTCCGGGCGATCCGCGCGACCGTCGAGGCGACGGCGGGGACGGACGTGTGGGTCGGGGTCTGCGGGGAGATGGCGGCCGATCCCGGCCTGACCGGGCTCCTCGTCGGGCTCGGGATCGACGAGCTGAGTGCGAGCCCCGTCGCGATCCCGCGGGTGAAGCGGGCGGTCGGCGACGTCTCGGACGCCGCCGCGGCCGCCCTCGCGGAGCGGGCTCTCGGGGCTGCCACCCGCGAGGCGGTCGTCGCCGCCATCGGCGACGCCGACGGGTGAGCCGGCGACGTCAGGACGTGAGACGCGGGGCAGAGTCGGGTTCGCGCGTCATACTACTCACTCCCGTCCCGCACCGGTGGTCGCCGCCACCGTGGGTAACACGTGGGCGTACCCAGTATCAGAGCGCTCCGGGGTCTGCGCCCCCGAAGATCACGCGTTCGAGGTCGTCGAGGAGCGGTTCGGGGTCCTCGCGCTGGAAGATGTTCCGCCCGACCGCGAGCCCGTTGCCGCCGGCGTCGATCGTCGAGCGGACGTCGTCGAGCAAGGCCCCGTCACTCCGCCTCGACCCGCCGCTCATCACCGTCTTCAGGCCCGGGACGGCCGCTTCGACCTGCCGCCACCCGGCCTGGTCGCCCGGATACTTGCACTTGACCACGTCGGCGCCGAGTTCGAGCCCGAGCCGGGCGCCGTACGCGACGACTGCAGGGTCCTCCTGGCCGGCGTAGGCGTCGTTCTTCCGGATCCCCTCGCCGCGCGGGTAGCTCCACATCACCACGGGAACGCCGTAGCTCCGAGCCTCCTCCTGCACCTCGCGGAACTCCCCCCACATCCGGTCCTCGTGGAGCGACCCCGCGTACATCGTGTAGCCGATCGCGTCGGCGCCGAGCTCCTCGACGGCGTACCGCACCGAACACTGTTTCGGGGAGTAGTAGTCGTCGCGCTTCGGGAGGTTCGAGTTGCCGTTCACCTTCACCAGGAGCGGCGCCCCGTCCCGAATCCCGTTTTCGGCCTCCCAGGTCCGGTAGTACTCGGCGGTGCCCTTCTGGAGCGCGATGGCCGTGACCGCGTCGTGGCGCGCGACGTCGAAAACGTGCGTCGGGTCGGCGCTCCTCGGCATCGGTTCGAAGTCCACGGGGCCGTGTTCGGTCCCGTGGTCGTACGCGAGGACGAGGGAGTTCCCGTCCCGGGTGATCGGGGAGTCGTCGATGGCTTCCATATCACGGGTAGCTCCCCGGGAGGGCTTCAATTTTTTGTCCTTCGGATGTACGTGAAAATATTGTTTGAGAAGCGTGTTGTAATCGTGGGGAGAGCGGGTCGCGCCGGACACTCCCCCGGGATCCGGCCGGCGTCGTCCGGCTCACGGTCGCGCCGGCGGTCACCGCATCCGTTCGGAACCACGGCGGGACGAACGCTCCGAGAGGCGACGGGCCCGTGCGCCACGTCGACGCGGAAGGCTCCTACACCCCGAACGTCGCCCGGAGCATATCCCTGGTGCCGGGACCGAGCCCGACGGCGAGGACCGCGACGAGCAGCAGCATCGTGTACCGGGGGCTCTCCTCGAAGATCTCGTCTTCGAAGACCCAGAGCACGAACGTGGCAGCCACGAGTTTCAGGAGGAGGAACGGCCAGGTGTCGCCGGTCACCGCGAGTACCGACGACGGAAGCGTGGCCGCGGTGGCGTCGACCACGAACTGGTTCACCGGGTGTTTCGGGACCAGGTTGGGGCCGGCGCCGAGCGCGGGCATCCAGTCGAGTCCGACGACGTTTGCCACCCCGTCGATCGCGTGGCCCCACAGGATCACGAGCCCGATGAGCCCCGTTCCGGCGTTGACCCCGGGGGCGAACCGCTCGATTGCGAGCCAGGAGATCCCTGCGACCGCCGTCGCGCCGACGAGGACGGCCACCAGAACCTGCGGGTAGAACTCCACGCCCTCCGCCCCGCCGGCGACGAGCGCGACGAAGTAGCCGAGCGTCACGACCAGGATCGCGGTCCCGATCCCCGCGAGGAGCCGGTCGTACCGCCCGACGAGGTCGGCGCGCTCGGCGGCGACGACGGCGACCACGGCGGCGAGCGTGACCGCGAAGACCGTGAAGTAGATGATCGGGCTGATGAGCAGCGTGTTCAGCGGGTAGCTCACGAGCGCCTCCGCGGCGGGCACGGCGTCGTTGGCGTCCTCGACCACGCGGAGCGCCCCGCCGAACAGCACGAACGGAAAGAGCGCGTAGAAGAACGCCCGGTCGGTGCCCAGATCCAGCCGGCGGAGCAGGAAGACCAGCCCGGTGAGCGCGACCAGGAGCGTCACCATGTACCCGACCTCCGAAACCAGCGTGTATCCGGGGTACGCCACGGGTTCGGCCGCGTTCGTACACGCGCCGGCGTCGTAGAGGTACTCCACCGTGCTGCCGGGGCGGATCGCACAGACCGCGGAGTTGGCGTCGGCCTGCACCGGTCCCCAGAAGAAGTGCCAGACGAAGCCGTCGTAGACGGCCTCGGGGAAGGCCACGGCCCCGGCGATCAGTGCCAGCAGGGCGGCCAACACCCCGCCGGCCCAGAGCTGCTCGGGGTCGGCACCGACGCGGTCCGTGACTGTCGACATACCCGAGACCGGGGCGTCCGACGTGTTGAGGATTCCGGTCTTCGGCGTCCGGGACACACGCCCGCCGGGAGCGAGGTAGTCGACGCCCCCCGGAAGCGGTCCGACCGACACCCGTCCGGGCGAAGCAGTCGATGCCTGCCGGGAGCGGTGCGGCCGGCACTCGTCCGGGCGAAGTGGCCTACGCGCCGCCGTCGCGGATCTCCCGGGCGGCGTCGAGAAGCGTCGCGTGGATCTGTCCGTTCGACGCCACCAGTCCGACCGAATCGTACCGCCACGGCTCGCCGTCGAGGTCGGTGACCGTCCCGCCCGCGGCGCGGACCATGGCGACCCCTGCGAGCGTGTCCCAGGGGTGTGCTCTGACGTCGGTGACGACGCCGTCGAGCGACCCCTCGGCGACGCCCGCGAGCTCGGCCTGCGCACACCCCATCCGGCGGAGGTCGCCGAACCGCTCGACGATCGCCCCGCACGCCCGGTCGTACCGCTCCCGCGCGTCGAAATCCCACCACATGGTCGGCGTGACCGCGCAGGCCTCCGGATCGTCGCGATCGGAGACGGTCACGGGGTCGCCGTTCCGGTACGCGTCCTCGCCGTCGGTCCAGTATCCGTCCCCGAGCGCGGGCATCTCGGTCGCGCCGGCCACCGGCGTCCCGTCGCGAACCGCAGCGACCGCGGTGCCCCACAGTCGGGCGTCTCTGACGTAGTTGTTGGTGCCGTCGATCGGGTCGATCACCCAGGCGTCGCCGGTCGCGGGCACCTGCTTCGACGCGTCGCCCTCCTCGCCGACGACGGCGTCGTCGGGGTACGACTCGCAGATCACGTCGACCACGGCCCGTTGAGCGTCGCGGTCGGCCGCGGTCACCACGTCGGTCTTTTCGCCCTTCCGCTCGACGTCGATCCCGGTTCGGAACCGGTCGACGGCGACCGCCGCGCCCGCCTCGGCCGCCCGCCGCGCTACCGCCACCCGTTCGTCGTTGGCCATACCCTGGCGTGCGTGCCGTCCGGGTAAACACCTGGGGTCGCGGCCGGCTTCGCCCGACCCTCGGGTGTGCGACGAGCCGACGGAGTCCCCCGCGCCCGCCTCGATTAACTCAGTTTCGAGTCTGAGTACCTTTTTGTGGTCGGACTCCGTTGTGTCGTGTATGCGCCCAGCAGACGCGGCCAAACAGCTCCAGTACGCAGTTGCCTCCCGGACCGACACCTCCGACTACCGGCTCGCCCACTGGGAGACCGCCGCCTACGAGGACGTCTTCGCCGACGTCGCGAAGCGCGGCGACCGCTCTGACGTGATGCGCGTGATCGAGGCGATCGGCGACCGCGCCGTCGACGGTCGGCGGCCGACCCCCGCGGAGGCCCGCCGGATCGCCGATCGGGTCGTCTCGCCCGGCGGCCGTCCGCTGACCGACGGCGGCGACCAGGACTGATACGGATTATTGTAGTCAATTACCGGTCACTACCGACCCCGTACCCGGTGTTGACCGGTAATTCGTTGCAATAATCCGTATGAGACGGAGACGTCTACGACGGCCCGCTCGAAACGCCGCCGCGTCCGTTTCTCTCCCGTAGCCGCAATCCCGTAGTCGTCCGTGCGGCCCGTCCCCGGTGAGGTGGTGACGCCGCCTCACTCGGTCGGCCGCAAGTGTTCGCAGTCGCCCGCGTGGACCACGCGCTCCCCGTCGTCGGTCTCGACGATCAGGCTCCCCGGGAACCGAACGTCGACCGCCCGCCCCTCCACGGCTCCGCGGGGCGTCTCGACTCTGACTCGCCGGCCGAGGGTGCTCGCGTACTCGCGCCAGGCGTCGAGGACGCCCCGGAGGTCGGCCCCGCCGCCGGTCAGACTGTGCACCGCTTCCAACGTCCGCTGGAGGAACCGGCGGCGGTCGACGTCGCCGACCGCCGCCCGGAGGCTCGTCGCTCCCGGCGGGAGGGCGTCGGGGTCGACGTTGGCGTTCACCCCGGGACCGAGCACCAGCCACGAGACGCGGTCGGCCTCGCCCTCCACCTCGGTCAGGATGCCGGCGAGTTTCCGCTCGTCGCCGTCCGCGCCCGCCACCAACACGTCGTTCGGCCACTTGATCGTCGCCTCGACCCCCGCCTCGCGCGCCGCCCGAGCGACCGCGACCGCGGCCGCCAGAGTGTACATCGGCACCTCCGCGGGCGGGCGCTCCGGGCGGAGAACCAGACTCGCCCAGATCCCGCCGGCGGGCGCCGTCCACGCCCGGTCGAGCCGTCCCCGACCGCCGGTCTGCTCGTCGGCGACGACCACCACGTCCTCGGCCCCGTCGGCGGCGAGTTCCCGCGCGCGGTCGTTCGTGCTCGCGAGCCGGTCGTGGTACTCGACGGTGTACGGCGCGTCGAGGTCGAACGCGACGGCGGCGGCCCCGTAGTCGGGGACGTCGACCACCCGGTAGCCGCCGTCACCGCTCTCGATCACGAACCCCTCGTTCCGGAGGGCTTCGACCTGCTTCCAGACCGCCGCCCGCGAGACGCCCACCCGGTCGGCCAGCGTCGGGCCGTCGACCGGGCCCTCCTCGAGGGCGGACAGGAGCTCGCGCCGGGTCTCGTTCATCTGATTTCAGTCGTCACTCCAGCAGTACCAAGGTGTCGTCCATGTCGACGCTGTCGCCCTCGCCGACGCGGACCTCCGCGACGCTTCCGCCGCGCTCGGCCACGATGTCGTTCTCCATCTTCATGGCCTCCAGGACGCAGACCACGTCGCCGGCGTCGACGTCGTCGCCCTCGCTCACCTCGACCGAGAGGATGGTCCCCTGCATCTCCGCGGTGATCCGCTCGCCGTCGCCCTCGACCTCGACGCCACCGTCGTCGTCCGTCGCCGTCTCCGGCCGCGACCTGGTCGCGGTTCCGCCGCGGCCGGCGCTCGATCCGCCCCCGACGTCGTCGAGTGACGGGACCGGCGGCGCGCCGCGTTCCTCCAGGCTGACGTCGAAGCGCTTGCCGTTGACCTCGACGGTGAACTCCCGCTCGGTCGCGTCGTCGGCGTCGCCGTCCTCCCCTCCGGCGTCTCTCTCCTCGGCGCCCCACTTCTCGACCGCGCGGTCGATCCGCGTGCGGTCGAGTTCCTCGTCGAGGTACTTCGTGGTGTGCTCGCCCGCGCGGAACGTGCCGTCGGTCACCATCAGGCGGTGGAACGGGACGATGGTCTCCACCCCCTCGATCGCGAACTCCGAGAGCGCCCGCTCCGACCGGGCGAGACACTCCTCGCGGTCGCCCGCGTCCACGATCAGCTTCGCGATCATGGAGTCGTAGTCGCCGCCGATCGCGTCGCCCTGCCGGACCGCGTCGTCGACGCGGACCCCGACGCCGCCCGGCGGGTCGTAGGTCTCCAAGGTGCCCGTCCCGGGCGCGAAGTCGTCGGCGGCGTCCTCGGCGTTGATCCGGAACTCGATGGCGTGGCCGTCGATCGACACCGACTCCTGGGTGAAGTCGAGCTCCTCGCCGGCGGCGACCCGGAGCTGCCACTTCACGATGTCGATCCCGGTGACCTCCTCGGTCACGGTGTGTTCCACCTGGATCCGGGTGTTGACCTCCATGAAGTAGAACTCCGTTCCCCCGTCGGTCTCCTCGAGGAGGAACTCCACGGTCCCGGCGTTGGTGTAGCCGGCCTCCCGGACGCCGCGTCTGGCGGCGTCGCCGATCCGCTCCCGGAGGTCGGCGTCGAGTGCGGGCGACGGCGCCTCCTCGACCACCTTCTGGTGGCGGCGCTGCAGCGAGCAGTCCCGTTCCCCCAGGTGGCGGACGTTGCCGTGTTCGTCCGCGAGGATCTGCACCTCGACGTGCCGCGGGGCTTCGAGGTACTTCTCGACGTACACGGAGGCGTTGTCGAAGTACGCCTCGCCCTCGCGTTTCGCGGTCTCGAACTGCGCCTCGACCTCCGACGCCGACCGGACGACCTTCAGCCCGCGGCCGCCGCCGCCGCCCTCCGCCTTGATCGCGACCGGATAGCCGTACTCCGCGGCGACCTCCTTCACCGCGTCGGCGGATTCGACCGGGTCGGTCGTCCCGGGCACGACCGGCACGTCGGCCGTCTGCATGAGCGACCGGGCCTTGGTCTTCTCGCCCAACTGCTCCATGGCGTCGGCCGGGGGACCGATCCAGACGAGCTCGCTGTCCTCGACGTTCCGCGCGAACTCGGCGTTCTCCGCCAGGAAGCCGTACCCCGGGTGGACCGCGTCGGCACCCGCCTTCCGCCCCGCCTCGATCACGGCCTCGTGATCCAGATACGAGTCGGCGGCGCGGGCGGGCCCGACGTTGTACGCCTCGTCGGCCAGCCGGACGTGGCCGGCGTGTTTGTCGGCGTCGCTGTAGACCGCGACGGTCCGCACGCCGAGGTCGCGGCACGCCCGCATCACCCGGACGGCGATCTCCCCGCGGTTGGCCACGAGCACTTTGTTGAACATTTACCACTCCCTTCCGAAACCCGCCACCTCTATCTGTCGGTTCCGTACGACCCCGACTTCGACGATCGTCGACCGACCCGTCGCGTCGACGGTGGATCCGACCGTTCGGTCGGTCCTGTGGCGTTCGAGCGGATCTAACCGAACGTCCGTGAGGGATGCGTCGAATCCCAACCGCCTTATGCGTGTGTCTCCCACGCCAACGGTAATGCCAGTACGAGTCGGTATCCTCGGCGCGACGGGCGCGGTCGGACAGCGATTCATCCAGCTTCTCGACGACCACCCCACGTTCGAGCTCGCGACGGTCACGGCGTCGGAGTCGAGCGCGGGGGAATCGTACCGCGAGGCCGCGAAGTGGCGGGTCAACACCCCGATCCCCGACGACGTCGCGGGGATGACGGTGCGGTCGACCGATCCCGCCGAGGTCCCCGACGACGTCGATCTGCTCTTCTCGTCGCTGCCCTCCGGCGTCGCAGCCGAGGTCGAACCCTCGTTCCTCGAGGCCGGGTACGTCGTCTCCTCGAACTCCTCGAACGACCGGATGGCGCCGGACGTGCCGCTCACGATCCCCGAGATCAACCCCGGCCACCTCGACCTCATCGAGGTCCAGCGCGACGAGCGCGGGTGGGACGGCGCCCTGGTGAAGAACCCCAACTGCTCGACCATCACGATGGTGCCGACGCTCGCGGCGCTCGACGAGTTCGACCTGGAGTCCGTTCGGGTGTCGACCCTGCAGGCCGTCTCGGGCGCGGGCTACTCGGGCGTCTCCTCCATGGAGATCATCGACAACGCCATCCCCCACATCGGCGGCGAGGAGGAGAAGATGGAGAGCGAGTCCCGGAAGCTGCTGGGCACGTTCGACGGGACCGACGTGGAGCTCCACGGCATGGATGTCGCGGCCTCGTGTAACCGGATCCCGACGCTCGACGGCCACCTGGAGAACGTCTTCGCGGAGACGGCCGCGGACGTCTCGCCCGCGGACGCTGCAGCGGCGATGCGGGAGTTCCCCGGCGTCGACCTCCCTTCCTCGCCCGATCAGCTCATCCACGTGTTCGAGGAGCCCGAGCGGCCCCAGCCCCGGATGGATCGCGAGCGAGGCGACGGCATGCAGATCTCCGCGGGCGGCCTCCAGCCCACGGAGAACGGCCTGAAGTACAACTGCCTCGCGCACAACACCATCCGCGGCGCGGCGGGCGCGTCGCTGCTCAACGGCGAACTGCTGGTCGAAGAGGGCTGGGTCTGAGCGAAACGCGGCTGACTACGGTATCGCCCCCTCGTACGGCGATATCCGTCGGCAAGCCGTCGTAGCGTCGTGGTCGCGTCACCACGCGAACTCGCTCGTCCGGAGAACCCGCTCCCGCGGTGCGTCCCGGGGACCGTCGCCGGGATGGCGTCCGTCGCTCCGTCGTGTTCGCTGCCGTCGTGACGTCGTCACTCGGCCGACGCCATTCGCAAGCGGACGGATGGTGGACTGCAGAGGTCAATCGCGACGGCTTCTCACGATCGAACTCGTGGGCTTTCGCCCCGCTACGCCGTGATCGGTATCAGGCCTCGTCCACCACGGTGAGCTGCCACTGGTCGTCCGGGATCGGGTCACCGGCGTCGTCCGTCGCCGTCGGAACGGTCATACTGATCCCGTCTTCGGTCACGTCGCCGTCGACGGTGAGCGCGAACGCCACCCGTGTGTCCTCGAAGGCGGTGACCGATTCGGAGATGTCCGCGGCACGCACTCCGACGGAGGCACTGTCGACACCCCCGTTTATGACCTGGAACTCGTCGCCGTCGATGAGCATCGGCTCGATCGAGGTGATCGGCGCCTCTCCGTCCTGTTCGACGCGACACTGATACTTCCGTATCCCCGCGGGCGCGCCGGCGAGTCTGACCTGGACGGTCGTTTCGGTGCTGCCGGCGTCGAGCGCGCTCCCACAGCCGGCAAGGCCGACCGAGGCACTCGCCGCTACTGACGCCAGAACCCGCCGACGCGTTCGGAGCGGTCGTGTCGCGGCCGTGTCGTCGGTGATATTCGTCGACCGGCTCGGCGGTGGTGCCTCGGAGGCGGACGGCGGCCGGTCGGCCGGTTCGTCCCGTCGCGTCGTCGTGAGTCGATCACGTCCGGTGTGTGGTGTCATTCGAAGGCTAAGGCTACGGCGTCGTCGATGTCGAGATCGCCGTCCCCGTCGAAGTCGAGGGCGGCGACCTGGTCGGTGCTAAGTTCCGTTGGCTGGACGAACGAGAGCGCGATCGCGTCGTCGAAGGTAACGTTCCCGTCCCCGTTGACGTCCTCGTACAGCCCGTCGCCGTCCGGGTCGGCGGGCGGATCCGCGGCGTCGGCACCGGGGAGCGGCTCGGAGAACAGCGATCCGACGACCGCCACGGCGATGCGGTCCCCGGGGACGTCGTTGCCCTCGTCGTCGACGAGTTCCGTCACCTCGATGTCGACGTCGTCGGCGTCGAGCCGCGCGTCGTACGTCAGCCGCGCGATCGGCTGCTGTCCGTCGATCGATCCGACGTTACCCGCGAGGTCGACCGCCTGCACCGTCGTCGTCCGGGGACTGTCGGAGACGACGCGGAGTTGATTCTCCGAGACGAGCGCTGCCTGCGTGTCGGTCACGGACGCGTCCACGTCCGTCCGAACGGTCACGCTCGCACGCTCGAATCCCCGTGGGAGGTCCGACACGGAGAGCACGACCGTGGCGCTTCCCGACGCGGCATCGTCGTCGCCGTCGCCCGCGGAGCCGACGGTGAGCGTTCGTGACGGCGTTCTGCTGACATCGTACGTGTTGCCCTGCTCGTCACCCAATGAATCGACAGACATCGAAAGCGTACTCTCCCCCGTGGCGACGCCCTCGACCGTCAGGGTCGCAACGCGCACCGTCCCGGCGTCGTCGGTATCCATCAGTGCCCCGCGGATGACGACCTCGGTACCGTCGTCGCTCACGTCAACCTGTGACACGCCGGCCCCGCCGGCGAGTTCCGCACCGGTAATCTGCGCATTCGCCGCCGAGTCGAGCGCTATCCGCGCCTCGATGGCTCCGACACCGTTGTCGACGTCGGTTGCAACGACGTCGAAGGTTCGTTGACCGCCGACGTCGACGGCTGGACTCGCGGCGTCGAGTGCCACCCGTGGCCCGTCACCCGGTTCCGGGGTCACCGTCCCGGAGTCGTCGGGTGCCTCCGTTCCGGAATCGTCGGGTGTCTCCGTCCCGGAATCGTCGGGTGCCTCCGTCTCGGAGTCGCCAGCATCGTCCGCACCCAGGTTCAGCGTCACCGAATCGTTCCGGAAGGTCACCTCGTCCGTCGACGCCTTCGAGGCGACGGCGGTCACGGTGTCGGCGTCGCTCGCCATCCCCTCGGTGATCTCGACCGCCACTGCCCCGTCGAGACCGGTTTCGTAGCGTTCGTCACCGAGCGAGACCCTCGCCGACACGAGGGCGTCGGTATCACCGCGGCGCACCTCGTACTCGACCTCGTCTCCGACGTCGACGGTCGACGCATCGGCAGTGATGTCGAGGTCGACGTTGTCGGCGGTGCCTTGGACGGTGAGCGAACTTCCCGGCGTGCCGCCGACGGTGTACGGATCACCATCCTCGTCACCGAGTGACTCGACCGACAGGTCGAGGTCGGTCGATCCCGCTCCGACACCCTCGACGGTAAGCGTCCCGACGGTCACCTCCCCAGTATCGGCGGTGTCCATCAGCGCGGCACGGACGAATACCTCGGAGCCGTCGGACTCGATGTCGACCGTCTCGACACCCGGATCGCCCTCGAGTTTCATATCCCTGATCGACGCGATGTCGGCGTCGTCGACCGATATCTCGGCGTTTATTGCTCCTACTCCGCCGTCGGCGTCCGAGACGACGAGATCGAACGTCTGCGATCGGCTCTCGTTTATGCTCGCGGTAGTCGGCGACAGCTGAACCGACGTCGATCCGGCGGCCGCGGCTTGGATCGGCCTGTCGGCCGACGCCGCCCCGACATCTCCGGGTGGTGACCGCGCGTCCGCCGTGAGCGCGGCGGCGCCGTCAGCGCCTGCGACGCCGGCGAACCCGCTGATCACGACGAGCACGGCCAGAGCGGCCGCGAAACGGCCACGTTGGGTGTCTGCCATCATTGTTCTCCGTCGAGCATCGCGAAGAGCGCCTGGACGTCGGTGACGTCGACCTGCCCGTCGCCGTTGAAGTCGAACAGCTCCGGGTTCTCCTGCACCGCGTCGCTGTCGAGGTTCGCGAAGAGCGCCTGCACGTCGACGGCGGTGAACGAGCCGTCGCCGTTGACATCCTCGTATAAGCCGTCACCGTCGAAATCCTGCGCGGGACTGCCGTCGCCCGTGATGTCGGGCGCCTCGATCCCCGATCCCTCTCCGAGCGCGTAGAGGATCCCGTCCGTGCTCGCGGCGTACACGCGACCCTCGACGACGACCGGGGGCGCGACGACCGAACCGCCGGTCTGGAAATTCCACAGCTCCTCGCCGCCGTCGGCGTCGTGGGCGTACACGTAGTTGTCGTCCGCGCCAAAGTAGAGCACGCCGTCGGCGTACACCGGCGAGGTCGGCGATCCGTTGAGTGACTCGCGCCACTGTCGCGTCCCGATAGACGGGTCGATGGCGTGAAGCGCCGGCTCCTCGGTCGCGACATACAGTGACCCGTCGGCAAAGGTCGGAACCGTGTTGATGTTGCCGAGGTCGCTAAACTGCCAGTTCCTGCCGCCATCAGCCGCGTCCCGCGATTCGACGACGCCGTGCCCATCCGCGACGAAGATCGTTCCGTCGTCGTAGTCGGCGTACGTCACTGCACTCGAGTGGTTCATATTGTCGGAACCATTGCCCGGGAGTTCGACTCGCCACGACTCTTCTCCATCAGAGAGAGAATGTGCGGCGAGGACGTGGTTTTCGTATTGATCCTGACAGTAGACGTACGCCCGCCCTTCCGCGAGTACCGGGAGCTTGAAATTGAGTGCGTCCGGGACCTCGAACTGCCACTGCTGGTCTCCCGTGGCCGCGTCCAGATTATACACGTAATCCGCAGCGTTGTCGGTTTCGCAGAACACGACACCGTCGTCCGTCCACACCACCGCACTCGGTGCGTCGACGTCGGTCGAATTGGACCATTCGCCGGATCCGCTCGCGACCGAGAGCGCGAGAATACGGCCCGTCTGTGTCGACACGTAGACCAGTCCGTTACTGACTGCCGGGGTCCGAACAAGCGGCTGGTTCGTCCCGACCGACCACTCCTCCGTACCGCCGTCACCCGAAACGGCGTATATCTCTGCGTCCTCGCTCACCTGGAAGACGGTGCCGTTACTGACGATCGGCTGTGCGGTCAGCCGATCGTCCGTCTCGAACGTCCAGACGTCGTCGATCTCTTCTTTCGGTCCACTCGCGGGCGCGACGCCGCTGTTGTACGCGTCGTATCTGAACATCGGGACCGTCTCCGAGTCGGCGGTCTGTCCGGCGACGCTCCCGCCCGCCCCGGTGACCGCGACCGTTCCCCCGGCGACCGCCGCGAGTCTGAGCATCTCCCGTCGTGACAAGTTATGCGTCATTGGTTCCCACTAACAGGTCGTGGTTCCATACTGGTGTATAAATAATTTGTCGGGCTGATCCTCAGTATTGAAAACGTACCCCTGTCAGAGTAGACTCGATCCGCCCTTCGCGGTGAACCACGAAACGTACCGCTTCGCGCCCGGATTCGTCACCGCACCCTTCCACCGTTTCATCGCTCGCTGCGCTCGCTCGAAACGCTGGACCAAAAGCCTGAGCTTGGCCCCCGACTACCGCTTCGCGCCCGGATTCGTCACCGCACCGTTCGCCGCGGACCCGAAGTCCGTGCCGTACTTCGCGAGCACGCCGGCGGCGTACGCCGGCTCCGTCGGCTCCCACGACTCGCGGCGCGCTTCGAGTTCCGACTCCGACACGTCAACCGACAGCTCCCGCTCGGGGATGTCGACGGTGACTTCGTCGCCGTCCTCGACCAGCGCGATCGGGCCGCCGACCGCGGCCTCGGGGGCGACGTGGCCCACCATCGGGCCGCGGGTCGCCCCGGAGAAGCGGCCGTCGGTCAGGAGCGCGACGTCGTCCTCGTGACCCTGGCCGACCACCGCGGCGGTCACGCCCAGCATCTCGCGCATCCCCGGACCACCCTGCGGCCCCTCGTTGCGGATCACGAGCACGTCGCCGGACTCGATGTGCCCCTCCTGGACGTAGCGCATCGCCTCCTCCTCGCCCTCGAAGATCCGTGCCGGGCCGGAGTGGTGGAACGCGTCGTCGCCGGTCACTTTCAGGACCGCGCCGTCGGGCGCGAGGTTTCCGGTGAGGATCTTGATCGCACCCTCCGCCTGGTAGGGGTCGTCGACGGAGTAGATGAACTCCCCCTCGATCTGGTCGTCGTCGGGGAGGTCGAGTTCGTCCAGCTCCTCTTCGATCGTCCGGCCGGTGACCGTCATCGCGTCGCCGTGGAACAGCCCCGCGTCGAGCAGCCGGCGGATCACCACCGGGACGCCGCCCTCCTCGTGGAGGTCGTTCATGGTCTTGGTGCCGCCGGGCTGGAGGTTCGCGATCTTCGGCGTCCGGCGCGAGATCTCGTCGAACTCCTCGATCGAGAGGTCGATTCCCGCCTCCGCGGCGAGCGCGAGCAGGTGGAGGACGGCGTTGGTGGAACCGCCGATCGCGACCTGGAGCGCGACGGCGTTCTCGAACGACTTCTTCGAGAGGATGTCGGAGGGACGGCGGTCGTTGGCGACGGCTTCGATGACGGCTTCGCCCGACCGGCGCGCGACCTCGTATCTGGCGTCGGACTCCGCCGGCGCGTCGGCGGTGCCGAGCGGTGCCAGCCCCAGCGCCTCCGAGATCGACGCCATCGTGTTCGCGGTGAACATCCCGCCGCAGGAGCCGGCGCCCGGACACGCGTGGCGTTCGAGGTCGTCGAGTTCGTCCGCGCTCATCTCGCCCTGTGCGTAGGTGCCGACGCCCTCGAAGACGTTCTGGATCGTGACGTCCCGCCCGTCGTGTTCGCCGGGCATGATCGACCCGCCGTAGAGGAACACCGACGGCAGGTCCGTCCGGATCGACGCCATCATCATGCCGGGCAGGTTCTTGTCGCACCCCGCGACGGTCACGAGTGCGTCCAGCCGCTCGCCGAACGCGACCAGCTCCACGGAGTCGGCGATGACCTCCCGGGAGATCAACGACGCCTTCATGCCCTCGGTGCCCATCGAGATGGCGTCGGAGATGGTGATGGTGCCGAACTCGATCGGCATCCCGCCGGCGCCGTCGATCCCCTCGACCGCGGCGTCGGCGACGTCGTCCAGGTGGACGTTACACGGCGTGATGTCGGCGGCCGGGTTGGCGACGCCGACCATCGGCGAGGAGAGGTCGTCGTCGTCGAACCCCATCGCGCGGAACATCGCCCGGTGGGGGGCCTTGTCCGGCCCTTCCGTGACGTCGGTGCTCGGGAGGTCGGGATCCTTGTCGCTCCTGAACGGCTCCTCGGCGTCGCCCGCGGGCTCCCGCGGCTCCTGTCTGCTCATACTCGTGTGGTGGTGGCTCCCGCATTAAAAGGCCACGTTCGTCGCAGTCGCGCGGGAACCGCGGCTCCGACCGCTACTCTTCGGGTCGCGTCGCCAACCCCGCGAGGTGTGGTGCCTCCGGCACGATCAGTTCCTCGCTGCCCAGCCGCGCGGCGTTCTCACTCCCCGGCAGACAGAACACGGGCACCCCCTGGGCGACCCCGGCGGTCGCCCGGGTGCCGACCACCCGGGTGCCGATCTCGGCCTCGGACCGCCGGCGGAACAGTTCGCCGAACCCCGGGAGCGTCTTGTCGAAGAGCCCGCTCACGGCCTCGATCGTCACGTCGTCGGGGGTGACGCCCGTCCCGCCCGCGGTCACCACCACGTCGACGTCGTCGCGGTCGGCGAGGGTGTCGACCGTCGACTGGAGGGTGTCGAAGTCGTCGCCGACGACCTCCCTGGCCGCGATCGCGTGACCGTCCGCGTCGAACGCCGCCGCGACGGCGTCGCCCGCGGGGTCGTCGTCGAGCGTCCGCGAGGACGACACCGTGATGATCGCCGCGGAGAGCGACTCCACGTCGTGGTGGTGGTGAGCGTCGTGGTCGTGACCGTCGCCGTCGTGGGCGTCGTGGTCGTGACTCTCGGCAGAACCGTGGTCGTGGTCGGTCATACACACCGGATTCAGCCTCGGCGGATAAAGGTTCCACGACGGGAGCCGGAGCCGCCGGCGCGCGGAACCGGAAGGGAGCCGTCCGCGCTAGTTGTCGCCGCTCTTCGACTGCCACGCGTAGTCGCGCCGCTTCGCGGACTTTCCGAAGCCACACGAGGAGCAGACCTTCTTCGTGACGTGGTAGGACTTCTCGCCGCACCGGCGGCACTTGACGTGCGTCGTCTTGTTCTTCTTGCCTTGACTCGGGGTTCCTGCGCCGGTCATACGTGTATGGTTACGACGTTATCGCCGCGTATAATCGTTGTGTCTTCGACCGGCGTCACGTCCAACTCGCCCGCCACGTCGCCGACCTCCGTGGCGGGTTCGAGGACCGCGTTCATGTGCTGGTCGTAGCCGGCGAGCGCGCCGTAGTACGCGGTGCCGTCCTTCAGCGTGACCGTGACGACGTCTTCGAGGGCGGCTTCGAGCACGTCGAGGGGTCGTTCGCTCATACCGCAAAAGCTCCCGTTTCGGTCTTAAACCTGCCGGACTCCCGCGTGTCGTCGGCGTCCGCGGCCGCACGGCTTCCGACCCGGACGTCACGACTCCCGGGACGGGTCCCCCCGTTCGGGGATCGGCAGGCGGAGTTCGACGACGCTCCCGCCGGCGTCGTGTTCCTCGACCGACACCCGTCCGCCGAACTGCTCGACGACGAACCGGACCAGCCACGTGCCGAGGCCGCTGCCGTGGCGCAGCGGCGTCTCGGAGTTCCCCTGGAGGGTGATCCGCTCGTCGGGTGGGATGCCCGGCCCCTCGTCGGCGACCGCGATCACGAGCCACTCCGGACGGGACCCGGGCGTCACGGTGACGGTCACGGTCGGCTGCGACGTGGACGGTGGAGTCGGGTCCGACGCGGGTCCGCCCGTTCCCGCGGAGCCGTCGCCATCCGTCCCCTCCGCGGCGTGTTTGATGCCGTTCTCGCAGAGTTCGACGATCGCGGGATACCACCGTTCCGACACGGAGAGTCCCGGGTCGACGCCGTCGAACTCCACCTCGACGGTGCCCCCGGAACGGTCCCGTTCGACGGCTGTGCGTGCCGACACGAGCAGGTCCCGGAGCGCCACGGTCCGGCGCGAGGTGGCCGTCGACAGCTGTTCGATCTCCCGACCCTTCTCGGCCAACCCCAGCCACCGGTCGGCGATCCGGTCGATCACGGTTCCGGCCGCGACGATCTCCTCGTCGTCGTGATCGCGCAGGGTGTGTGCGTACCCCCGGAGCAGGTTCAGGTCGTTCCGGACGTTGTGCCGGAGCAGGCGATTCAGGACCGTTACCTGCTTCTCGCGGCGTTCCAACCGTGTCGTATCCACGTGGAACACGGTGTAGCCGTCGCCGGTCGTCCGCGGGACCGTCTCCGCCAGCGTGTGTACCAGGTGCCCGTCGGCCGCGATCAGGTCGCGTTCGGCACACGCCGAGGCCGGTCCGTGCGTCCGATCGGCCGCCGAACCGCCACCAGACGTCGGATCCGCCGCCGGCGCCGACCCCCCGCCGTCAAACTGCGTCCCCCGCCAGTCGTCGTCGTGCGGCGCCGACCCGCCGGGAACGCCCGCGGAGTCGTACAGCTCCGCGAGCGGTCGCCCGACGAGCGCCGACTCCGACCGATCAAGCCGGTCGCGGAACTGCTGGTTGCAGTCCTCGATAACGTGGTCGCCCGCGTCGACGAGCGTCGTGTGCACAGTCAGAACTGGAAGCTCCTCGAACCGAGGAACCGCCGCCTCCGACGACCGGTCTTCGGGCACGCGGGACACGTACACCTTGTGCTCGGAACGGTACAGATAATCAACGTTTCCCTCGAATATCGAAATCGATAATCTTTGCCGGGTGGAGAGCCGGTCCCTGCGGGCCGCCGAGCGTAACCCGGATGGTTTTTAATACCCGCCCGTCAACATAGCGTATCAACACTCCCGCGGGTAAGTGTTCCGTCGGTTCGGGACACGCGGGGCCGACGACCGACGCGCTGCAAGACGCCGGGGCCGATCGGTCCCGAGACGGGCCACCGACGGGCCGTCGACACACGGGACGTTTCAGTGAGCACCCCTCGCCACGTCAGTGGCTTTCGATGCTCGGACACGACTATGGAAATCGAAATTGCGACAATCGGCGGTTACGAAGAGGTCGGTCGACAGATGACGGCAGTGCGGGCGGGCGACGACGTCGTCATCTTCGACATGGGTCTGAACCTCAGTCAGGTCCTGATCCACGACAACGTGGAGACCGAGAAGATGCACAGCCTCGACCTGATCGACATGGGCGCCATCCCGGACGACCGGGTGATGTCCGACCTCGAGGGGGACGTGCAGGCCATCGTGCCCACGCACGGCCACCTCGACCACATCGGTGCGATCTCGAAGCTCGCCCACCGCTACGACGCGCCGGTGGTGGCCGCGCCGTTCACGATCGAACTCGTGAAACAGCAGGTCGAAAGCGAGAGCAAGTTCAGCGGGAGCTTCGACAACGACCTGGTGAAGATGGAGTCGGGCGAGACGATGTCGATCGGCGACACCGGGAACGTCGAGATGGAGTTCGTCCACGTCACTCACTCCATCATCGACGCGATCAACCCCGTCCTCCACACGCCCGAAGGATCGATCGTCTACGGGCTGGACAAGCGCGTCGACCACAACCCGGTCCTCGAAGACCCGATCGACATGGAGCGGTTCCGCGAGATCGGCCGCGAGGGCAACGGCGTGCTGTGTTACATCGAGGACTGCACCAACGCCGGCCGGAAGGGTCGGACCCCCTCGGAATCGCACGCCCGGAACCACCTCAAGGACACCATCGACTCCATGGAGGACTACGACGGCGGGATCGTCGCGACGACCTTCTCGTCGCACGTCTCCCGGGTGTCGTCGATCGTGGAGTTCGCCAAGGAGATCGGGCGTCAACCCGTCCTGCTCGGGCGGTCGATGGAGAAATACTCCGGAACCGCCGAACGGCTCGGGTTCGTCGACTTCCCCGACGACGTGGGGATGTACGGCCACCGGAAGTCGGTCGACCGGACGTTCAAGCGGATCATGAAGGAGGGCAAGGAGAACTACCTCCCGGTCGTCACGGGCCACCAGGGCGAGCCGCGGGCGATGCTCACCCGGATGGGTCGCGGCGAGACGCCGTACGAACTGGAGAACGGCGACAAGGTCATCTTCTCGGCGCGGGTCATCCCCGAGCCGACCAACGAGGGCCAGCGCTACCAGTCCGAGCGGCTCCTGCGCATGCAGGGCGCGCGGATCTACGACGAGATCCACGTCTCGGGCCACCTCCGGGAGGAGGGCCACTTCGAGATGCTCGACGCGCTGCAGCCTCAGCACATCATTCCGGCCCACCAGGATCTCAAAGGGTTCGCGCCGTACGTCGACCTCGCGGAATCGCAGGGATACGCAGTGGGCCGCGACCTCCACATCACGCGGAACGGGAACATCATCCAGCTGGTGGAGTGAGATGAGCACGGACGCGGCGGAACAGCGGGTGCTCGACGCCGTCGAGAGCCGGCGGGACCTCGTCAACGACGCGCTCGACGACGACGTCCCGATGCAGTCGCCCGAGCGGCTCTACGAGGCCACCCGTTACCTGCTGAAGGCCGGCGGCAAGCGGCTCCGTCCCACGGTGTCGCTTCTGACCGCGGAGGCGCTCGCCGACGTGGAGCCGCTCTCGGTCGACTACCACGCGTTCCCCGCGCTCGACGGCGCGGAGATCGACGTCATGTCGGCCGCCACCAGCATCGAGGTCATCCAGTCGTTCACGCTGATCCACGACGACATCATGGACGACGACGACCTCCGCCGCGGCGTCCCAGCCGTCCACAAGGAGTACGACACCGAAACCGCGATCCTCGCGGGCGACACCCTCTACGCGAAGGCCTTCGAGCTGCTCTCGGGGACCGGCGCCGACCCCCAAAACGGGATCGAGGCGGTCCAGCGGCTCGCGACGACGTGCACGCAGATCTGCGAGGGCCAGGCGCTCGACGTCGAGTTCGAGCACCGCACCGAGGTGCTCCCCGGAGAGTACCTGGAGATGGTGGAGCTGAAGACCGCGGTGCTGTACGGCGCGGCGGCGGCGACCGCGGCAACCCTGATGGACGCCGACGACGCGACCGTGGAGGCGGTGTACCGCTACGGCATCGACTCCGGGCGCGCGTTCCAGATCCAAGACGACGTGCTCGACCTGACGGTCCCCTCCGAGACGCTGGGGAAACAGCGGGGCTCGGACCTCGTGGAGAACAAGGAGACGCTCATCACGCTCCACGCTCGCCAACAGGGTGTCGACGTCGAGGGCCTCGTGGACGCGACCGACGTGGATTCGGTCTCGGAGGCGGAGATCGACGACGCCGTCGCGGTGCTCGACGAGGCGGGATCGATCGACTACGCCGAGGCGAAGGCCCGCGAGCTCACGGCGAACGCGAAGGACCACCTCGACGTCCTCCCCGACAACGAGGCGCGGTCGCTGCTCCGGGACATCTCGGATTACCTGATCACCCGCGGGTACTGACACCGTCGCCAAGGGGACGAACCGCCGTGGCTCCGACGGAGACCGACGACGGCGGCAACAGTTATGATTCCGCGTGCGTAACCACGTGTATGGCTGGCGGCTCCGAGCGCCCCGACGCGGCCGGACAGCTCGAAGTGTGGTGCGCCGGCGAGGAGTGGTGTCCGGTCACCACCACGTCGTCGCTGATCGGCAAGAAGTGGCATCCCGTCATCGTCCACCGCCTGCTCGACCACGGCCCCAGCGGATTCAACGAGCTGGAACGCCACGTCGACGGCATCTCCAGCAAGGTCCTCTCGGAGAGCCTCGACGACCTCGAAGCGAAGGGGCTCGTCGACCGGCGGCTGGTGAGCGAGCAGCCGGTTCGAGTCCAGTACTCGCTCACCGACCTCGGGGCGTCGCTGCGACCGGTGATCGAGGCGATGGCCGAGTGGGGCACCGAACACCTGACCGACCCCACCGACGACGACGCGTGATCGCCGGGGTCCCGACCCGCGACGACCGGATCCGCGCCGACGCGGCGGCCACGTCCGGGGTCGAGACCGACGGCCGGCACCGGCGTAGCGCCCGGCCACCCGGGTTACCTGGGGGTTAGCGCGGACTTTTGCCGGTGCGGGCCGTACACTGTGGTATGCCACGCCATCCCTCGCGCCGGGCGTTCCTCGCCGCCGTCGGCGCCGCCTCCCTCGCCGGGTGTCTCGGCGGCGAGCAGGCGGGTGCCGGCGGCAGTCGGACCGACACGGAGGTCGCCACCGGCGGAACCGTCCGGGCAACCCCGACGCCGACCGCGGAGCCGAGCGGCTCCCCGCCCCCGACGGTCGACGCGCGACTGTCTCTCCCTATGGAGCCCGCCGCGATCGCGGACGAAGCACGCTCGGGCGGCCCGCCCAAGGACGGAATTCCGTCGATCGACGACCCCTCGTTCGTGTCGGCCGACGCGGTGGCCGACCGGTTCGAGCCCGGTGATCCGGTGCTCGGCCTCGCGCGCGGCGGCGAGGTGAAGGCGTACCCGCAGTCGATACTCGTGCTCCACGAGATCTGCAACGACGTCGTCGACGGGACGCCGGTGAGCGTGACCTACTGCCCGCTGACCGGGACGGCGATGGGATTCGAGCGCGGCGACACCACCTTCGGCGTCTCCGGCCGGCTGGTGAACAACAACCTGATCATGTACGATCGGGGGACCGAGGCGTGGTGGCCGCAGGTGCTCGCGACCTCCATCCCCGGTCCGTGGAACGACACCCCCGAGAGCCGGTCGCTCTCGGAGTTCCGGGTGGTGTGGACGACGTGGGACAGGTGGACGGCCAAACACCCGGATACGCGGGTGCTGTCGTTCGACACGGGGTTTGCGAAGAACTACTCTCGGGACCCCTACGGCGCGTACAACCCCCGCAGCGGCTACTACGAGGACGACGCGTCGCCGATGTTTCCCGCACTTTCGACGGACGACCGACTCGCGCCCAAACGCGTCGTGATCGGGAGCCGGACCGCCGACGGCGCGGTCGCGTTCGACAAGCGAACGCTGCGGGCGGAGAAGCTCCTGGAGGGAGAGCTCGCCGGGTCGCCGGTCGTGGCGGCGTACGACCCCGAACTCGACACGGGGTACGTCTTCCGGAACCCCGAGGAGCGGCGCTTCGCGTACCGGGACGGGCGCGTCGCGGACGACGCCGGCGACACCTACGCCCCCGACTCGCTGCCCACCGAGCGGCTCTACGCGTTCGACGCGATGTGGTTCGCGTGGAGCGGCTTCTACCCCGAGACCACCCTGTATGTCTGAGTCGAACCGGTCGACATCGGCGGGGACACCGACACGGCCCGGGATCCTCGACCGGACGGCCGCAGCCCTCGCGGTCGCGGCGCGGCGGCGCGACTCACGCGTGGTGTTTGTCGCCGCCGCGACGTCGTACCTCGCGCTCTACCTCGCGACCGTCGGCGACCTCGCGGTCGGTGGCGGCGCGGGCGGCGTCTCGGTTCGGGTGGCCGACGACCTCTCGCGGGCGGTCGCGAGCGCCGGATTCTTCCGGTTCGGTGCGGTCGCGGTCGTGACCGCCGGGCCGATCACGTACCTGTTCTCGCCGCTCAACGCGGCCCTGGCGCTCGTGCTGTCGGTCCTGGTCGGCGCGAACGTCGGGCTCACCTACCTCGGCCTGATCCAGCCGCGGGCCTGCGGGCTGGAGAGTTCGACCGGCGTCCTCGCGGGCGTTCCCGCGCTCCTGTCGGGGGCGGCGTGTTGCGGCCCGACCATCCTGCTCGTGGTCGGCGTCCAGGCCAGCGCCACGATCATCACCGGGTTTCAGCTCCTGGTGCCGCTGGCGCTACTGTTGCTCGCGGGCAGCCTGCTCCTCGTCGGTCGGCAGGTCGATCCCGAACTCCTCTGATTCGGACGGCTGTCCCGACTTCCCGGCCAGTTCCCGGGTGGGGGTCGAAACGACCCACGAGTGACCACACCCGTCCGTACGCGTTCGCGACCGCGACCCGGCGAGCACGACCCGGGGCGCCGGCACCGACGCGTACGAGGCTGTCGAGGTCCGCGTGTGCGGCGGTTTCTCGCTCGCACGCCACGTTCGGACCTTTCTTTACGGGTGAGCGCGACGTACACGTATGGGATTTGGAAGCTACGATGAGTCCGAACAGCAGGAACAGACCACCGAGACCGACGACAGCGAGGCGGTCGACGTGCACGAACACGACCACGACGGCGACGTCAACGTCGAGTCCGACGTCGACACCGACGATCTGGTCGATCGGCTGGGCGAGATGCGCGAGGAGTAGCCGCAGAACCCGCGGGCTGGATCACTCGCCGCCGAACCCCGCGCGGCCGCCGGCCTACGCCTCGTCCGGGAACCCCTCGACGAGTTCGACGCCGGAGGAGGCCCCGATCCGTTCGGCGCCCGCCGAGAGCATCGCGCTCGCCTCGTCGTAGGTTCCGACGCCGCCGCTGGCTTTCACCGGGAGGTACTCCGCCATCAGTTTCACGTCGTCGACGGTCGCGCCGCCGTCGGCGAACCCCGTCGAGGTCTTCACGAACTCCGCACCCGCCGCCGCGGCCGTCTCACACGCCCGGTGCTTTTCGGCGTCGGTCAGTAGCGCGGTCTCGATGATGACCTTCACCGGGACGGGGACCGCGGCGACCACCTCCTCGACGTCCTCGCGGACGCCCTCGTCGTCGCCCGCCTTCAGCCGACCGACGTTCAGCACCACGTCCACCTCGTCGGCGCCCGTCTGCCACGCGTCGACCGCCTCGCCGTACTTCGCGGCCGTGGTGTGAGTCCCGTGGGGAAACCCGACCACGGTCACTATGGTGACGTCCGGCGCGTACGCTGCAGCCTCCGACAGGTAACACGGCGGGATGCACGCGTTCATGCCGTGGGTGTCGGCCTCGTCGAGCACGCGTTCCACGTCGGCGAGCGTGGTGGTCGGCCCCAGGACCGTGTGGTCGATCCGCGCGGCGAATTCCGCTCTGTCCATACACGCGTGTTCGACCGCGACCGACAAAAGCGGGTGGGGGACGAAACGAACAGTTACGGTGTGTCGTCCGCGTGATCGAGGCATGAACGCATTCGAGACGATGCTGGTGGTGACGACCGCGACGGGCCTCGTCACCGGTCTCGGGGCGATCCCGGTGTTGCTCGGCGCGCGCGTCAGCCACCGCGTCTACGACGCCGCCCTGGGGCTCGCCGGCGGGATCATGGTCGCGGCCTCGGTGTTCGGGCTGATCATCCCCGGGACCGAACAGGGAGCGCTGTCGCACGTGATGGTCGGGGTGTTTCTGGGCGGGTTCGGACTGCTTGCGGGCAACCGGCTCATCCCGCACGTCCACGCGGAGTTCAAACAGTGGCGGGGCCACGGCGGCGCCGACGGCGAGGAGCCGTCGATCGACGACCGGGTCCGACGCGCCGTCCTGATCGGCGGCGCGATCACGCTCCACAACGCGCCGGAGGGGCTGGCGATGGGGATCGCGTTCGCGTCGGGGCTGGAGAACGTCGCGTTCGTCCTCGCGATCGTGATCGGGCTCCAGAACGTGCCCGACGGGTTCGCCTTCGCGGTGCCGGTGAGCCAGTCGGGGGTCTCCACGCCGAAAGTCGTGGCGTACACCACGCTGTCGGGGACCGTCCCGCAGGTACTGGCGTCGGTCTTCGGGTTCGGACTCGTGGCGGTCGCACAGGGGGTCTTCCCCGTCGCGGCGGGGTTCGCCGCGGGCGCGATGCTCGCGGTCGTCCTCCGGGAGATGGTGCCGTCGAGCCACGGCCACGGGTACGCCGACGCCGCGACCGCGGCGTTTCTCGTCGGCTTCGTGCTGCTCGTCGTCGTGGACGCCGCGGTCGCGTTCTGATCGCGGTCGCGGCCACCCACACGCCGACCCCTATCGCACGAGCGACCCGATCGGGGCGTCGCCGACGGTGGTGAGGAGGTCCGCCTCCTCGCCCGCGGCGAGCACCATCCCATTGCTCTCGACGCCGAACAGCTCCGTCGGCTCCAGGTTCGCGAGCACCACGACCCGGGTCCCGCCGAGGGCGTCGACGTCGTAGAACTGCTTGATGCCCGCGACGATCTGTCGGACCTCGGTCCCGATGTCGATCTCCAGCCGGACCAGGTCGTCGGCGCCGTCGATCGGCTCGGCGGTCTCGACCCGCCCGACGCGCATCTCCAGATCCTGGAAGGTGTCGAAGCTGATCCGGTCACGGGCCTCGTCGTCGACGTCGACTGACTCGCTCGCGGGGTCGTCGGGGTCGTCCGTGTCGTCGTCCGCGTCGTCGGCGTCCCCGTCCTCGACCATCGCCTCCAGCTCCGCGCTCAGCGGCTCGATCTCGTCGTCCTCGATCTGCTCGAAGATCTCCGCGGGCTCGCCGAACGCCGCGGGCGGGGCGTCGAGCACGGCGTCGACGCCGGCGTCGTGGACCGATCCCGCCTCGCCGAGTTGATCCCAGATCCGCGCGGCGCCCCTGGGAGCGAACGGCGCCAGTAGTACGGCGACGGCCTTCGCGATCTGGACGCAGTCCCGTATCACCGTCGCCCCGGCGTCGGGGTCGTCGTCGACCAGTTTCCAGGGCTCGTTCGACTGGATGTACTGGTTCCCGAACCGCGAGAGGCCGTAGACCGCGTCGGCGGCCGCCTTCGGCGCGTAGTCGTTGATCGCCGCGGCGAAGTCGTCGGTCGCGTCCTCGATCCGGTCCCGCACCTCGTCGCTCGCGGGCTCGTCGGCGAGCGGGGTCCCGTCGTAGTTTCGGTGGGCGAAGAGCAACGAGCGGTAGACGAAGTTCCCGATGTTGCCGACGAGCTCCTCGTTGACCGTCCGCTGGAGGTCCGCCCACGTGAAGTTGATGTCGCTCTGGAAGTTCCCCGCCGTGATGAGGTGGTACCGGAGGTAGTCCGGCGAGAAGCCGGTGTCCAGATACTCCTGTGCCCAGATGGCGCGGTTCCGGCTGGTGGAGAACGCCTTCCCCTTCAGGTTCACGAACCCGGAGGCCATGATCGCCCGCGGCTCGTTGAACCCGGCGGCACGCAACATCGCGGGCCAGAACACCGCGTGGTGCTGGATGATGTCCTGCCCGATGACGTGGACGATCTCGCCGTCGTCGTGCCAGACGTCCGCCCAGTCGTAGGTGTCGGCGCCCACCCGCTCGGTGTACTGTTTCGACGCGGAGACGTACTCGATGGGAGCGTCCACCCAGACGTAGAGCACGAGGTCGTCGTCCCCCTCGCCGGGGTAGTCGATCCCCCAGTCCATGTCCCGGGTGATACACAGGTCCTGGAGCCCGCTCTCGATCCACTGGCGGGGCTGGTTCTTGGCGTTCTCCGTCCCTTCGAGCCGGTCGACGAACCCCTCGAGATACTCCTGGAAGTCCGCGAGCCGGAGGAACTTGTGGCGTCGCTCGCGGTACTCCGCGGGATTGCCGGTCAGGATGCTCGTGGGGTTCTCGATCTCTCCGGGTTCGAGGTGGCGCTGACACCCCTCGTCGCACTCGTCGCCGCGGGCCTGCTCCCCACAGTACGGGCAGGTCCCCTCGACGTAGCGGTCGGGCAGCGGTTGGCCCGCTTCCGGATCCCACGCCACCTTGATCTCCTTCTCGTAGACGTGGTCGTTGTCGATCCACGAGGTGACGAAGTCCCGGGTCGTCTCGACGTTGGTCTCGTCGTGGGTGTGGCCGTAGTGGTCGAACTCGACGTCGAACCGCGGGAACGTCCCGGCGAACTCCTCGTGGTACCGCTGGGCGAACGCCGCGGGCGTCTCGTCGTTCTCGTGGGCGTTGACCGCGATCGGGGTGCCGTGCATGTCCGAGCCGCAGACGAACGCGGTTCGCTGGCCGAGCGTCTCGAGCGCCCGGGCGAAGGCGTCACCCGAGAGCGTCGTCAGCAGGTGGCCCAGGTGGAGGCTCCCGTTGGCGTACGGCAGTCCGCAGGTCACGACCGCGGGCCGCGACGTGGGATATCGTTCGGTGGTCACACCTGAGTGCAGTCGTCGGTGCGTTGTAAAAACCCCGTTCTGCGGAGACTGCGGCCTGGTCGTCGGGGCGGCACCGGGGCTCGCGCTCAGTCGGAGTAGACCCGCTCGATATCGTCGTCGGCGGATAGCAGCCCGCTGATCCGGCGCGTGACGCCGTCGAACAGCGTGATCAGCGGCGAGAGCACCCGCTCGACGATCCGGATCGGACGCGCGACGGTCAGCGCCCACGACTCGGCGTTCTCCAGCCCGAACGCCTTCGGGACGATCTCGCCGAAGACCAGGATCACCACGCTGGTGACCACGGTGGTCACCACCACCGCCGGGCCGGGATCCAGGACGCTCGCGACGAGGACGGCCAGAATACTCGAGATCGCGATGTTGACCACGTTGTTCCCGACCAGGAGCGTGACGAGCAGCCGGTGGGGGTCCGAGAGGAGTTCCCCCAGCGCCGCCGCGTCGCGGTCGCCGGCCGCGGTGTGGTGGTCGACCCACGACTCCGGGAGCGAGAACAGCGCGATCTCGGAGCTGGAAAAGAGCGCGCTCACGCCCAACAGGACGACGACCGCGACGACACTGACGACGACGATGGCGGGACTCAGCATACGTCTCCTTCACCCATCGGCCGAAAGAACCCGTCGGCCGCGGGCGCGACAGCAACGCGGGTCACGCCTTCGAGCGCGCCCACGACGTCCCGGTGTACTCGTCCTGCAACCCCGAGCGGCAGCGTGACACGGCGTCGTACCGCACCCGATGGTAGAACCAACCGCTTCCGTCTGATCGGGCTACGATTATCACCTCCGGTTGTGCGGGAGCCCGAGCCACCGCCCACCCGCGCCCGGCAGTCGCGTTCGGAGTCACTCCCGGACTCCGTCGAACGACGGGGTTTCACACGGTCGTTCGTCGGGTTTACACGTCGGTCTCCGCGTCGAACTCCTCGCTCGGAGCGCCTGAATATTGGCTATGATACTTGGCGGCCAAAACGTTTAGGTAGACCCCGTGTACGCCGCGGTGATGCCACCATCCCAAGCACAGTCAGCCCTCCGCCAATACATCGAGCGGACGCCGAACGGCGCCGAGATCCCGGACGAGACGTTCGAGACGCGCCACCGCGGGATTCTACTGTTCACCGCTGCGCTTCTCCCCATCGTGTTCGGCATCAGCCGGATGCGGGGCGTGGAGTCGGTCACCGGGGCGGAACTCCCCGCGATTCCGCTGGTCCACTCCGTCGTCGGGACCGGGATAGTCGTGGCCGTCCTCGTCGCGGCCGCGTTCCCGCAGGTACCCCGCCGGGCCCGTTCGTCGCTCGCCGCGGTCGGATTCATGATAACCGGGTCGGTGCTGGCGTACTTCACCGGCGGATTCATCGAGGCGCACTTCCTGTACTTCATCGGCGTCGGGGTCGTTGCGCTGTACGAAGACTGGGTCCCGTTCGGCATCACGATCGGGTACGTCGCGCTCCAACACAGCCTCTTCGGGCTACTGGAGTGGTTCACGGTGTACAACCACCCGGCGGCGATGGCGAACCCCGTCGTCTGGGGTAGCATCCACGCGCTCGGTGTCCTGATGCTCGCCACGACCATCACGTTTCTCTGGCAGTCCCTCGCGATCCAGCGCGAGCAGGCCCGACGGCGGATTCAAGAACAGCTTGACGAGGCCGAAGAGGCACGCACGCTCGCCGAGGAGAAACAGGCCGAAGCCGCCCGGCAGAAGGAACGGATGACCGAGATGAACGAGCGACTGGAGGCCACGGCCAGCGAGTACCAGTCGGTGATGGTCGAGTGTGCGAACGGGGACTTCACGCGGCGGCTCGACGCGTCCGTGGATGACGATGCGATGGCGGAGATCGCCGCCACGTTCAACCGGATGATGGCCGAGCTCGAGGAGACGTTCGGAGTCGTCCGCGCGTTCGCCGACGACGTCGCCACCGCGAGCGAGGAGGTCACCGTCGGGACCCGGGAGGCCCAAGGCGCCAGCGAGCAGGTCACCGACTCGATCCAGGCCATCTCGTCCGACGCGGACTCCCAATCGGAGAACCTCCAGGAGGTGGCCTCCGAGATGCAGAGCCTGTCCGGGACGGTCGAGGAGATCGCGGCGTCGGCGGACGAGATCGCCGAGAAGTCGGGCCGGACCGCCGAGATCGGGCGGGAGGGACAGACGGCCGCGACCGACGCCATGACGGAGATGCGCAGCATCGAAGCGGAGTCGGAGCAGGCCGTCGACGAGGTCGAGGAGCTAGCCGACGAGATCGACGAGATCGGCGAGATCGTGGACCTGATATCGGAGATCGCCGAACAGACGAACGTCCTCGCGCTCAACGCCTCGATCGAGGCCGCGCGGGCGGGAGACGCGGGAGAGGGATTCGCTGTCGTCGCTAACGAAGTCAAGGAACTCGCAGCCGAGACGGCCGCGGCGACCGAGGACATCGAGGCCCGGATCGACCGGTTCCGGGAGACGTCGTCGCGAGCCGTCGACAACATCGGCGACATGAACGACCGCATCACCACCGGAACCGAAACCATCGAAGACGCCCTCGGCGCCTTAGACGAGATCGCGACCAACGTCGACGACGCCAACCAGAGCATTCAGGAGATCAGCACGGTCACCGACGATCAAGCCGCCTCAACCGAGGAAGTCGCCAGTATGGTCGACCAGGTCTCGGAGGCGGCGGCGCAGGTCAGCGACGAGTCGAACAACGTCTCCGCGGCCGCCGAGGAGCAGACGTCGTCGATGGCCCAGGTCGCACAGCACGCCGAGACGCTGGCCAGCAGCGCCGACGAACTCCGGACGGAACTCGCGCAGTTCACGATCGACGCCGACGTGGACACGAGCGCGGGGCCGACAGGGGCCGGCGAGGGAGACGCCTCCACGTCGGGGTCGGACCGCCGCGGTCGCACTACCCCAGCGGACCGGTCCGGCGGCGCGTCCGACGGGACCGCGGCGGACGGAGGATCCGTCGGGTTTGACTCCGACAGGGTGTCGTGAAGCGGGGCCGCGTCACCGGGCGGAAACGCCCGTATCGGTTCGAACGAGTGGAGTTCGGGCGTGGACGCCGGACGGGTCGACGGCGCGTCCGACAGCACCGTTCCGGTCGCGACCGCGAGCGACCGCACGGGTTGTCCGCCCCTGCCGCCGACCGGGACATTCACCACGATGCGGCCCCAACCGCGCCTGATGACTGACGCCGAAACGCCGAACGAGTCCGACGACGGGGGGCGGCTCTTCAGCCTCACGCGCGACAAACTCCTCGTGGCCACGCTCCTGCTCGTCGGGGTCGCGGGGTCGGGGCTCGCCCGTCGGCTCCTCGGTGAACTCGGGTACAACGACCTCGGCGCGCTCGTCTACATCGTCGGCTACAGCGGGATGGTGGTGGGGATCTGGTACGGGTGGATCCGGCCGCTGGAGATCACCGGCCCCGACTAGCCGCGCTCGTCTGCCCCGCACTCGTCCGACCCGCACTCGTCTGCCCGACCCGGAGCCGGCGGGGAGCTCGGCCAGAACGGAACTTTGATAGTCGGTTCGGGTCGAACGTCCGAACAAGAATGGTTCCGCTCCAGCTCGTCGACAGTTTCCTGCTCAACTACAACGTCGGGCAGGCGTTACTCCTCGGGTTCGTGCTCGCGACGGTGGGGATGCTGCCGTTGAAATCCCAGCGTCTCCTCGGGATCAACACCATCGTCTTCGGGCTCGTGTTCGCGCTGACGCCGCAGTCGCTGGTCCCGATCCACTACCTCTTCTTGGGTCTCGCGCTGCTGGTGGTCGGGCCGCTCCTGTACACGACCGCGACCGACTGACCGGGTCGTCGGACGGGAGTACCGTCCACCGTCTGACCTGCGTCAGCCGCGACAACCGGATTTAAATCACGGCAGCATTTCGATAGAGTACGATAGCTATGAAACTGGCAACGATCGGAGTCGGAAACGCCGGAAGCAAGATCGTGGATCGGATGCTGGAGTTCGAGTCGAAGACCGACCGAAACCTCTGTCGGCACGTCCACGCGATCAACACCGCACGGACGGACCTCGCAAAGCCCGATTACATCCCGGAGGATCGGCGCCTTCTCATCGGGGACACCAACCAGAAGGCAAAGGGACACGGCGTCGGCGGCGACGTCGAGGTGGGTGCGGAGGTCGCACAGAAGGACATCGACGAGATCCGGCGCGCGTTCGACGACATCGAGATCCATCAGGTGGACGCGATCCTCGTCGTGGCCGGGCTCGGCGGCGGGTCGGGAAGCGGCGGGGGTCCGGTCGTCATCGACGCGCTGCAACAGATGTACGACGAGCCGGTGTACGCGTTGGGCGTGCTCCCCGGAAAGTACGAAGGGGGGCGTCCCGCCCTGAACGCGGCCCGCTCGCTGCAGTCGTTCGTCACGAAGGTGGACAACTTCATCGGCTTCGATAACGACGCGTGGCGGGCCCGCGAGCAGACGATAGAGGAGGGTTACGAGCAGATGAACCGCGAGCTGGCCTCGCGGCTCGTTACACTCCTGGCGGCCGGCGAAACCGACGACTCCGACGTCGCGGAGAACGCGATGGACTCGAGCGACATCATCCGAACGCTCGATACCGGCGGGGTCTCCTCGATCGGATACGCGGCGACGTCGGTAGAAACGGCCAACGAGGGGTTCCTCGACCGCTGGAGTTCGGACCAGGAGGAGCCGCGAGACGACGGCAGCCAGGCGACCAAGATCAAGGGGCTCGTCCGACGCGCGGTCAACTCCCGGCTTACGCTGCCGGGTGAGGTGTCGAGCGCCGACCGCGTGCTGGCCGTCATCTCGGGGCCGCCGAGCAAGTTCTCGCGAAAGGGCATCGAGAGCGCGCGCCAGTGGCTCGAGCAGGAAGCCGACACCGTCGAGGTGCTCATCGGCGACGACCCGCGTGAGAACGCGTCGCGGCTGTCGGCCGCGATCCTCCTCTCGAACATGACCGAGACGCCACGCATCAAAGAGATCCAGGACCAAGCCGTCGATGCGCAAGAGAAGATTGCGGCCCAGGAGGCCGTCCGCGAGGAGGAGATTGACGATCTGATAACGGACGACAACAACGATCTCGACCCGGTCGTTTGATGAAACTCGCACTCATCGGGATCGGGGGTCTGGGATGCCGAGCGGTCGGGTGCATTCTCGACGAGCAGACCGACACGCAGCGGGCATTCGCTCGGGAGAACGCGCTCGTCTGTGACATCGCACGGGCCCCGACCGACGAGCTCGAAGCCGTCCCCGACGTTGAGCGCACCGTGATCGGGGACACCTCTCCACACGTCACCGGCGACGGCATCGATGGGGGGCCGGAGCTCGCCGCGCAGGTCACGCGGAACGACCTCCCCGAGCTCCGGCGAACGCTCGATTCGGTTGCGATCCACGAGTCCGACGCCGTACTCGTCGTCGTCCCGCTGGGCACTGCTACCGGAAGCGGGACCGGGTCGGTCCTCGTCTCGGAACTCCAGGAGACGTACGACGTGCCCGTGTACGTCCTCGGCGTGCTCCCCGCGGACGACGACGACGACGAGTCGGCGCTGCTGGCGGCCCGCGGGTTGCGCACCGTCGTTCCGGCGGCCGACAGCACCCTCCTGTTCGACGGCGAACTGTGGGATCTCACGCCGGCGGAGACGGATGGCGAGTACGACGAGACGACGGACGAGGGGCTGCGTGAGCTGGCGACGCGCGTGATCCCGCTGTTCAGCGCCGGCGAGCGCGACGGGCACCGCGTCGCGGAGAACGCGGTGGATTCGAGCGACATCATCCGCACGCTCGATCCCGGTGGCGTCGCCTCGGTCGGCTACGCCTCCGCGACGGTCGAACCGGACACGCGTGGGCTGATCGGTCGGCTGCTGTCGTGGCTGGGGAGCACCCCCGACACCCCGGAGTCAACCGACGCCGCGAAGGTAAAGTCGCTCGTGCAGCAGGCCGCGAACGGTCGGCTGACCGTCTCCTGTGACATCACCAGCACCGAGCGAGCGCTGGTCGTGCTCTCGGGGCCGCCGAGCGAACTGTCGCGCCGCGGGTTCGAGAGTGCCCGCCAGTGGCTCGAAGACGAGACCGACACCGTCGAGATACTCGCGGGCGACGATCCCCGGCCGCGTTCTTCGACGCTCGAAGTCGTGGTACTCTTCTCGAACGTCACGACAGTCCCCCGGATCGACGCGCTACAGAGCCGTGCCGTCGCACGGCAGCGCGACCACGCGAGCGACGGCCCCTCCAGCGACCCACACTGATCATCCCCACTTTCCAGCGACCCACGGTAACCAGTACGGTTCGCGGAACGGAAGCACGCTACCGTTTGACACGGATCGGTGTAACGAGGGACCGGTCATCGGGCGAACGGACGAGGTGAGCGACGACCCGGAGGTGGCTCCAACGGCCCGCATCAGCCGCCTCCCGGCGACCGACCGTCTCCCGGCCGGACCGCGTTCGCCGCCGTGACGAGCGCGCCGAGTACCCAGCCGGTGGGGATCGCGATGGCGAGCCACATCCAGAGGAACCCCAGCCCGGTCAGCGTAAACTGCCGGCTGAAGAACGTGCTGACGCCGAACAGACGCAGCGGGTTGCGGAGGAGCCAGTTCGCAAGCGAGACGCTCTCCGGAATGATGACCGACCCCAGAACCGGCGAGTAGAGGGCGGCCGTGACCGGCGGGAGAAACACCGCCGACACGGCGAACGGATACGCGACCAGAAGCGTCACTGGCCGCGATCCGGTACGGCTGGCTGCCCAACTGAGGCCGACCGAGGCGGTTGCGACGAGACTCGCCGCGAGTACGGCCTGGAACCCGGACGCCTGGAACCGCGCCCACGCGACGACCGTCAGTCCGGTCCAGACCGCCGCAACACCGCCGACGACGGCGAGGATCCCGAGGCTCGCGATCGTGCGGTCGATCCGCCGGGTGACGTATCTGACCCAGAAGCCGAACGCGACGAACGGGTAGAGGATCGGGAGCAGCACCGCGCCGAGGAGGCTCCAGACGCCGAACCCGACGCGCTTCCAGGGCGTATCCAGACGCCACTGGTCGGTCCCGGCGGCGTACGCGGTCGATCGCTGAGCGAACACGAGCCCTCGCCACCCGCTCAACAGCTGCGTCAGATCGGCCTTGATCGCAGCGACGACGTCTCCTCCCGTTCTCATCGGGCCGTGATTCACGGGAGAGCAGTATAAATGGTCGCGTTCGTGGAGCGCCGGGGGAAATCCCCGCGAAACCGGAGCGGGAACGCGGCGTTTAACTCCCGCGGCCGACAACGTGCCGTATGGCACAGCCGCAGGTTCCGGGCGACGGCGGCGAGACGCTCTCGTTGCCGTGTGGTGAGACCACGTCGGTCCGCAGGCTCGATCTCGGAATGCGGGAGTTCGAGTGCGCCTGCGGCGACCGGCACGCGGTCGTGATGGACGTCCACCCGCCGGAGCGGTTCGTCCCCGACTTTCTGGTCGACGTTCTCCGGGAGGCCATCGAGACGACGAGCGAGGACATGCCGGAGTTCGGGACGGCCCACCTGCTGGGGATCGTGTTGGAGGAGTTCCCCGACTCGGTCGTCTCCGCGGACGTGAGCGACGACGGCGACGTCGGCGCGGGGATCGTGTGGGTCACCGACTTCGACGCCCGGCGGCTCCACGAGATCGTGGTCGAACTCGTGGTCGAACTCATGGACCACGCGATCAGCCACGCCGACGACGACGCGGCGGTCTCGGCGTTCGAGCGCCGTATGGCGGAGTTCGACGTGGCGGAGTTCGTCGAGGCGTACCGCGACGAGCGCGATCTCTCCGAGGACGACGTGTACGCGTGAGTGACCCGCTGCCCGACGGACCCGGGGCTGAGAGCCCCGTCGTCTGACGGGCGTCACACTGAAGCCTAAGTCTCTCCGGGCCGAATCGTAAGACATAATGAGCACGACCCGGCCGACCGGGTTCGATCAACTCGCCGCAGTGCTCGAAGACGCCGACGAGCCGCTGACCGCACGGGAGATCCTCGGCCGCCTCCGGCGCCGGGGGGTCGGGGAGTTCGACTCGTCGTACCGCGTCGCGACCGTCCTGGGACGGGCCGCGGAGCGCGGCGCCCCGGTCGACGTCGTCGACGGGAGTCCGTACCGCTACCGACTCACCCGGTGAGCCGGCCGTCCCGTCGCGGATCGGCCGGCGACGCCCGTCTCCGTCGCGAACCGACCGGCGGC
>Ga0207753_1000070_pt1 | contig 38984 bp, 33 predicted proteins | sample PonA233FremontCA_2_FD_187273 | JGI IMG/M metagenome (GOLD analysis project Ga0207753, IMG submission 187273) | Salt pond sediment microbial community from Fremont, CA, USA - Pond A23 Sediment 3 (SPAdes) | ecosystem: Environmental > Aquatic > Non-marine Saline and Alkaline > Saline | place: USA... | reverse complement strand
CCCTGAGAACACGTCACGCCGTTGTTCTCACTGTGGGTTCACGCATCCGGACAACCGCGACAGCGAGTCGTTTGCTTGTCAGAAACGCGAGTATGAGAACCACGCCGACTACAACGCCGCGAAGAACATCGGCCTGCGGTATCTTCGTCGCAACCAAACTGGGGGCGACGAAGGCGAACCTTTAGGCGTTCGCTTGAACAGCAGGATGCTGAACGTGAACGGAGACTATTCTCCTGCCTCAACTGAGGCCAGAGCGCGAGTCCATGCTGAAGAATCCCACCCGTTTACGAGTGGGTAGCTCAAAGCCTACCGTTCGACGACGAGGAGCGCGACTCGTTCGAGAACTAGCGCTGCCAACCCAGCGTCGGTCACGTCGAGTTCGGTCGCGTCGACGTCGTAGAACGAGCGGACCCGCGCCTCGTCGTACGCCCCGAGCGTCGCAACCGGAAAGAGGAGGTCCTCGATGGCCGCGGCGGCAGCAACCTCGTTTCCGGGACCATCGACAAGGACAACAGTAGGCGTCTCACCTGAGGAGACCCCCATCTCGAAGGCTCGGTCGATCTGCCGGCGACCGGCCGCGTACAGCGCGATCTCGACGCCGCGGTCGCGAGCGATCGCCTCGCCGCGGTCGCGCTCCCTGTCCGCGAGGTTGACGGCACGCTCAAGATGGCGACGGGAGACGACGTAGCGTGCATCAAACGCCTGCACGGTCACGTCGTGTGCGGCCGCGATTTCGCCCGTCTGTTCGAGAAAGGCGTCGACGTCCGCAAACCGGTCGCCTCCGATCTCCGCGATCCCCTCGACCAGCCGCATCACCGACCACCGCCCATCAGAAATCACCGAGGTTCGACTGGTCGTCGCCAGCCCCGGCGGCCGTCTCGTTGCGTTCGGCGTCGTCGGAGGTCGTTTTGGGGGCCGCCGTTGCGTCCGGGCTGACTTCGTCCATGTCCGGGTCGCGGTGGCCGGCAGCTTCGAGGACGTTCTCGGCTGTCTTCTCGCGCCCGCGCAACGCGCCCAAGACGACCGCCTTGTCCGCTTCGCGGAGGTTCGCCCGCGTCTCGATGCCAGCGTCGTAGAGTCGTCGGGCGCGCTTGCGGCCGACGCCACGAACGCCCGCGAGGTCGATCAATTCCTCGCCGACCCCGTGTTTGACCCGCTGTTTCGCCTCGCGGATCGTCGCGACGCACGCGAGACCGAGTTCACCCGCGAGCGATTCGGCCGCCCCGAGCAGCCATTCGGCGGTATCGACCTTCCCGCGGATGTCGCCCGGGCCGACGCCGTAGCGTTCGGCGATCTCGTCCTCGTCAAGTTCGCTCGCCCAGTCCTCAAGCATCCGGGCGGTCTTCAGCGCCGACAGCCAGTCGTCGAAACGCTCCTCTTCGAACTCGCTTGGGGTCGCACCGAGGAACTCCGACTCGCGCTCGTAGGCCAACATCGTGTACTCCTCGCGGTCGCCCGAGCGGAGATACAGTTCGTACATGTCGGGCGTGCGGGAGACGAGGTGGTACAGCCCCATCGCCGTCGGGGCGGTCGCGCCCTCCAGTCCGTCCAGGATTTCCGCCGCGCTCATCGGGTCGAGATACAGCCGCGAGATGGTGTGGCCGAGGTTCGTTGCCTCGATCGTCGCCCCGCGGTCGATGAAGTCGTTCGTCTCGAGATAGGCGAGCGTCGAATCGACGATCCGCTCGAGGTTGTCCCCGGCGGCGCCCACATTCTCCGCCCCGCGGTCGTCGTCGGATCCGGCCCCGCGTCGGTACTGTGTGGCGTACAGCGTCCGGTCGAGGAACTCTAAAAGCGCCGCCCGCGAGTCCGCGAAGCCGGAGGCGATCGTCGCAAGCAGGTGGGTGCGCATCGATGGCTCGCGCGCGAGTTTCGACTCGACCGGTTCGGGATCGGCCCAGACGTAGCGATCGAGCAACTCGTCGAGTTCGTCGTGGCTCTTGGCCAACAGCAACGCCTCGCCGTAGGGGTCCCGCCCGGGACGGCCCGCCCGCCCCATCATCTGGTGTACCTCGAGCACCGAGAGGGGTTTCATCCCGCCAGCCTCCCCGGAGTAGCGCCGCCAGTCCCGGACGACAACGCGTCTGGAGGGGGTGTTCACCCCGGCGGCAAGCGTCGGCGTCGCCGAGACAACCTTTATCAATCGATCGCGGAAGGCGTCCTCAACGATCGATCGGTGGTCGCTCGAACACCCCGCATGGTGGAACGCGGCACCCTTCTCGACGCACGTGGCAAGGTCCTCGCTCGTCTCGGTGTCGGAGACGCCGCGGATCTCCTCGGCGAGGTCCGAGAGCCGTCGGCGTTCCTCGTCGTCCAGTCCGTCGCGACTCGTGTTCGCCAACCGCTTTGCCGCCCCCTCGGCGTTCCGTCGGGAATTGACGAACACCAGCGTCGAACCGTCCTCGGCGAGCGTGTCGCGGACGATCGCCTCGGTCGGTTTTTCGTTCGACCCGACGCGGAGTTCGCGCTGTGAACCGTCGCCGAAGTGCAGCGCCTGCCCGTACTGGACGCCGGTCCTGAGTTCGATCGGGCGCCACGAGGAGTCGACCAACTCGGCGTCGAGCCACTCGGCCATCTCGCCGGCGTTGCCGACGGTCGCCGACAGCGCAACGACCTGGAGGTTCGGGTTGATCCGCCGAAGTTTCGCGAGCGTCACCTCAAGGGTCGGCCCCCGGTTGGGGTCGTCGACGAGATGGACCTCGTCGCTGACGACGCAGTCGAGGTCGTCGACCCACGGCGCGCCGTTCCTGACGAGCGAGTCGACTTTCTCGCTCGTGGCGACGATGACATCCTTCCCGGCGAGCCACTCACCCGAGTCCTCGTAGTTGCCGGTCGCGACGCCGATCGAGACGCCGTAGGGTTCGAACGCCTCGAACTCCTCGCGCTTCTCGCTTGCGAGCGCCCGCAGCGGGACGATGTACAACGCCTTCCCGCCGCGCTCGATCGCCGATAGCATCGCGAGTTGGGCGATAAGGGTCTTGCCGCTCGCAGTCGGAATCGACGCGACCAGGCTGTCCCCATCGGCGACCCCGGCCTCGACGGCCTCGGCCTGCGGCGGGTACAGCGACTCGATTCCCTCCTCCCGAAGGTGCGCCGCGAACCACGGCGGCACCCCGGACACGTCGGCAACATCCATTGGAACTCGATTGTGCGTCGTCGAATGTAAAGTATCGTATCGCCGGCGAACGCTCCCTGAACCGGGCCGGGAAACGACTCATGCACACTGGCGGAGCGTATCGATGGCTGAACTCCGTTGAGCCGGTTTGTTTTTGCGGACAAACTATGGCTAATGTCTCTTTAGCTGCGTAAAAAAACGTCCGATCAGCAGGGCGTGTCTATTCTGCACGTTGACTGTGACCCGTCGGTTCTCGGTCTGACCTCAGCGTTTCTCGATAGGGAGCCTGGGGGGATATCAATCGTGACGGAGACATCACCGGAAGGCGCGCTCTCGCGACTCGAAGCCAAGGCGTTCGACTGCGTTATCAGCGATTACAACATGCCCAGGATGGACGGACTGGAGCTGTTCGAGGCGATCCGGGGGTACAACGTGACAGGTCCCCGGTGCCGTCACGCCTTTGATCCCCTCGGCCAAACACCGTGTATGAAGATGCGCTTCGATCGGGAGACCTGTATCGGGATGTTCCAGTGTACCGCCGAGTGGGACGCGTTCGAGAAAGATGAAAACGAGGGGAAGGCCGACCTCGCGGAAAGCGAGGAGGTCGAGCCGGACATCTTCGAACGAGAAATCCCGTCGGATGCCGAACTCGACGCGAAGTTCGCCGCGCGGGTCTGTCCCGTTGACGCCATCGAGGTCTACGACGACGACGGCGAGCAGATTGTATAGCGTATAAAAGCCGAATCGCAGCGATCAGCTGATCTTTTCGTACTGGTCTTCGAGTTTCTCCGCGGCCTCGTCCATCAGTTCCGCCTCGTAGTCGTCGAGGTCCCACTCGATTACCTCCTCGACGCCGTTGGAGCCGAGTTTGACCGGGACGCCGAAGCCGGTGTTTTCGTAGCCGTACTCGCCGTCGAGAACCATCGACCCGGGCAGCACCTCGCCGGTGTCGTTGAGGATAGCTTCGACCATGTGGGCGACGCCCGTTGCCGGCCCCCATTGGGTTGCACCCTTCCGCTCGATGACGTCCATCGCGGACTCTTGGAGGTCGGCAAGGATCTCCTCGCGGTCGCCCTCGAAGTTGGGGTCGGTACCGTCGACGCGCACCTTCGAGAAGGCCGGCACCTGGGCATCGCCGTGCTCGCCGAGGATCGTCGCCTCGACGTTCTTGACGGGGACCTCAAAGCGCTCCGAGAGGACGTACCGGAAGCGCGCGGAGTCGAGGCGGCCGCCGAAGCCGATAACCTTGTGGCGGTCTCGGTCGCCCGACTCGTAGAGGTGGCGGTTGAGCAGGTCGACGGGGTTCGACGTGGTGATCGAGACGTAATCGTCGTTGTGCTCGTCGATGGAGGCACCGATGTCCTCCATGATCGGGGCGTTATCACCCGCGAGGTCGATCCGGGTCTGGCCCGGTTGTCGGGGGATACCGGCGGTGATGACGACAACATCGGAGTCCGCGGTGTCCTCGTACTCGCCTTGGACGACCGTCGTGTTGGAGTCGTAGGCAACTCCGTGGTTTGTGTCGGCCGCCTGCCCGATGGTCGTCTCGCGCTGGTCCGGGATATCGACGAAGACGAGTTCGTCGGCGATATCTCGTAACGCAATATTATACCCCGCAGCGGCACCGACGGTTCCCGCGGCACCGACAATGCTAACTTTAGTCATAGTCGTTCGCAGACGGGCGTGGAAGGCGATTAACTCTTGTCTTTTGCGCCCGTGAGTTGAGGAAGCCTAAACAACTGCTTGAGCCGCTCTATGCCGATTTTTAACCGTCCGTCGAAGCCGCTCTCGTCAACACACGTACTACCGAAACGAGTCTCGTATTGGCCCGACTGGACAAGAACGGGGTCCGGTCGAGGAACGTGTCAGCGGTAGGGCACCGCAACCGACAGGATTTCACGCTGTGGACTCCTTCGACCGATAATGACTGACGACATCGTCGTCCGCGGTGCCTCCGAGCACAATCTGAAGGACATCGACGTGTCCATTCCGCGCGAGGAGTTCACCGTCGTTACCGGCCTCTCGGGGTCGGGCAAATCATCGCTCGCGTTCGAGACGGTGTACGCCGAGGGCCAGCGCCGCTACATCGAATCGCTCAGCGCCTACGCCCGGAACTTCCTCGGGCAGATGGACAAACCCCAGGTCGAAAACGTCGAGGGGCTTTCGCCGGCCATCTCGATCGATCAGAAGAACGCCGCAAACAACCCCCGGTCGACGGTCGGGACCGTCACCGAACTTCACGATTACCTCCGGCTGTTATACGCCCGCGTGGGCACGCCGCACTGTCCCGAGTGCGGTCGTGAGGTCGGCGAACAAAGCGCCCAGCGGATGGTCGAACGGCTACTCGAACTCCCCGAGGGAACCCGGGCGAAGATCTGTGCGCCCGTGATCCGCGATCAGAAGGGGGCGTTCGAGGATCGGTTCGAGGCGTTCGTGAGCGACGGGTACACGCGCGTCGAGGTCGACGGCGAGGAGTACGACCTCTCCGCCGAGATCCCGGACCTCGACGAGAACTACGACCACACCGTCGATGTCGTTGTCGACCGGGTGAAGCTGTCTACGGACGCCCGCTCACGGATCACTGACTCAGTCGAGACGGCCCTAGAGGAAGCTGACGGGGTGTTGAAGATGGTCTTTCCCGATCCGCCCGAGGATGCCAACATCGGGGCGGAAAGTCGGAACACGGGCGATTTGGCCGGTGAGGACGGTGAGCGCCTCGTCGTCGAGTTCTCCGAGGAGTTGGCCTGCACCCACTGTGGGATCGACCTGCCGGAGATCGAAACGCGCTCGTTTTCGTTCAATTCCCCGCACGGGGCCTGCCCGGACTGCGACGGGATCGGCGAGACAAAGGAAGTCGACGAGGATCTCGTCGTCACGGACCCCGACAAGCCGATCAAGAACGTGTTCGATCCCTGGAGCTACAACCGGTCGTACTACCGGACCAGACTCGACAGCGTCGCAGCACACTTCGACGTGAGTGTCGAAACGCCCTTCTCGGAGCTCTCGGAGGACGTCCGGCGGCAGTTTCTCTACGGGACCGACAGCGAAGTCGTCTTCGAGCGGCGGACGAAGAACGGCACCAGACGAAAGGAAAAACGCTTCGAGGGCGTCATTCCGAACCTCGATCGCCGTTACGTCGAAACGGACTCCGAGAGTACGCGCGAGCATATCGAGGACTACATGGCGACGACGACCTGTCCCTCGTGTGCAGGAACGCGGTTGAAAGCCGAGTCACGGGCTGTGCTGGTCGCCGGGACGTCGATCACCGAGGTCAATCAGCTGTCGATCGGGGACGCTCGCAGGCACTTCGAGGGCCTCGAGGCCGATCTTGACGACCGCGAGCGGACGATCGCCGAGGAGATACTGAAGGAGATCCGTGCGCGTCTCGGGTTCATGCAGGAGGTCGGCCTCGAATATCTGACCCTCAATCGGGAGGCAGCCACGCTGTCCGGCGGGGAGAGCCAGCGGATCAGGCTCGCCACGCAGGTCGGAAGTGGCCTCGTCGGCGTCCTCTACGTCCTCGACGAACCATCGATCGGGCTCCACCAGCGCGACAACGACCGCTTGCTGGACACCCTTGAAGGCCTGCGGGACCTCGGAAACACCCTCATTGTCGTCGAACACGACGAGGAGACGATGTGGCGCGCCGACAACGTCATCGACATGGGTCCCGGGCCGGGCAAGCGGGGCGGCGAGGTCGTCGCCAACGGAGGCGTCGAGGACCTGATAGACGCCGAAGAATCGATTACCGGCGAGTACCTTTCGGGCGAGCGCGCGATACCGGTTCCCAGGGAGCGCCGCGACCCCGGCGGCTACCTGACGATCCGGGGCGCCCGACAGCACAACCTCGATGATCTCGACGTCTCGTTGCCGCTCGGCTGTTTCACCGCGATCACCGGCGTCTCCGGATCGGGAAAGTCGACGCTCCTCCACGAGATTATTTATAAGGGACTCGTCAGGCGGATGAACGACACCGACGTGTTCCCCGGCGAACACGACGATATCGAGGGCATCGACGAGGTTGAAACCGTTCGGCTCATCGACCAGTCGCCGATCGGGCGGACGCCGCGTTCGAACCCGGCGACGTACACGAACGTCTTCGACCACATCCGCGAGTTGTTCGCGGAGACGAAGCGCTCGAAGCGTCGCGGGTACGAGAAAGGTCGGTTCTCGTTCAACGTCAAGGGCGGGCGGTGTGAGTCCTGTGGCGGGCAGGGGACCGTCAAGATCGACATGAACTTTCTTTCGGACGTATACGTCCCCTGCGAGGAGTGCGAGGGAGCCCGCTACAACGACGAGACCCTTGAGGTCACGTACAAGGGCGCGACGATCTCCGACGTTCTCGATATGGAGGTTGACGAGGCGTACGAGTTCTTCGAGAGCCACAGCGGGATCCGGCGGCGACTGGGGTTGCTGAAGGACGTGGGACTGGGGTACATGCGGCTTGGCCAGCCCTCGACGACGCTGTCCGGCGGGGAGGCCCAACGGGTCAAACTCGCGGAGGAACTCGGCAAACGGGACACCGGGGAGACGCTGTACCTGCTCGATGAGCCGACGACGGGGCTCCATAGCGAGGACGAGCGCAAGCTGATCGACGTGTTACACCGGCTCACGGACGACGGGAACACTGTCGTCGTCGTCGAGCACGAACTCGACCTCATAAAGAACGCCGACCACATCGTCGACCTCGGACCGGAGGGCGGCGAGGGCGGCGGGGAGGTCGTCGCCGAGGGGACGCCAGAGGCGGTCGCACGGGTCGACGCGTCGCACACTGGGCGGTATCTACGCGATCATCTCCCGGCGGTCGAGATTGACGGCCCGCGGGCGGGCGAACGTCGTGCCGCCGGCGATGACTAATAAGCAGGAATCGGCGGCGAACGGCGGTTGAGAACAGATCGTCGAAGTCGATAAGTGAGAGCGCGTCGATAGCAGAGAGAGCGTCGATAGCAGAGAAGGAGCGCGTATGGGCGGCGGCGGGACGACGACAGGGCGGCGGGCGGTTCGCTACGTTTTTCTCCGGCCGTGACGACGTGTGGCTGTGCCACTGGAGAAGCCGGCTCGGATCGCGCGCGAACTCGCGAGCCACGGCTATGCCGCCGACCGGGAGGCTATCACGCTGTTGGCGGGCGCGGGCGACACCGCGGCGGCGCTCGCGCTCGCGGTCGAGGCGACGCCGGACGACGTGTTGAAACTCACCGCGTCGGACGTCCAAGATGCGCTCGGAGACGAGCCTCGGAGACACCGCGACCCGATCAGCGGCGACGACGCGGCGGCCGGATCGGAGGGGACAGCTGCCGAGGAGGATTCCGAGGCGGTCGGGGCAGTCGAGGGGGACACTCTCGCGGACCCAGGCGACAGTACGGAGAGATCAGACGGCAAGACGGAGAGACCAGACGGCAAGGCGAAAAAACTGGACGACAGTACCGGGAGTCCAGGCGATAGTAGCAAAGAACCGGCCGATGGCACCGGTAGATACCCCTCCGTTTCGACTGGAACCGAAGGGCCGAGTGTGGGGGACGGTACCGGTTCATCTCCAGTCGAAACGGAGGGGTCCCCAGGGGGAGTGTCGGTGACAAAGGGAGGGGCGGCGAACAGGCGATCGACGGGCGACGACTCGACGGATTCCGAGCGGAGAGCCGAAAGCGGCCGTAGCGCTGACCCATCGCGTCGCTCCCTCTATATCGGCAACGACATGACCGGCTACTCGACGGGCACCGGCGAGTACGACGACTTCGTGGCGACGTTCCGGGACCGGTATGAGCGCCTCGCCGGAAAGCTCAGAGGTCGGGTCAACCACCGGAATGCGACGGCGTTGCAGGCCAGCCCCGGCGGTGGAGACGCCGGCATAGTTGGGATGATCTCGGACATCCGGTCGACGACATCGGGGCACTGGCTGATCGAACTGGAGGACACCACGGGCGTCTTTCCGTGCTTGGTACTGAAGGACCGAGCGATCGCCGGGCTGGTCGAGGAACTGTTGTTCGACGAGGTGATCGCCGTCGAGGGGACGCTGTCGGACGACGGCAGCATCCTGTTCGTCAACGACCTGTACTTTCCGGACATCCCGCGGACGTACGAACCGTCGACAGCCGACAGACACGTCAAGGCAGCTCTTATAAGTGATATTCACGTCGGGAGCCAGGAGTTCATGGCCGACGCTTGGAGCCGCTTCGCGTCGTGGCTTCACACCGAGGAAGCCGACCGGATCGAGTACCTGCTTATCGCCGGCGACATGGTCGAGGGCGTCGGCGTCTACCCCGATCAGGACGAGGAGTTGGACATCGTCGACATCTTCGACCAGTATCGGCAGTTCTCGGAGTATTTAAAGGAAGTGCCGGGTGATCTGGAGATCGTGATGATCCCCGGCAACCACGACGCGGTTCGGCTGGCCGAACCGCAGCCGGGGTTCGACGAGGAACTCCGGTCGATCATGACCGCCCACGACGCCCGGATCGTGTCGAACCCGGCGGTCGTCACGATCGAGGGCGTCTCAGTGCTCATGTACCACGGCGTCTCTCTAGACGAGGTCATCGCCGAGCTCCCCGAGAAGAAAGCCAACTACGACGAACCACACCGGGCGATGTACCAGTTACTTAAAAAACGCCACGTCGCCCCACAGTTCGGCGGCCACACTCGGCTCGCCCCGGAAGAAGAGGATTATCTCGTGATGGACGAGGTGCCGGACATCTTCCACACCGGCCACGTCCACAAACTCGGGTGGGGGAAGTACCGGAACGTGATGGCAGTGAACTCCGGGTGTTGGCAGGCCCAGACGGAGTTTCAAAAGAGCGTCAACATCGACCCCGACGTCGGCTTCGCACCGGTCATCGATCTGGATACGCTGGACATGACCGTCCACAAGTTCTTGTAGCGTCGAACGGACAGCATCGGGGGTACGGTATCACCGAGCGGGAACGACGCGCCAGCGGCTGTCGGTTATTTACTCCTCGATACCGAGCGTTACTTAAATGCTGTCTCAAAGCCGTCGGTCCGGTCGCCAACGGGTGGTATGAGACTGATTAACATCGCCACGTTTATATGCTCTCTGTGAATAATTAGCATGTATGTCGCAGAACCAGGCGGCTCCGATGCCGGCTTCCGACTGTGATGTTATGGCCGCGGTGGACCGAGGCGACGCGGGCGAACAGCTCGTAATCGCCGAACTCTGTCGCGAAGAGGCCTATGTCACGATGTCGACGGAGACAACGGTCACAGTGGACGAGTGGCGATAGGCGGCATCGGCGACGGGGTGAGCTGACGGGATCAAATAAACGTCCGGCCCGAGGGGTTGCGGAACAACGTGGTCGGTGATGAAACGCGATGCGGACACCTTTTTGAGCACCCGGGGCGTTGGAGCGGATATGGATTATCGGCACGTCGAAGGCGGCCGGGAGTACGTCGGGCGACTCGAACACGGCGGTGACTGGCGGGGGCAGATCGAGGCGTTCGCCGAGGAGGAAGGCATCGACGCCGCGTTCTTCTTCGGATTGGGCGCGGTTCAGGACGCGACCGTCCTCTACTACGACCAAGACGATCAGGAGTACTACCCCGAGGAGTTCGACGAACCGCTCGAGGTGACGACCGCGCTCGGAAATATCTCGCATCTCGACGACGGTCTGTTCGCCCACACTCACGCGACGTTCTCCCGGGCCGACGGGACGATGCTCGGCGGCCACCTCGATTCGGGGACGGTGTTCGCGGGCGAAGTGTACGTCCGCGAACTCGACACCCATCTCGAACGCGAGCACGACGAGGTCACAGACCTCGACCTGTGGCCGCTGTAAATGCGACCGAACGACGAACGGTACTTCGAGCGGCTGGAAGACGGCCTCGACGAGGCGCTTTCGGTCGCCCGTGAAGCGCGGCGCCGCGGCGGCGATCCGACCGATGACGTCGAGATCCCGATCGCGAAGGACATGGCCGACCGGGTCGAAAACATTCTCGGGATCGATGGTGTCGCCGAGCGCGTCCGGGAGATGGAGGACGATCCGGATCTCTCCCGGGAGGAGGCGGCACTCGAGCTCGCGGCGGACTTCGCCGAGGGGACGGTTGGCGATTACGACACCCGCGCCGGGAAGATCGAGGGGGCGGTCCGGACCGCGGTTGCGCTGTTGACAGAGGGGGTTGTCGCCGCCCCGATCGAGGGGATCGACCGCGTCGAGCTTCTCAAGAACGACGACGGAACGGAGTTCGTCAACATCTACTACGCCGGACCGATCCGGTCGGCGGGCGGGACCGCACAGGCGCTGTCTGTGCTCGTCGCCGACTACACCCGAACACTCGTTGGGATCGAGGAGTACAACGCTCGGAGCGACGAAATCGAACGGTACGCGGAGGAGCTGTCGCTGTACGATAACGAAACGGGGCTGCAGTACGCCCCGAAGGATACCGAGGCGAAGTTCATCGCGAAGCACATGCCCGTCATGCTCGATGGGGAGGCGACGGGCGACGAGGAAGTCTCGGGGTTTCGGGATCTCGAACGGGTCGACACCAACAACGCCCGCGGCGGGATGTGTCTCGTGTTGGGCGAGGGGATCGCCCAGAAGGCCCCGAAGATTCAGCGTTACACGTCCCAACTCGAGGAGGTCAACTGGCCGTGGCTTCAGGACCTCATCGACGGGAACTACGGCGGGAATGCAAGCGAGGAGAAGGGGGGTAGCGACGACGCGACGGCGGACGAGGGCAATGGCGTGAACTCCGGCGGCGGGGAGGGGGTTAACTCCGGCGACGGCGAGGGGGTGACAGACGAGAGAGAGGACGAAGACGGCGTCGACGAAGCGGATGGGGCGGAGACAGGGGGGAATGACTCCGAGGGCCCGCCCAGACCCGATCCGGCGGACAAGTTCCTCAGGGATCTCATCGCCGGTCGGCCGGTGTTCGGTCACCCCTCCGAGGTCGGCGGCTTCCGGCTCCGATACGGCCGGGCGCGGAACCACGGCTTCGCGACCGCCGGGGTGCATCCGGCGACGATGCACCTCGTCGACGACTTTCTCGCGACCGGCACGCAGATCAAGACCGAGCGCCCCGGCAAAGCCGCCGGGGTGATCCCGGTCGACACGATAGAGGGGCCGACAGTCCGGCTCGCGAACGGGGATGTCCGACGGGTTGACGACCCCGAGGAGGCCCTCGAGATCCGCAACGGCGTCGAGGCAATTCTCGATCTGGGCGAGTATCTCGTCAACTACGGCGAGTTCGTCGAGAACAACCACCCGCTCTCCCCGGCGGGGTACGCCTCGGAGTGGTGGAAACGCGACTTCGAAGCGGCGGGGGCGGACGTGCAGGCGCTCTCGGACTCCCCGCGCGTCGATCTCGAACGGCCGGATGCGAAGCGGGCACTAGAGTGGGTCGAAACGTACGATGCGCCGCTTCACCCCGAATACACGTATTTGTGGCACGACCTCGACATCGATCGATTCGAGGCGCTCGTCGAGGGGGTAAGCGCGGGACACTGGGCGGAAGCCGATGGGGCAGCTATGCAGCAACCACCGGCGGATCTCGACCGGACGCTCGTCGTCGGGCACACCGATCCGATCCGGGAGGCGCTCGAGGTCCTGCTCGTCGAACACGAACAGGGCGACGAAACGCTGACGATCCCGGACGCGGTTCCACTCGTCCGATCGCTCGGGTTGAGCGACGACCTCGAACGGACGTGGGCAGAGCTCTCGGCGGAGGCCCGTCGATGGGACGGCGGCGAGAACGCGATGAAGGCTGTCAACGAGGTCGCGCCCTTCGAAGTCAGGGAGCGAGCACCGACCCGGATCGGCTGCCGGATGGGCCGCCCCGAGAAGTCCGAAAAGCGCGATCTTTCGCCGGCCGTCCACACGCTGTTTCCGATCAACGAGGCCGGCGGGCCACAGCGAAACGTCGCCGACGCCGCGAAGCACACTGACTCGATGCGGGATACGCCGGGGGAACTCGAAGCGCAGGTCGGCAGACGGCGGTGTCCCGATTGCTCGAGTTCGACGTTCCGGGCGCGGTGCCCGGACTGCAACGCCGTCACCAAGCCGCACTACGTCTGTTACAACTGCGACATCGACGTCGAGCCGGACGAATCCGGGCGGGCGATCTGCCCGAACTGCGAGAGCGAGGTCGACGCCGTCCAGCGGACGACGATCGACATCGGCGAGGAGTACCGATCAGCGCTCAAAAACGTCGGGGAGCGCGAGAACGCCTTCGACGTGCTGAAAGGCGTTCAGGGGCTCTCCTCGGAGCACAAGGTCCCCGAGCCGATCGAGAAGGGGGTCCTACGGGCCAAAAACGGCGTCTCGTCGTTCAAAGACGGGACGGTTCGCTACGACATGACCGATCTGCCGGTCACCTCGGTGCGGGCCGCGGAACTGGACATCTCGGTGGGTCAACTAAAATCGCTCGGGTACGAGGCGGACATCCACGGCCAACCGCTGACCCACGAGGAGCAACTCGTCGAATTACGCGTTCAGGACGTGGTGCTCTCCGACGGGGCGGCCGAACACATGCTCCGGACCGCCGACTTCGTTGACGACCTCCTAGAACAGTACTACGGGATGGAGCGGTACTACGAGGTTGAGACCCGCGAGGACCTGATCGGCGAGTTGGTCTTTGGGATGGCCCCTCACACCTCCGCCGCGGTTGTCGGGAGAGTGATCGGTTTTACTTCGGCCGCCGTCGGATACGCGCATCCGTACTTTCACGCCGCAAAGCGGCGGAACTGCTTCCACCCCGAGACCGAGCTCTGGTATGAGGACGACGACGGCTGGCACTACGAGGAAATCGAGACGCTTGTCGAATCTCGGCTCAATGAACCCGAGACGGATGACTTCGGAACGCTAGTGCAGGAATTGGACGGCGATGTGTGCGTGCCGTCAGTGACGGAGGAAGGACGAGAAGTAGTTCGCCCCGTCACGGCTGTCTCGAAACACGTCGCGCCGGAACACTTGATCGAAATCGAGACCGAAGGCGGGCGAACGCTTCGGGTGACGCCCGACCACACCATGTTACGGCTCGACGAGATTAGTGACAAGGACCCGAAAGCAGGTATTGAGCGGATACCGGCGAAAGTCGGTATTGAGCGGATACCGGCAAGCGAACTTTCGGTAGGTGATCAGCTCCCGGCAAACACGCAGAGACGGAAGATAGCGGCATCGCCGGGATCGACGGAACGGGCACCGAAGCCAGCTCAGACGGACGGCGGGAACGGGTTCGACGCTGTCAGTTCAGTTAAGTATAAAAAGTATACTATAGAAAATACATATTGTCTTACAGTTGAAGATACGAACACACTCTCGGTTAGTGGGGTATATACGGGCCAATGTGACGGAGATGAGGACTGTATCATGCTTCTTATGGACGGAATTATAAATTTCTCTAGAACGTTCTTACCAGATCAAAGAGGTGGCCGCATGGACGCACCCCTGGTCATGTCCTCCCGGATCGACCCGGCGGAGATCGACGACGAGGCTCACAACATGGACATTGTTTCGGAGTACCCCCGCGAGTTCTATGAGGCAACTCGCGACATGGCCGACCCCGGCGAAGTCGAGGATCTGATCCGAATTGGCGAGGACACACTGGGAACCGACGAACAGTACCGCGGGTTCGAGCACACCCACGACACCGTTGACATCGCGGCGGGGCCGGACCTATCGGCGTACAAGACGCTGGGCGACATGATGGAAAAAATGAACGCCCAGCTGGAGCTTTCCCGAAAGCTACGGTCGGTCGACGAGACCGACGTGGCCGAGCGGGTCATCGAGTACCACTTCCTGCCCGACATAATCGGCAACCTCCGGGCGTTCTCGAGACAGGAGACACGGTGTCTCGACTGCGGCGAAAAGTTCCGCCGGGTGCCGCTGACTGGGGATTGCCGGGAGTGTGGCGGTCGGGTGAATCTCACGGTCCACGAGGGCTCGGTGAAGAAGTATATCGACACCGCGATCCAGGTCGCCGAGGAGTACGGCTGTCGGGAGTACACAAAGCAACGGCTCCGGATCTTAGATCGCGCCGTCGAGTCGGTGTTTGAGGACGACACGAACAAACAGAGTGGAATTGCGGACTTCATGTAATCGCCGGGGCGCTGAGATTATATCCATGTGAGATGACACTAAGACGTAAGACCCGTGTCTGTGTGAGATGTGACTGGACGGCCAAGGGGTCGGATCGGGTGGGAAGGCGAGCGATGGGGTTTTGCCACAGGGAGACACAGGGGGCGGTAGATGGAGTTTGAGGAGTTGGAGTCGATCCCGGGGGTTGGCGCGAAGACGGCCGAGCGGCTGTCCAAACTCGACGATCCGGCCGAGGCGGTGTCAGAGGGCGACGTCTCGCGGATCGCCCGGGCGCCGGGGATCTCCGAGGGGCGGGCCGCCAGAATCGCCCGAGCGGCGATCCGCCGACGTCACGGCGATTCGGGAGAGTTTCTCGCAACTGATCGCGCCGAGGAGTTGTACGAATCGGTCCTCGGGCTGTTACAGGAGCGGGCGGTCACGGCGTACGGGCGAAAGCGACTCAAAACGCTGTACCCGAGCGCATCGGCCTCCCGGATCGAGGAGGTTCGGTCGTTCGCGAGGGAGGCCGTCGACCGGGAGCCGACACCAGCGCTTCTGGAGGCGCTCTCGGATGTCGAGCCGCTCGAATCGGCGGAGACGGTCCGGGTGAGAGACCGATGTCTGGCGACGAGCGACGCCGAGACGTACGCCGAGGCGACCGACGCGATTCCGGAGCTGAGCGTCGAGTTGGTCGACGACGCCCGGGACATCTCGGACCTCGCCCGCGGGTATTCGACGGTCGTGGTGTTGGACGAGGCCTTTGCTGGGATCGAACTTGAAGGGGACGCCGATGTACGCGTAGAGCCGGACGCGCTCTCGGAGCCGGCAGCCGTCGTGCCCGAGCGAACACTTTCGTTTTTTGCCCAGAATAAGCACCGGCTGCTCGCGGCGACGGCGGTTCATCGGGCGGTGTCGACGGATGACGGCGGAGCAGCGATGGACGACGGCCTGCTCGGAGGCGATACAGACGTGTCGATCGACATCGGGACGCTTGAGAGGGCGCTTGAGCGGCTGACCGAGGGCGGCGGGGTCGCCGACGACGAGCGATTGAGCGCGCTTCAGACCGCCATCGACGATCTGGATGCCGCCGTCTCGATGGCTGAGGGGGTTGCCAACGACCGCCTCCGGGCGGCGATTGAGGAGCGGGACGTGACGATCGAGGGGGCGGACTTACTCTCGCTCGTCGAACGCGGTGCCGGGGTCGACTCGCTTTTAGAACGCGAACTCTCCGAGGAGTTCGCCGAGGCGATCGAGGCAGCTCGCGAACGGCTCGTTGATGCAGTCGGGATCGACGATTACGAATCGCTGGTCCGAGGGGCGTTTCCAGAGGAGCCGACGTTTCCGGTCGAGCACGACGGGCGGGTGATCGACCGGCTCCGGGAGGAGTTGAGCGCCGAGCGGGACCGACGGGCAACGCGTCTAAAACGTGACGTGGCCGAGGAATTGGGGGGGGTACGTGGGCCGGCCGAGGCACTCGTCGACGCCGCTTTGGAGCTCGATGTCGAACTCGCCGTCTCGCGGTTCGCCCGAGAGTTTGACTGCACGTTCCCGGCGTTCGAGGGGGACGGAATCGAGATCGAAGGGGGGCGGTCACCGGTTCTCGACGTCGGCTTCGAGGACATCGAGCCGGTCGACTACGGGATTGAGGGCGTTTCGCTCCTGTCCGGCGTCAACAGTGGGGGGAAGACGTCAACGCTCGATCTGGTCGGGACGATCGCTATCGTGGCTCAGATGGGGCTTCCGACACCTGCTGACGCCGTGCGGACGCAGCGCTTCGAGGCGCTTCACTACCAGGCAAAGACCCAGGGAACACTTGATGCGGGGGCCTTCGAGTCGACGCTACGGGAGTTCGGATCGCTGGTCGGGGGTGCCGAGCGACGGCTGGTGTTGGTCGACGAATTGGAGTCGATCACCGAGCCGGGCGCGAGCGCGGTCATCATCGCCGGAATCTTAGAGGCGCTGGCCGAAAGCGATTCGACAGCGGTGTTCGTTTCACACTTAGCAGGGGAGATTCTCGATGCGACCGACGCGGAGGCGGACGTGAGTGTCGACGGGATCGAGGCCGTCGGGCTGATCGATGGGGAGTTGCGGGTCGACCGGTCGCCCGTCAAGGGTCACCTTGCGCGGTCGACGCCGGAACTTATCGTCGAGAAGTTAGCCGAAGAGGAAGACGGGACAGGAGGTGATGTAGGCGGTGGAGATGGCGATAGCGTGGATCGTGGAGGGAACGATGATTCGGGGAGCGAGGGGGGATTCTACTCGTCGCTTCTGGAGAAGTTCGAGGGGAGCAGCGCTTGATCGCTGGTCGGCGGTGTCAGTGGGTCGATAGCGTTTGCGGATCAGCGGAGCAACCTCGCCCGAAGGCTTAACACGGCGGGCAGCGTGGTGAAAGTGAAATGGCGGACGATGATATGCTCTCGTGGGACGAATCGGTGTTCCGCGACGAGCACGTCCTTGAACTTGATTACGTGCCGGAGGCGTTCCTCCACCGCGACGAGCAAATGGAGACGCTGAAGTACGCGCTCCGGCCGGCGGTTCGGGGGTCGCGGCCCCTCAACGTGATGGCCAGGGGACCGCCGGGGACCGGGAAGACGACGGCGGTCCAGAAGCTGTTCGGCGAGTTGGGAAACGCCGGGGGTATCAAAGTCGTTCGCGTGAACTGTCAGGTCGACTCGACTCGGTATGCGGTCTTTTCGCGGCTGTTCGAGGGGCTCTTCGAGTACGAGCCGCCGGCTTCGGGCATCTCATTTAAGAAACTTTTCGGGCAAATCACCGACCGGCTGGTCGAAGAGGACGAGGTGTTGGTCGTCGCGCTGGACGACGTGAACTACCTCTTTTATGATGGCGAGGCCTCGGATACCCTCTACTCGCTGCTTCGGGCCCACGAGGCCCATTCGGGGGCGAAGATCGGCGTCATCGTTGTCTCCTCGGACCTCGATTTGGATGTCATCGAGGAACTCGATACCCGGGTGCAGTCCGTGTTTCGGCCCGAGGAGGTGTACTTCTCAGCCTACGGGGAACGAGAGATCGTCGAGATACTTGCGGAGCGGGTCGACCGCGGGTTTCGGGATGGAGCCGTCGACACACGGGTTCTCGATCGAGTCGCGGGCTACACCGCCGACAGCAGCGGGGACCTACGGGTCGGGATCGACCTCCTCCGGCGGGCCGGATTGAACGCCGAGATGCGGGGGTCAACGGCGGTCGACGTGGAGGATGTCGATTCGGCCTACGAGACGGCAAAGTACGTCCACCTCTCAAGACACCTCCGCGGGCTCTCGGAATCTGAATCGGCACTGGTTCGGGTGCTCGCGGATCACGATGGGGAACAAGCGGGGGACGTTTACGAGGCGTTCAGCGACGTCACGGGCCTCGGGTACACCAGGTACTCCGAGATCGTGAATAAACTCGAACAGCTGGGACTCATCGAGACGGAGTACACCGAGGTCGACGGCCGGGGGCGGTCGCGCGCGCTGTCGCTGTCATACGACGCTGACGCGGTGCTGGAGCGGTTGGAGGAGTAGTCGGGTCGGCGAGTAATCGGGTCGGCGAGTAATCGGACCGAAGAGTTGTCGATTAGAGTACAACTCGGTTGTTGATTAAAATGGAGTCGATGCGCACACAGATCGTGACACTCTGTTGGGTCATATACGTATCCGAAATTTTTGTGGAAGAATATGTACACGTTTGAAGGGCACACCTCCGGGGGACGGCCGCAGTTATCTGTCGTCGGGATCCTCGCCGATCCACTGCTCGGGGACCTGGATGACGTACCGGCCGTTCTCCTGAAGCGCGATGATGTACTCCTCACGGTCGTACAACTCCATCAGGTTGAGTTCGTACTGGCCGGGTTCGAGGATTTTGATCGATTCGAACTGATCGTTCAGTTGTTCGCGGAGGTCGGCCAGATCCGGCTCCTCGTCCGTTGGTTCGCTAACCACCTCGCCGTTGGCGGGGCGTTCGGACCCCTCCGTCAGGGGTGACTCGGGGTCGGTGGGCTGCGTGGCGTCGTCGGAAGCGGAAGAGGGGGCTTCGGGGACGCTAGTTGGGGTGTCCGTCGATTTGTCATCAAGTTCCGACGGTGAGACGACATCCGAACGGGCACTCGACTGTGCGAGGTCCTCACCGCTGTCGGGGGGCCGGACATTGTCACGACGGGCGTCGGCGTCGATGATCTCGCCGTCCGCCGCCGAATCGGGGTCCTTGCTATGCGTGTGGGTTTCAGGATCGGTGTCGGTTGTGACCCCTTTGTTTCGACTCGAACGGGCGTCGCCCGTTGAGTCAGATGTTCCATTGTCCCAGTCGTCGGGCCACTCGGCCTCCGGGTCAGGTGAAGAAGAGTCCGGAGAAGCAGCCGAAGAGTTGGGGGGAGAGGAGTCTGAAGAAGCAGCCGAAGGTGGGCCGGAGGCATCGGAAGGGGAGTCAGAGTGGTCGACTGGCGAAGAGTTAGGGGAATCGGAGCGAGCGGGACGATCAGAGCGATCAGGGGGATCCGGTGACTGTGTGTCGTCGGAGGTAGCGGGCGTTTCGGGACCCGAGGAGACGAGATCGCGGAGTTGTGTCGTCGCCCGTCCGACGGTCTCGGCGACTGACGACGTGTCCGATTTCGGGCGGTCCTGCTCCGGCGATTCCCCCGTCGATGGTTCGGATGCCTGGGCGGGGGGGCCCGACGATCCGGTGGCGGCTTCCCCGTCGCCCGACGCGTCGTCAAGGGCGGGATCGGCGGTCGTTCCCGCAGGTCTGAACTGGAACTTGTTGCCGCCGCAGTCCGGACAGCCCGACAGCATCTCCTTGGAGCCGTCTTCAAAAGTGTGGCCGCAACCGGTGCACTGGTGTGGCATAGTTATGAGGATTGTAAGTACGTGTTGTGGGAGGTGGTGGTGTGGTGGGTGCGTGTTGTGGGAGGTGGTGGTGTGGTGGGTGCGTGTTGTGGGAGGTAGTGGCCGAAGCCTCAAGCCTGCCGGATTATCAGGTCCGGGTTATCAGTGTACTGATGAGTTTTTCGTCTTTGTGGAGCGTCTCGATCCGATTCGCTGGACCGATGACGGTCAGTTTGTTGGGATCGTCACGGCCAATGAGGCGTCCGAGCAGTCCGCTGTCGTTGCTCCCCGCGCCGGGGTAGCTTTCGACCTCGATGCCCGTGAACCCGTCGGGGTTGATTTCCGACATCGTCACCTCGATCAACTTGGACTCTTCGTCGGGGTCGAGACCCTTTTCAAGGATTACGATGTTGCCGTCGCGGACACCATCGAGGATGAGGCGGATCTTCTCCATGGTCCGCATCCCTTCGATGCGTTCGGCGCTTATCATGTCGATTTGTATACCGTCGATGCTCGGCTCACCGCCGGACCCATCTTCCGGAGCGCCACTGGATCCGTCTCCCGGAGCGCCACCGGATCCGTCTCCCGGATTGGTTGGATCGTCGCCGTCGTCGTTTGCGGTTATTTCGGGCATCGTATCACCCGAAGTACTCCGCGATCTTGTCGTACACTTCGTCCATGTTGTCACCCTCAAGGGCGGACAGCGGCACCGTCTCATGTTGGGGGAACGCGTTCGCGATCCGCTGGACGTTTGCATCCTCGAGATCGATCTTATTCGCGAAGATGAGCACCGGGAGGTTCTGGCTCTCGATAATCCCGATGAGCATTGTGTTGACCTGTGTGAACGGGTCTTCGACTGCGTCGAGGACGTAAATCACGCCGTCGACATCCTCGCGAAGCCAGTGCATTGCCTCGGCAACCCCTTCGGTGGCTTCTCGAGAGCGACGGACGGCATCGTCCTTATCAATGTCGTGTTCGAGAAACTCGTTGTAATCGACCTTGGTCGTGACACCGGGGGTGTCGACGACGTCGATGGTGACGGATTTACCATTGCGTTTGATTTCGACGTTCTCCTTGCGGCGGGCACGGCGGGTCTCGTGAGGAACGTGGCTCTCCGGGCCGACGGCGTCGCCAGTCCAGTCACGGGCGATCCGGTTCGCCAGAGTCGTTTTCCCGGCGTTTGGCGGCCCATAGATGCCGATTCGCTTCGGCTCGCTGCCCGCAAAGAGACTCGACGTGGCGCGAGAAATACTCGATTTGAGGCTTGTTAGCAGTCCCATATCATCCTCCCACGGCCCCGATTTCGACTCGAAATCGGAGTCGCTCTGCACATAGTACCATACCGCATTCACTTAATTGTGCGTCAGACGCTCGTCAGATGCGGCATGGTGGTCCGGGACAGCGTCTTCTGCTCATCCGGATACTTGGCTCCCGTTCGCCGACGGAGAGTTAATTCAAGAACGACGACAGGATAGCACGTGAAACGAAGAGTGAGCAGCACCTGAAACTAGGAGTGAGTAGCACCTGAAACGACGAAAGAATGGTACGTGGGTATATAAACATGGTATGTGGCATAGCCGTGTTCCCCCCATCCCCTTTGTTTCGGGTGGAACCAGTCGTGGAAGGGCGGGATGGTGGACGGCCTCGGGGACTGGGAACCAGCTTATCTAACCACTTAGCAAAAGCAATCTACATATGTTATTTATTACTAGAAGTACGCTGTATTCTAGCTTCCGCTAGCTACTATTATAAATAGACTAGTAAACCTATAGATGACATCTCCCATTACGGTTTTGATTGTACTGATTACTACATAAGCGTTTTTGTCTCGTATCACCTTCTGGTCTCCCGACCCCCTCCCCTCTATTTTCTCTCTCCACCCGAAACAAAGGGGTTGGGGGGTGTTGCCCTCCGTTTCGAGTGCAACAACTGGAGATCGTCTATCCAACCCGTTTGCATCTAACTTTCCCCGACTCGACTTTCGACATCTTGCGTTCAGTCGACCTCCCTCTGTGGGGCCCTGTGTATGGCATGTACTTACTCGCCACCGGAGACTCCTCAGTTTTCAAAACCACCGAGGACCCCTCGGTATTCAGAGCCACTTGAGACCCTGTTGCTACCTAAACTCCATACCAACACGCGTAACACCGGATAAATTGATATAGATGCACCAACACACCACGCTACGTGTAGCCCAATCGCTGAGGCCGAGGTATGAAAAAATTTAATGCGCTGTTCGACCATCGATTCGACTGCATCAACTGGACAATAGATCGCCGTATATATATGTATATTTGGCTCTCAGGCTCTGTACCCCCCACTTTCCACCGTCGCGTGGGTGGTACTCCACATGAAACAAAGGGGTAGTAGAACAACAATGGAAGACGATACCGGCGACGACACACCCGAGGGAATGACCAGCGATCGGGACGATCGGACGGACAAATCTGTATCTCCCCCGACTACCGGCCCGGAATCGGACGCTGATTCGGAGCCGAACGCTACCCCGACTACCGATCCCAACGCAGAACGAGATTCTGACTCAAGCGCAGCCCCCTCTGGACAGCCTCCGAATCCCGACCTCGAGCACTCGGATGTCCCGTCGCAGTCGTCTGATTCTCCAGTTGAAACGAAGGGGTCTGGAGAGGCAGATGCATCGACGGACGGGGCCGACGGCACGGACAAGATAGACAAGGCTGACGCCACCGTGACGACCGACCGGATCGACGGATTCTCAGGCGACGTTGACCTCGACGATCTCGAACTCGACGCAGAAGACGACGATACCGGTGAACCTGACGAGGCGTCCCGGGGCCTCTTCGACGACCTTCTTGAGGGCGAACCGATCTTCGAGAACAAGGAGGTCCTCCGCCCGTCGTACACGCCCCACAAACTCCCTCACCGCGAGGAGCAGATCAACAACATGGCGACGATCCTCGTTACCGCACTTCGTGGTGACACTCCCTCGAATATCCTGATCTACGGTAAGACGGGGACCGGCAAGACAGCCAGCGCGAAGTTCGTCAGCGAGGAACTCGAGACGACCTCACAAAAGTACGAGGTCCCCTGTGAGGTCCAGTACATCAACTGCGAGGTGACCGACACCCAGTACCGTGTCCTTGCCCAACTCGCGAACAAATTTATCGAGCAGAACGAGACATACATCGAGGACCGACTCGAAGAGCTCGGCGAACTCCGCGACGCGGCGGCCGAGGACCCGAGAGAACTCGACGGTACCGAGTTCGGCAGCGTCGCGGCCGTCGAAAACGAGGTCACCACTCTTGAGGACGATCTCGAGGAGTTCGCCCCCGTCCCAATGACCGGATGGCCCACCGACCGGGTCTACTCGACGTTCTTCGACGCTGTCGACTACCATGAACGCGTCGTCGTAATCATGCTCGACGAGATCGACAAACTCGTCGAGAAGTCCGGTGACGATACGCTGTATAATCTGTCGCGAATGAACTCAGAACTCGTTAATTCTCGAGTGTCGATCATGGGTATCTCCAACGATCTCAAGTTCACCGACTTCCTCGATCCCCGGGTCAAATCCAGCCTTGGCGAGGAGGAGATCGTCTTCCCGCCATACGATGCGACCCAACTCCGAGACATCCTCCAGCATCGAGCTGAGACGGCATTTAAACCGAACATCCTCTCGGAGGACGTTATCCCTCTGTGTGCCGCCTTCGCCGCCCAAGAACACGGCGACGCCCGCCGGGCCCTCGACCTTCTCCGGACAGCGGGCGAACTCGCCGAGCGCGACCGGACCGAGACAGTCGAGGAGACTCACGTCCGAAAGGCACAGGAGAAGATCGAACTCGACCGGGTCGTCGAGGTCGTCCGAACGCTTCCGACGCAGTCGAAACTCGTCCTCTACGCGACCATTCTCTTAGAAAAAAACGGCGTCCACAACATCAACACCGGCGAGGTGTTCAACATCTACAAGCGCCTCTGTGAGGAGATCGACGCCGACGTCCTCACCCAGCGTCGCGTCACCGACCTGATCAGCGAACTGGACATGCTCGGCATCGTCAACGCCGTCGTCGTTTCGAAGGGCCGGTACGGCCGAACAAAAGAAATCAACCTCTCGGTCCCTCTTGATGAGACGGAGGCCGTCCTGCTCTCCGACTCCCGCGTGGGCCAAGTCGAGGACGCACAGCCGTTCGTGCAGGCCCGTTTCGACAACTGAGTCTCGGTTCGCCCTCGTTCTACACCTCTCGGCCGGTTGCCGCCCCACCTTCGAGAACTACAACAGAACTCAGCAGCTGAGAACAGAAATAAATTGAAGAAGTTAAATCATCCCCCATCAAACTGTTAGTATGAACCAGGCCACCAAAATCGTCCTCGGTACCATCGGCGTCGCGGTCGTCGTCGGGCTTGCATTGCTCACCGGCCTCGTCGTCGCCTGATGTTCGAACAACGGTCGCTCTCCGGAGAACTCGACGAACTCCGTGATGAGCACGCCCCTGAGACGCTTGTCCTCGATGTCGAGCGAGACTTCGAGACGCTCCCCTCGGCCGTGGCGGAGAGCCTCCTCGCCGTCGCCGACTCCGTCGACCCCGCCGACTACGATGAGTCGTGGATCCCCGACGACGCCCCCGAGACCCTCCACCGCCTCGCGGGCGACGATTTCACCGTCGGTGCGCCCGGCGACGGCGGCGTCGCGTGGACCAGGCAGACAGACCCACCAATCGTTCTCGTCAAGCCCCGTCTTGAGGGCTCCCCAGATGGGTTCGTCGACTTTCTCGTCGCTGAAGCCCTCGTCGAGATTGGTCTTGGCGGGCCCGAACACTTCCTCGGGTTCTTCGAGGACGACTACCGCTCGCTCGCCGACGCGACTTCGCTCGGGTCGGCTGACACCTACCAACTCGCCGCCGCACTCGTTGCCGCCTTTGTCGGCCGTTCAGCGCGCCCTGTCTTCGCCGACTGGGCCGACGCTTTCCCCAGGCTTTATGCCGAGTGGGTCGACGCCGGCGAGCGGCTTGAACCCCGCCTTGCCGACCTCCCCCGTGATGTCGCCTTGGGCCGGACATCATTTCCCGACGCTGCCGAACTCGCCTGCAGCGCGATCAAGCACGACGTCGAAGTTCCGACGCCGTTCGACGCTCTTGACACCGCCGCCTACGACCAGTACGAGGCTGAGTTCGCGGTCCGCTGGGCCGAAAAGACGTTCGACGTGCTCGAAGCCGATGACGGCGGCGATCCCGGAGCGTAGACTGTCAGATTTAGCGGCGTAGAGTATCAGCTTTAGCAGCGTAGAGTATCAGATTTAGGAACACAGACTGTTAGATTTACTTAGTACGGGATCGGGCTCCGGATCCATCTATGAGTTCTCGTGGTTCGGGCGGCTCCGATCGAACCGCGGCCGGTGGCTTTCTTCCAGCACATCCCCGTCTGTTTTGCCGGGAACGCCCCGCACAGTACACCTTGCTGCCACCTCACAGCCGCCTCCGCAGGCCGCACGCCTCCCCAACCGATTCGTTCGGCACTTCGCGCCTCACTCATCCCTCGCACGTGGAATAGGCCGGCCCTCGGGGGTCGGCTCGCGTTCGCTTGCCGCCCGCCTCGGACACGGCCCCGAGCGCGCGCCACTGCACCGTGGGTGTGGGGTTGGTATATAAGATGGCTTCTAAATGTCCCGTCCGGGTCAGTCCTGGACGCGGCCGACTCTTGTGATCCCGGGAGCGACCGATCCTACGAGCGACCGATCCACGGCTATGCTTTCGAGGTGACCACTTCGTCAATAAACCCGTCGATGGCGTCCGCCACGGCCGCGGCGTGCTCGATGTAACAGCACCGTTTCCCCTCGACGGCCTCGAACCGTCCGTTCGGCAGTTCGGCAGCCAGTTCCTCGCCGGCGGCCGGTGGCACGATGGGGTCGTCGACGCCGTGACAGACGAGTACCGGGAGCGACAGCTCGTACAGCGCCCCGGCCTCGAATCCGAGGGCGGCCTCGCGATGGCCCGACAGCGCCTCGCCGGTCGCGTCCTCCTTGCGCCGCCACGCCGTGATCCGTTCTCCGAGGTCCGTTTCGGTGAGGAACCGGTCGGTGAACGCGACCGACAGAGATCCCTCGAAGCCCGCCGGATCGGCCGGATGCAACGCCGACAGCGCCGCTCGATCGATTCGATCGCCCGAGGCCGCCACACCGAGAAGCGACAGCGAGCGTGCGCGCCCGTACTCGCGGGCGTATCGAAGCGCGACCATCCCGCCGAGTCCCGCCCCGACGAGGTGGACACGCCGGATTCCGGCGTCGGTGAGGATCGCCTCTAACTCGGCCGCGAACCGATCGATTGTGTAGGGGCCGGGCCCCTTCGACCCGTCGGTTCCCCGTGCTGCCTGAACGACCGTCCGATACGACCCCGCGAACTCGGGGGCCTGCCAGCCCCACACCCACGGCCCGAACCCAACATCCGGAAGAAACGCCACTGCGGGCCGATCCGCCGGCCCCGAGCGCTCGTATCGGAGCGTGGCCCCTTTGACGGTGATCGTCGGCATATCCGAACCCACACGCCCGGACGTATAGCACTTTGTGCCACGCCCGCGAGAGCCGCTTTTCGACTGCCAGCAAGCGGTCCCGGGCGCACCGTCGAGGATACACAGGGTTTTTTCGCCGACGGCCAAACGTCGGGTATGGACCCTGCCGCGCTTCGTGCGGACATTCCCGCCTGCGAGTCGTGCGCGTACATGAACACCGGTGCCAGCGGCCCGAGCCCCCGATCCGTCGTCGAGGCCGTCACCGAGGCCCAGCGCCGACACGAGTTCGATGTCTGCGAAACGGACCACTACACCGCCGCCGCCGACCTCCTTGCGGAAGCCCGCGAAGCCGTCGCCGGCCACGTCGGCGTTCGATCAGACGATATCGCCTTGGTCGCCTCGACCGGCGACGGAATCAGCCGGATCGCCAACGCGATCGACTGGGAACCCGGTGACCGGGTCGTCAATACCGACCTCGAACATCCTTCGGGGGTGTTACCGTGGCGACGCCTCACGGAACAGGGCGTCGAGGTAACGACGCTTTCGTGCCCGGACGGTCGCCTCCCGATGGAGGCCTACCGCGAGGCGGTGGCGGACGCCAAACTCGTCTGTCTGAGTTCCGAAAGCTGGGTCCACGGCACCCAACTCTCTGTCGAGCGCGCCGTCGAGATCGCTCACGATGCCGGAGCGCTCGTTATCGTCGACGCCGTCCAAACCGTCGGCCAACACCCGATCGATGTCACCGAGTGGGGTGCCGACGCCGTCTGTGCGTCGGGCCACAAGTGGCTCCTCGGGCCGTGGGGAGCCGGCTTTACCTACGTCGCTCCCGACTCGCTCGACTCGTTTCGGCCCCGCCACATCGGCTATCGGAGCGTAGCGGAGCCGAACGGCGAGGGGCTCGAGTACCACCCCGATGCGAGACGATTCGAGGTCTCGACGACTTCGGTCGCCCCCTACGCCGGCCTTATCGAGGCTATCGGGACGATCGAAACCGTCGGCCTCGACACGATCGAAGACCACATCGAACGCTTGACCGACCGGCTCAAGACCGGCCTCGGCGACCGGCTGGTTTCGCCTCGCGAGTACGAATCCGGGCTGGTCGTCTTCGAGTCGGACGATCCCGACGCGCTCCTTGAGCGGGCGAGCGACGCTGGGGTAGTTATCCGAGACCTGCCGTCCGGTGACGTCAGAGCATCGGTTCACGCGTTCAACACGGCTGCCGAGATCGATCGGCTTCTGGAGTTGGCGTGACTGTCCTCGACCGACGTCTCAAGATGAAGGACTGTTCGCCACAGGCCCCCTGAGCCGACGCGATCAGCCGCGACCGGGCTCTCGGGGTGCTCCGAACGCCCCAGCCACTCAGGCCGGGTCGATCTCCGCCCGATTCGACGTACGGCGCGCTATTCTGTACCACACTATTATTATGTGTATCGCGCTCTTCAGTATGCATATGCCGGAATGTCAAAACTGCGGCGCGTTCGTGACGGCAGCGTACGCACGGGTCTTTACGCCGAACGACGTTGAGAGCCCGCGCGTCTGCCCACAGTGTGAAGACAAAATCCGAGACGGCTCTGACGTCCGCGAGGCGCGCTCGACCCGTCGGACGTAGCCCCCGACTGATCACTCCCGAGAACCACCCGCCTGCTCTTTTCGTCCCCACCACCTCCACACCGTTCGTTCAATATGCACGCCTCCACACATCACTCCGGTGACCACTCACAGGCATCTCCGTAAACCAACTCCGACGCCTCGATGTACGCGGACAGACACGCGTAGTTGCAGAACCCACCGACATCGACGCGCCCGCCGTCGGTCGTCTCCTCAACGTAGACAGGGTCGTACACCGAGAGGTCGCTCCCGCAGTAGACACAGTCCATACCTCGGCTTCCAGCGCACACCACAAGTGCTTTTTTCGGCTCGGTCAGAGACACACACATGAAACGGTCCGGTGGAACCGACGCACAAAAGCGCCGCGCCGGTGAGCGCGCCGCCGACGCCGTCTCCGATGGAGATGTCGTCGGCCTCGGGACCGGCTCGACGGCCGCCGCGGCGATCCAAGCGCTCGGTCGCCGTATCGACTCGGGGCTTGACGTCCGGGCAATCCCGACCTCCCACCAGTCTCGGGCGCTCGCCAGCAAGGCGGGGCTCCCCTTGCTCACTCTTGGGGAGGCGACCCCCGACCTCGCCATCGACGGTGCGGATCGAATCGCGATCCCGGATCATGACGGCCCCCCCGCGTTAATAAAGGGCGGCGGCGCAGCCCACGCCCGTGAGAAGCTCGTCGACACGGCGGCCGACCGGTTTCTCGTCGTTGCCGATCCGACGAAACTCGTCGATCGACTCGATGCCGCGGTACCCGTCGAAGTCCTCCCCGACGCTGTCCCGGTCGTCGAACGCCGGCTATCGGCGCTCGATGGCGACCCGACGCTTCGCGCGGCCGAGCGAAAGGATGGTCCCGTCGTGACTGACAACGGCAACCTCGTGATCGACTGTGCGTTCGGCTCGATCGACGATCCCGAATCGCTCGCCGCCGACCTCTCGGCCCTGCCGGGTGTTCTCGATCACGGGCTGTTCGTCGGCCTCGCCGACGCGGTGTACGTCGGCACTGATGACGGCGTCGACATCTACCGCCCCGGCGACTGAGCGGGGATCGATTTATTCCTGCTTATTATATTTTATCCTTCGATCTCGGCTGTACATCGTTTTTCAGCGGTTACGACAGTGGCGGCGCTGGCCGGTGCACGCTAATAAATATAGAAGCGTAGGACGGGTCGGCCTTACAGGTCTCGCGGCTGGACCGTCTTCCGGTCGTTCTCCTCAGCACGGCGCGCGGCGTCCTCGAGCAGCTCCTCGACTTCGCCGTCGAGGGCGTCGTAGAAATCCGAAGCGACGTTCATATCATCGAGCGCTTCCTTCACAGCGGCTTTGACGATCAGGTCTGCCATACAGTCGGCGGTTTTGCCGGGTCACTTATATACTTTCCCAAAAGGATGCGGCATAGCAGCTTCTACCGCCCGTTTAGCGGGGACTCGGTCGCCCAATTTCGGTCCATCCTCCGGGATCGTTTATATATTTTCCTCGGATCGCCACTCGACATCGGATTCAGCGTAAATTTGCCTCTCGCTTTCGCACCTGTCGTTTTGCCCCGCGCTCGGTCGTCATCTCCCCGGCCGTCGCCATGCCCCTGTACACTCCTCAACCGGAGCCGACAGTTTCGTGTCTGTCGGCCCGAAGGTCATCCCATGCGCGATATTCTCGACGCCGTCGCCGATGGCGAACTCTCCGCCGCCGCCGCTGAAGCCGAACTCAACGGGTACGCCAGCACCGACGCGGGCCGATTCGACGCTGCCCGGACTGACCGAAGCGGGGTTCCCGAGGCGATCCTCGCCGACGGCAAGACGCCCCAAGAGACGGCGACGATGGCCGTCGCAGCGGTCGAGACAACCGGTAGCGCCCTCTTGACTCGCGTCACGTCCGCTGACGTGGAGGCGTGCCGGACCCGCATCAAGGAGCGGTTCCCCCATGCCGGGATTGACTACGACGAGCGCGCCCGGACGGTCGTCGTTCACGCCGATGGCTACGAACCCCCGGAGCTGTCGGCGACCGTGGCCGTCGTCACCGCGGGCACCTCGGATGCGGTCCCGGCCGGTGAGGCAGCGGCGGTGCTCGGGAAACTCGGCGCGACCGTCGACCGAATCGACGATGTCGGCGTCGCGGGGATCGCCCGCCTGTTCGACCGTCTTGAGGAGATCCGCGAGGCCGATGTCCTCGTCGTCGCCGCCGGACGCGAGGGCGCGCTCCCGACCGTGTTGGCGGGGCTGGTCGACGTCCCCCTAATCGGCCTTCCCGTATCGACGGGCTACGGCCACGGTGGCTCCGGGGAAGCCGCACTCGCCGGCATGTTGCAGTCGTGTGCCCCGATTCTGGTCGTTAATATCGACGCCGGCTTTGCCGCCGGTGCCCAGGCCGGCCTGATCGCCCGTTCCATCTCGGCTGCCCGTCGGGCGTGACGCCTCTCTCCGCCCTATGTTGCCCGCCCGTTCCTATCCGTCTGACACTCCTTTGAGGATCACCCTGACGCCGTCCCCACCGCTCACGCTTCTGACCCCGTCCGGCCGCACCAAGCACTTCAACCCCCCGAATCCGGACGTTTGGTACAGTATAACGAGGGTATTAGTGCCTCTAGGTCTTCTATATGCGTACAGACGAGGTGACCCCTCGTCGAGGACAGAATGCCAAACTGCGATCACTGCGATGCGCACGTCTCGGATCGATTCGCCAGGGTGTTCGCGGACGAGAACGGATACGTACGTGCGTGTCCGAACTGCTCGGCGAACGCCGGGATTGCCGAGGTATCGAGGGACCGCGCACACGATTAAGACCACAGACGCTACGTACACGAGTAGCGGCCACCGCGCCGCCAATGCCCCGATCATCCGGGATCGAACTGATCCCGTTTGCCGTAAATCCGCCCAGGTACACCGATCGGTTGAAAACGCTCCACAGCCCTGACAGAGCCGGTCCGTCTATCGGGTTCAGCGGAATCGATCGGCTACGTGCCCCCAGCGGACCCGGGTTACCGGTCAGGTTCCTCAGCCCTGCGCTCACTCCGCCGACCTTTTGAAGTGTCACGTCCGATCCTCACCTGATGTCATCGGACGGCGGCCACTACGTGTACGTCCTCGAGTGCGCCGACGACTCGTTTTATACCGGCTACACCACGGATGTCGAGCGGCGCGTCGCCGAACACGACGCCGGCGAAGGGGCGAAGTACACCCGCGGGCGGGCACCTGTGGCGTTGGTGTATACAGAGTCGTTCGGAAGCCGGTCGGCTGCGATGCGCCGCGAGCACGAGATAAAGACCTTTTCGCGGGCCCGCAAGGAGCGGCTGATTGGTGAGTGCTCCGAGGAGTGATCTTGACCGTCGCTCAGTAGAACGCCGGCACCCCCGTCCGCCGCAGCCGCCTCCGCGGGCCACACGCCTCCCCAACCGATTCACGTCACTCACGGGCGCGATGCGCCCGTTCGCGCGCTGTTCATCCCTCGCACGTGGGTCCTACGCCGGCCTTTCGCGGGCGGCTCGCGTTCGCTCGCCGCCCGCCTCGGGCACGGCTCCGAGCGCGCGCCACCGCACTCCAAGTACGAGCATAGCTAAAAACGGTGCCCGGAGATCGATACCAGCGTATAAACGAGTTCGTCTTAGCCGCCTTATTACCGGCGTCGCCCCGGCTGAATTATATCTGAAGTCGCCCTGGCTGAGTTCTACTTGAAATCGCCCTGGCTGAGTTATAACCGAACCCGCCGCGATCTGCGTATAAATAGGACTATCGAACCGGTCACAGCACGAGCCGCTGACAGCTACCACAGAGGTTCTCCTCCTTGACATCGACTTCCCGGACAGTCGGCGAGAAGTTCATCACGCACCGAGCGTTGTCGCAGTGTTCGAGTCCGAGCGTGTGGCCGATCTCGTGGACGACCTCCTTGCGGACCCGGTCAGAGAAGATGTCGTTCGCCGATCGCTCCGAGAAGCCGCCGTCTGAAGAGGTCTGGAGTCGATACGTGGAGATGACCGAACCGTTGCCTGAGAGGTACGCGAGACCGAAGACGTAGTTCCGTCGCCGGTAGTAGAGGTCGTGAGCGGTGATGCCGATGTTCTTTTCGCCGTTGCCCACCCGGCCGGCAAGTTCGATAAACTCCTCGGCACGGTACTGTTCGCGCCCGCCGTCGTAGGCACCCTCCGGAACGGGCTGGCTGTCATGGATAGTCACCTCGCAGTCATACACGGAGCGCAGCCCGCTAGAGGCTTCCCGCTTTACCGCTGCGGGGAGGTCGCCGACCGGCACGATATCGACGTGCATGGGAAAGCATTAGATACCGTTGCTGATAAACATCCCGACGTGAACACCGCGCTCGTCGACCGGTTGTGTCGGTACGACCACCTCGTCGAGGTTGGCGTCGGTGCCCGCCCGGCGGTCGCGGGCAGGTTGGCCAAACGGGGCTGTCGTGTCGCCGCGACCGACATCTACGATCGGTCCGTCCCCAGGCCCGTTCGGTTCGTTCGCGACGACGTGACGGACCCCGACCCGTCGGTCTACCGAGGGGCCGACGCGGTGTACGCGCTGAACTGCCCGCCGGAGCTTCAACGCCCCCTCGCCGACGTTGCCGAGGCGGCTGGCGCGGCCTGTCTGTTCACGACCCTCGGTGCCGATCCGGCGGTCGTTGACGCCGCTCCGGAAACCCTTTCGGGCGAGACGCTGTTCCGACTCAACACATGAACATACCGCTCGCATCCACATCATGAACGTCGACGCAGTCATTCTCGACATCGACGGCGTACTGATCGACGTCGCCGACTCCTACCGGCGTGCCATCGTCGAGTCCATCGAGTACGTCTACGGTGACACGATCGAGTACGGCCACATCCAACTGTTCAAGGACGCCGGCGGGTTCAACAACGACTGGGAACTGACGTACGCCGCCGCGCTGTACGTCCTCGCCCGCCGGCAGAAATCCGAACTGAGCATCGAAACGTACACCGGCCTGATCGCCGCCTCCGGGGGCGGGACGAGGGCCGCCGAGACGGCCATCGCCGACGAACTCGACCCGGCTGCCCGGGAGCAGGTGCTCGCCGAGTGGGACCGCGATCGGCTCCGGGACGTATTCCAGCAGCTCTATCTCGGCGGCGACCTCTATCGCCGCCTCGAAGGCGGCGAGCCGACCCCCGATCTCGACCGGCCGGGGTTCATCGACGACGAACCAGTGCTGCTCGACTCTGACACCCGCGACTGGCTTGAGGAGTGGCCCCTCGGCGTCATCACCGGTCGGCCGGCCGCCGAAGCCGACATCGCCCTCGACCGCGTCGGTCTCGACCTCCCCGACGAACACCGGTTCACGATGGACGACTGGGAGACCGGCAAACCCGACCCCGACGCGCTCTTTAGGCTTTCCGATCGCTTGGAGGCGGACCGTCCGGTGTTCGTCGGCGATACCCTCGACGACATCCGAACGGTCACGAACGCGACGGAGACGGACTCCTCCCGGACCTACCACAGCGTCGGCGTCCTTACCGGCGGGCTCTCAGGAGAGGAGGGCCGACGCAAGTACCGTAGCGCCGGCGCGGACGTCATCGTTGCGTCGATCAATGACCTCCCCGACCTGCTGAACTGAGGTGACAGCTTGCCGGGGTGCGGTGTGGTCCCCGCGCTCGGGGCAACCCTATCCGGTCACGCAATCGTTAACCATCGCTTACCCGACGTGTATCGTATGCGAATCGCATTTCTCGGCGGTACCGGTGACATTGGGGCTGGACTCGCGCTCCGATTCGGCCGCGATACGGATCACGAACTTCTTGTCGGCTCCCGCGACCCCGAAAAGGCGCGGGCGAGCGCCGACGAGTACGGGGCCGAACTCGAAGATCGTGGCCTCGACGCGACGATCAAGGGCTTCGAGAACGCGATGGCGGCCGACCGCGCCGACGTCGTCGTGCTGGCGGTCCCCGCGTATCACCTCGTCGACACGGTCGAGGCGGTCGCGGATCGTCTCGACCCCGACACCGTCCTCGTCTCGCCTGCCGTCGGCATGAAACGCGACGAGTCGGGCTTTCATTACAACCGCCCCGGGGCCGGCAGTGTCGCCGCCCTCGCGGCCGAGGCGAAACCCGACGACGTTCCGCTCGTCGGCGCCTTTCACAACCTCCCGGCGGGCGGCCTCGCGGACCTCGACCGCGCGTTCGAGTGGGACACGCTTGTCTTCGGGGACGATGCTGACGCCAAGTCGACGGTGATCGGTATCGCCGGCGAGGTCGATGGGCTCCGCCCGCTCGACATCGGTGGTCTCGGCAACGCCGCGGAGGTCGAGTCGGTCACGCCACTTTTGATCAACGTCGCGATGGAGAACGACGGCCTCCACGACCTCGGCGTGCAGTTCCGGTAGCCAGGCGATCTCCCGTCCGTTTTTGACCGGCTCTACTTCGTCTCGGCGTCGAACTCGACTACCTCCGAGTCGAAGCCGTCAGCTCCCTCTGGGGTGTCGTGGCTCCGCCTATAGGCCGTCTCGTATCGCTTGAGCTTCCGGTAGAGGATATAAAAGAACACGCCCTGATAGACGATGACAAACCCGAGGAACAACACGAGGACCGGGACGCCCGGAACGAGCAGGCTGACGATTCCCGGCACCAGTCCGACAAGGGTATTGTAGGTCGCGTGAATGAACGCCGCGATGAGAAGCCCCTTCGCGATGATCGGCCCGGCGTTCTCCCGGTTGAATTTTGCGAGGCCGAGGTAGTAGCCCGCAAACGACGAGTAAACGACGTGTCCCGGCCCTGCAAGCCCCCGAACCGCGGTGATCTGTCCGCCCGCCTCCAAGGTATCGGCGAACCCTTCGACGACCCCGATCCCGTTCGATATCAGGATCGACGCCGGCGTCTGGAGGTTCTGGGTGATATAAAGGACGTTCTCGATGGCGGCGAAGCCGAGCCCCGCGATGGCCCCATAGACCGCACCGTCGACGACCGAGTCGAACCGCGAATCGCGGTAGGGGTACAACCAGACCGCAAGCAGTTTGACCGACTCCTCAACGGGCCCTACGACGAGGTAAAAAAACAGAACGATCCCCAACAGGGGAAACACTTGCAGAAACCCGAACACGCTGTTAATGACCGCGGCAAAGCCGGCGAACAGCACCGAGAGAATAAAGGTGACGACGAGTAGCGACGGCGGCTCCTTCGTCGTGATGTCGGTCCGATAAATGTACAGCGCCAAGAGCCCGGCCGGGATGATCGAGAGCGCGGCCAGCGCGAGAATAAATGGGTCGTCGATAATCAGCCCGCCGGTGCCGCTCGCCACGAAGATGAGCATAAAAATCAGGACGCCGAGGCCGATCAGAACCCGCCGACCAGCCCGGACGACGCCACGGTGGGTCCGGATCGCCAGTCGATCGAGCGCCGTTCGTGGCTCCCAAGAGGCGATGTCGTAGAGGTCATCCTCGTCTGTCCGTGCGTCGACCGGGTCCTTCATACTCGAAGCTCTCGCGGCGAACCCCTAACTGTTTGGCTCGGTTGTTACGGCTCGACCCACGCCCGCGGTGGTCGCGCTGTCCCGCCCGAGTCCCCGACGACTGTCTTCCCCGAGCCAAAGGCGGGACGCTTTCGTTCCCCGGTCACGAACACCCCTCATGCACTTCGACCAGCGCACCCAGGCGGCGCTTCGGGAGTTCGGCCTCGACACCCAGGAGATCGCCGAGATCTCCGACTCGGTCATCGATCGGGTCGCCGCCGACGCCGAACGGATCGAGCAGTTCCTCTCGGGGACCGAGACGGTGTACTCCGACATGGACCTCGCCCACTCGAGCGCCGAGTTCCCCGAACACGGCCTCGAATACGTCGATCTCTACACGCACGGCGCCGACCTCCGCGGCTACGTCGCCTTCGATGGCTGGGGAGCTTACGTCGAGGACGGCCGCGTCCTCTCGGAATCGGTCGTCGAGTTGACTCTCGGGCCGACGGTTCACGACCGGGTTCGTCTTGCCACCGATCTCGACGCGTTATGAGCGCGAACGTCCGGATCCGCGGGATCTATACGACGGCGCTCACCGAGCTGCTTCGGGAGGAATACGACGTTGTTGCCGCCTCGCCGCCGATACGCGAGCGGTTCGGCGAGCCCTTCGAGGTTGACGTTGCTGACGCGACAGTCCGGACGACCGGCGACCGCGAGGGTGTCAGCGTCGAGGGCGCGGACGCCGCCGTTTCGGAACTGCGCGACCGACTCGGGGCCGTCGCTCGCGACGCGCTCGCGTGGGGTGCCCGCACACCGGCCGGTGCGGTATTCCGCGGCGAGGTGAGCGACACCCTCGGATCGGGTGCGGTCGTCGACCTGGGCTCGGTCGACGGCGAGTCGGTTTCGGGGTTTCTCCCTTACGACCGGATTGAGGGCTACGTCGACGAGGGCGATACCTACCGCCTGCAGGTCGCCTCGGCGGAACCGCCCTGGAGCGATGATCGGCCGACGCTCGCCCGCGCGCTGCGGATTCCGGGCAGCCTTCTCGAACTCCGGCGTGGCGACGGTGGAGCGATGACCGAGACCGCGCGGCTGGCCGATATTCTCCCCGTTGACCCGATCGACGGGTGGACCCCGCGGTGGTCGGCGTCGGCCGACGACGCTTCCCTCGACTCGATGGCGGCCGCGCTTGAACGCGCCAACGACCGCGCCGAGGGGCTGATGGCGGCGATCGCTGCGGCCGACGACGAAGAGATAGGACGGATCGCCGCCCCTGCCTCTGGCGCGTGGGTATGGTTCGGTCGCGAGAGCCGATTCGAACTCGATTCGGTCCGCCGTCGGGTCGAGACCACGATGGCCGGCCACCACCGAACAAAGGCCGCAACGGAGGCTGCGAGCTCGGCTGTCGACTTTGTCGAGGCGCTCTGTGGCCCCGACGCGGAAAGCGGGGACGACGCTGATGTCGACTTCCCGTTCGATGTGGTCACCCGACAGTTCGGGCCCCAACCGGGCGATTCGGTCGCTATCCGACACGGGAAACCCGCCGGCCGGACGATCACGCTCGGCCGCGGCGAGGTCACGGAGCGCGACCCAACGGGCTCTATCACCGTCGAGCGCGAGATGTCGGGCGGCGGCACGTACGACGCCATCGGCGTCGACAGGGTGGCCGGCGATGTCGCTACCACCACGTTTGTCGAGGGCCGCTGGTGGTACGCGACGGTTTATAAGAGTGCCGAGGGTAAGCGCCGCGGCACATACGTCAACGTCTGTACGCCCGTCGAGATCTTCCCGCGAGCGGTCCGCTATGTCGACCTCCACGTTGACGTGGTCAAAGGGCCCGAAGGCGGCGTCGAACGCGTTGACGACGACGAACTCAACGCTGCCGTTGCGGCCGGACGAGTCCCCGAGACACTCGCTGATCGCGCCCGCGAGGTCGCCGCCTCCATCGAGAACGTGTTATAACCGGCGGCAGGAGCCTCGAACACATTACCCGTGTAACTTCAGCCCGACGGAAACGACGTACATGTACGCCTGGAGGTGCCGGGGATGCTGTCGTAATCTGTTCCGTCTTATCGGTCTTCCTTCGTGCGTCCATCTCTCAGTCGAATCCGCTTACGAGCGTGACGACCCACTGTGCCGGGTCGGGGTTGGCCCGTACGTCGACCCGATCGACCCACTTCACCCACTGGAACCCCCGTCGTCCCGGGGCAACGAGACGCACGGGCGCGCCGTGGCCATGTGAGAGACGCTCGCCGCCGACGTGGGTCGCAAGCAGTGCGTCGCGAGCCTCCTCAATCGGTAGCGACCACCGGTAGCCGGTGACCGAGACGAACCGGACGTACGCCGCTGGCTCCGCCACTCCGGCGGTTTCGAGGAGCGCACCGACCCGGACGCCGCTCCACTCCTGAATCGTGTACCAGCCGCTCGTGCAGTCCAAGAGCGCCTCCTCGGTCGCCACCGGCGTGTCATCTCCGAGGGCATCGACTCCAAGCGAGAGCGGCGTTTCGATCCGGCCCTCGACAGAGACCGTGTGCGTCGTCGGATCGATCGGCTCGGGATCGTCGGCGACCCACATCGTCACCGGAAACGAGCCGTTTCCCCTACCGTCGTCGTCCCCCTCTCCTCCGGCAGGCTTCGAGCCGGTGAACCGCCGATCGGCTCCGGGAAGGTTTGCGGCACGAACGGCGATATCGTCGAGCCGAGCGGCGACTCCGCCGGCCGCGAGCAACCCGACGTATTTCAACGCCGTCCGCCGCTCGGCGATATCCCGCCGCCGTGGGAGCCGAAACCGCGTGCGCATGTGAGCGAAGACCAGTGGGAGCAGCAGCAGGCCGAGTCCGACGTGGACCGCGAGCAGCGGCCAGACGGCGACCCATCTAAGCCCGACGACGCCCCAAACGATCCCGCTCGCGAGGACGGCCGTTGCGACCACTCCCGTCGCGACCGACAGCGCGGTTGAGCGCTGCCACCGATCGGGGTCAGTCAGCCGCCGCCGCACGCGGGCGAGTTTACAAACCAGCAGGGGGACGAGGACCACGCCGGCGACGCGGTGGCCCCACACCCACAGCCACCCGAACCCGTCCGGCCGGCCGACGGTGAATGAATAAAGCCCCGACCCGGCCGAGAGGAGAACAACGGCAAGGATCGACCAGTCGACCGTCCGCGGCGGCGGCGCGTACCTGTTTATTCGATCCCCGAGTCCGGACATACATGCGATCGACTACTCTATCTCGTCTTCGAGTTCGATGTCGGCGCTCTCGATCTCGAGGTCAACCTCGCCGTTTCCGTTCCCCGCGGCGAGTTCCTCGATGCTATCGATACCGAGCAACTCCCGCGTTTCACCGTCGAACTCGAGCGAGTCAAGCTCCGCCCCGTCCGCCGCCGCGTCGCTGCCGGTGAGGTGTTTGCCGTACCGGCTCAAAAGCGAGGTCATCTCTTGGGGCAGCACGAACGTCGTCGACTCGCCCTTGCCGATCTCCTCTAAGGTCTCCATCCCGCGCTCGATGATCGCACGCTCGCCCATCGATTCCGCCGACTTCGCTCGGAGGACCGTCGAAATCGC
>Ga0207753_1000068_pt1 | contig 39640 bp, 39 predicted proteins | sample PonA233FremontCA_2_FD_187273 | JGI IMG/M metagenome (GOLD analysis project Ga0207753, IMG submission 187273) | Salt pond sediment microbial community from Fremont, CA, USA - Pond A23 Sediment 3 (SPAdes) | ecosystem: Environmental > Aquatic > Non-marine Saline and Alkaline > Saline | place: USA... | reverse complement strand
TGCGATTCTGAGGACGTTGATTCGGAGCGTCCCGCTCCTAACCGCTTCGTGATACCGCGAGAAAGAATGTTCCGCGCCGCGTTCGCGTCTCTATCCGTCTCGAACCCGCAGGCGGGACAGGAGTGTTCACGCACCCATAACGGCTTCTCCGTCGAAACCCCGCAGGACGCACACTCTTTGGTCGTTCCGCGCGGGTTCACGGCAACGAAGTGCGTTCCTTCGCGTTCGCACTTGTATTCGAGCATCCGCAGGAACGTCCCCCACGCCGCTCCCGCCCGATTGCGCGAGTTGCCTGGCAGTTCGACCAAGCCTTTCGCGTCAAGGTCTTCGGCCGCTACGAGGTCGTATTCTCGGGCGTAGTAGTTCGAGAGCTTGTGGAGGAAGTCGCGGCGCTTGTTCTTCAACTCGGCGTAACGTTCGGCCACAACTCGGCGCTGTTCCTCCCAATTCGCAGAGCCGTGTTCCTTCCGCGAGAGGTCACGCTGTGCGCGTTCCAACCGCTCGCGCTCGTCAAACAGGTCGAGTGACTCAACGGCGGTTCCGTCGGTGTCGTGGGCGTACTTGAGAATCCCTACGTCGATACCGACGCACCGCTCGGGAGTCTCCGGTTTCTCCGGCGGGTCGTCGGGAGTTTCGACGCCGAGGATGGCATACCACTTCCCAGTCGGTTCCTGCTTGATCGTGACGGTTTTGATGTCGGCGTCGTCGGGCAGGTCGCGGTGGAGGGTGAGCGGGATTTCTCCGAGTTTCGAGAGCCACAGTTTCGTCCGACCGCTCGTGTTCTTGAGCTTGAAGCCGGATTGACTGTAGGTGAAACTTCGGTACTCGCCCGGTGCCTTCCACTTGAGCGTCCCGACGCGGTAGCCGTTGTCTTTGTGTCCGCGAAGCGTCGAAAGGTTGTCGTACAGGCGTTGAACGACTTTCTGAAGAACCTTCGAGTGAACGCCTTTCAGGTCGTTCCACCACTTCTTGAGACTCGGCAAGAGCTTCTGTTCGCTGTATGCCGATGTGCCGTCGGTGCGGTTGAGTCGGTGGAGGAAGTGGTTGTAGACCTGTCTACAGGTATCGACAGTCCACGCTAACTGCTCTTTGAGCGCGTCGGACGGTCGGAGTCGATACCTGTAGTTGTAGTTCATCGAGTGGTGCTACTCGTCGGGGTCGGTGGTTCGAACGACTTTCACGTCCGCGCCACGCCATCGTTTCGGGACGAGGACGTGAGCGCCGTTTCCGGTGGCTTTGGCCGTCCCGTCGATGACTTCGTGGCCTTCGATTTCGTGTCTATCCATCACCTGTGTTTACACTATATTTCAACATAAAGGTGGCGGTGGGCCTGTGGGCCGAGCGCCGAGCGTGTTCGAGAACCGTGCGGCGTTGACGAGACGTGGAGCGTCTCGTCCGCGCACAAGAGCTACGCTCTTGTGAACGCTGTATCCCCTCCTTACTCGCTCGCTCCACTCGCTCGTTGAGGAAGGGGCCTTAGCGCCTCAATTCAGGTAAATACCACCCGACACCATTCCCCCGACGCCCATCGCGACGACCTCAACTGACCCGAGTTTCTCGGAACGGCTCCGTGTCAGTAGCGACCGAAGCGAACCCATGCCACCCCACTTTTCTGAGAGTCATTTATTAACATCTTCCCTTGAGCCGAGTATCAATTGGTGAAGAAATCTCGCTCTGTGTAGTCGCTGATCTGGATGAACGCGACCCTGATTGACTGCTGAATCCCCCCGTATTCACCTCGTTCGCTGAAACCTGTCGCTTGCTGAAGATTCCAACAAACCCGAACAAACGGACGCCCCTCCGCGATGCTTATAAAACGTCCCACTCCAGCACGACGCCCGAATCGACGCGCTCGACGTCTTCGAGCGACAGTTCCGGGAACTCCGAGACGAACCCCTCGCCGTCGGCGAGCGTCGGCGCGTCCCGGCCGCCGATCACGGTGTTGCCGACGTAGACACTCAGTTCGTCGACGAGGCCTGCCTCGAACAACGAGAAAATCAACTCGCCGCCTCCCTCGACGAGCAGGCAATCGATCCCCGACGATTCGAGGCCATCGAAGGCTTCGGGGAGGTCGACCCGCTCTCCACCGGCCACGACAAGGGTCGCGCTGGCGTCCCGTAACGCCGCCCGCCGGGACTCTGGGGCCGCCTCGCTCGTCAGCACGTACGTCTCCGGTTTGCCATCCAGTATCGCGGCGTCGGTGGGCGTTCGACACGTCGAGTCGACGACGACGCGGGCGGGCGGCGACGCGTCGGCTCCCCGGAGCGACTCCCGGTGGGACTCGTCGTGGCGAACAAGCGAGGGGTCGTCCGCGAGCGTCGTGCCGACGCCAACGACGACGGCGTCGGCTTCGGCGCGAAGTCGGTCGACCCGGGCGAAGTCGGCCTCGCCGCTGATCGCGAACTGTTCGCGCCGCCGCGAGGAGAGTTTGCCGTCGGCGCTGGTGGCGGCATTGATCGTGACGTGCATATCACTTGTCGGGGCCGCCGCCGTCAAAACGGTTGGCGGTTCAGCGGCCGCCGTCTTCGCCGTCGCCGGCCTCGCCGTCGTTCTCGGCGTCCCCGGAACCGCGCGGCAATTCGCCACTGGCGCGCATCGCTCCCCGCCGGAGGATGCCTCGCATCGTCCGGGCCTCGCGACCGGTCGGGTGCGCTCGTGCGAGGAGCCGGCGGAACAGCCGTTCGGTCTTCGGGACCTTCTCGTCGGGGTGGCCGATGTCGTGAAGGTACTCCGAGAACGTCGCGTAGAGTCCCTCGATCTCGTGTTCGTCAGCGCGTTCGTGGGACTTCGGTGGGTGTTGGGTCTCCGAGACCGCCAACTCACGGAGCTCATAGAGGACGACCGTCGCCGCCTGCGCGAGGTTCAAGACGGGATACTCCCCGCTTGCGGGGATTGAGCAGATCCGATCCAACGCGGCGAGTTCGTCGTTCGTCAGCCCGACCCGCTCGCGCCCGAAGACGATACAGACATCCGCGTCGAGCCCTTCGAGCTCCCCTGGAAGCTCGGCCGGCTCGATGAACGGATAACGGACGTGCTTTCGGGCGTCTTGGTTCGTCGTCGCCGTGCAAGCGACCGTGTAGAAGTGGTCCGTGAGGTACTCGAAATCGACTTCGGTGGCGTTCGGGAGGACGTCCTCGCGGGCGTGGCCGGCGAATCCGTAGGCCTCCCCGTCAGGGTCAAGTTCGGGCGGGTCGACGAGATATAGCTCTGAGAGCCCGAAATTCTTCATCGAGCGCGCGATAGAACCGATGTTGCCCGGGGTTTCGGCATCGACGACGGCGACGACGATGTCGACCATTACACGCTGGTTCGGCCCGAGAATTTATAAGAGCGTCTGTCTGACGGCCGTCGTGTCGCCGGCTTCGGCAGGTCTCGTTGGGTCCTGCCGGTCTAACCGAAGTGACTATTTGTTGTCAGCTTGATCGGCAACGCGGTCCATCGCGAGGTTGGCCACGCCCGCCGCGGCCAGGCCGATTCCGAGCGCGCGGATCTTTCGGACGTACGCCGGCTTCGCTTGGAGTTCCTCGGTGTTCTCGAAGTTCTTTCCGATCATCTTCGTGACAAATTTGACGCTCAACTGTGGGACGAACGCGCTCACGAGTCCCTGGCCGATCGCCATTAGGGCACCGACGTTTCGGAACTTATCGCAGTTCATACACGTATAAATAGGGCTCGCGCACGCATTAATACCGGGGTGAATCCCAGTTTCGTGGACGCGCCCGGCCCTTCGACGGCCCGACGCAGACTTACATTTCGAACGTACGTCCGGCGGCGTCACCAGACTGTCGGCGTGTGCTCGAAGGTGAGGCCGCCAACTGTCCTCGGTGGAGGCCCGACGTTGGCGAACATCTTCTGGAACGTCCCACGGTACTCGTCCTCGGAGAGTCGCTCCCCCGGCTAGAGTTCGATCGTAGGTCGACCCCCCGGTTGACGGCGCGGTCGTCAAAAACTGATACTGTCACCGCCCCCCCCCCGGCCGCGAACCAGCACTCAACGAACACCGTTGGCATATAAACAACGCCACGCCGAAGACCCGGTAGTCGGCCCCGAATCGTGGTCAACCTTGGGGAGATCGGTGGGGTAAAACCCGCCCTGTGGATCCATCGTGTCGACGCAATACGGCTTCTCGGCGAGCCTGTCGCGCGTGTAGCCCGAGCAACCGCGTCGCAGTCGGCATCCGCCGCTGACCCGGCCGCGTGGTAGTACGCTGTGTTACGAGAGCCCCTGACAGCCAGACAGTGCGACGGCCGCCGTTGATCCGAGCCCACACGCCACCCCCACCGTGAGAGTCCGGCCGCCTGGGTCGCGTCGCCTCGGGTCACCGATCGCTGATCGCCCCTCGACCGTCGTGACTGTACCGGCCGGTGATCGCGCCGCCGACCGCGCCGCCGACTGCACCCGTGCCGACGAGCAAAATCATGCTCGCAGCGAGGGACGCGACGGGACCCCCGAGGAGGCCGAGACCGAACCCGCGCGCCCACGGACCGAGAACGACACCAGCCGGGATAGCCGGAAGGATCGGGGATAACGTATAGAGGGCTGCCCCGAGGAGGCCGAGGATCCCGCCCATGAGTGCGCCTGCACTCAAACCGTCTCGCGGGCCGGATCGAAGAAGGCTGCCAGCGACGATACCGCCGAGCAGCGGCGCAATAAAAGAGACGAACGGCAGCGCGCCTGCAACGATGGAGACGACCGCGCCGAGGGCCGAACTGCGGCCCATTGCTTGGAGTGCCATGCGGGGGAGACATCGCGGAGATATAAAATAGGATAGGGGCATGACGGAACCTGGCCGACGGTCCGGATCGGCACGTCGATTGCACACATAGGGTCGTCTTGGGGCGTTCGGTCCGTCGCCGTCGATCGGTGAGTCCGCCACTTGGTCGTCACGACGTTCCGGTATCGGTCGGCTTTAGCGACAAGCGCCCCAACCGGAGATATGCGAACAGTCGACGCCGCTGGATTGCCAATCGGCGACGAGTACCCGCCCCGGATCATGGGCGTATTGAACGTCTCGAAGGAATCCCCGTACGACCCGAGCGTCTTCGACGACCCGGGCGAAGCCGCCGCCTACGTGGACGAGGAGTTGATCAGCGAGGGCGCGGACATCGTGGATGTCGGGCTCGAATCCGCCAACAAGCGCTTCGAGGTGCTGTCAGCCGAGGGGGAACTCGACCGCCTCGAGACGGCCGTTCAGACGCTCGAGTCGACCTCCGGTGACGCGGTCTGGTCGATCGAGACCCGCTATCACGAGGTCGCCGAGGCTGCTCTTGACGCCGGCTTCGACATGGTTAACGATATCTGTGGGTTCGCCGATCCGGAGATGCCGTCGGTGTGTGCGGAGTACGATGTCGCGGTTTCGAAGATGGCGTCGCCGCCGGATCTCGAACGACCCGGGGCGATCGAAGATGTCGACGACATCTACGACGCGCTTGAGCGGAACGGCTTCACAGAGAAGACGATCGTCGACCCCGCATTCGGCGGGTGGTCCGAGGCTAAGACGACCGACGACGACCGCGAGACGTTCGACCGCCTCCGAGAGTTCCGCGGCCACGGGCGGCCGATTCTCGTCTCGATCAACCGAAAGAACTTCCTCCGAGAGGTCGCCGGGCGGGACACCGAAGGAGCGCTTCCGGTCTCGCTTGCGGCGACGTCGATGGCTGTCGAGCGAGGCGCTCACATCGTCAGGACTCACGACGTCGCAGAGACGCGGGACGCGGCGCTTGTCGGCTACGAGTTCCGGCGGGAGCGGCCCCGCGACCCAGATCACGGCGTTGCGGAACTCGACGTGACGAACGACCGGGAGTTCAGCCGCCATCTTGGCCGAATAGGGGCTGACACCGGCTACGAGGGCGCCACCCCCTCGGTGAGCACCCATGTCGTCGAGTTCCGGCTCCCCGAACCCTCGGCGGCGGCCATCGCACAGGCGGCCCGCGATGTCGGCCTCGACGCCTACCGGGGTGACGGATTGCTCCTCGCCGGAACTGCCGCCGAGTTCGAGTCTCTACACGCCAAAATCGAGGGCGGGCCCGCCCCGGCCGTTGCGGCGGTACGGAGTGCCTACGATGGTTTGGGGGGCGTCTGACGCGTGGCGAACGGGTGGCTCACGGTACAAGAAAGCTTATGCCAGATGCACCGGAATGATCGACCGGAAGCCCGAAGAGCACATCCGGGTAGGGGTACCTTGGTGCGCTTCGGGCTCAGTCTTTATATACGGTAGTGGCGATGCTGTACACCGACTGGGAACCCATCTACGCCGCGATACTCGCCGACTTCGGCTACGACCAGGCAGGCGACGAGCGCGCCCGCGACCTGCTGGCTGCCCTCGTCTCCGAGGCCGATACGCTCGGACTCGCTGACATCGAATTCGACGGCACGGTTGCAGTCTGTGGCGCGGGGCCAACGCTGTCCGAGGAGTTGGCCCTCGCGGAGCGGGCCGACAGCGTGGTGGCCGCCTCGACGGCCGCCGACACCTGTCTTGACGCCGGGATCGCTGTCGACTGCATGGTAACCGACCTCGATAAGAACCCCGAGACCGCGAGAGATCTTACTCGGGAGGGTGTCCCCGTCGCCGCACACGCCCACGGCGATAACCTCGCCGCGATCGAACGCTGCGTCCCGGAGTTCACCCTCACCTCCGTTCTCCCAACGACGCAGGCGGCCCCGAAGCCCCCCGTGTGCAACCCCGGCGGTTTCACCGACGGCGACCGTGCGGCCTTTCTCGCCGACGCCCGCGGGGCCGATCGACTCGTCTTTCCCGGATGGGAATTTGACGACCCTACCGTCTCCCCTGAAAAAGCGAAAAAACTGCGGTGGGCCGAGCGCCTGCTCGCGCTCCTCGAGGAGCGCCGCGGGGAACGTTTCGCGGTCCTCGACGGACGCCGTGACGACATCGATTTTCCTTGGACCGACGCGTGATACGCCCTTCTCAAGGCGCCTGTCGGAGGGTGCTGTCGCAGGCGCTGGAATTGCGTCAAAACCGCGTTTGAGTCGCGTCAGAATCAACTCGGAGTTGCATCAGACCCCCATCGGAGCCAAGCCGGGATTGGCTCGGGGCATACCACCGGTTGACGTGCCTGGACGCGCTCGGCTTGGATCAACCATCGTTATGCCGACGCGACCGCTACATCGCGTATGGGTTTTCACACGTTCGATCCGGACCGCGCCGACCGCCTCGACGACGCATCGCGGTATCGGTGGTGCTCTAGTGAGGAACTGCTCTCGCTTCTATCGCCCGGCCCCGCAGAGGCGATCGCGGACCTCGGAAGCGGGACCGGTTTTTATACGAACCTCGTCGCCCCCCACGCCGGGACCGTCCACGCTGTTGACGTTCAGGCGGAGATGCACGAACGCTACGCTGAAAAGGGCCTTCCGGACAACGTCCGGACCGTCACCGCCCCAATCGACGGGTTACCGTTCGAGGACGACGCGCTCGACGGCGCGTTCACCACCATGACGTACCACGAGTTCTCCGGTGCCGAGGCGATCGAGGAGATCGCTCGCGTCCTCGCCCCCGGCGGTCGGATCGTCGTCGTCGATTGGACCCGCGACGGCCGCGGCGCGGACGGTCCCCCGCTCGAGGAGCGTCACGGCCTCGGACACGCCGTGTCGGCGTTCAGCGAGGGCGGGTTTGCCGTCGATCACGCCGTTTCGAGAACTGAGACGTTCGTCTGCCGGGCGCGGCTGAACGACTGAGGAACACGGCCGAACGACCGACGTTCACGACGCCCACAGCGGGGCGAAGGCCCTACCCGTGCAGGACGGACCGAATCTCGTCGAGGTCGACCTGTTCGGCGACGAGCGCGACCTGGTCGCCGGGTTCGATCTCCGTCTGCGGGAGCGGGATCGTCATCGGTTCTCGGCGGCGGCCGTGTGCGTACACCCGGGCATCGCCCGGCAGGTCGATGTCGACGACACGGCGGCCGACGGCCGGCGACCCCTCCGGAATGTCGAGACTCGTTGCGGTGAGGTGTTCGGTGAGGTCCCCGAGAACGTTCAGATCGCCGCCCAGAAGCGCCGTCTTCGCCCCCGCTGCGCCCATCCGCTCGGGATAGACGACCTCGTCAACGTCGGCGGCGTACTTTCGATATATTTCCTCGCGGTAGTCCTCGTCGATCCGAAGCACCGTTCGGCAGTCGTGGCCGTTGGCGATCATGCAGGCCGTGAAGTTGACGTTCAGATCGCCGGTGAGCGCCGCGAGCGCGTCTGTGTCGCCGAGGCCGACCTCGTCTAGAACCCGCTCGTCTTCGCCGTCACCCTCGACGATCTCGTGGCCGGCGTCCGCAGCCGTTCGTGCTTTGTCTTCTTCGGACTCGACGATCACGACATCGTGGCCCTCCGTCGAAAGGATGTCCGCTGTCCGAGCCCCGACGCGGCCATACCCGACTATGACAATCTTCATGCGCCGTGGTATGCGACGCCACGACAAAAAGGTGTATGTCGACGGCCTCGGGCGGTCAGCTTCGACCAACGACGCGCGTCTGTTCGTGCTCCGGAAAGACCTCGGCGACCGCGTCGGCGCCCCACCGAGTCTCGATCAGCGCGCGGAGTTCGGTCTCGTAGTCGCCCTTCTTGATCGACTCGCTGGGGCCGGACTCGACGGTCAGATGCGTTTCGACGAGGCGATCGACCGCTCCCCGACCGAACCCCGACAGCGGGGCGACGTAATCGACGCCGTGTCGATCCTCGAGGCTCTGGGCGACCGCCCGCGAGATCGTCGGGACGCGGTCGTCCCGGCGGGTCCCGTCAGCGACAACGTCGTACTCGTCGGCGACGGCTTCGAGAGCCGCCTCGTGGACCGCTTGGATGCCGGCCCGCGGGAACCCGTCCTCGCGCATCCGGTCGGTCGCCTTCATCGCGACCTCCTCGGACAGTTCGATACGTTCGAAGGGGAACCCGAGCGCCCGCGCGGCGTCGCGGGCGTGCGTCCAGTCGTCGGTGATGCCGAAGTTGGCGGTCACGAGCGTGACATCGTAGAACTCCTCCAACAGGAGCGCCGACAACGAGGAGTCCTTCCCGGCGCTGAACAGCAGTCCACACTCCATTACCGACGCTGGATGTCGAAGCTCTTCGATTCAGGCTTCATCTCTTGGAGCAGTTCCTTCATTTTCTCCTCGTCGATCTTTCCGTTCAGTCGGCCGCTCTGCGCCAGGGCGACGATCTGCTGTTCGACCTTCTCGCCGAACTCCGGCTTCGACATCTGGACCGTGTTGAGCCGCTTTCTCGCCCCGTCAGTCAGCGCCTTCCGAAGCATCGCTTTCTTTTGAGCCTCTGCCTGTTGCCGTTGGGCATCTGCGGCCTCGGCCTCTCCGCCACCCTGTCGCTCTTTTAGCTGTTCCATCTTCTCCTCGCGGAGTTCCTGTAGTTCCTCGTCAGTGGGATCGCCGCTCATATCATTCTATTATTGTTGCGGGCACAAAAACGGTTGCCACTCCGACCAACGGCCGCGACTACTCGTCGTCTCCAGTTTCCGTTTCGCCATCGCCCTCATCGTCGGGAACAACGTCGACGCCCGCGACGTGATCGGCCTCGTCGAGGCGCATCACGACGACGCCCTTTGTATTCCGGCTGACCGCCGACACCTCGCCGACGTGGGTGCGCATGATCTGGCCCGACTCGCTCATGATGACGAGACCGTCGCCGCCGGAGACGGTGTTGATCGAGCAGACGGGGCCGTTCCGCTCGTCGGTCTTGATGTCGATGAGACCCTTGCCGTACCTCGACTGGCAACGGTACTCCGACAGCGGTGTCCGCTTGCCGTAGCCGTTCTTCGTCACCGTCAGGAGGTGGCGGTCGTCGTCGGCCGCGGCCGCGACGAGGCCGGCGACCCGGTCGTCCCCCTCGAGGTCAATACCGTTGACGCCGCGGGCCGACCGGCCCATCGGCCGGGCGTCGTCCTCGGAAAAGCGGATCGTCATCCCCTCGCGGGTGCCGAGCAGGAGGTCGCCGTCACCGGCGGTGACCTCCACATCGACGAGTGAGTCCTCGGGTTCGAGTGTGAGCGCGCGGATGCCGCCCGAGTGGACGTTCTCGAACGCCGAGACCGCCGTTCGCTTGACGTAGCCACCTCTGGTCGCCATCGCGAGGTATCCTTCGTCGATGTCATCGGTGTTGACGACCGCGGTGATCTCTTCGCCGTCGTCAAGATCGATGATGTTGACCGCCGAGGTGCCGCGGGCGGTCCGACCCATCTCCGGTAGCTCGAACACCTTCAGGCGGTACACCTGCCCTTGGTTGGTGAAACAGAGCAGGTAATCGTGCGTCGAGGCGGTGAAAATGGTCGAGATTCGGTCGCCCTCCTTCGGGCGCGAACCGATGATCCCCTTGCCGCCGCGGTGTTGGGGGTCAAACTCCGATATCGGCATCCGCTTGACGTAGTCCGCCTCCGAGACCGCGACGACGACCTCTTCCTCGGCAATGAGGTCCTCGCGCGTGACGGACCCGGCGTCCTCGATGATCCCCGTCCGACGCTCGTCGTCGTAGGACGACTTCACCTCTTCGAGTTCGTCTTTTATAACCCCGAGCAGCTCGCTCTCGTTGTTCAGGATCGTCTCAAGCCGTTCGATCTCGGCCTGAACGTCTTGGTACTCCGACTCGATTTCGCCGGCCTCCATCGATGTGAGTGACCCGAGTTGCATCCGGACGATGTGCTCTGCCTGGGCCGCCGAGAGATCGTACGCCTCGCGAAGCCCCGCCATCGCCGCGTCGCGATCCTCGCTCTCGCGGACGAGTTCGACGACGTTTTCGACGTTGTCGAGGGCAGTGAGCCGCCCTTCGAGGATGTGGGCTCGGTCCTCGGCCTCGTCGAGTTCGAACTGCGAGCGGCGGCGGACGACCGCACGCCGATGATCGACGAACGCCTCGAGGAGTTCCTTCAGGTTCAGTATCCGGGGCTGGTCGTCGACCAGCGCGAGTGAGATGACCGAGAAGGTGTTCTCAAGGTGGTGTTCGAGCAGCTGGTTCCGCACCACGTCGGCGTTTGCACCGCGCTTGCACTCGACGACGACGCGGACGCCGTTTCTGTCGGACTCGTCGCGGATGTCACGAATCCCCTCGATCTTGCCCTCCTGGACGTCCTCGGCGATGCGTTCGATCCGCCGAGCCTTGTTCTGCTGGTACGGAAGTTCGGTGACGACGATCCGGTCGCTCCCTGTCTCGTCGTATTCGGTTTCCATCTCCGCCCGAACCCGGAGCCGCCCGCGGCCCTCGGTGTAGGCGTCCCACAGCCCCTCGCGATTGACGATGTTCGCTCCGGTCGGGAAGTCCGGGCCTTTTATATAGCCGTCCGAATCCGGCGTGTCGATCAACTCGGCCACCGAGCACTCGGGGGTGTCGATGACGTGGATCGCGGCGTCGACCACCTCTCCGAGGTTGTGCGGTGGAATGTTCGTCGACATCCCGACCGCGATCCCCGAGGCGCCGTTGACGAGCAGGTTCGGAATCGCCGCCGGTAACACCGCGGGCTCGGTCAGTCGGTCGTCGTAGTTCGGCTCGAAGTCGACTGTGTCCGCTTCGATGTCAGCGAGCAACTCCTCGGCGATGGGAGCCATTCGTGCCTCGGTGTACCGCATCGCGGCGGGCGGATCGCCGTCGACGGAGCCGAAGTTCCCTTGACCGTCGACGAGGGGGTACCGCAACGAGAAGTCCTGTGCCATCCGCGCGAGGGCATCGTAGATTGCCGAGTCACCGTGGGGGTGATAGTTCCCCATCGTGTCGCCAACGATCGAGGAGGATTTCCGGTGGCCCGACCGGGGCGTGACGCCCATCTCTTCCATCGCGTAGAGGATGCGCCGCTGTACGGGCTTGAGGCCGTCGCGGGCGTCGGGCAGCGCGCGCCCGACGATGACGCTCATCGCGTAATCGATGTAGGACTGTTCCATCTCGTCCTCGATGCGGACGGGCTCTATCTTGTCGGCCGGCTCGTCCGGCGCGTCTGGCACGTCGGAGCTCATATGTCGATCCACTCCGCCTCCTCGGCGTGGTCCTTGATGAACTGCTTTCGCGGCCCGACGGCATCACCCATCAACACGCTGAACATCCGATCAGCCGCTGCCGCGTCCTCGACGGTGATCCGCTTGAGGATCCGGTTGTCGGGGTCCATCGTCGTCTCCCAGAGCTGTTCGGGGTTCATCTCTCCGAGCCCTTTAAATCGCTGGACTTGATCCGGGTCCCCGTCACAGACATCCGCGACGACCTCCTCGCGTTCGGCCTCCGTCATCGCATCGTAGGTCTCGCCCCCGTATCGGATCCGGTACAGTGGCGGCTGGGCGGCGTAGACATAGCCCGCCTCGATGAGCGGCGTCATGTGCCGATAGAAGAACGTCAACAGTAGAGTCCTGATGTGGGCGCCGTCGACGTCCGCGTCACACAGAAGAATAACCTTGTGATACCGCGAGTCTTCGATGTCGAATTCGTCGCCGATCCCGGTCCCGATCGCCGTAATCAAGTTCCGGATCTCGTTGTTCTCGAGGATACGGTCAAGACGGTGTTTCTCGACGTTCAGTATCTTCCCGCGGATCGGGAGTATCGCTTGGAACTCCGGGTTTCGGCCCTGTTTTGCGCTCCCGCCGGCGCTGTCGCCTTCGGTAATAAACAGTTCGGCATCCTCGGGGTTTCGCTCCCGGCAGTCGGCGAGCTTTCCCGGCAGGGACGTCGATTCGAGCGCCGATTTCCGGCGCGTCAGCTCCTCGGCCTTCTTCGCCGCCTTGCGGGCTTTCGCCGCCTCGACGGCCTTCGAAACGATCGCTTCGGCGGTATCCGGGTGCTCCTCAAGATACGTCGCGAGTTCCTCGTGGACGGCCCCCTCGACGATCCCCCGGACCTCGCTGTTGCCGAGTTTCGTCTTCGTCTGCCCCTCGAACTGCGGGTCAGGGTGTTTGATGGAGATGACGGCGGTCAGCCCCTCGCGGATGTCATCTCCTTTGAGCGTGCCGTCGAGATCCGAGAGCAGATTGTTCGAGGTGGCGTAGTCGTTTATGACGCGGGTGAGCGCGGTTTTGAAGCCCGTTAGGTGCGTCCCGCCCTCGCGGGTGTTGATGTTGTTCGCGAAGGCGTGGATCGACCCCTGAACGCCGGCCGTCGCCTGCATTGCGATCTCGACGTGAATGTCGTTAGCATCGTCCTCAACGTAGACGACGTCGTCGTGAAGAACGTCCCGCGTCTCGTTGAGGTAGGCGACGAACTCTCGGATGCCTCCTTCGTACTCGAACACCGATTCTGCGTCCTCGTCGGCCCGCTCGTCCCGGATGGCGATCTCGACGCCGGGGTTTAGAAAGGCAAGTTCCCGGAGCCGCGACTCCAGCGTCGAGTACTCGAAGTCGGTCGTCTCGAAGATCTCGTCGTCAGGCCAAAAACGGATCTCGGTGCCGGTCTCCTCGCCCGGTTTCATATCGCGAACCCGTTTTATATTCTCATCGGGTTCGCCGTGATCGAAGCGGTGGCGCCAGACCGCACCGTCGCGTTTGATCTCCACCTCGAGCCACTTCGAGAGCGCGTTGACGACCGAGACACCGACGCCGTGGAGGCCGCCGGAGACCTGATAGGACTTGCTGTCGAACTTGCCGCCTGCGTGAAGAACGGTCATGATGACCTCCACTGCCGGGCGTTCGTACTCCTCGTGGGTATCGACAGGGATCCCGCGCCCGTCGTCGGTGATGGCCACCGACCCGTCCTCGTTGATGCGAACCTCAATGGTGTCGCAGTGCCCGGCTAACGCCTCATCAATGGAGTTATCGACGACCTCGTAGACGAGATGATGGAGGCCGCGTCCGTCCGTCGAGCCGATGTACATCGCCGGACGTTTCTGGACGGCTTCTAACCCTTCCAGCACCTGTATCTGTCCGGCGCTGTATTCACTATCCTGAGACATCTGATACTATATATCCTTATATCGCGGTGGGTATAAACTCCTCGCACGCGCGCGGGAGAAACAACCTGCCTATCCCAGGGCTTAAATACGTCCTCGAGTCGCCCCGGTATAAATGACGACTGATCCGATCCCGGACCTCCCGACCGCGAGACGCTCGCGCTGGCTTGCGAGGAGACCCGAACGATATTTAATTGCCAGGTCGCCCGCATACAGGAGATCGACACCAAGGCCGTCAAAATCCTGAAAACGAACCTGTTCTTGCTCGGGACCGTCGTCACCGGTGCGACGGTACTCGTCCAGACGCGCTTCGACGTAGCGGTGTTTTTCAACGTCTTTACCGTCGTCGGCGTCGCGTTGCTCTTCGCGTTGACGGCGTCACCTACACCGCGTCGAACCGCCACGACGGTGTTGACGCCGACGCCATCGAACGCTCCGTTGCCGAGGGCAGCGATGGGGACGTGAAGTACCCCGCACACGGTGACGCGCGGAACTCGCGCTGTGTTCCGTTTAGAGACCCGGTTGCTCAGGAACTGCGGCCGCTGGATCGAGTACAACCCCGGTGATCGCCGTCACACCCTTATTCCTATGCTCGCCGTGGGTGCTTCACTTCCACCGCGGTCCCGACGGGGTTTTACGTTCCGGGGAGTTTATCTGCCAGTAGATGACTTCGTATCAGTCGGAACTCGGCGAGGGTAGCGGCGCGGTCGCCGAGGAGCTCGCCGAGAACCAGCGCTCCATCTCCATCGCCGAGTTCTTTGAGAAGAACAAGCAGATGCTCGGCTTCGACAGCGACGCGAAGGCGCTCGTCACCGCCGTCAAGGAGGCGGTCGACAACGCCCTCGACGCCACCGAGGAAGCCGAGATCCTGCCCGATATCTACGTTGAGATCGAGGAGGTCGGCGGCTACTATCGGCTCGTCGTTGAGGACAACGGCCCCGGGATCACGAGAGAACAGGTTCCGAAGGTGTTCGGCAAACTGCTGTACGGGTCCCGTTTTCACGCCCGCAAACAGTCGCGTGGCCAGCAAGGAATCGGTATTTCGGCGGCTGTACTGTACGCTCAGCTCACGTCCGGCAAACCAGCGAAGGTCACATCTAAGACCGAAAACGGCGGCAGCGCGCGCTACTTCGAGCTCACGATCGACACCGACACGAATGAACCGGAGATCGACGCCGACTCGGAGACGACGTGGGAGCGCCCTCACGGCACCCGGATCGAACTCGAGATGGAGGGGAACATGCGAGCGCGGAAACAGCTCCACAACTACATCAAGTACACCGCGGTCGTCAACCCCCACGCCAGAATCGAGTTCCACGAGCCCGACGGCTCGTTCAAATCCGAGCGCGCGACCGACGAGTTGCCGCCGGAGACTGCGGAGATCAGGCCACATCCTCACGGCGTCGAACTCGGCACGCTGTTGAAGATGCTTGACTCGACGGAGTCGTACTCACTGTCGGGGTTTCTCCAGGGCGAGTTCACCCGCGTCGGGGCCAAAACCGCCGGGAGCGTCCTCGACAATTTCCGTGACAGACACTTTGGCCGGGCGGCCGCCTGGCGGCCGCCGGGTTCGGCCGCCGACGTTGAGTCGGCCGTCGAGGGCGCCGTCGCGAACAAAACGGCGTCCGCCACGGCGGCGTTCGCCGAACGGATCGCCGACGACGTTGACGGGCGCGAATGGGTCGCGTACTGTGAACTCGCCGGACTCGTCGACGGATGCGCCGACGAGATTGAAACGGAGTTCGACGAAACGTTCGGCTCGACGGTCCGGGAGAACGCCGTCGACGCCGCGTGGAAGCAGATCACCGCCGGCCGATCCGCGGACTGCTATCGCCTCGTCGACGGGGCGACGACGAGCCGCAAGGACGACACGGCGGTCGATGGGCTCGCAGGACGGTTGGCGGACAAATTCGACGATCAAGCTGACGCCCGCAACCGGATCACCAGAGCCGAACTCAGGGAGTTCGTCGACCGGGCCGCCGACGCGACCGAAGAATACGACGGCGCGACCTTCGGAGAGACGGCCCGCGAAAACGTCGTCGACGCGATCTGGGCGCAGGCGGTGACCGTCGATGAGGAGCCGCCGAAAGTTCGATCCGTGGCCGACACCCGCGACACCGCCGCTCGGCTGCTTGAGGCGATGCGCGAGACGGATATCCTTTCGCCGCCGACGGACTGTCTGGCGCCGATCTCCGAGGAACTCGTCCTCGCCGGGTTGCGCAAGGAGTACGACGCCGACTTCTACACCGCCGTGACGCGCGACGCGGCGGTCCACGGCGGCGACCCATTCGTCGTTGAAGTCGGGATCGCCTACGGCGGCGAAATCGAAGATGGATCCGCCGAAGTGCTCCGCTTTGCGAACCGGGTTCCGCTCGTTTACCAGCGCGGAGCGTGCGCGACCGTCGACGTCTTAAAGAACGTCAACTGGCGTAACTACGGCCTCGATCAACCCGGCGGGTCCGGCATGCCGGGCGGGTCGGCGGTGATCATGATCCACGTTGCCTCGACGAGCGTTCCATTTACGAGCGAGTCGAAGGACGCCGTCGCGAACATCCCCGAGATCGAAGACGAACTCAGACTCGCGCTCCAGGAGGCCGGCCGTGGCCTCCAGTCGCATCTTAAAAAACAGCGCTCCCTGGAGAAGCGGCGGCGCAAGCAGGATGTCATCGCAGACATCCTCCCGGAGATGGCCGAGAAGCTCTCGGACGTGACGGGGCGTGAGTCGCTTGACGTCGAGGACTCGCTGGCTCGGATCATGAACAACGTCCTCGTCGAACGGTCGGTCAACGGTTCGAGTGTCAAGCTGTCGGTCCACAACCACGGCGGCACGAACGTCGCCCCGGAGATCACGGAGATCGTCACGAGCGATCCCGGCGATCCCGATGGAGCGACAGTCGTCGAGATGGACGGCGAGTGGTTCCTGAAGTGGTCGCCGACGGTCGAAAGCGGTGCGAGCGCGACGCTAGAGTACGGAATCGACGACGACGACACGAGTTTTGACGTCTCCGTCGACGGCGTCGAAGCCGAAAAACTCAGCATTAACGCCTAACATGAGCACGGATTCAGACGCCGATACGGAAACCGACGCCGATGTGAAAGACCAACTCGCCCGCGAACGGCTCATTGATCTCGCGAGCGAGTTTTATGACCAGTTCGCCGACGGGAGCGTCCCGGAGATGGAGATCCCGACCCGGACGAAGAGCAACATTGTCTTCGACGAGAATAAAAATGTCTGGGTGTATGGGGATCGAACATCGAACCGGTCGGCCAACAGCGTTCGCGGGGCACAGAAGCTGCTGAAGGCGATCTATACGATCGAGTTCCTGTCCGACCAACTCGAACAGGGCCGCTCCTCGACGTTGCGGGAGCTGTATTACCTCTCTGAATCGTGGGACGAGGAGCGCGCCCAGTTCACCGGGCAGGACGAGTCCAACCAACTCGTCGAGGACTTAGAGATCGTCAGCGGCGTCACCCGCGAGGACTTCCACATGCGCCCCGAGGAATCCGGCGCGACGATCATGGGGCCGTTGTACCTGCGCGAGCAGACTCGACGCGGCGAACGGGAAATCCACTGCCAGAAGGATGTCGGTGAGGGGGGCTACCAGATACCGAATAACCCCGACACGATCGAGTTCCTCGATCACGACGCCGACTTCGTGCTGTGCGTCGAGACCGGCGGAATGCGCGATCGGCTCGTCGAAAACGGCTTTGATGAGGAGTACAACGTCATCGTCGTCCATCTGAAGGGCCAGCCGGCGCGGGCAACCCGTCGGATCACGAGGCGGCTCAACGACGAACTCGACCTGCCGACTGTCGTCTTCTGTGACGGCGACCCGTGGTCCTACCGGATCTACGCCTCTGTCTCGTACGGCTCGATCAAATCGGCACATCTCTCGGAGTACCTGGCGACGCCCGAAGCGGAGTATATCGGCATTCAGCCTGTCGACATCGTCAACTACGAACTTCCCACCGATCCACTCAGTGACTCCGATATTAACGCCTTAGAGAGCGAACTCGAAGACCCGCGGTTCCAAAGCGACTACTGGACCGAACAGATCGAGCTCCAACTGGATATCGGAAAGAAGGCCGAACAGCAGGCGCTCGCCTCTCGGGGGCTGGATTTCGTCACCGAGACGTACCTGCCCGAGCGGCTCGACGAGATGGACGTATTATAACCTGTATTTGCATTATATTCTGCAGGCCGTATTCACTCGGTGTCGAGTCCGAGCGCGTTCGGGACGTCCGCCAGCGAGTCGACGACGTAATCAGGTTGAACGTCACTCGAAGCAACGTCCCCGTCCGTCGCGACCCCGGTCCGGACCAACACGGTCGTCATTCCCGCCCGTTCACCGAGTTCGACATCGGTATTCAGACGGTCGCCGACGACGAAACACCGCTCGGCCCGGCAGCCGAGCGCGTCCAGGGCGGCTCGGCGAGCCTCCGAGGAGGGCTTGCCGAGCATCCGCTCGGGGTCGCGATCCAGCGGGCCACCAACAGCGTTGACGATCGCCCCCGACCCAGGGGCCATCCCCTCAGCCGCCGGGATCAGCCGGTCGGGATCGGTGCCATAGAACGTCGCCCCCGCCTGTAGTGCTTCGTAGCCAGCCACCATGTCGTCGTACTCGAATTCCCGCGTCCACGAGGCGACGAGAACGTTCGCGTCGGTCGGGTCCGTCGCGAGATCGATGTCGGCAGCCTCGAACTGCACCCGGAGACCGTCGTCCCCGATCAAGAAGACGGCGTCGTCGGCGTGCTCGGCGGCTAGATACCGCGTCGTGACGGTGCCGGCTGAGAGGATCGCCCCCGGGTCGACATCGAGTCCGAACCCGTCGAGGCGCTCGGCGTACGCTTCGCGGGACTTGGTCGGGTTGTTGGAGAAGAACAACGGCTCGATCCCAGCCTCTCGGAGCCGTTCGATTGCCCCGACCGCGCCGGGGATGAGCTCCTCGCCGCGGTAGACAGTCCCGTCGAGATCCAACACCGCACCCTCGTAGTTCATGTCCGCGGTAGGTGTCGGATCGACTTAAGCGTCCGTTCGCTCGCGGTCGAGGATTCGGCGCTCGCCGTCGGAGTCGTCGTTCTCGTATTTATATAACGTGCCCGCGACCTCGTCGGTCGTCGCGTTGTGCGAGCCGTCACAGAGCAATCCGTCGTCGGAGAGGCCACACCGACAGATGTAGAGCTTCCCGTCGTCGCCGAGGTCGTCGGCGTCGAACACCGTCGGGCCGTCCGCGTCGTGTCTGACTTCGCGTGCCATACCGTCCGATCTGTCGGCCGCCAACAAAACGGTGCCGCCGATCACGCCGGGTCGACCGGCGCGTCGTCGAGTTCCGCTTCGATCGACCGGAGTCGTTCGCGGCGTCGATCGCTTCGCCGCCGTTGTACTGCGGTCTGGAGCCGGTCGGCGACTGTCTCACGGAGGTTGTCGGCCCGGTCCGCGTCGATGTCGAGCGCGCGCGGTTGCCTGTTCGTCAGCCCGCTCGACCCGGCAGTGTCGACGACGAGGGAGGCGAGTCCGCGCCGCCGTTGGAATACTGTCTGTGAGTCGAGCACGGTCTGGACCCGGTAATACGGGACGACCGCCGTTGTCCGGGTCCAAAAGCCCTCTCGGAGCACGACATAGCCGGGTTGGACATCGTACCCGAGGTTCAGCCACTTAAGATGGGCGCCGACGAGCGCCAGCGGCAATAGCGCCAACGCCACGTACCACGCGAAGGTGAGCCCCGTATAACGGTCGGCCGCGAACGCGGCCGCGACCGCGAGCGCCGCCACAATGCTGTATCGGACGGCGTATCGCTCCCGGGCACGCTTCGGTGGCCGTTCGAACTCGATCCCCTCGAACGCCTCGATGGACCGCGCGAGGTCGACCACCCGGCCGCGTTCGGCCAGTGGAATCGCCGACTGCGAGCCCTCGTCGTTCGCCGCGTAGCCGGCGGTTTCGACCGCCAGTGAGGCGTATCCGAGTCGCCGGGCAATAAAGTTCTCTGAGATCCGTAGCGTCTGTATCTTCCCGAGCGGAATCGTTCCGCTGAAGCGCTGCAAGAGCCCTCGCTCGTAGAGGAGTTCGTCGTTCTGTCTGGCGAGACGGAACCCATAATAACTGGTCAGCGCGATGGCGCCGCTTATCAGGGCCGCGATGCCGACGACGGCGACGGCGGCGAGCGGCGCCGTCACGGCTAAGCCGACAAGCGGGTCGGCGAACCGCTCGCGAAGCGACGGCGATATCACCGACAACAGGACGGTGACGATCGACAACAGCCGGAGGTCGAGTCCGACGACCCCCAACAAGACGAGCTCCTTTCTGGTGACCGCGAACAGTTCCCGTTCGGGCTCGGGGTCGCCCGTCTCCGTCGACACCGCTCCCCGTTTCAGCCGCCCGATCTCCGACTGGAGCCGCTTTGCCTCCTCGAAGCCCACATAACGGAGCGAAGCCTCGGTCGAGGAGCCGCCGGCGGTTTCGAGATTTATCTGTGCGATCCCGAGCGCGCGCTGAACGACGTTGCGGCTGATGTCGACGTTTTGAACCCGGCCGATCGGGATCTCACGGTTGCGCCGCGAGACGACGCCGGAGGCGATATCCAGCGTATCGTCCGAGAGTTCGTACTCGAAGCGCTGGTAGTAGACCAACTGGTAGGCGAGCGCGACCACGAACCACCCGACGACGGCCACGCCGATTCCCGAGGCTCCGCCCAGCGCGGGCGACCCGACGAGGGCGAACACGAGCACCCACGCGAGTCTGACGACCGACTCGCCAGCCCGGAACGGGATCGAGAGCGGATCGAGCTTCATCAGACTGCGTCTTCACCCTCGGCGGCAATGGCGAGGTGTTTCAGCCGGGTCTGGAGGTCGTCGGCCCGCTCGGGCGTCAGACCGGGGATCGAGACGTCGGCACCGCGCGACCCGGCCGTGTAGACGACCGTCGTTGCGAGCCCGAACACACGCTCGACGGGGCCGCGACGGGTGTCGACGTGTTGGATCCTGACGTACGGCGCGACGGTGTTGACGCGGGTGAGCACGCCGCGTTTGAGATACAGCGAGTCGTCGCGTACTTGATACATCCAGATGCGGTATTTGAGAAGTGAAAAGAGGACCCCGAGGGCGGCGACAACGACGAACACGACGGCACCGACCCAGGGGCCGCCCGGAGAAATGACGGAAAACGCGACCCCAGCGATGATACTCAAAACCGCCGCTGATATTGCTGATTGGATTATCCACACGCCCTGTATGGCTGGCTCAAGCGTTTGGGGATCCCCGGTCAGTGCCTCGACATCTGGCACCGCGGTTTCGGGGGTCGACGCGTTCTCCACACGCCGTATCGCCGGCGTGGTCTCCTCGCCGAACGGGGTTGAATCTACCCAATCGCTGTCCGTGTCGTCCATTAATCAATGGTGGGGGCGCGACGTATTTAGTAGGCCGTGTCGACCACGATAGTGAGAGCCCATATCATGATAAACCGTCAGCGCCGACCCGGCGGAGCCGTCCTGCGGTGACGTTGATGGGAGCCGCGGCGTGCATGATCGGGTCCCCCTCGGGCTGGTCGAATCCGTTGGCGCGAAACAGCGTGTTCGCGCGGAACCGAGCCCACGCCGGCGCGAGTCGCCACGGCTCGTGCTCAATGTCGCCGCAGTAGATCCGACCGCTGTCGTCAGCGGTATAAAAACGGTAGCGTTCGGTGAGAAACGCTTCGATCGATCCCGGCTCCGGCTCGGAAAACGTTCCGTCAGGGCCGTACGTCGCCCCGAAGTGCGCAGACGGCACGTCCCGCGTCAGCCGGCGACTTCTAAAAGAGACCTCGCGGGAGCGCCCCTCACCGCGCGTCCCAACGGTCATCGACGCGCGGTAGTAGGGAAGCCGAAACAGCGACCGCGCGAGGCGGACGCCGACCCGGTCGTCCGCGTCGAGGTTAAAAAAGTAGACGCCGGGACGCCCATCGACCGTGACGTAGGTCCGGAGATTCAATTCGGCGAAGGAGAGCCCCACCGGCGAACCCCTGGGCCGGATGTCGTCCATGACGAACGGAACAACCCCGAGGTAGGCGTCGCCACTACGGGTGTCGACCGAGAGGCCGTCCGGAAGGGCTCGACCGACCGTCTCGGGGTCGACAGGCCAGTGGGCGAACAGCAGATCCTGCCACCGCATCGACAAAAGCGATCGCATAGGTGTGTTTAGGCCTATAGCCGCCTCGGGGTGTCGGTTCCGGAAGGGACCCCCGCGAGTCGGGAGCTATCAGGTCGCCGCGCTGGGCGATGGCTTATGCGATTCGACCGATCGTACTCGCACATAGAGTTCACCGTCACCCGCGGCGACATCGTCGACCAGTCCGCCGACGCGCTCGTCAACGCGGCCGGAACGAGCCGTGAGATGGGATCGGGCGTCGTCGGCGCGCTCCGCCGGGCGGCCGGACGTGGACTCAACCGCGAGGCCGTCGAGAAGAGGCCGACCGAACTCGCCGAGGCCGCGGTTACCGACGCCTACGCCATTGACGCCGACTACGTCGTCCATGCGGCCGCGATGCCACACTATGACGACGGGAAGGCGACGGCGACGAGCATCCGCGAGGCGACCGACGACTACGAGCCGAAGACGCCCTCGGAGGTCCGGTTCATCGCCTACGGTGATTCGGAGTTCGAAACCGTCCGGGCGGTGATAGCGGAGTTTCGTGACAGGGTTTAAAAGGTATCAGAGAGGCGCGAGCGTCACTCCGCCGCGCCGTCACCGTCGTCCTCGAGTTTCGGCGGGAGGCCGAGGTGCTTGACCCCAGTCCGTTCCTCGACATCGAAGCGGTAGAGGCCGGTGTTTTCGGTGGCCATCGCGCGCCTGAGGAGGTCGGGACGCGTCGTTTCCATCGCCTCACGGACGGTCTCGGCTTCGCTCTCGGGGACCCGGCTAATCGTTCCGGCGAGTAGGACACTCCGCCAATTGAACGGGGTCTCCATCCTGTAAGCGAGGAACCGAGCGGCGTTCGCCCGGTCGCTTAGTTCGGCTTTTCGGCTCTCCTCACCGACGACGTAGACGAAATGAAGCGCCGAGTTGCCGTCAAAATGAAACGACAGTGGGCGCATGATCGGCGCTCCGTCCGTCGGAAGCGCTAGAACTCCCGTTCCCTGGTTTGAAAGCAGTTGGTCGATCTCGTCGGCATCCATTCGCTCCGTGCCGTAGGCCTCGAGTTCGTCGATGGTCATACGTCGTTGTTCAATTCAAAAGCACATAACCCGAGCGCCGGTTCTCAACCAGCGGGACGCCGTGCCCGAGACGTCAAATGGCCCGAAGCGCGCGCACCGACGGTCAGTCGTGGCCGGACACCGGAACCGGCTCGTAGGGTTCCTCGAGGTACTCGATATCCGACCCGGAGAGATCGATTTCGAGCGCCTCGACGGCGTCCTCCAGGTGTTCGATCTTCGAGGCACCGACGATCGGCGCGTCGACCCACTCCTTGTGAAGCAGCCACGCCAGCGCGATCTGGGCCATCGAGACCCCCCGGTCGGCCGCCAGTTCCTCGACGCGTTCGTTGATCTCTCGGCCGCCGTTGTCGGCGTATGGGTGTTCTTGGGCGTAATCGTCGGTTTCGGCGCGCTTCGTCGACATATACTCTTCGTGCGGGCGGGTGAGATACCCCCGCGCCATCGGACTCCAAGGGACGACGCCGAGGCCCTCGCGTTCGCACAGCGGCAGGGTCTCGCGTTCCTCCTCTCTGTACGCGAGATTGTAGTGATTTTGCATCGTCGCGAACCGCTCGAGACCGAGTCGGTCGCTCGTGTGCAGCGCCTCGGCGAGTTGGTAGGCCCACATCGAGGATGCCCCGATGTGGCGGACCTGCCCGCGGCGGACGGTGCCGGTGAGCGCCCGGAGCGTCTCCTCGATCGGCGTGTCGTAGTCCCACCGGTGGATCTGATAGAGGTCGACGGTGTCCATCCCGAGCCGATCGAGGGAGGCCGACAGCTCCTGTTCGATCGTCTTCCGGGAGAGGCCACCGGAGTTCGGGTCGTCCTCGCGCATCGGGAAAAAAACCTTCGTCGCGACCACGGACTCCTCGCGGTACCCCTCCAAGGCATCGCCGAGAATCCGCTCGCTCTCGCCGCGGGAGTACATGTTTGCCGTATCGAAGAAGTTGATCCCCAACTCGCGGGCGCGTTCGACGAGTTCGTGGCCGAACGCCTCGTCTCTGACCCACCCGCGCCACTCCGGATCGCCGAAACTCATACAGCCGAGACAGAGACGCGAAACCTCGATGCCGGTCGAGCCGAGCGTGGTGTACTCCATGCCGGTGACAGCGCCGGCGGGATAAAAAAGCTACCCGAGCGCCTCGGCGTCGACACCGCCGACCCACCGGCGGAACGCGACGACGACGACAACGGCGACAAGGATGTACCCGGCGAGGTGGGCGTACGTGCCGATCGTCGGGCTGTCGATCGCAAAGCGCGCGACCGTCGTCGCCGGGTGTTCGGGCAGCAGTGCCGCAGCAGAGAACGCGGTTAACATCCCGAACGAGTACGTCAACTGCGCCCGCTGGCGGACGGGAATGGCGATGGCGAGCCCGGCGGCGAAGGCGACCGCGAGCGCCGACAGCGCCGTCGCGATCGCCAGTATCGGCGCCACGTTTTCCACCGGGATATCGTTCATCGACAGCAGCGCGATCCACAGCCCAACCTGAAGCGGCGTCAGCGCAGCCATCACCCCCGCCTTGCCGTCGACGATGTCCAGCAGCGACGCGGGGGTCACACGGAGCAGCGCCAAGGTTCCGCGCTCGACCTCCTCGGTCAACGAGTCGACGACGACGGCCCCCCCGATGAACACGGGGAGGAAGACGAGCGTGGGTACGAGCACCGTATAGGGGAACCCGAAGTAGGGGCTGGCGTCGACCGAGGGCGGGATCGGCAACGGATCGTTCGTGAGATACGCCGCCCGATCCGCGCGCTCGCTCCGCTCGAGCGCTTCGAGGGCCGCCCGCACCTGCACGACGATGAACGTCTTCCGAACGCTCGCTTGCGGAGCCTCGACGCGTACCGCCGTTCGATCTTCAATGCGTTCGGCGTGGGCGGTCGCTCCTACCCGGTTTGCGTCGAAAGCGGCCCTCGCGGCGTCGCGGTCGTCGTAGCGCCTGATATCGAGGCCGTCGACCTCAGCCGCGGCAGCGACGAGCGTGTCGGCCTCCTCGCCAGTCACGCCGACGACGACATCGCCGCCCGCGGCCCCAGGCTCGTACAGCGACGTAAGCCCGACGACAAGGAACGAAGAGAAGCCAGCGATGACGATTTGGATGAGCAACGCGAGGACGATCGTCTTCTCTCGGGAGAGTGATCGGAACTCCCGGCCCGCGATGGTCGTTTTAGACAATGGTGTTCACCACCGCAACGTTGTAGACGAGATGAACCAAGACGGCGGTACAAAGGCCAATGATGAAGAAACGACGGCCGCGCGCAGCGCCGACGGCCGTCAGGCTCGCCGTGACGACGTGGAGAACGAGCGGCGAGAGCGCCAACGCCGCGACGAGGACCGGGTCACCCGTCCCGAGACCGGTCTGGAAGGCGGCGTCGGCGACGGCGAGTCCGGGCAGGCCAACGAACTGGATGGCGAGTGTCAGCTTCTCGGCCAGGAAGAAGCCGATCCCGGAGGCCGTCCCGGCGGCGAGTGCGACTGCAAGTGTCCGGTCGTACCGGGTGTGGACGTAGCCCGCGTAGATCGGCAATCCCTTTGCAAGTTCCTCAACCACGGCGACCGTGCCGAATATCAGCGGGATCGAGAGCGCTACCGGCAGCGCGAACAGGACGGCGACGGTCAGCAACTCTGCGACGAAGACGAACGGGACCAACAGGACGACAGCGACTGCGACACCCCGTGGCCGGTGAATGCGCCCCGCAATCGCATCTAATGCCTTTAGATGGACCGGTCGCTGGGTGAACAGGTCCTCTTCGCGGTAGATCCCGAGCCCCAGGAGAAAGCAGATACCGGCGACGAGCGTCGGCGGGCCGACCGAAAAGGCGACTTCCCCGGCCGAGACTCCCACCCCCGTGAGATCCTTGATCGCAAGGGTCAGCGGCGAGACGAACGCCACTTGGCTCGTCTCGGCGAAGATAGCGGGGACGAACGCGTATGTCGTCAGCGTCGTGGTTATCGTCACCGTGAGGAAGGTCAGCTCCTTGAACGACCGGGCGAACATCGCCGCGAGGAACGTGGTGCCGAGGAACAGAAGCGCCAGCGGCGTGACCGCGAGCACGGACAGCGGCCCCCCGCCACCGCCGAGCAGCCACAGACCACCGACGATACCCGTCGTGATCCCGAGCGCAGCCGCGAGGTACGGGAGCGTCTTTCCAGCGACGATCTCGCTACGACTGATCGGCGCGACAAGCAGCAGCTCGCCGCGCCGGTCAAGACGCTCGGCGAGCATCGAACTCCCGTAGGCCTGCACGAGGAAATTCAACGGCAACACGAACAGGAAGGCGAGGACAAGTGACTGGAAGGGAAACGGCGGCTGGATGTCGGAGGGCGAACCGGTCGTCGCCGCCGTCCCGAAGAGGTCGAACGCCCCGAGCGATGGCGCGCCGGCGGGGCCACCCGCACCTGTGTCCGCTCCAGTATCGAGCCCCGACTCAGCGTCCGATACGTCCGAACTCGATCCGCTGTCGGCCGCGCGACTCTGTGATCCGCCGCCGGAGCCATCAGCCGCTTCGACGTCTGTCGTCGATCCGACCCCGGATGAAGCGACGGTCCCTGCCCGTTCGCGCTCGAGAAAGCGGATAGCCACGCTTACCGGGAAGGCGGCGGTCCGGTTGTCCTCCGTCCGCATGACCGCGTCGTTGTACCCCGAGACCGTTCCCCGGAGCGCCGACAGCGCCGCGAGGCTCTTTTCGGTGGGTTCGCCGTCGACGACGGCGACGTATATCTCGGTCCGGCCGGCCCGTTCCTCGATGTAGAGGTCAAGCTGGCCGTTGCCATCGAACCCGCCTACGACGACACCCTCGGTTCCTGTGGGGCTGGCGGTTCCGGTCCGGATGTTCCTGGAATCTGTCTCGACAGCCGCGAACGTCGGGTCCGCCTCAACCGGATCGTGATACCCTGCGTCCTCGGAGACGCCAACGCGGTAGATCCCATCCTCGAGGGCGACGCCGCCGGCAATGGCAACCGTCCCGATCGCGAGTACGAACGCGACGGCGGCGATGACGACCGCGATCGCCCCGCGATCGATCCCGCCGACCCCCTTCGTCGACTCCCAACGTGCGATTCGGAGAAGCGTTCTCGGGCGCATCAGCCCTCCATCGTCTCCGGCGCGGTCCGTCCGTCCGATGCCGCGACGTCGAGAAAGAGCCCCTCAAGGCTGGGTTCGACCGTCCGGACATCGTCGAGTGCCCCGCCACGTTCGATCGCGTCCGCCCGGACAGCTTCGAGCGCTTCCATGTCGTCGACGACACGCCGATAGCGATCGCCCTCGGCGGTCGCACCGGGGACCTCAACCGTGGTGAAGACGTGATACGTCGTCTCGCCGTAACGCTCTCTGAGTTCCGAGAGCGGCCCCTTAGTTACGATCCGCCCCTCGTTCATGATCGCGACCCGGTCGCAGACCTCCTCGACGTGATAGAGGTTGTGCGCCGAGAAGACGACCGTCCGCCCCTCCGCGGCGAGTTCCTTCGTGAACTCGATGATGTAGTTCGTCGTCAACGGGTCTAGCCCGGAGGCCGGTTCGTCGTAGATCAACACGTCCGGATCGTTGACGAGCGATCTGGCGATCGCGACTTTCCGTTTCATTCCCTTCGACATGTCGCCCAGCGCGCGATCGCGGTGGGCCAACTCCAGTCGGTCCAAGGTCTCGTCGATTCGCTCGTCGGCGACGTCGCTGGGTACGTCGTAGAGATCGGCGAAAAATCGGAGGTATGACCGCGGCGACATTTCCTCGTATAACGGCGACTCCTCCGGGAGGAACCCAAGTAGGTGTCGCGTCTCGCGGCTGTCGGCCCGCCCTCCGTCAATCGTGACGCTTCCATCCGTCGGTTCGAGCAGTCCCGCCAGCGCCTTCAGCGTCGTCGTCTTTCCGGCACCGTTCGGGCCGATAACGCCGAACACCTCACCGCGGTCGACGCTGAAGGTGCTCTCCTCGACGGCGACGAACCCGCCGTACTCCTTGCGGAGGTCGCGTACCTCGATCACGTGCCCAGAGTGGACGCCGCCTCACAAAAACCCGCGCTGGAAATCGACAGCCGTACAGGGTCTGGGGGATCGAATCGCCGCGTATCGTCAAAAAATAAAACCGATCAGGGGCTACCGCTGACGGTCGGCCCGTCCTCGTAGCCGGGCGCGAGATCGTCGAGATCGACGCCGAGCATGTAGCCGTCGGCCTCAAGCAGCCCTTCGAGCAGCCAGCCGATGGCCTCGTAGAACGTGTCGTCGGACATCTCCCGGAGGTCGATGGCGAGGTCCGGGAGCCACCAGCCGTGCACCGAGAGGAACGCCTGTCGGTAGCTGTCGGCGCCGTCGCGGGCGAGCATCTCGAGGGCGGCGAGTTCGACCGCGGCGTGGTCCGGTTCCTCCCGGAGGTCGCCAGCCGGCTCGACACCGAGGTCTCGATAGGTCGATTTGACTGCCGCGAGCGGTTCGCCGAGGAAGTCGTCGGCGTACCACGACTCGTGAATTTGCATCCGCGGACGTGGCCCGACGAACAGCCGGGTATGGATTTTCCGGAGGTGATCGGCTGTCTCGGTCGGATCGTCGACCGACGATTGCCACCGTTCGAGGAGCCGGAAACCGTTGTCGAGCGCCTGCGGCGAGGCGTCCCGGGGGAATTCCTCCGATGCGAGCCGCTCGACGGCGGCTTCATCGGGTGGGTCAGCGAGCACGCTCGAAACGAACGCGTACAGATCTGCGAGATCGGATGGGGTCTCTGCTGGGCCTGTCATATGAATTGAATACGGGTGAGTGCGGTAAATCAGTTCGGGCGGTCGCGGCCGCTCAGACCGGGAGCGCCAGCGGAGTGAACTCCGCTGCCATGATGTAGCTCAACGCGAATGCGATCTTGCCGACGAGCACCAGTGCAGCCGCGCCGGCGTACGCGCCGACGGTAGCTCCGGACGAGAGAGATCGGCCTCGAACCCCGGCCACGAGCAACAGAAGCGCCGGGAGGACGATGCCGGCTGCGATGCCGACGCCGCCGAACATGGCCATGTAGTCACCGGTGAGGTTCGCAACGGCAGGTGCGGCCTCGGGGTTGTGGCCGGGGAGTGCGAGAACGGTCACGACTATGGCGACCAGATACGCCGCGAGCAGCGCCACCCCGGCGAGGGCGTACTTGCCGGCGGCCGCGCCGAGATCGCGCTCAGCGAGCGCCGTGAGGCCGAGTGTGACGGTGACGCCGCCGCCGAGGCCGCCTAGGATCTGGATGGGAATCAGAAACATCTTGTCCCACAGCGGGACGCGGACGGTCTTTCCGGAGCCGAGCGCCATCGCGGAGTACAACAGCACCCCTGCGGCAACGACGCCCACGAGAGCGCCGATCCCGAGCCGGACGGGGTCCGACGGACGGGTCTTATCGGCGATCGTATCGAAGATCCCGAGCAGGCCGACCTTATCGGCGACCCCGCGGAATGCGCCGACCGAGCCGCCGGTCCCGGTCGCGGCCTCTGCGGTGCCGCCATCGGGGACTGTTCCGCCGTCGGCGGCGAGGCCTCCCCTTCGAATGTTCGGGCGTTCCTTCCCGAAGACCATCCAGCCGAACATGACAGTGATCCCGGGGACGAATGCGCCGAGTATGTACGATCCAATCGCCATCCACGAGGCGAAGTTCGTCATCGTCAACGGCAACGCCATCGCCCGAAACGGGGCACCGAGGTGCGTGAGCATGACCGGTGGGGCGACGGCCGCGATGAGCAGCCCCACAGTGTAGCCGTACTTCGCGATCTTAGTTTGTTCGTCGGAGCCGGTTCGACTCGACAGCACGTCGGCGATGTAGCCCGTGAGGTAGGCCCCCCCGGCAATGCCGATCAACGCGACGTACTGTGCGATCCGCCAGTCCCACTGCGTGTAGGGATCGGTGAAGATTATTTCAGTAGCCATAATGAATCACTCCGGCATGACCCGATCCGCGTCGTCCCCGAAGACGACCGAGGCGGCCTCGTCGTTGAATGGAGTCGAGCGGTCCTCCCGAGCCAGTTCTTCGGCGAGTTCGTCCGGCGTCCCGAAAATCAACGCGTCGGTCGGGCACTCCGAGGCGCAGGCCGGTTTGAGGTCCTGTTCCTGTCGTGGTTCGCAGGTCGTACACTTGTCCATCAAGCCGTTGCCACGCGCACCGAGGGGGTTCATTTCGTCGGCCTCGGGTACGGACGCGTCGGGGTACTGCGGCGCGCCGAACGGACAGGCGACCCCGCAGTAGTGACACCCGATGCACCGGTTGCCGGAGACGCGGACGGTCCCGTCATCGCGGAACCGGAGCGCGTCGGTCGGGCAGACATCGACGCAGGGTGCCTCCGTGCAGTTGTAACACTGCATCGGCTTCTGCTTCTCGGCGTCGGTCCCGTGGGCCATTCGGACGACGCTGATCCGATTGCTCTCCTGTGGGAGTTCCCACGTCCGCTTGCAGGCGACCTCGCAGGCGCCGCAGTCGATACACGATTCCCAGTTTGGGACGACCCGTGCGGGGCCGCTCGATTGATTTGTACTCATTGGTTATGACCTCCGATCCCGATTCAGGAAGTCCTCCTGCCAGGATTGCTGTTGGTTGGATAGCTCGGGGATTTCATCGCTCTCGGCCGGAGTGACGCTCGCGAGCGTCACCTTGGTCTCTTGCATCTGTGTCTCTCGGTCGTATGCCGGTGCCGTCCCGGAGTTGACCGTTTCGCCGATAACGAACGGTGTCCACTCTTCGGGCAGATCGTCCGTGAGGACCTCCCCTTCGAGGACGCCGCTCCAGTGGAACGGCGCGAAGAGGTGATCCTGTGGGACGCGCTCCGTGACGTTTGCCTGCATCATCATCTCGGCGTGCGGCGTTTCGACGACCGCCCAGTCACCGCTCTCGAGGCCGCGCTCCGCGGCCTTCTCGGGATGAATCTGGATGTACATCATCGGCGATCGGTAGGCAAGACTCTCGTTCATCCGGGTCTCGCCGCCGGCTCCGGTGTGTTCTACCTGCCGTCCGGAGGTCAACACGAACGGATCATCGAGATCGTCGACCGCGCTGAGGTTGTCCTGTTGTACCTTCGCGTTGTCAAGTTCGAGCCGCCAGTGATCCTCAACGCGCTCGTTGCAAGCGTATCCGTTCTCGACGAGATCCGGGCGCGGCGTGACAGCCGGTTCGCGGTGAGCCGGGTACTCGTCCGTGAGGTTCCACGCTTTCATCCGAGCGCGGCCACGGCCCCACGGCGAATCCGGCTGGGAGTTGTCGTACTCAGCGTACTCCTCGGGATCGATGTCGTGGCCCGCATCCGCGAGCGCCTGTGCGGTGTCGTACACGGAGACATCGTCCCGTTCGGCGTACTCAGTCGGGATCGTCTTGCCCGCTGGATTGTCGTCCGGCAGTGCGGTGTGGAACGCTGGGTACTGCGGGACGCCCTCGATTTCGCCGCCGCCGTACCAGTCCGGTTCGTACGGGTCACGGAGCATATTCTGCCCCTCCGGTCCCTCGGTCCCCCACCGAGCTCGGAAGTCCATCCCGCCCTCAGCGGGCGGTTTCGAGGCGTCGTATAGTACCGGAGTGCCGGGGTGTTCGTCGTGCCACGACGGCCACGGCATCCCGTAGTAGTCGCCATCCAGAACGCCGTTAACTTCCTCGCTGTCGAGGTCAGCCTCGCAGTGCTCAACGCCGAACAGGTTGCCGTTCTGCATGTGGGCTTTGATCCGTTCCGGCGTCTGTCCGGTGTAACCGATCGTCCGGGTGCCGAGGTTGATCTCCCGGGTAATGTCCTCGACTTCGTCGTAGTCGAAGTGTTCCCCGAAGCCAAGTTCCTCGGCTAACTCCTGCATGATGACCCAATCCTTCTTGGAGTTGTGTCGCGGCGTGACAGCTTGGTGGCGCCACTGGATCTGCCGGCCGGTGTTCGTGACGCTGCCACCCTCCTCGAAATTGGTTGCGGCAGGCAGCATGTACACGTCCGTGTCGCCGTCGAGATCGACGAGTTCGGAGATCTGGTTCGGGTGAATGTCGATGTTGACGATGAACTCGAGTTCCTCGATGGCCTGTCGGACCTTCTTGTACTCGCTGAGCGACGCCATGCCGTGACCCCACCAGATCGCCGCCCGGACGGGGTCTGGCTGGTAGAGCTCCCACTCGTCGTCGAGGACAGCCTCGAACCACCTGGCCACCGTGATGCCGTTCTTTTCCATCAACTCCTTGCGGCCCTGGAACCGATCCTCGAGCAGGTCCTCGTACTCGATTTCGCCAGAGGTGCCGTCGGTCTGGCTCCAGACGTTCGCCCAGTGGCTCCACGCACCCTTGTCGAGGCCGTAGTAACCTGGCAGCGTGGCCGCATCAACGCCGAGGTCGGTCGCCCCCTGAACGTTGTCGTGGCCACGGTAAATGGGCGTCCCGCCGGCCGACTGTGCGGCGTGTCCTAACACAAGGTTCAACATCGCGTAGGCACGGGTGTTGCCCGTTCCGTTGTTGTGTTGGGTGCCACCCATCGCCCACTCGACACAGCTCACGTCGGCGTCGGCGAGCGTCTCGGCGAGGCTCTGGAGGTCATCGACGGACGTCCCCGTGATGTCGGAGACGTTTTCGAGGTCGTACTCCGGAAGAACGTCCTCGCGGAACTCGTCGAATCCGTCGACACGCCCCTCGATGAACTCCTCGTCGTGTGCACCGAGGTTCTCGACGATGTGGTAGATGAGCCCGTAAATGAACGCCACGTCCGTTCCGGACCGGAACTGGTAGTTTTCGTCCGCCGCGGCGGCGGTCTCCGTGTATCGAGGTTCGGCGACGATGTGCTGTCCCCCACGCTGTTGGGCCACCTGGAAGTGCTGCCACGCGACGGGGTGGCTCTCGATCGGGTTGTGCCCGATGATGAGATTGACATCGACGTGACGCATGTCGTTGTTGTTGTTCGTCATCGCGCCGACGCCCCAGGTATTCGCGATCCCCGTCACCGTCGTCGAGTGACAGATCCGCGCCTGGTGGTCGATGTTGTTCGTCCCGAAGATCGACGGGAGCTTCCGCATGAGGTAGGCCGCCTCGTTTGAGTGCTTCGCCGACCCACACCAGTACGTGGCGTGCGGCCCGGTTTCCTCGCGGATGTCGTCGAGCCGCCCGGCGATCTCCGAGAGGATCTCGTCCCAGTCCATCCGGACCCACTCGCCATCGACGAGTTTCATCGGCTCCTTCAGCCGCCCCTCCGCGTTGATCGTGTGCCCGAGCGACGCGCCCTTCGAGCAGAGCCCGCCGTTGTTGATCGGGTTGTCGTCCCACGTCTCTTGGCCGACGACGTTGTCGTCTTCGACGGCCAGATGGAGCCCACAGCCGACCGAGCAGTGCGTACAAACCGTCTTTACGAGTTCGTCGCCGGTGTACGGTGGCCCGTCGTCGGCCGCGTCCTCCTGCGCTTCGCCTCGTTCGAGGAGTGTTCGTCCCCCGACGGCGGCCGCAAGGGTTCCCGCAGCACTCGCTTTCAGGAAGTCCCTGCGATCCAGATCGATCATTGACCGTGACATACGTTGTCCGTCTCTACGGCACTACATTAATAACTATTGTTCGCAATATAGATGACCAAATTAACTCATACTAGTTGCATAATCCAACAAAATCCGAACAGAGCTGGAAATAGTAAACAGTAGAAGCTAGTTCGGAGCTACCGACACGGTCGACGACCCGTTCGACCGTGAGGTTTAATCCCGACACGCTATCACGGTAGGTAGTGCCCATCGCAGACCGCATGCTCCGGGTCGACCTCTCGACGGGACGCGTCGAGAGCGAGCGGATTCCCGAGGCGTGGCTGGAGAGGTATATCGGCGGAAAGGGGATCGGCGCGCGTTACCTCTACGAGATGGCCCACGGGATCCCGCCGAAGTCGCCGGAGAACGTCCTGTTGTTTATGCTGGGGCCGCTAACAGGGTACACCCCCGGCGAGCAACGTTACGCCGCGATCACGAAATCGCCGCTCACCGGGGCGTTCCTCGATTCCTACAGCGGCGGGTCATTCCCCGGGCGGCTAGCCGGATCGCTCGGGACGCACCTCGGCATCCACGTGACCGGGGCAGCCGAGGAGCCGGTCGTCCTCTCTATCGACGACGGCGAAGCGACGATAGAACCGGCAGCTGAGCTGTGGGGGATTGACGCCGAAACGACGTGCGAGCGGTTTCCCGACGCCGCCGTCGCCTGCATCGGTCCAGCGGGCGAACACGGGGTCCAGTACGCGACGATCGCGTCCGATTCAGGTGACCACCACGCCGGTCGCGGCGGTGCGGGCACAGTAATGGGATCGAAAAATCTGAAAGCCGTCGTCGCGTACGGCTCTTCCCCTGACGGCTTTGCGGACCTCCGGGAGCGCTACGGGGAGCGCTTCGCCGAGAGCGGCGCCGGGCGGTGGCTCACCGCGAGCGACACGCTCGAAACAGTCGATTTCGCAGACGAAGCCGGGGTGCTCCCGACCCGTGGCTGGCAGGAGCGGAGTTTCGAGGGAACCGACGGTATCGGCATCGAAAGTGCTCGCGAGACGGCGTCGGGGCGCGAACGCGAGGACGATCCAGTCCCGGGTGGTTTCCGTGTCGAAGACGACGCCGGCGAGAGTGTCCCGCGCGGTGCGACGCCCATCGCTTTGGGTGCCGGCCTCGGTATCGACGATTTCGACGCCGTCGCGGCACTCGGTGCGGTGTGCGACCGCCTCGCGATGGACGTGATCACCGCCGGCAACGCGGTCGCGTGGGCCGTCCGGGCCAGCGATCGCGGGCTGATCGACCGCGACCTCTCGTTCGGCGACGAGGCTGTCGCCCGCGGGCTGATCGAGGAGATCGCATCGCGGTCGACGCCGCTCGGTGACGCGCTCGCCGACGGCGTCTCGCGTGCCGCCGAGCGCTTCGGCGGGGATGACCTGATCCCGACGGTCAAGGGTATGGAGCTGTCGTCGTACGATCCCCGGGGAGCCGAGACCATGGCGCTTGCCTACGCAACAAGCGACCGAGGGGGCTGTCACCGTCGGGCGCGTCCGGTCGAGATCGAGGCGATCACCGACACCGGCTGGTCCCCCGAGCGGCAGGCCGCGGTCGTCGCGGACGAACAAGACCGCCGCGCGATACTCTGGAGTCTTATCGCCGACGACTTTCTCGAGGAGGTGCTCCGGGGCGACGCCGGGGCCGAGTGGCTCGCCGCGGCCGGGTACGAACTGTCGAGCGAACAGCTCGCCGAGACCGGCGAGCGGATCTGGACGCTCGTCCGCCTGTTCAATCTCCGAGAGGGGTTCGGGCGCGACGACGACGAACTGCCGGCGACGTTGGCCGCCGGCACCGACGGTGATCCGGAGGGCGGCCTTGACCCTGCGGCCTTCCAGACGCTTTTGAACCACTATTATGAGTACCGGGGGTGGGACAGGTGTGGACGCCCAACCACAGCGCTGTTGGGCCGACTTGATATTGAATCGCTTCCCGACCGGGAGACGCCGGTCGCCGACGGGACGGACACGTGCGGCTCACAGGAGACACAAACGCATGACTGACAGCATCAATCTTGACGAGATCTCGACCGAGGAGGAGGACGATGAGCAGTCCGGAAACGAGGGGGATTGGCTATGGCGCGACGACGAGGACGGGACGGACACGACGCCGGACCCCGACGTTCCGGATACGGACGACGGCGAGACAAACGACAGTGGAGGGAAAGACGACACCGAATCCGTGTCGGCCGCCGACGTGGCCGGCGGGCCGGCCCCCGGTGTGCCGACGGCTTCGGAAGACCCGGTCGGCGTCCCCGGCAACGCGGGGCGTTCCGGCGGCCACTCTGGCGGGCCGGGAGGCAGTCACGACCCGTCAGGCGATGTCGATGAGACAGAGGCAACATCCGGCGCGGGCACCGCCGAGACACACGGTGCCGAGGAACCGGACGACATGACGATGGCTCTCACATACAAGGCAGCTCACCACGTGACCGATCCAGCTGCGGTGCTATCGGACGCCAACGGGTGGGCCGACTGGATCGGCATCGTGGGCGAGGTGTCGACACCGGTCATCCGCAAGTTCCAGCGTGACAACCGGATCGAACTGGACTTTTTCGGCGGTTCGGAGTCGGGACCGGAGGCGCGGCTCCAAGAGATAGACCGGGAGTCGATGTTCTATGCGGACCGGATGGTCCTCGTGGGGACTGATGCGGACGAGTGGATTGCTGAGGACGCCGGCTGGGAGTTCGTCCCGATCGAGACGGCAGCCGAGAAGGCTGGCTGGGATCTCCGAGAAGACTTGTGAATTGCCTCGGGGGCAAGCCCCGAGACACTCCGACTTGAAATCTGTAGATGGTCGCCGGGGTTCCGCGACGACGCGAGGGCGGCAACCGCGGCTCCCGTTGTTCTCGCCGACCCTACCGGGGTTCGTAGCGAGCGTCAGTCCAGATCTCGTTCCCGGTGGGGGGGTCGAAAACAACCCGAATCCGATCCGTCAGCGAGGCACGTACCTCGGACGCCCACTCTTCGACGAGCCGTTCGTGGTATGTTTCGACTGCCGCTTCGTCGGTCGACCCACCCTGTTCCTCGGTACGTCGGCGTGCGTCCTCAAACGTGGGGGTGGTCAGGTGGGTCCTACCGGGGTGAGGGCCGTCATTGTTTTTGACGAACGTGCCCGGCGTGAGATGGATCGGCTCCGGGGTCCGGTCCGGCGGGTAGCGCTTTGGGCCGTCTTCGACGTATGGTTCGGCCCGTATATCCCCATCGAACGGCGGCACGAGGCGCAGTACGTGCGTTTCGAGGCGGCTTTCCGAGGCGGCGTTACGCTTGAACGTCTGAATAATGTCGTCTGGATCGGCGACGACAGCGTCGATGTCGGCGGCTGGATGGTCCAGAAGCGCCGCGTCAGTGACGTGGGTGTCACGCATACTGGTGGCTGTCGGACGGCAACGGTTTACGTGTTCTGTCCCCTCTACGATCGATTTCGACCGACCACAATCTTCATATCATGCTGGAAGGTACCACAATGTATGACGTCCACCACCGTCGAATGTCCGTACTGTAGCGCAGAGAGCGCGGTTTCGATCCCCGACGGATCGAGCATTAAAAATGTCAACCAGTCCTATCGAACCGGCGTCTGGGGCGATGCGAAACTCTCCGAGGGGACGTGCACAGAGGGCCATCACTTCGGCGTAAAATACGAGTAACCGGTCAGTCGCGTTCGTGACGGGACTCGAATACGAATAGAGATGCTCACGGGTTGAAACGCGAAACGCAGAGCCGCCCGGCGTGTCAGACGAAATCACCGACTTTCGACGTATCCCTGTCGACACTCCGGACACAGGTCTCCCTCGCGAAGCGATGTTGTCTCCCTGTTCCACGTCCCGCCACAGGCTTGACAATAGATCCCGGCGCCGTACCTGTCACCGTGTTCGCCCGGTGAAGACGTCGAAGCGTCCGTCTCCGAGATGATGACAGCATCATCCGCGGGTTCCTCATCCGCGCTGTCGTCCGTAGTGTCCCCTGCCGTGTCCCTCTCCGTGTCTGAATATGTCTCGTCGGCGCCGTTATGCGTCTCGTCAGTTTCGCTTGATCCGTTCACGTGGGACTCCGAGTCGGCCTGAGGGTCGGCCATTCCTATCGGCTCGTTTCCGGGGTTCCGTAATCGATCGATTTGATCCGCCCTATCGCTGGTGTCGTCTTTGTCGGTTCCTGTAGTGGACGCCCCGGGGAGCGAATCGAAGCTAACCGACTCCTCGGCCGCCGCCTCAGACCCGTCTGACCCGTCTCCGCTATCTGAGCTATCTTCGCCGTCCGAGCCGTCTCCGCCGTCCGCGCTCGAGGCGCCGATCTCGTTCGCACTGAGCGGGGAATCGGACGTGTCGTTGTCCGGGTCGGTCTCGAGTGCGGGGCTATCTTCAAGCAACGACTCGGTTTCGCGTGCATTGGCGTGCTCGGAGTCGTTCTCGGTCATGTCACGACCGCTTTTCTCGTTCTCGGAACTGCTTTTGTCTGTGTTGGAACCGTTTCCGCCCTTCTCGGAGCCGCTCCGTTTGTTTTCAGGACCGTCTTTTCCGTCCATGCGTTCCCGCGGCGTCAGCAACTGTTCGTTCCTATACATCTCCTCGCGGTTCCCACAACGACTGCAGACCCGATACTCCCGACAGATCAGAACCATCCCCTCGGGACGCTCCCTGCGGTGTTCCTCGAACTCCGTCGCCTCGTAAAGATGCCCCGAAAGCACACATCGGACTCCCATTGGGTAGGCGTTGTATCAGGGGGAAAATAAACGTACACGTACCGTCACACGCCCGTCTGACGCGTTGACATGAGTGACACAGTGTCTGGGCCGGGCACCCGGAATCACTTTAGCACCGGCTCCGGTAGCTCACGTATGGAGTGTCCGCGCTGTGGTGGGCCACTCAGCCGATACCAACTCGGTGAAAAGGTCTCGTATGCCTGTGACGAGTGCGTTTACGTCGGTATCGAGGTCAGCCATAGGACCGATCCCCGCCAGCTTGAATCGTGGGACGAAGCCCTCAGTCGCTTCTATCATCGCCGGACGACCGGAGACGCGCCGTCCGATGTCCCGGACGACGATACAACTGCTGAGCAAGCGGAGCCCACCGACCACAAGAAGCCTGCCGAAGGGACGCGCGACGCCGACGATGAGGAGAACGCACCTGATGTCGACGACGGCGATTCCGAGACTGCCACCCGACGACCGCCGGACGGCGAACGGTAACTCGGGGGTAATGGGACTACCTGCGCGGTTCGCGCGTAATACAGCGGGCGTTACTCCGGACGACAGCGACTCATCGATGCGTTGCGGGGAGCGGAGTTATATAGTGACACGCGCCGACGGAGTGGGGAGCGGTTTTGTATGATGCCACGTAGTAGTACGTATGCGGGAGATACAGCTCTCGGAGGCCCAACACGAACGTTTCACCGCGATCCAAGAGCGACTGTCGGCGGAGTACGCGGGACGGTACGCGTCAGTCCGCCCAGCCGATGTTATGGACTACCTCCTCGATACGGCGGAGGCGGACGACGCCATTGCCCCGCCGGCAAACGACGATGCGACTCCGGCGGAAGACACCGAAACAACCTCGGAATCGACGGAGCTGTCGGCAGAGGCGAGCGCCACGGGGGCTGCTTCTGACTCCGCGTCCGACACGTCCGGCGTGTTCGATCTGCTTGATGAACACTCACATAAGTGGCGGGACTCGGACGGGGAGGTGCCGTACGAGGTCGATCTGCCCGGTGGCGGCACCGAAACCGCGCGAACGAGAGATGATATCAAAGCAATCCTGTTCAAACACTACCGATGAGTTTCATCGACCGCCTTCGATCGTGGTTGTTCGGTTCCGACCGGACGGAAGACACCGACACAACACCCGAGGAGACGCCCGTTGACGGTTCCGAACCGCAACTTGACCGGGATAAGACGACGGAGGTTCGAACCGAACGCTCGTTGAGCGGTGTCGAGGAGCTGAAACAGGTGCGAGAAGCAAATGAGCCCCCCGACGAGGAGGGGTGAACCACCTCGGGGTTGTATGCGCATTTATTCCACATACGGGGCTGTCTCACACCCTGCCAGCGCGGCTCGCCTCGGCGTCCGGTTTCTATAATGAATAACAGCGCGAGTACCACGGGCCACCGTGCCCGTGGGTGAAGCGCGTCACAACACGAACTTTTAACGAGTATCGAACCATACGAGAAT
>Ga0207753_1000066_pt1 | contig 39985 bp, 24 predicted proteins | sample PonA233FremontCA_2_FD_187273 | JGI IMG/M metagenome (GOLD analysis project Ga0207753, IMG submission 187273) | Salt pond sediment microbial community from Fremont, CA, USA - Pond A23 Sediment 3 (SPAdes) | ecosystem: Environmental > Aquatic > Non-marine Saline and Alkaline > Saline | place: USA... | reverse complement strand
CGGTCGCGCTGTCGGGGGCCTGAAGGCCGTCCCCCGGCTGGTCGTAGTGAATCGAGGGGGATTCGCCTTGCAGGAAGGTGCGGCTGAGATCAAACACCAGCGAGGAGGTGCCCTCCCCCGATGCGTACGACATCGTGGGGTTGTCATTGGGCGTGTCGTCGATGGGGTTGAGGTGCGCGTCTTCGTGATTCGGGCCCAGCGCCACGGCCTGGTCGAAGGCAAGCGTAATCTGACTGCCGTCGCTGTTGATCGTCGCGCTCTCGATTGTCGGCTCGGAAATGGCCTCACAGCCGACGTCGAAGGCAGTTGAGGCGGTGCTGCCCCCCTCAACGGAGACGCTGCGCGGATTTGAGCCCTCGACTGAGCAGTTCGATTGGACGCCGGAAAGTGCGACCTGGTAGTTTCCAGTGCCGAGGTCAGAGAACGTGACTGTCTCGCCCGGGCCAATTTCTTGGGGGGAATCCCCGTCGAGGGTCACGGTGTAACCGTCGGGGTCTAGGTCTTCGCCGGAGGTTGAGGCATTCACTTCGAGGTCGCCGGTTGTGGCCGAGCAGCTCACGGAGAAGGACGTGCTGGCGGTCTTGCCGGAGGACACCGAGACGGATTTCGGGTTTGAGTTATCGACCGAGCAGTTATCGGCAATCCCAGAGAGCTTGACGGGGTACTTCCCTTCTCCAAGGTCGGAAAAGGTGGCTGATCCATTCGGTCCGATGTGCTTTGAGGAGGCCCCCTCAACGGTTACGGTATAGCCTTCCGATGTCTGGTTCTCTCCGGAGGTGGAGGCACTAGCTTCGATGCTGCCGGTCTGCGGTCCGTCTTCATCGCCGGGTCCGGGATCGGAGGCAGAAGCGAACGGGACATACATGTTCTCTGCTCCTTCGCCACCGGCGCCCTGATTGTCGCCTAGCGAGATCCTTCCCGGCTCGAAGACCCGAGTGAAGATCTGGTAGTCCGCATCCGAAGTGAAAAGATCTGGGTCGGCTTCTCTCCAGTCATCGAGCCAGTCCGGGCGCGAGGAGGCCCGCTTGTCGTAGGCGACCGCGACGGTCGCCTCGTTGGACAGGGTAAACGTGACCGTAGAGTTGTTCTTGTCATCGTTGGCCGTTTGCACGAATGCCCATTCCTTGAATCGGTCGGGGACCTTCTCGACGGTAACGTCGCGGTCGACGTACAGAGCGGTTCCTGTCTTGAGGGTGTCTCGCTCGTAGGAGCGCGGCGTCAGATTCTTGATGAGGTGGTTCGCGTCTACGGTCACCCTAGATTGACCGGACGCTTTCTCAACCCCTTGCTTGTGGGCGGATGCGTCGATTGCCGTCGTTCCCTCTTGCTGGGCAGTGACCACACCATCCTCGACCGTGGCGATCGTGGTATCCTCACTGCTCCACTCAATTGCGTAGCCGGGAACGGCGTTGCCCTGATCATCGACGGGCACAGCCTCCAGCGTAACAGTGTCTCTCGCGGCGAGGACCGCTGAGGAAGGGGTCACCTCCAGGGACGAGATCACCGGCTGGTTCGGCTCGGGGGAAACGAGCTCGTCCTGGCAGCCAATGACTACCAATAGAGCGAGCAAGAGCATCGAGCAAGTGAGAAGCGAGAATACAGACGCCTTCTTCCCCGCGGAGGAGGAAGGGAAAATCAAAGACATGGAACCCCAAAAATTGCCTGTGCATGAACGACGACACCCGGAAGACGTTCGGCCGGGTGAGCAGAATCGTCTTCCCGCACACGACGGATACAAGCGGTATGCCAGTGACGGCGGGCTGCTGGAGGTGCTCGCCCCTATGGTTTAGAGGGGATCCCATCCGGAGAGGCGCAAGGTGGGATGAGGCAAGGGCTTATCTAGGACCCCCTGTCGGGGCTTTGGGGTTCTATGGTGGAGGTGGCTGTGCTCGGGGTGGAGAGGTCTGGGCGCGTGTAGTATTTGCCGGGCAGGTGGGTTATCGATTAACGGTCCGTACGTCTGGACGCGGACTCTGGGGGCTGGCGTTGAGTTGCTTCTGGGGCTCTCCCGCAACGTCTGGGCTGTAGGCCTGGGCAAATGGTCTCCCACGAGGGGCCGAGGCTCGCCGGGAGGCCCTAGAGCATGAAAAGGGCAAAAGAGCCGACGTTGTGGATAGTCGATGGGTTCATTCCTTGTGGGCCTGCGATTCGCATACAGGTGACCCCCGAGGATTCAAACGGCAATGACGCGCCGGGATTGATCGGCGCGATGGATCTCTTGCTACCTCCAGTTGGAAGTGCTATCCTTAAAGAGACTCCAGTTCGGGAAGTGGATTGATCTCGTGTATGGAAGTGTCAGAAACAGACGCGTACGAATTCGCCCGGGTGTGTATTTCTCAGCTGCCAGAAGCTGTTCGTCGTCGCCGCCTGCAATCCCTCATTGAGGGCGGCCTCGACTGGGAGGCCGTGTGTCGGGAAGCAGGACGGCACGGCATTCGGCCTTTAATCTTTCGCAACCTTGAACACCTTCTTGGCCCTCAACTCCCGTCATGGTTGCAGGACTGGATTCAGGAACACCAGCAAAAGAATCGAATCCGCACCAACTTTCTTGTGCGGGAGCTTGGAGAAATCCGTCGACTCTGTGAGGAACACGATCTTCCCCTCCTTGCGCTGAAAGGTCCCGTCCTAGCAAAAGTCGCGTACGGCGATATCGCGATGCGCCAGTACGTGGATCTAGATGTGCTTGTCCCGAGTGATCGGTTTTCGGAGTTTGATCAGCTCCTCAGAGACATGGGGTACGAGTATCCAAAGCAGCGAAAGAAAATTGAGGGATGGCGTCGAGCGCTGTTCCGATCTCTGAAGGGACAGTGGCAGTATGCTCGGGCAGGAGGCGCCTTTAACCTGGATGTACACACGCGCGTAATGCCGCCTGGATACGCGTTCCCTGCAGACTTCAACCCCTTGTGGGAGCGCTCCAGGGAGATTCAGCTCAGCGAGAACGTTACAGTGCCGGGGCTTGCCCCAGAGGATGCCGCGCTGGTGCTGTCCTATCACGGAGTAAAAAACTACTGGCGTTCACTAAGGTACGTGGCTGACCTCGCGCAACTTGTCCAGGCGGAACCGACCCTGGACTGGAGCGCCTCGGTGACCCGGGCCAGACAGATGCAGGGGACGCGTGTGCTAAAGCTGGGACTACTACTGGCTCACGATGTCCTAGACATGGCCCTCCCAGCGGACGTCGAAAGCTGGGTCCGTAGTGCATCCGGGGGAATCCAAAGTTGGGGCCGTGATGTGCCAATGGATGGGGTCCGAGTGATGCTCGCGAACTATCTACGAGACCGGTCACAGCAAACAGTTCTTTCCCTTGTAAAACGGATACGGCTCCAGCTCGCAACGAAAAGTACTCTTGCTAGCAAAATCCGGTACGGAGCCTACTCGACTATGCAGCATCTCTGGTCGACTCTCTTGAAACCCTGAAAAGTACATTATATTACGACATGAACGAATCCACGCTGGAGCTTACCGCAGCATCAGTCGTCGAGGCCGTCGACCACCAGACCTCCGCCGAAGTGGACGGCGAGAACGTAATCCTGGATCTTGAGGAGGGAGTGTACTACGGTCTCAATCCGGTCGGCACGCAGGTGTGGAAGCGCATTCAAGATCCAATGCCAGTCGGAGAGGTTGTGGCCGAGATTACGTCCGACTACGGCATTGAACGCGAGCGCTGCTTCCAAGATGTGGTCGCCCTGCTTCACGACCTCGAAGAGCACAATTTGGTCCGGATCGACCCCGAGTGAGGGCGCTTCTAGCACGATCTAGCACCTGATATCACGATCCTCGAGACGCGTGAGTGGAATCGCAGGGGTTTACCATTTGAATGGGCGTCCGGTGGGCGAGGGGCTCGGCCGGATGCTTGATGCCATGGAGCATCGTGGACCGGATGGCACGGACACGTGGCGGGACGGCTCTGTGGGGCTGGGACACCTCATGCTCGAAACGACCCCTGAAGACCGGTACGAGTCGCTCCCGCTGGTGGACCGGAGTGGCAACTACGCCGTCACGGCGGACGCCCGGATCGACAACCGTAAGGAGCTGACCAAGAGGCTGGGTATTCGGTGCCCCGATGACCGTCCAATTACGGACACGGAACTCATCCTGGCCGCGTACAAGCGATGGGGGCGTGACTGCCCGAAGGAGCTGCTGGGGGCGTTTGCATTTGCGGTTTGGGATGCCCGGAATCGAACCCTCACGCTCGCGCGCGACCACTTCGGCATTCGGCCTCTGTACTATGCGCACCAAGCCGACCGCTTCTTCGCTTTCGCCTCGGAAGAAAAAGGGCTCCTCCGGACCGGCTTCTCAGAGGGGGAAGTCAATGATCTTAAAGTTGCGGACTTTTTGCTGATGCCGGTGAGGATTGAGCCGGACGCTACGTTTTGGGAAGACGTGTTCTCCGTGCCGCGCGCCCATACGCTCCAGATCACGGCAGAGGGAACAGTCACTCGCAAAAAGTACTGGGCCTTAGACCCGAACAAGGAGACGAATCTCGGCTCCGACGCTGCCTACATCGAACGATTCCGGGAGCTCTTCCGGAAAGCCGTTCGGTGCCGCATGCGCAGAACGACACCGCTGGGCTCCACATTGAGTGGAGGACTGGATTCCACGTCGGTCGCGTGCACTGCCGCCCAGGAGCTTACCGACGAGAAGCTCCATACGCTGTCGGCCGTGTACCCCTCCATTCCGGAGGCAGACGAGCGGGAATACCAGGAAGCGGCGCTCGACATGTACCCCGACAAGATGGTGCCAACGTTCGTTACGCCTGCAGATACCGGTCCGCTTCAGCATCAGGACTGGTTCACCCATTATCTGGACCATCCCAACGACGGGATCAACGCCTTTATCCTGGTCGAGCTCTACCGCCGCGCAGCGGAGAAGAACCACCGAGTTGTACTTAGTGGAAACGATGGGGACACGGTGGTGTCGCACGGACGAACCTACTACAACGAACTGCTTTGGTCCTTTCGGTGGTGGAAACTTAGCCAAGAGATTCGCGAGTCGGTACGCGATCTGGGAGGAGACCAGGAAAATCTCAAACGCTCCCTAAAAGGGTGGGCCAAGCATTATCTTCGTCATTCGACCCTGACGAAGCCCTTGGTTAGCCTCTGGCGGGCAGTGCGCGACGGAGTGAACTCGTCTCGCGCCGACGGCCTTGAAATGCGAAGCGAGGGGGGCGCCTGGCAAGAGGGATGGCGGAAATATTTCGACGATCGCTTCCTAGATGCAACGGAGCCCTATCTAGATGAGCGATCCTCTCCTCGAGAGTGGACCCGGGAACGCCATCATCATCATATGTTACTTACACGGCCCCTGATGGAAGGGGCCTTCCGGAAATACGATGCCCTGGGAGCCGGATTAGGTCTTGATATTCGGTTTCCCTTCCATGACGTCCGGCTCGTTGAGTTTTGCCTGTCATTGCCCGGCCACGTAAAGCGTAGACAGGAATGGAGCCGATGGATCGAACATGCCGCTATGGAAGATACACTCCCGCGGAAGGTCCAACAGAGAACAGACAAGACGGACGTCCGATGGGTATACATTAATGGGTTCGAAACTCACGACAAAGAAAAACTAAATAGATTCTCCGAAAGTGCTGAAGAAGAGACAAATGAAATATCCGAATATATAGACAGCGAAAAAGTATCAAATTTGGCCTCTAAAATGGCGAAAGGTAGCCTCAATAACCATAGCGAGGAGTCAAAACGAATTCTCCTTTGGCGGGCCCTTTCGCTTCACAACTGGCTCGACGAGGGGTCCAGCAAAACTCCCGCAGAGTGTGGGTTGCGAGGCAGTGTGCCCTCGCATTCTGTCTCATAAATCAAGGAGGTGGTACCATGGATAATAATTCCCAGAAGACCTACCACGCTCCCTCCCTTACTGTGTACGGGTCCGCGGAGAAAATCACGGCCGAGCAGAGTTCTTCTGGCTCGGACACGGGTTTCTCCGGCGACGACGCGCCAGACACCCAGTACAGCGTGCCCCCGCAGTAGGGATGGAGAGAACCATACGGCCAGTCCACCATGCTGGCGCCTTGCGTGCCAGATGGTGGGCTGGCTTTTCTTTTTGGCACAGTCTTACGTCATGCATTCTTATTTTTGCTACGGACTTAATGTACGCTCTGAGCTCAAAATCCCCGAATTTCTGTCGGCCAAAGAGACCGATGCGGACGTAGAAATCCGCTATGGGAGTCGGGACGAGATAGAGCTCGAGTACGACGCCGACCAGTCTTATGGGCTCCGAAAGACGCCCGACGAGATCACCCTTTGGATTGATGACGTCGGCGGGCTCCGGGTCCGTAAAGGACGCGAACTCCTTATTTCTCCGACTGAGAACGCCAAGGGGGACGGATTTCGGTTCCTGGTCGCGGGCGTTGGGATGGGCTTCATTCTCTATCAGCGCGGCGTTTCCTCGCTCCACGGGAGTGCCGTTGCAATTGATGGGGAAGCCGTCGCTTTTGTCGGCTGGAAAGGGATGGGAAAATCAACGACGGCAGGGATCTTCCACAGCCGTGGGTACCCCGTGATCACCGACGACGTATTACCCCTCACGTTGCCTTCGGAGGTCGTTTGGGCAATCCCCTCCTTTCCTCATCTTAAACTCCTCCCGGACACGCTGGAAGCAGCCCTCGCCGAAGATCCAGACGCGTACCTTCGGGTTGACTCCCAGAGCAAAAAGCGATCGCGGGGCGTAACGGAAGAATTCCCGAGACAGGCCCTCCCGCTTCGTTGCATCTATGTCCTAGACTGGACAGAAGACTCCTCCGATCTTGCCGCCTCTCCAATCACCGGGCAGGAGGCCTGTTTGGAGCTTCTGCGCCATTCCTTTGCCCTTCGGATGTTCCAGAAAGACGGTTCGACAACCGACCAACTGGAACAAATCTCGCAGTTTGTGGCCCATGTGCCCGTCCGCTCGTTTGCGCGCCCCCATGATCTGGATCTCGTGGATAAGATCCCTTCCTTCGTCGAGAATGATCTTGCCGAAAACACCCCAGCCTGCCCAAGAGAACCCTGAAAAAGCAGGTTTCCTGAGGGCGGGTCTCAACACCTGCTTGTCTACCTCAATGATTTGCAAATAGGCACGAAACGATTTTAAAATTTCTCCTCAAGGGCTTCCGTGAGCACTTCTCTCTCCATATTGATTTGCACCCGGGATCGCCTCTCAACACTAAAGAGTACGGTGCGGGATCTTGGCACACTTCAACTGCCAGAAGAGACAGAAGCGGAGCTGGTCGTAGTCGACAACGGCTCAACGGACGGCACGACGGCCTGGGTCGAGCAGGCAACCCTTCCGAATATGCCCGTACGCCTTGTCGAAGAGCCTCGTGCGGGCACTGGATACGCCCGAACCACTGCCCTCGATGCCTCCCACGGAGACATCCTTCTGTTCACGGACGACGATGTCCGGATCCCCTCAGACTGGGCAGTGGAGTTGTGCCGGCCAATCCTGAGCAACGAAGCGGACGTCGTCGGAGGCCCCGCGAAACTTGCCCCGCACCTGCGTCGCCCCTGGATGAATCGATTTCACCGGGCGACGCTGTCAACCCTCCCCGAAAAGGGCGGAGGGGAGGTTCTTCTGCCCATTACAATTAGCATGGCGTTCCGGCGGGCTGTGCTCAACCAGGTCCCCGCCTTCGATCCCGAGCTCGGCCCCGGATCCTCCCTGGGATGTTGCGAGGATACGCTGTTCGCGTGGCAGCTTCGAGAGGCGGGGTTCCGATTCGCGGAGGTGAATACCGTACCCGTCGTGCATCATCCGTCCGAGGATCGTCTTACCCGGGCGGCCTTCTTACGTGCCGCCGAGGCCCGTGGGCGATCGATGGCGTATGTTCGCTACCACTGGCTGCACTGGGAAGAATGGACGTTTACCAACCGCACGTCCTGGTACGAATTCTGGCGACATCCGTATCTTGTCGTCGCTAAGCGGTGGGGCCACCTGATGCTATGGCGATTGCTTCACCTGGACGCTCTCCTGCGTCGGGAAGGCATCCGACACCATGAGTTTTCTCTGGTCAATCTCTTCCATCAGGCCCTTCAGTACCTAGCCGAGCGCACTCGTCCCCGAAACTACGAGGAACGAGGCCTCCGCAAACTCCGCGGGGAAAAGCCCGGCAAAGTTGCTTCGGAACGGTCTCTCGACAAGGAACGAGCTTGAGCGATGGCCACACTGGCGTCCTCTATCAAAATGACACCCGCTGCGAGGCTGGCTTCAAAATTCGTCCGTTCCCTTTTAAGAAGATGACGGGAAGGAAGCGACCTGTGCCGCTTTGCCTTCGGGCAGACGGACCTTGCACGATTGAGTTCGTTCAGCGTGAGCTCCAAAGGCACGTTCATGGTGTAGAGAAGCACGTCGCTATCTAATTTGGAGTCTTCTTTGCTCTATGGTCTTGGACCAAGTCTTCTTCGAATCGGGAGACTTCTCGTAAATGGCTGACATGCCCGACATATCGGTCGTCATTCCGTGCTACAACTCGGAGGCGTTCGTCGAGACGGCGGTCCGCTCCGCGCTCGACCAGACGTATCCGACGGAGGAGGTGATCTGTATTGATGACGGATCGACGGATGGGACCCTCGATGTCCTGCAATCCATTCGGGAGGAGGAAGACAATCTGCTCGTCCATAATCAGAAAAATCAAGGCATCTGTGGTGCCCGGAATACGGGACTCGGGATGGCCCGTGGGGCGTACGTGGCGTTCCTCGACCACGACGACGAGCTTCACCCGAGAAAGCTCGAACACCAGGCTGAACTGGTCGCGGATTGTTCGTTCCCCCCGGATTTCGTGGCGGCTGCCTATGAGGAGGTGTATCCAGACCACGACCGACGCGCCCGGAGGGAAACGATTAACACAGAGGATCCCTGGCTCGGCCTGATTCACGCCCGCCTCGGACGGACGAGCAGCAACCTGTGGAGAGCAGCCTCCATTCGGGAGGTCGGAGCTTGGCAGCAGGACGATGGGCTCTCCCTCGATACGGGTCTTATGTTTCGCCTTCTTCAGAACGATGCCCGGCTCCTTGGTGACACGAGGCCGCTGACCACTCGACACGTCCGAGACACGTCCGCCTCGATGGCAGACCGCGTGGAACAGTGGCGGACGTTTCTGGAGCTCCGGGCAAAGATTCTCGATTACCTGCGCTCCACAGAGCGCCTGACTCAGGCCCGGAACGAAGCTCTCCACATAGACATGATTCGGGGAGTGAGGGGGCTTTACGAACACAATCCCAACATGGCCCTTCGCAAGCACCGGAATCTCGTACGGGGCCATTTTGCGTCCTCGGATGCCCCTTTTGGGCCTGGCCGCTTGTACCGTCTGCTTTACAACACCATCGGCTTCCAATATACAGAGATGCTGTATCCGCTGTGGCTTCACCTCCGACGGCTATCTTCAGTATAGCTTCCAAAGGGGGAAGCCGCCTCGCGACTTCCTCGGCCGCGGGTTTACTCCGTCCGCTATTCCACCGGCCCTTCGACTCCTGTGCTCGCGCTTAACCGGTATTGAAAAACACCCCGGACAACCCTCTCCTTCTTCCGTTCTCGACTCACAATGAATGCGACGCAACCGACTTCCCGCTCATCCCTGCAACCCTCAGGACGCCGCCCGTTTGAGATGCGGGAGCAGCTTCGGGCCCTCGATACCAAGATCAACGTTGCAATGGCTGGGGCGGGGGCGATGGGCCGTGGATTGCTTCACCAGTGTACCGTCACCCCGGCCGTCCGGTGTGTGGCACTCGCAGACATTGACCTCGAAGCAGCCATTGACTGCGCAGAGGCCAAGGGAGTGCCCTACGAGGTGGTCTCCGATCTTGGATCTCTCAACGATTGCATCCGAAAGGAAAAGCTCGCCGTATGCCAGGACGCGGCACTGGCGGCCCGCGCCGAGGCGGCCGACGTATTTATCGATGCCTCGAACGCAATCCAAGACGCAGCCCGCTTCTGTCCGGTAGCCCTCGAGCACGAGAAGCACCTCGTCATGATGAATGCTGAGGCGGACCTCGCCTTTGGGCCTTATCTCATGCAGCGGGCCGCCGAGCAGGGCGTCACGTATGCCAGCTGCGACGGGGATCAGCACGGAGTCATCAAGCGGCTCGTCGACGACCTCCGGCTGTGGGGGTTCGACCTGGTCATGGCCGGCAACATCAAGGGGTACCTCGACCGCTACGCGAACCCTACGTCCATCATCCCCGAGGCCGACAAACGCAACCTCGACTACCGCATGTGCACGGCCTACACCGACGGAACGAAGCTGGGGGTTGAGATGGCCCTCCTCGCCAACGCACTGGACCTGGAAACCCCCGTTCCCGGCATGCATGGGCCTCGGGCCGACCATGTACAGGAGGTGCACGACCTGTTCGATCTCGGCGTGCTCTGGGAGAAGCACGGCCCGGTTGTGGACTACATTCTGGGGGCTGAGCCGGATGGGGGCGTGTTCGCGGTCGGGTACTGCGAGGATCCGTACCAGCAGCGCATGATGGAGTACTACAAGAGAGGCGACGGCCCCTTTTACATCTTCTACCGCCCCTATCACCTGTGCCACGTGGAAGCCATGGAGGCCATCGCGACCGCAGTGCTGGAGGATCGCTCCCTCCTGCAACCCGAATACGGACACGTGGCCGACGTCTATGCCTACGCCAAGACGGACCTTGAGCCCGGCGACGAGCTCGATGGCATCGGCGGTTATGCGTGCTATGGCCTCATCGAAAACTGCGCCAACCAGAATGACGCACCAGGCCTGCCGATAACGCTGGCTCAGGACGCACGAGTGACCACCAAGATCGAGAAGGATGAGAAAATTCCCGCCTCCCAGGTCGAACTCGACAACGACCGGGCGGACGTTCGGCTGCACAACCAATCGCTTGCCCTGTGTCAGAGTCGCCCGATGGAGAACTCCCTCTCTTCCTGACACTGCGCGTTCCCTTTAGCCTCAAGTTTCGGTTCGTCTCATGAGCGATGTTGATCTCCCGGAGCCCAGCGAGGCGTTGCAAAACGTCCGGCGCCTCCTGGCATACGTGCCGCGGGCCCTCTCCCTCGTGTGGGAGGCAGCGGCGCGCTGGACGCTCGTCTGGGCGAGCCTCCTCGTGCTTCAGGGGCTGCTTCCGGGGGCCAGCGTCTACCTGACGAAGTGGGTCTTGGATGGAGCCTCTCAGGCAATCGGGAAGGGCCTGGCCTGGGGAAATGTCCAACTGGTCGCCATTCCCGGAGGGCTCATGGCGCTCGTGCTTCTCCTCCAGCAGGTGGCGCAGGCCGCCAGTGGATGGGTTCAGACTGCCCAGGCCGAACACGTGGAAGACCATATTCAAAACCGAATCCACGAGCAGGCGGGCCGGCTCGACCTCGCCTTCTATGAGTCGTCCGACTACTACGACACCCTCCACCAGGCCAGCAGTCGGGCCGGCAGTAAGTCGCTGGAGGTGCTGCAACAGCTCGGGGGGTTATTTCAGAATGGAATCACCCTCGTCACGATCGCGGCGATTCTCGTTCCCTACGGCCTGTGGATACCATTGGTGCTTATCCTCAGCACCTTGCCCGCGCTCTACGTGGTGGTAAAGCACAACCGGAAGTACCACGACTGGTGGGAGGAGCGCACGATGGACCAGCGGCGTGCGCGGTACTACGACATGATGCTGACGTACGACTTCGCGGCTCAGGAAATCCGGGCCTTCGATCTGGGCAATCACTTTGCTCAGGCGTACAGCGACGTTCGCGGATGGCTCCGCGGTGAGCGCATCAAGCTCGAAAAGAACAAAAGCCTTGCCACCATCGGGGCCGGACTGGCCGCCCTCGCAGCCATGGGCGTCGTAATGGGCATCATGGCGTGGCGGGCCATGCGGGGTCTGGCCACCATCGGCGACCTCGGGCTGTTCTACCGGTCATTTCGGGAGGGCCAGGGCCTGATGCGAACCCTGCTCCAGAATGCCGGCAAGCTCTACACGAACGCCATGTTCCTGGAGCATCTCTTTGACTTCCTGTCGCTTGAGCCGACTCTCCAGGATCCGGAAGATCCGCGGGAGGAACCGTCCCCCATTCCTCGAGACGAAGTCGTTTTCGAAAATGTTGCCTTCCGCTATCCGGAAACGGAGACGTACGTGCTGGAAGACTTTTCCCTTTCCCTGTCTGCTCAGAAAGTGACGGCCATCGTTGGGGAAAACGGCGCCGGAAAAACCACCCTCTCGAAACTCCTCGGGCGTCTCTACGACCCGCATGAGGGCCGGGTACTCATCGACGGCATTGACATCCGGGAGTATCGGGTAAGAGACCTCCGGAAACAGATCACGACCCTGTTCCAGCAGCCGATGCGCTATCAAGCCACGGTGGCCCAGAACATTATCCTGGGCGACATCCACCGCGAGCACAGCCGAGAGGCCCTGGAGGCCGCCGCGCACAAGGCGATGATTCACGAAACCATCCTGGAGCTTCCGGAGGGATACGATACCCAGCTTGGCCACTGGTTCGAGGGGGGAACGGACCTGAGCGGTGGACAGTGGCAGCGCGTTGCCTTGGCACGCGCCTACTACCGCGATGCGCCGCTTGTTATCCTCGACGAGCCCACGAGCGCGATGGACTCGTGGGCGGAGAACGAGTGGCTACAGAGCTTCGGCCGGCTCGTCGACGAGGGGCGAACGGCCTTCATCATCACGCACCGGTTCACGACTGCGATGCACGCGGACGTCATCCATGTGATGCACGACGGTAAGATTATCGAGTCGGGTACGCACGAGGAGCTTCTGGAGCAAGACGGGCACTATGCGAAGTCGTGGAAGGCCCAGGTAGAGCACGGCTGGCGGGCCTCTTCGCAAGATGGAGAACACAATCCTGTCTCTCCGCCTACGTCCACTGAAACGCCATTTCAGGTCGACTGAAGTTGAGAGCGAATGGTCGTGGCAGGAAAGCTTGCATTCTCCCATCCTCCCTTGGAGGATTCTGGTTCGGCAAGATACATAGTACGAAACAAAATGGTCTTGTAAACTGCCCTGTCCTATGCCTCTCTGGAGTAGTTCCCTGCGCAAGCTGTGGAGGCGTCCGTGGTCAGACTGGTGGCTGCTAGTTCGAGCCATGGCGCTGACCGTAGTCGTGCGAGCCGGATTATCCCTGTACTCGCTGGATCGGGTGACACGAAGCCTCCGGCGCATAGCGCAGTGGCTTCCCCGAGAGAAATGCCCCACACCGGCGTACCGGGAGCGAGCCGCATGGGCGGCTAACGCCGTTGGGTACCGCTTCCTCCCCGAACGGCCCTGCCTCACACAGGCTCTCGTCTTACAGTACCTTCTCTTCCGTCAGGGCGATGAAGCGTCTCAGCTTTGTATCGGCGTTACGAAGCACGAAGGGGAGCTGAAGGCCCACGCATGGGTCGAACGGAACGGAAGGGTGCTCATTGGGGGCACCGTGTCTCCCCACAAGTACGAGCGCCTGAGGAATCTGGAGGAGAAAATCGGTTCGTAGCGACTGACATCTAGGTCCGGATTACAGTCATTCCGCTTCTCCCGTGTCTTCTCTCCCCCGTCGACGGACGTAACGACGATGGGCGGGGAATCGAGTTGTCGAACGAGTTGAAAACCGCCACACGCCGGCGTAGAGAAGCCGGACGTGGCAATCGTCTCCTAGAGGTTGTCAAATACACAGCATGGCTGAAAGCTCGGGCATCCAGGATCCATCACCGACCAAAACGAAGAAGTCCTCGAAGATCTTCCGACGTTACTTCCACACCCTCCGTCACCTAAAGCCCTGGCAAGTGGCCGGGCGACTGGTCGCCCCTCTGCAGCGCCGTTGGGCTGCCTGGCGCCTGCCGGCGGCTCCCTCCTGCCTACAGCCTGCAGGACCGGCGCCGACGGATGGACCGACCCATGACCCGTGGAACGACCGGGTCGATGTAAAAGAGGGCTGCTTCTGCTTCTTGAACGAGGCCGCAGAGCTAGGCCGCCCGGTCGACTGGAACGCTTCGGGGCAGTCGCTGCTCTGGCAGTTCACCCTTCACTACTTCCACTACTTGCATCTTCTGACGGATCAAGAACAGGTGTCCCTCTGCCGCGAATGGGCCGCAGCAAACCCCGTGGGCAAGGGCGTTGGGTGGCATCCATACCCCACGTCACTACGGCTGATAAACTGGTGTCGGGCCGGCCTCGCAGCGTCCGATCTCTTAGAGAGCCTCTACCAGCAGGCGGCGTACCTGTCCCGCACTGTCGAGACGCACGTTTACGGGAATCACCTCCTGGAAAATGCCCGGGCGCTCGTGCTGACGGGCTGTTACCTGCGGGGGCAAGGCGAGGCCGACCGCTGGCGCGAACAGGGACTGTCGATCTATCGGACCGAACTGGACGAGCAGGTTCTCTCCGACGGATTTCACTTCGAGCGGAGTCCCATGTACCACGCGCTCATGCTGGAGGGGCTTCTGGACGTACTTGACGTTCTTCCCGACGAGCATTCTGCGCAACAGCTGCTCCGGCAGCCGGCACGGGACATGGCCGATGTGCTGACGTCGGTAACGCATCCGGACGGGGCGCTTGCCCTATTCAACGACTCGACCCACGAGATTGCCCCGTCCCCGGACCGTCTCCTCCAGTATGCACGGGACGTGCTCGAGTACGCACCCTCTTCTCAGACGGCGTTCCCGGAAGCTGGGTATTACGTCATGCAGACCGATGACCTGTGGATGATGGTCGACGGTGGGCCGGTGGGGCCCGAGTACCTAATGGCGCACGCCCACGCGGACATCTTCAGCTATGAACTTTCTTTGTTTGGGAAGCGGTTTGTGGTCGACAGCGGTGTTTATGAGTACACCGCCGGCCCAATGCGCCAGCACGTCCGGGGCACGGCCGCGCACAATACGGTGCAGATCGATGGCCTCGATCAAGTCGAGTGCTGGGACGCCTTTCGGGTCGCGCGTCGAGACGCTCCAACGAACATCACGTGGCGAGAGACAGAAGAGGGGGCAGTATTTGGGGGCACGTATGACGGCTACCAGGCGCGCCTTGGGAACGCACTCTCACATCATCGCCGCATCGAGGTGAATACCGACGCGCGACGTGTGCGCGTCCACGACGAAATTGCGGGACGAGGAGAGCACCGTGTGGAAAGTCGTATTCACCTTCATCCCGACGTTAGCGTTCGGCGGGACGAAAACGGGTTTTCCTTGCGTCGTGGGAAAAATCGGGGTCGAGTCGAAATTCTCGCCGGAGAGAGCTCTCAAGAAGAGAGCTGGTATTGTCCCCGCTTTGGCGTTCGGCATCGTGTTTGTGTACTTAGAGTAGGTGGAACCTTATCGCTTCCTTCTACCCTTGCCTACGAGATACAGTATTGAGGTCACGGCTGGGCCTAGAACCGACGGTGAAACTGGAGGCTTAAAGCCTTCGACAGAATCCCCATTGCCCCGGATCCGACCTGTAGTCATCTACTTGAATGAACGAGGCTCCTCGGTTGCTGGCTCGACGCTACGTCGAGTTCAAATCATCGCTCCTACTCGGGCCTCGGGCCCTTCGGGGCACCCAGCTTCACAGCTTTTCTTGACGGCGCCCTCGGCGTGTAGGGAACAGTGGAGCTTCGTGACAACCCGCTCACCTGCAACAAGTATTCGTCCGTCCAGCGTCCATCTGTGCAGATTCTCTTCCTGAGCAACTACTTTCCGCCCGAGGTCAACGCGCCGGCGACGCGCACCTACGAACACGCGCGCCAGTGGGTTGAGGACGGCCACACGGTCGACGTGCTCACCAGCGTGCCCAATTTTCCGGAGGGCGAGGTGTACGAGGGCTACGAGAACCGCCTCACCGAGGAACTACGAGAGGGAATCCGCACCACGCGGGTGCCGATGTACGTCTCGCCCAACGAGGGTGTGGTCCGGCGCACGCTCAGTTACCTGTCGTTCATGGTCTCGGCTAGCTGGTACGCCCGCCGCCTGCCTACTCCGGATGTCGTGGTGGCGACGTCCCCCCAGTTCTTCGCCGCAATCGCGGGCTTCTGGGTGGCGTGGACGAAAGATGTGCCGTTCGTGCTAGAAATCCGGGACCTGTGGCCCGAGTCGGTCGTGGCCGTCGGGGCTATGGACCGCAACCTCATCATCCGCTGCTTCGAGTGGATCGAAGAGCGTCTGTACGCGGCGGCCGACCGTATTGTGGTGGTGACGGATGCCTTCAAGGAGGCGATTGCCGACAAGGGAATTGGCTCCGACAAGATCGCCGTCATCAAAAATGGCATCGAGACCGACTGGTGGGACGAGCCGCTCGACACGGAGCGCCTGGCAACGCTCCGACGGGAGCACGATCTGGAAGGCAAGTTTGTGGCCAGCTACATCGGCACGATCGGGATGGCCCACCGGGCCGATGTTCTCCTGGAGGCGGCCGAGCGCTGCGACGATCCCGACATTGTGTTCATGGTCGTGGGGACTGGGGCCAAGCGAGATGAGTTGGAGGCGCGACAAGATGCGATGCAACTCGACAATTTCCGACTGGTCGATAAGGTCCCTAAGGAGACGGTCCCGTACCTTCTCGCGCTCAGTGACGTCAGTGTGGTGCATCTGCGCGACAACCCGCTCTTCGAGACCGTCATTCCGTCGAAGATGTTCGAAGCGATGGCCACGCGCACCCCGATTGTGCTCGGGGTACGGGGAGAGGCCCAGCAGATCGTTGAGGAGGCCGGCGCCGGCATTCCGATTCCCCCTGAAAATCCCGACGCCCTCGTGGAGGCGGTTCGCCGCCTGAAAGAGGATCCTCCGCGACACGAAGAAATGGCCGAGAACGCCTACGAGCACGTTCATGCCCACTACGATCGGCAGGCACTGGCGCGTAGGTACGCGGCGCTCCTAGAACAGGTGGCCACGAAAGGGGCAGGGCACTCCGGCACATGAGGCCCGAGCCTGACGGAATAGAGGTGCGTTCCCGAAGGATATCCGTCGCTGTCCTTTTGTATCCGCCAGTGACGTCCCAGACGCGTGGCACTTTTGGGCGAGTCAGTTTCGTTCGTTTCGGAGAGAAAGGGGAAGTCGCTGTACTCGCCACAGACCCTGCCCAAAACGCTTTTCCCGTGCCGAGACCGATTTCTTCGGTCTTGGGTTCATTATTGGGGGTTAAAACATTGGGCCCCATCTGTTCAACCGAAGCGCGGAACCGTCGAGGAGAGTATCCTTCACTAAATCTTCTTCCCTATCCAGGTTGCGTTTCGAGGGCCCGATGCGTCCCTATTTGGCCGGGCGTTCGAAAAATATTCCCGTCGGATCCGCTGCTTTCGCCGAAAGTCCGGGGCTGGCTCATCCATACCCCCATCGCTTCCGGAAAGTGTGCCATGGGGGGCATGCTCCAAAGGTAGGTCGCCGCCGTCTCTAGAGGCTTATTCGTTCGCATGCGAAAGGGGCTATTCTTAGAACGAGTAAAAATGCAGGCACACGTCCACAAGGACTTGCCCCTATATGAGGAACACATCTCCTAGCGCGGTTCTGGTCAAGAGAGAAGGTCGCAGTTCTTGATTGATCGCCAAGGCTTCGCTCATCCTGCCGACAAACGATCTGCGTTAAATGGCTACATCTCTATTCCTTAGCCTGGTGGGGAGTGCCGTTGTGGGAATCCTAGTCACAGCTCTGCTTACCTGGGCACTCCGTGAGAGGGCGCACCATTTCGATTTGCTCGACCGGCCCACTCAGGCCCGAAACATACACCTGCGTGCGACGCCTACGGGTGGGGGCATTGCCGTTGCCGGAGGGGTTATCGTCGCGTTTGGGACGCTCTTTGCCCTGCAGGGGGGGCTGCCGGGGACTATGCAGGCGGTCCCGTTCTGGCTCGGGGCGCTCGTAATGCTCGGGGCGGGGCTCTGGGACGATAAGTACGAGCTCGATCCCAAGGGGAAGTTCGCGTTTCAGCTCGTAGCTGCCTATCTGCTTCTCCATGCGGGCGCCTACATCCAGGTGGACGGGGGGCTGTTTGGCGGAGAAAGCGGGATAAGCTGGGCCCTGTACAGCATTCCTCTCTCGGTCCTCTGGATCGTGGGCATTATCAACGCGGTTAACCTCATCGACGGCCTCGACGGGCTGGCGACCGGCGTGATCGGGATCGCGTTTCTCGCGTGTGCGGTCCTCTTTGGGGTGAAGGGAGAACTGGCACTCATGGGGATCGGAATTGTGATGGTCGGCGCGCTTGTCGGCTTCCTGCCGTACAACTTCAAGCCGGCCACCATTTTCATGGGGGACTCCGGAAGTCTCTTTCTTGGCTACCTCCTGGCGGGATATACGCTGCAGGGCAGCCTGCACCCGGATCCCTTTCTGGCAATTCTCATCCCGCCGCTGCTTCTGGGCCTTCCGGTCCTGGATACGAGCGTCGCGATTGTGCGGCGGATGCTCTCCGACCGGACCATTTTTGCCCCGGATCGGAGCCACATCCACCACCGCCTGGTCGAGAATGGCTCCGAGCAGACGGCCGTGTGGACCCTCTACGCAGCTGCGGCCTGGTTCGGGAGTGCCGCGGTGCTCATGGGGGTGTTGCCGGTGGCGTGGGGTTACGCGCTCGCCTTAGGAACGGCAATGATCGCGCTGGTGTGGGTGTGGCGTCTTGGGTGCTTTGCGCCGGTTGATTCTGTTCCGTCCTTGCCTTCCCCCCCCCGGGCTCGGATCCAGAATGGGCTTCCCGACGAGGAGGACATCGAGGTGCTGCCCTCCGCTGGGGGGGATGGACACCGCGGCGGCTCGATGCGGACTGCACTGCAGGGGGCAGAAGGCACAGACGGACAGCCCGCAAAGATTCTCAGTGTGGTGGGGGCCCGGCCGAACTTTATGAAGGTGGCTCCCCTGCACCGGGCCTTAGAGCAGAATGACCGGTTCCAGTCGAAGATCGTGCACACGGGCCAGCACTACGACGAGCAGATGAGTGACGTCTTCTTCCGCCAGTTGGGGATGCCTCATCCCGACGTGTACCTGGGCGTGGGAAGTGGCAGTCACGCGCAGCAGACGGCCCGCGTCATGACGGCCTTCGAGGACGTGGTGGAGGAAGAACAGCCGGACCTTGTGCTTGTCGTGGGCGACGTGAACTCAACCCTTGCGTGCGCGCTCGTCGCGACCAAGATGCACGTCGATGTGGCACACGTGGAAGCGGGCCTGCGGAGCGGAGATCGCCGCATGCCGGAAGAGATCAACCGCCTCGTGACGGATCGCATTGCGGACTATCTCTTCGTCACCGAGCGGAGCGGGGTCGACCACCTTCGGGCCGAGGGCGTCTCGGATGAAAAAGTCTTCTTCGTGGGCAACCTGATGATCGACTCTCTGGTCCAGTTTCGGGAGGAGGCTGCTAAGACCACTATCGTGGAGGACCTTGGGGTGGAGGAGGGGGAGTACGCCCTCATGACCATGCACCGCCCCTCCAACGTCGACAATGAGGAGGGGGTCTACAAGTTACTCCAGATCATCAAGGACGTCGCCGCTGACCGCTCCGTGGTATTCCCGATGCACCCTCGCACCCGAAACCGCTTCAAGGAGTTTGGGCTGGAGGAGGCGCTTACGTCCATCGATGGGCTTCGGCTACTGGAGCCACTAGGCTACCTGGAGTTTCTGCGGCTTATGGAGACAGCAGCTGTCGTCGTGACCGACTCTGGCGGCATTCAGGAAGAGACGACGTTCTTGGGGGTGCCCTGTCTCACGCTCCGCGAGAATACCGAGCGCCCCGTAACAATTGAGCAGGGGACCAATGAGCTTCTTCCATTGGATCCGTCTCAGGTGGTGCAGCGCGTCCGGGCGGTCGCTCAGGCTGAGCCGTCCACCGAACGTCCGCCCTGTTGGGATGGCGAGACGGCACAGCGGATCGCGACCGTGCTCGAAGAGCAAATCACGCCCTATGCCCCTCGCGTCGACGCGCGCATGAACGCCCTCTCCACCGTTCAAAGTGTAGGGGTGGTTGCGGAAACGTAGGAGAATCCGGGTGGCGCACCTCGAAGCCCTGTCGGGATTCCTGGGAGGGGGACTATCTGAGAGGTAAATGCTCTCTCAGGGAAAAGAGACTCGAAGGCCGAGGGGGGATCGAAGGGGGACTCCACAGGAGTCTCTCAATCCGGGAGCATGTCGTTTATTGCCGAAGACCTTGCTCTTCTAAGGACCAGTCTCGGAATTTAGCAGCAGGGTGAAAAGCGTACATTCAGCGATCGCCACGCTGAATTCCAGACGGTTCTTGACAGGCGTACGCTCGTGTCTCGCGGACTTCCAGTTTATTGCGAGGACAGGGCACGCTCGCCGTTGGAGATACGTCGGAGGTAAATCGTGAGCGTGGCCAGTGAGGCCGCCAGAAAGAAGGTGCTGATGAGTCCCATGAGTCGGCTACTGCCGTGTGCGCAGAATCGTCGGTGGAAACCCGCTGAGGCCCGCGAAAGGACGCTTTTAATCTCAGCGTATTCGGGGGGCGTTGTCCTCGTAGGTTCGGCGCAGTTCTCGGGTGGCATTCAGAGCGTTCTTGGGCCAAGCGGTAAGCACACGGACAACCGCGGCATGCGCCTCCTACGAAGATGGGGATCGGCTCCGCGGACTTGCAGGGGGACGGGTCACTGAGGCCGACCACGCTGACGCCCAGTTCCTTGAGTTGCCAGTGCCTCAGCATCACCCCGTTTCAGAACGGAGCGCTACCGGGGCCGCGTTGGTGAAGCCCTAACATGGGGGAAGCGTGGGAACAGGTTCTCACCTGCGTGAGGTCGTCCGGATCGATGCGCTACTCGTAGACCTTCGCCCATCGTCAGACGGAGAGGGAGATGCGGGTTTCGCACAGCCGAGCCTCCCTGAACCAAAGTATCTCACGGGCCAGGGCGACGTCCATTCACAAAAGGGGCCGTTCGGGGGAGGGCCGTCGACCCAGAGCACTCACGAGCTGAACCGGGAGAGACATCGCGTTCGTGAGCATGCCCTGGCGGGACGCCCAGGCGCCAGAGCCCCAGTCGTGGCATCCGGTTTCAGAGACGAGGCGTAACGCCTGGATACGTCCTTCGCTTACAGGCCTTCCGTGAAGGCGTGTGCCGCCAGAATGCCTGATCCATGTTCGCACATCCGGAATTTTCTCCGGGTGGATGCCCGCGCATGGCTATCCGCCCTGCCACACTCGCCACGCGCCCCACAGCACCCCCAGGACCAAGAGCCAGTGCAGGTGATCGTCGATCGGCACACTTGGCGGAGGCGGACTCGGGACGTCTTGATCGCTGCGTCGCGCCGCCGGGGGGCGTTCGGGTCCAGAGGGGGCCTCCGAGGAGGCGGTTTGGTTGGACTGTTCACGTTCGTCGTCTAGTTGACCAAGCTGGCTGCTTAGCGCCCGGGCCTGGTGCCCTAGCCGCCGGGCTTCGGCCTGCCAGTTGGCGCCAGTGGGCATAGAGCCCGCCTGTGATCCCAACTCAGGCCCTGACTGATCAGGGGTCGGCGATGAGGCGTCCGGATGCGTCGACGATGGACGATCCGGCGAGCCTGACGGAGCGGATAGGGAGGGAGTCGCCTCGGCCCGCCACGCCTCCGAGAACGGTGCTGTCGTCCCCGATGGCTGTGCCCCGCGTCGGTCGCTCAGAAACGACCCGGAGGATCGCGGCGGCTCGCTGCGGGAACGGGGAGGGTGGGGAGGATGCGCCGTCGGGGAACGCTGTGCCGTGCGGGACGGGGCTCGAGGGGACGTCTGCCGAGTATCAAACGACATCCGCGCCTTGGGGGACGCTGCGCCGCCTGCGTGGTAAACCAGGAACGCCACTCCTCCGAGCACCACCCCCCCAACGAGTAGAAGGCCGATCACATCAAGCCAGGGAGAGTGGCGGTACGGGCGTCGGTGCATGGCAAATGGGACAGGATCAGAATTGGTACGCCGAAGAAACGGACCGACAGGCCCGACGCTGACTAGCGAACGACCGAAAGCTTCTGGGTGCGAGTCTTCGTCCCGACCCGCATCCGGACGAAGTACGTGCCGGGAGCGAGAGAGGAGACCGAAAACTGCTCCGTGTGACGCCCTGCCTGAAACCGACCGCTAACGACTGTGGAAACCTGTCGCCCGAGAAGGTCAAAGACCTCAATCCGTACGGTTGCTGGGGCGGGCAGTCCAAATTGGAGATCTGCCTGCTGTGGGACAGGGTTCGGAAACGGCGGCCGGAGGGTCAGTTGGTCAGGGGTGTTGAGTTGCACGACCGTCGTAGCGCTCACGCGCGCCGCTCCGTTGGGTGCGACCTGACGAAGGCGGTAGGTGAGCCTGTTGGCGGCGAAGGGGAGGTCTGCATCAGTAAACTGGTAGGACTGGGACGTGCTTGCCGTGCCCTCCTGCGCGGTGCTCGCCACGAATCCGAGTCGTCGCCAGGGACCGCGGTCCTGTCTCCGTTGAACGTAAAATCCCACATTGTCCGTCTCCGACGCGGTGCGCCACTGCAGCCGAACGGATTCGTTGGCGTGCTGGGCATCGAACTGTGCCAGCTCTACGGGAAGCGTGGTGGGGGTGACGCGGAGGTCGAAGCGGGCGTCGTCGGGGGCATCGATCACGCCATCCCCTTCGCTCAATGTGAACGTGTACGGGGTCTGCCGGAGGTTGACTGTGCTGTCGCGCACCGTGTCGACGAGCTCCACCCCCCAGTCGGCCGGAAAGGCGTCCCGCGTTGCCGGAGGCCATCGCAGGGTGGCCGTGCCGGTTAGATCGACCGAGCGGACCGAGAGGGGGATCGTGTTGGGGGCGTTCTTCGTGGGGAAGGGCTCGCTGGCCAGAGTCCGGCGCACGAGAGCAGACGGGCCCGATCGCTGAAGCGGGCTGTTCACCGTGGCATACGTCTCAGCGTTGGGAGGGGGGAGTTGAGAGGCCTCGTACACATCCCAGTTGGCCTGGGCCTCTTCGTGGAACAGTACCGTGGCCTCCCCCTGGGCAACCGTGTCGGCACTATTGGCGACGGTAAGCGCCACTTCGACTTGCGCCAGCTGAGTCGAAGACGACTGGGGGGAGGGCGAATCGTCGCTCCCGATCAGGTCCCCCGGTCCGGACTGGCGCCCGTCGGCATCGAACGTAAGGCTCGTCTTCCCGCTCCCCGTCTGTGTGCGCTCCACGAAGAAGCCCTGCCACGCAGCGATGTTGTCGTTGGTCGTCCCCTGCGTAATGGTCGTCCACTGTCCGCCGCCGGAGGGGTCCCAGACCTGAACGGTGCCCTGAAAGCCGCTCCTGGGCAGGTCCCCCCCAGCGAGCGCCCCGAGATCGAAAGCCACGTCGTACGGGTTGCCAAGGAGGTGAGTCCCGCTGCTCTGGCTGAGCCCGTCGACCGTCACAGGAGCGTTCGGGTCCTCGCCCGCGTCGGGAACGTCGATCGGAAGGCCGCCGGACGTGATTGGGTCCGTGCTATCGTCGAAGAAATAGAGGATGAAGCCCTTGCCGCGGGGTAGAGGCGTCGAGGCACTCGTGGCACCCACCCACTGCGTGCCGTCCCAGGTGTGCAGCAGATGGCCCGAGTCCACGTTGAAGTCTAGGTCGTCCTCAAGATCGCCTCGCGTCGCGCTCGACGGGGTCGCGAGCAGGCGCCAGCCCGTGTCGTTTCCCGTGCCGTCGTCCCCCACGATGGCGGTCTGGTAGTTGTACTCGAGCGTGACGATGGCGTCGGGGGCTCCGGGATCTACGGTAATCGAGCCGGTACCACTCATGTCCATACTGTACTCGCCCCCCCCAAACTTGTCATTAATTGTGCCCGTAATTCCGTCGGGCAGGTCCCAGCTGATGGTGACGTTGGTTGCGGCATCTTCCGCCCGAAAACGGATCTGGTGTTTTTTCGTCCCCACGAATTCGGTTCCTCCCTGTCGGATGTCAATATGGAGTCCTTCCCCGAATCCAGAAGCAGGAACGTCGTCGTCGACTAGGCGGGCGTAGAAGCCGGGAGGGGGAGGAGGCAGTCCTCCTTCTGTCTCGCCAAGAGCAGGGTCAATACCGTCGGTTGCCGACGGGTCGAGTCCCAGCGTCAATTCTTGGGAGCCCCCATTGTCTGTGGTCACCGTGAGGGGAAACTGAATTTCCTGGGCGTAGGCGGTGGGCCCGCCCGTCAGGGCGAGCAGGAGAATCAGCGCGAGTGCGATCGTGTCGGTAGGTGAGGGGCGCACGGTCATGATGGCGAGGGACTAGGGCGGGAGGGGTAGAGTCGACGAGGAAGTGCCCTCAGCACTCGTTAGGTGTCGTAACAAGAACCCTGCCGGTGAACGAGAGACGTAGAAGCTTCTCCTGCCGGGGAGGCCTGAGGCGCCCCCGAGAATGCTTCGTCGTGGCACGCCCAAGGCGAAGCGCATGCTCAATGTCCGAGACGAATACGGAGCGTCGTGTGTCTCACGAGGAGTAGACGTTCCTGAGTTGATGCAAGACAGGTAGTCCCCCGAAAGAACGACGCTGTAATGCGTAAGGGAAGAGAGTGAGGCCGTCTTGCGGTGGGTCGTTGCTCTATGGGGTCCGGCGAGGTGGGGGAGGGGCTGTTTCTACCGCGTTGGACCGGAGAAACGAGACCCTTTGAGGAAACACCGCCGCGATTATCCCACACTCAGGGCCCGCCCGCCTGCGTGTGAAAGGGCACGGGTCTCTCGATCTACCTCCAGGGCCACAATCTCCCCAAAGTCGAGGGCGACGAATACCTCGTCCTCCGAGGCATTTCCTGTTCGGGGCTGGTACTCATAGAGCTTCTTCTCGTCGCGGGTCGACGGCTGGTGCTGGTACGCTGTGAAGTCCGATACCATTTGCTGAGCCGTCGACACCGGAACACCCTCGAGATTTCGCTTATGGCGGATGGACGTCCGAGACCGATTTGCCCGGGCTGGGCTCTTGAAAACGATGTTTACGGTCGAGGCGGATTCGTTCATGGCAGATCAAGAAGAACGATTTGTAAGGACGGACGATGCGTGTCGCCCGGACGGTGGGGGTCTGTGCCCAAAGCACTCGTCCACGTTCGGCGTTGCACCCAGGGGGGAAGGTCGATTTCAGTTGCGACTGACCGTAAGGGGGGCGCCGGTGTCCCCTTGGTTGAAGGAGAACCAAACGAGCATGGCCTCGTCCTCAGGTCCGAATGGGCAGTCAGCGCGGCGGTACTGCTCCCAGCCGTGACGATACACGGCACGGCCGGCCTGGCGAAGTCCGGGGGGGAGATCATTCATCGGGGGACCCTCTGCGTCGGAGTCCGCGACAGAGCCAAACGGAAGAAACGAGCCGCTGTGAGACATCGGTGCGAGTCGCTGGGACGAGGTAAAAGGCGATGAGGTCGACTGACGGGCATCCACGCGATCGTGGACGCACCAGACCGACAACCAGTGGAGACATTCATGCCTGCTAAAACCATTCCATGCTTTCGTCCCGCAATCCAACAATCCGTTCACGCGCGCGCCTTTCGGTGGGGTGAGTAGGACTGGGGGAGGCATGCGCCGAGGTGAGGAGGGCAGCAGCCGGTCCGTCCGAGTGACCGCGCCTCCCTAAGAGCCTTCACCGCTTCTACTCGGGGCGGTAGAGACGGGGGCGTCTAGCAGAAGCAGGGGGTAGGGACTCTGGGACGGCCGGGAGAAGCAAGGCAACTCTTCGGTCGGGCCCCGACAAGGATGACCGGGAGGGGAAATATTTACCGGTCTCGTCTGGGCCAGCGAAAAGTATCTACAATGCCGGGGCCACGGCCTCCACGAAGAAAGGGATCCATGCGGGCCGCCGCGACCCCAACGCGGAGGGGGGCGCGTGCCCGAACATCAGTTGTTTGGGGACGCGTCCTCGGTGCCGTCGTCTATGAGGATGGTGTCGACCCGTCGGGACTGCTGGGCGTCCCCCTTCTTGCCACTCGCGCCTTCAACGACACCCTCGCCGCGAGACTGCACACGGCTTGGGTCCACGCCCTCGTTCTCATAGAAGTCAGCCACGGCCTGCGCCCGGGATTCTGAGAGGGCCTGGGGGTTGGGCTCGCCCGGAGCGGCAAAGCCTTCGGTCCGGACGGAGAGATTCGGGCATTTGAGAAGTACATCGGTGTTTTCCTGGAGCTTCTCCGTGGCCGCGCTGGTGATTTGGCTCGATCCCTGGTCGAAGTATACCGAGTTGAACTCGCGAACCGTCTCGCAGACCGCGGGGCGGGCGCGGTTTACCTGCATGGTGAGGGCCGCGCTGTCCTCGCCGTCCTCGTTGGAGGCAACGAGGCGAACCGTGTATTCGCCCGGTTCCTCGTAGGTATGGGAGGGAGCCACGCCGCTTCCGGTCGTTCCGTCCCCAAATTCCCACTCCTGGGTGACAGGGGCCGCCCCCGTCACCTCGCTCTGGAAGCGAACGGGGTCCCCCTCCTTGACCGGGTTGGGGGTTGCGTCGACGGAGAGGATCCGGGCCGGTGAGACCACCTCCACGGCGAGAGAGTCGCGTGCCGTCCCTGCCTCGTTGCGTGCCGTGAACGTGACGATGTACTCCCCCGGCTGGTCGTAGGTGTGGGAGGCCGTAAGCCCGGCTCCGCTTCGCCCATCGCCAAAGTCCCACTGGTACGACAGGGGGCGAGTTGCCTCGGCATCGTTGGTCCGGGCCGTGAAGGGAGTCGACTCGTCAACCTCCACTTCTGCCGGGCCATTGAGGGCAAGGATGCGAGGGGAGACTGCCGGCTTCTTGAAGGTATACCGGAGGCCGACGGCTGGTAGTGCACTGAGCAAGTCTGGCTCGCCTCCGTTGTCGATCCCGTCGATCGATTCGTCTCCGAGGGTGAGATTGAGTCGGGTCTCGAGAAACAACGACGTGCGGTCACCTACCGACACATCTACTCCCACCCCGCCGAAGGGGCCGAGCGCGGTGGTATGTCCCCCAAATGTTGCGTTGAGGCCCGTATCGATGTATGGACTGAAGGTCCAGGTCTCCGCCTTGAGCATGTAGCGGCCCAGTAGCTGAACGGTATGCCGCACGGTTCCGAGATCCCCGCCTGTGCCGGGCAGGTCGTTCTGGACGGTGAACGGGCGGCCGTGGACGAACGGATACTGGCCGAACTGGTAGCCCAATCCCACCCCGAACTCAGGCGAAAACTGGTAGCCCACCTCTCCGGAAAGCGTATACGGAAACGGGCCGCCCTCAGTGAATTTGTTTGTGTCGAAGAGATCACCGATCCCTGTAATGGGCTCCGGGGTGTTCGGGCCCCGGTTGGATCCGAAATCTGGGCCGCTCGCATCACCGGCGTAGTCGGAGAGGCCCGCCCCAAACTTCAGGTAGAATGTCTCCCCGGCCCGTACAGGCTGGGCATCGGCCGAGGCCACAAGGATCGTCGTCCCGATTAACAGTGCAACGAGAAGAGAAGCTGCTCTGGCAAGATGAGAAGAGATGATATGGTCGACAAACCTCACGGCATCGCGGAGTTGCATGACAGCTTCGAGAAAGGTGTAAACGACTACTTGTAATACAAGTATGTGCTCAGGGGCGCAGAAAGACTAGGCCAGTATCCAAAAGCTACTGAGGATCGCTCAGAAGGAGGGGGCTACCATTCTCCGTAAGTGAAGGCCTCCGGGGGAGCCTGCGACTCCCTCAGAAAGACATGCGGTGCGAGCCAAGGCCCGGCCTCCTCGGCAGGATCACCTCCAGGGGAGAAAAGTCTTCCCGATAGACGAACAGGAATGCAGGTTTGGCTTGTCTGTGAGCGACCGCGCATCTGAACAGCGTTTTTCTGTGATCCTCGATCCGGTTCGCACGAGCCGATCATACGGAGGAGTAGAGCACTCGTATGCGAGTTGATACGTGACACAATGCGTTCTGGGAGCCAGTGATCGCTGTGGTGGCAAAAGATAAGGGGCTTTGTTCCAAAGCTAGACAACTTGATGCTCCGATTTCACCACCGCTGAGTAGGGGTTTCCAGTATGACTGCGCTGCCTTGACTGAATTTTTTTCGGCTATGGGACATAACATCAACAAAAATGCCGACAGCAGTCCTGTCCAAGTCATTCTGCTGTCGTCTCGGTTCGACTCTTTTTCCGTCTCTAATGTCTACGAATCTCAACTCTTCCGTGGACCAATCGAAAGAGGAATGGAAAGACCAGCACCCCCTTCGGGATGAGCAGTTTTATATTGTGCAATCTGATCCGGACTCAAGCGCGGATCGTTGCCTCCTGGAGGACGGGCGTGCCGTCCTGTGTGCGGTCGAAGATCGGGCAGACGCCCGCATCATCGCACTGGGCCACGACGGCCTTGAGGTGGTGGCCCACTCCGAACTGAGCCCACAGGAACGTGAACGCGTGGCGGACGCCCTCCAGTGATGTCCGTTACATTTCTGTGGGACAGAGCCTGTGCCATGTGGTCCAGAAAGCGATGGATATGGGGAAAGAAGGCTGCTCACGCCCGAAAGCAGTCGGTCAGGGAGACACAGGCGCCCTTTTCTCGTCTGCGCGGCTGGTATGTAAGTACCTGATTGTAAATATGAGGATTTCGAATCGAAAGTTGCTGGGGTGATCGGAAACGAATCTGTCCTCTTAATCGACTCGTCGCTTGTAATCTTTTGGATGAGTAGTGTGTAATCCCATTGATCCTCCCGGAGGGTGGGGATTGAGGGGCTGTGCACGGGAAATCCGGTCCGTTCGTAGGGGACATGAGGGGAGATCGTCCCGATTTCCCCGGGCGACTCCGCGAATTGGCAATTCGTAGGAGCATTAGGAACGGATGTTGTGGAGCAACTGGATAGAAAATAGTCATCCATAGCTCCATAAAGTACGATGCGGCCCCGGCCTCTGCTCCTCACACTGGTTGCGCTCGTCGGCGGGAGTCTGCTCGTGCCTGCAGCCGCGATGGGGCAGTCCTTCGCTTACGCGCAGGAGTGCATCACAAATGTCGACAACGCGACCGTCCACGTGCCCGCCAGTGCCGCCCCGACTCTTCCGGACGGCACGCCGGTCGCGGCCGGGGACACACTGGCCGTGTACACCGATCAGGGGGCCTGCGCCGGCTACGGAGTATGGAGGGACGGAGAAGGAACGACCTTCGCGGCCGCCGGTGCAGACTCAATTACGGTGTCGGAAGATGGATACGCGGCCGGGGATTCCCTTCGCTTTGAGGTCTTTGATGTGTCGGCGGGCCAGGCGGTGGACATCGGGGCAAACGTCGCGTTCGCTTCGTGCGACAGCGTCGGTGTGCCAGTCTGCGGGATGGGGGCGTACGAGAAGGGGACGCTGCATCAGGTGTCGGACTTCCAAGACACGGCGTCCCTCACGCGCACACTGCCCCTCGCCGACGGATGGAACTTCATCTCGATCCCCGTGCAGACGAATCTCCCGTTCGAGGACCTGCTCCCGGCCTGCTCCAGCGGCTTTTTCTATACGCCCGGAGAGGGGTACACGACAATCGGCAGTGACGAGACGATCCCGGTGGGCACGGGCGTCGTTGTTCAGTGCGAAGCGGACACCACGAGTGTGACGGGGCCCCCCGCAGCTCCGACGATCGAAGTGGAGGAGGGCTGGAATCTCATTGGGAGCGTCGAAGACACCGTGGCCGTCGATGCGGTGACAACCTCTCCGACCGGCATCCTTGCCTCGGACTTCTTCCGGTTGCCGCCGGGGCAGGGCTACCAGCCGGCGACGGAGTTGCGCCCCGGCGAGGGATACTGGGTCAAGACGACGGAGGCGGGGACGCTTGATGTATCGGGGGGATCGGCTCCGCTTGCAGAGGCCTCGAACGACGCACTGGACGGCACTAGTCGCCTCTCACTTGTGGATGCCAGTGGCCAAACGTCCACGCTGTGGCTGAAAACGGAGCTGGGAGAGGAGCAGCGGCGCCGGTTCGAGCGACCTCCCGTGCCCCCCGAAGAGGTGTTCGACGTGCGGTTCGCGAATGGGTACGCGGCCGCCGCCATTGCCCCAGACGAAGGGAGCGGAGGAAGCGGGACGAGGCATCGGGTCCAGATGCAGGGGGTGGACTTTCCGGTGGAGGTGCGCCTCGAGGCCAACGGTACGGATCGGCGCTTTAGGCTCTCCGCCGGCGAGGACGAGTTTACGCTTTCGAGCGATCAGTCTTCGGTTCGCATCCAGCAGTCGATCGAACGATTTGCCGTCGCGGCTGCCTCGGCCCCGAGCGCATTCGAGCTCGGCAAGGTGTTCCCCAATCCCCTCCGGGCCCAGGCCAGGATGAAGTACGCGCTCCCGGAAGAAGCGGAGGTCTCCATCGTCGTGTACGACGTGTTAGGACGACGGGTGGCACGACTGGTCGGGGGGCGGCGGGAGGCCGGCGTGCACCGGACGCAAATGGACGCGGACCGGCTCGCAAGCGGGAAGTACTTCGTTCGGATGCGGGCCGGGTCGTTCCAGGAAACGCGGCAACTGACGGTGGTTCGGTAGGACGGGAGGAAGCCTCCGCGGTTGGTTGGGTGGGAGCGGCGGCCGGTGACGGCTACTCCTGCCGCACGTCCAGGATGACCGACTGGGTATCGCGGGGGGCGAGCTCAACGGACTGGGCTTTTTCGCCCAGGGCCGGATGGCGCGCGGTCACGGTGTGGGTGCCGGCCCGAAGCTCGGTTTCGTACCAGACGTCCGCGTCTTCTGCGTGGCGCTCCCCGTCGATAAAGATGGATCCCCACGGGCGGACGAGTACGCGAAGGCGGCCCGTGAGTGCCTTGAGGGAGGCCTGCACAGCAACCGTATCGCGTCCCTGCACGTCCACCTGCCGGGTCACGGTCTCGTACCCAGGGCGGCTGAACGTGATTTCGTGGGTGCCCGCGGCGACCTGGGTGAGTGTGGCCGGCGTGGAGCCTGCATCGTACCCGTTGATGGAGACCGCCACACTGTCTGGGGTCGACCGCAGGGTGATGCGTCCGGTCACGAGCGGGTCCGGTTCGGTAGAGGTGGGCGATTCGCTCCTCGGGGATTGCTCCTGGCTTGCCCGCGTGTCTCCCTCCGAGGCGGGCGGCGAAGCCGGCTCTGCGCCCTGCGGGCGAGAAGGCGGGGGATCGGTGCCAAAGTCTTCCGTGGTAGGAGGGGCTTGGGCCTGCTCGGCGCGCTCGGGGGGCGCCTGCGGACGCAGTTGCGGGGTGTAGACCGTGGACCGGTTGGCCGCGAGCGTCATAACGGTGTCGCGCGGGGCGTAGTCTTCCTGGACCACGGACACGAGGTAGGTGCCCGACGGCAGTCGATGCTGGTTGATGGGGGTGGCGCCCACGGTGTCCCCATCAACCACGACCGATGCCCCCGTCGGCTCAGAGTAGACCGACACCGTGGCGTATTGCTGGTCGGCAGACGCCCCGGCCCCGTCGGAACGAGATGCGCTGGGGGGAGCCTCCGAGGAGAGCCGCTCGGGGGACATGTACAGTAGGGTTCCCACGCCGAGGGCCGCCAGGAGGAGCGTAATTGAGAAGGCGTACCGGCGTAGAAACCACAGAACGCCGCCCCTGCTAGACTTCGGGGACTGATACGGCTCCCAGGACGGCGAGCCGGGTTCCGACCGTGCCGGCTGATCCCCGGGCGACAGATCCCCCGGAGATGGTTCGTCACCAGCCATTCGTGAGCGCCGATTCAGGCCGATTATGGATCGGTGGAAGAGTGGACAGGTCCCTAACTCTGTGCGCAGGGGAAGGTTCTTGGGCGGGCGTTGCCGAGCCCGATCTTCGATCGGAGTCAGTGAATGTGTCATTGTCGGGGGCACACCCGAGACGGATCAGCCGACCCGTGCAAAACCGAGGCCGTGCTCGGCGTAGGAGTCCTCGTAGCGGTGTCGCAGTCGCTCGTGGCTGTCCGAGCGCAGGTGTGGGTCTCGCTCCACGAGGGCAAAGGCCGCGTCGCGGGCCTCTTCCAGAATTGCGGTATCCTCCGTGATGTCGGCGATCTTGAGGTCCGGCATGCCGCTCTGGCGCGTGCCGAAGAAGTCGCCCGCCCCACGGATCTGCAGGTCCGTCTCGCTGATCTCGAACCCGTCGTTCGTGCGCACCATGGCCTGGAGGCGCTGTTTCGCTTCCTGACTGCGCTTGTAGCCGGCCATCAGGATGCAGTAGCTCTGCTGATCGCTCCGCCCCACCCGGCCCCGGAGCTGATGGAGCTGACTCAGGCCGAAGCGCTCGGCGTGTTCGATCATCATCACCGTGGCGTTGGGCACGTCCACCCCCACCTCGATGACGGTGGTCGCCACCAGGATGTCGATGTCGCCCGCCTTGAAGCGCTGCATCGTCTGCTCGGTCTGGTCGGACGGCAGCTGGCCGTGGGCGAGGCCGACGGTGAAGTCCGGAAATTGCTCCTGCAGATCCGCCGCTCCGCTCTCCGCGTCCTTCAGGTCCATCTTCTCGCTCTCCTCCACGAGCGGGTACACCACGTACGCCTGCTCCCCCTGCTCCAGCCGGTCGCGCAGGAAGGCGTATACCTCGCCGCGTCGCTTTTCGGATCGGAGGCGCGTCTCGACCGGCTTGCGGCCCGGCGGCATCTCGTCGATCTTCGACACGTCGAGGTCGCCGTAGAGTGTCATTGCGAGGGAGCGGGGGATGGGCGTGGCCGTCATCAGGAGCATGTGCGGCTGAGTGCCCTTCTCAAACATCTCCGCCCGCTGGGCGACGCCGAAGCGGTGCTGCTCGTCGACCACGGCGAGCCCGAGAGTGTCGAACTCCACCTCGTCCTGGATGAGGGCATGGGTGCCAATGGCGATCGGTGCGTGCCCTTCTGCCAAGTCGTTCAGAATGGCCTCCCGTTCCGATTTGGGCTGCCCGCCTACGAGCAGGTGGGGCGTGAGGCCTAATGGATGCAGGTACTCTACGAGGTTCTGGTAGTGCTGCTCGGCCAGGAGTTCGGTGGGGGCCATGAAGGCACTCTGGTAGCCGCTGTCGTGGGCGTGCATCATGGCCGCCACGGCTACCACCGTTTTGCCGCTTCCCACGTCGCCCTGAAGGAGGCGATTCATCTGCGTGCCGGTCTGCGTGTCGTCGATGACGTGGCGCAGGGCCCGCTTCTGGGCGCCGGTGAGCTCGAAGGGCAACACCTCGCGGACGAACTCCCGGGTGTAGTCGCCGGGATCGTCGAACGCCGGGCCGGCCACCTCCTCCTGGCGCCGTCGCATCTGGGCGAGCATGAGCTGGATGAAGAATAGTTCCTCAAACTTCAGGCGCCGTCTGGCGTCTGCCAATTCGGCCTGGCTCTTGGGGAAGTGAATGGCCCGCAGCGCCACGCGCCCCTCCATCAGATCATAGGCGTCCACCATCCACTCCGGCAACGTCTCCTCAAGCTTCAGGCCGTGCTCCTTGAACAGGTTGTAGAGGATGCGACGGACGGAGCGGCTCGTAAGGCCCACGTTGCTCATTGCCTCACCCCCCGGGTAGAGCGGCACGATGCGACCGGTATCGAGAATGGCTCCCTCCTCGTTGAGCGTGTCGAAGTCGGGGTGCGTCATGGAGAACCATCGCCCGTACTTCTCGACTTTGCCGTGGAACGCCACGCGGTCCCCCTCTTCGAACGCCTTGCGCACCCACCAGAGGCCTTGAAACCAGGTGCACTTCATGCGCCCGCCCTGCTCGCCCCGCAGGATGAGTTCGAATCGCTTCTGGTTCTTGCCGGGGACGACATCGGTGGATTGCACCGTGCCCACGACGGTCACGGGGTCGGGGCCCTCCTGGAGGCGCCCCACGGGCGTGACGGTGGTACGGTCGAGGTAGCGGCGGGGGTAGAAGTGGAGCAGGTCGCGCACCGTGCGCACCCCGTGCTGGTCGGCCCACACGTCGGCCCGCTTCTCGCCGACGCCTTGTACGTACCGAACGTCCTGCTGAAGAAACTCCTCACTCATGCCCGTCAGGTGCGGCGGTGTGTGCGACTGGATGTGTAGACGATGTGTGGTGCAATCCTCGCGTTCACACCCGGACCGCCCCCGCTGCGTTCCTGAACGGATCCGAGACCAAGACGACCGCGTGTTAAAAACCGCAGTCCCCGAAGCCCCACCGGTGCGGCGAGCATAACGCTGAGGTGATGACTTTCTCCCCCGCGGGCCTGCATCTTATGAGTCTGCACAGCCCCGTCGCCTGAATCTATCCGGCCTATGTCTACGACCCGTCGCGACTTTCTGAAGTCCCTCGCCCTTACCGGAGCGGCCCTCGGTGTTCCCGCCCTGGCGCCCGCCGCGCCGCGCCCGACCCACAAGGCCGCGACGGCAACCGTCAACGGGCGCGTGACGGGGCCCGAGGGCGGGATTGGCGGAGTGGCCGTGACTGACGGGGAGACCGTCGTGCAGACCGACGCGGACGGCCGGTACGAACTGCCTGCCGCGCCCCGACGGCCCTTTGTGTACCTCTCGGTGCCGCGGGGGTACCAGTTGCCCACCCACGAGACCGGGACCGCGCGTTTCTATCAGCCGCTCCATGCCACCGCTGGCGGCACGATGGAAGCATCGTTCCGGCTCGTACCGCTTGACCGCGACGATACGCGGCACGCGTTCCTCTTCCTGGCCGACCCGCAGACACGGACGGAGGCGGAGATGCAGCAATTCCGGGACGAAATCGTGCCCGACGTGCGGCAGACGGCGAAGCGCCTCGGCGACCGTCCGGTCTTTGGGGTCGGTGGGGGCGACCTCGTGTTCGACGACCTGTCGCTCTTTTCCGGCTACGAGACGGCGGTCCGCCAAATGGGCCTCCCGTTCGTACAGGTGGTAGGAAACCACGACCTCAACTTCGACGCGCCGGCCGACCCCGGCTCCACGGCCACGTTCCGCCAACACTTTGGGCCCGAGTACTACTCGTTCGACCGCGGGGCGGTCCACTACGTCGTGCTCGACGACGTGTACTGGCCCGGCAGCGACGGCTTCGGCCGCGAGACGGACGATTACCTGGGGCACCTCGATGCCACACAGCTCGCCTGGTTGGAGCAGGACCTCGCCCTCGTCGACGACGGGCGCCCTGTGGTCGTGTTTACGCACATTCCGCCACTGAGCACCACCTACGAACGACGCGGTGAATCGAGTCCTTCGGTCCGGGGGCAGATTAGCAACCGGGCCGCGCTCTACGAATTGCTCGATCCGTTCGACGCGCACATCATCAGCGGCCACGTCCACGAAAACGAACACCGCTTTGCCGACGGGCCGCACGAGCACGTGGTGGGCACGGTGTGTGGGGCCTGGTGGACCGGGCCCGTCTGCTACGACGGGACGCCGAAGGGGTATGCGGTCTACAACGTAAACGGCGAATCCGTCGAGTGGCGCTACAAGGCCACAGGCCAAGAGGCCGATCACCAGATGCGCGTGTACTCGCCTGGCACGCGTCCCGAGGCCCCCGACGAACTGGTGGCCAACGTATGGAGCGCCACGGACCACTGGACGGTCGTGTGGTATGAGGATGGCATCCGCACGGGCGAAATGACGCAGCGCGTCGGCCTCGATCCGCTGAGCCGTCGGCTCCATGCGGGCAAAGATCAGCCCGAAAAGCATCCGTGGGTCGAGCCTCAGCCCACTGCTCACCTCTACCACGCCCCCGCCAGTCCTGACGCCAATCGCATTCGCGTAGAGGCCACCGATCGCTTCGGGCGCACCTACACGGCTCGCCCGTCATCCGTCACTGAGGCCGCTCGCACCTCCGGTTGACCCTACGCCCTTCCCGTCCCGAAAACCACCTTATTCCAGCCCGTGCGCGTGCGAAGTCCCCTTCCGAACTCAGCGGCATTGGGCGCAGAGGGCGTGGAGAGGAGCTGCGCCGCCGAGCACACGCCCCGCTCGATGCGGACTCGTGACCATCGACAAGGGGGGCGATCCGGTCTCCCGCCAGTTCGGGGTGGGGCCTGGAACGCGAGGCGCTTCGCACCATCCTGGTCGGCGTTCTGGCTGCGGTCGACAGTCGCCGGGGCGGCGGGTTACGGCGCATCGGTAACCTCGACGGTGGTGGTGACGGGAGGACGGTCGTTCTGGGGCACGGTGAGGGTGAACGAGCCAACCGGGAACGGGGGGGCGATCTGGTAGGTGGCGTCGAGCGGCACGACCGCCATGGTACACATCTGATCGTCGGACGTGGGCGGCTGGACGATGGGCCGGAGGATGATCTGGCGGGGGGTGCGCCGGGTATCGATGCCGGCGAGCGAGTAGCAGCCATTGGGGCCCACAGTGCCGGTGAGGTGGACCGTCAACGTGTCAGTCGTTGCGATGCGGGCGGGCACGTCGAGGCTATCGACGCGCGCAAGCGTGGTGTCGGAGACAGGGGGTGGGGGCACGCTCGCGGACGAGTCCGAAGACACCTGGGCCGCCCCGGAGCCCCCACACGCCAGGACGATCACGCTTAGGAGGATCATTGGAAAGAGCACGCGGAGCGGGCAGAAAGGCATAGGAAAGCAGCACATCGTTTGGAAATCATACACGACCAGAATCATGTCCCAGTCCTCAGGGCATCGCCGCTCGGCCCGATTGGTCGGCTCGGCAGAGGCATTTTCCCGACACCGCCAGAGTGCACGAGGAGTCAGGCGGGGCAAGAGGGGGACGCGACAGTAAATCGGCGCTGTGTGCCGGAGGTCCTACGGTCCGCGGTGGACGCCGCCCCATTACCCCATTGCGTCGATCCTTAGAGGGCCCAGGAGAGAACGGGGTAGACCCTCAACTTTTACGTTCAAGAAATACCTCGAGAGGTCTTGGCTTGAGTCTCGGTCGACCGCGACAAACGCCATTGCAAATCCCTCCCAGAAACGAGGGGATGAGGCGTAGCGGAGCTCCAGAATGCCTTGAGAAATCAGGTTTTACGCCATTCCAGCGGACGGTAGCACAGTGGCGAGGGAGCGTTACAAGCTTTTGGAAACCTGAATCATAATCTTAGAGATGAAACTAGTCGCCCCCCCTCCATAATCCCTTGACATTCGGAAACCCCCTCTATACCATTCTGACGCGAGGAAAAGAAGGCATCTACATATGATACTTATGTGAAGGCGGCGGGGCGGAGTCTCGGCGATCCCCGAAGCCTGGACGAAAGAGAATGCCTCTCGCACCTGATTCCATCTGCGAAAACATACTAAAGCCCCGCGCCGGGCTGGTCTTTTGGTAGGGACGGAACCGACGCGGGGCGCTCACAATCACCCTGTAAGCCTAATGGATACAATGATACGTAGAATTGGTTCTGCACTCCGCTCGGGGGTGTCGGTCCTAGGCACTGCCCTTGCGGTTATGATGTTTGCCTCGTTCTTCTCTGGGGCGGCGCTCGGGCAGGATGCTGGTCCGCCCACGACCGTGCAAGAGGAGGGCGAAGGCACCTGGCACGACGATGTCCTTCGAATTAAGGTGTCTCCGGACGTTGCCGACATCGCGCAGCCCGTGAAGCAGAACGGCACTGCGTTGCTCGGCGTCTCGTCGATCGACGAGCTCAACCTGCAGTACAACGCTACGTCGATCGAGCCGCTGTTTGACGTCGGCGGCGAGTACGAGCAGCGCCACCGGGAGTACGGTCTGCACCGGTGGTACGAGATTCGTCTCGAAGACGGTGTGGCCGCGACCGACGCCTCGGTCCAGTCCATCGCGCAGGAGTACGGCGCCGTCTCGTCGGTTTCGGTGGCTGAGGGGAAGGCCCGTGCCGAGCTGATTGGGGCAAAAGCCGAGCAGGCGCCCCGCACTCAGCAGCAGGCGGCGGACCCGCAGCCCCTCATTGATCCGCCGAACGATCCGCTCTACGATGAGCAGTACGGGTTCCCGGATATTGAGGCCCAGGGCGGATGGACCGTCCAGACCGGTGACACAACGGTCGTCGTGAGTGTGCATGATTCCGGCATTGATCTGGATCACCCGGATCTGACGCCGAATGTTTGGTACGGCGGGGACCCCGATGACGGGACCGTCCACGGAAAAGCTTTTGACGGAGATCCGGAGGACATCGAGGACTTCAATGGCCACGGGACGCACGTGACCGGGACGCTTGCCGCCGCCACGAACAACGACTTCGGTGTGGCGGGCACAGCCGGCGGAAATGGTGAGTACGAGAACGGTCGTGGAACCGGCGTTCGGTATATGGTCACGACGCCAATTGCCTCTGAGGACTCCTATGTGTATGCCGCCGATAATGGAGCGGCCATCTCGCAGAACAGTTGGGGATACACCAGTCCCGGCGTCTTCCCACAGGCGATGGAGACCGCGATCGACTACTTCATTGATAATGGCGGGGGCGACGAGTTGAATGGCGGGCTGGTCGTATTTGCGGCCGGGAATGATGCTTCAAACGCCGAGTACTTCCCGGGGGCATACGATCCGGTTGTCGCGGTAGCGGGCACGAACGAGAACAACAACATATACTCCGGCTCAAACTACGGCGAATGGGTCGACATCGCCGCTCCGGCGAGTCAGATCCTGAGCACATTCCTTGTCGGTCAGGGCAATGTTGAGGACAACTACGCGTACCTGACGGGAACCTCCATGGCGGCCCCGCACGTGTCGGGCGCCGCGGCGCTCGTCGTGTCCGAGTTCCCGGATATCAACAGCCCCGAGCAGGTTGAGGCGACACTTGAACAGTCGGCCGACGACATTGGCATTTCCCGCGATATCGGAGCGGGTCGCCTGAATCTGGCGCAGGCCCTGCAGGAGGACGACGGAGAGGCGCCCCCTGCAATCACCGATCTCTCGGTGACCGACGTGGCGGCCGCGCATGTGGACCTGCAGTGGACGGTGCCAGAAGGAAATCCGGCGGTGTACGACATCCGCTACTCCACCGACCCGATCGAGAACGACTCGGACTTCGAGAACGCCCAGCAGCTGGAGGATCCGCCAAGTCCCTCGGCGCCGGGCACCGCGGACTCGACGGTCGTGGACGGCTTGACGCCGGACACGGAATACTTCTTTGCCATTAAGTCGTCCGACACGTTTGGCAACACCTCGGGCCTCTCCAACGTCCCGTCGGCGACCACCGAGAATGCGCCGGCCATCGCCCTGGATCCGGAGGAGCAGAGCCTGACACTGAACGTCGGGGAGACCGGAGAGAACGCATTCTCGATTCTCAACGCCGGAAAGGATACGCTTGAGTACACCCTGGAGCCAGTGCTTGGTGGCACGCAGATCTCCGATCCGATTGGGGAGACGCTGACGCCGGTCTCTGAGGCAAACATCCCAGAAGGCAACTACGAGACATCGCTTGGGCCAGTCCCTGAAGATGCAGAGCCTGCGACGGATGCAGCTCCTGTTCAGAAGCTCAACGCCGATCTGGGAGATAGCATGTACTTCGGTGTGAACTCCGGAGACGCGACCGACTTCGTCTCCTTCGAGGGAAGCACGCCGGAGACCCTAAACATCCTTTCAGGGTATCCCGGATCTGGATTCTCCAATGCCGGGGACTTCCCGCGTGACGACGACTCGTTCGTCTACGAGCTCGACAACGAGGGCAATCTCCGCACCGTCGATGTGGAAACGGGCGAGTTTGAGCAGATTGGAAACGTGGGGGCACCGGGGGATGGATGGGCTGACATGTCCACTGATCCGACCTCCGGGACGATTTACGTGAACACCGGGACGACGCTGTACACTCTGGATCCGGACGCGCCATCGGTCGAAGAGATCGGCTCCTTCGGGGTCGACTTCATGATTGGTATCGCGGTTGACGGGCAGGGCCAGATGTACGGGTACAGCATCTCGACCGACGCCTTCTACGAGATCGACAAGGAGACCGGTGAGGCGACGCAGGTCGGTTCCATCGGGTTCAACGCCAACTTTGGGCAGGGCCTGACCTGGGACACGCAGAATCAGGTGATGCTCATGGCGGCGTTCAACGACACCGATTTCCAGGCCGAGCTCCGCACGGTGAACCGCGAGACGGGAAGCACCGAACTCATCGGTGTAATTGGTGAGGATCAGCCCGGCGGCACCAACCAGCTTGGCTGGATCGCGACGCCGATCAGCGCGACCGGCGAGTGGCTCGCCGCTGAGCCGACGGAAGGCGAGGTGCCGGAAGGCGAACCCGACGAGGTCACCCTCTCGTACCAGACGACCTTCGAGGAAGAAGGTGTGCTGGACCTTACAGGCGGTCTCGATTACTTCGCCGACGTCGAGATCCAGAGCAACGATCCGGGCACGCCGACGGAGCAGCTTCCGGTCACGTTGACCGTGAATGGCGAACCCGCCATCAGCGTCTCCGAGGATCCGCTCGACTTCGGCAGTGTCTTTACCGGCACGAGCACGACGGACACGCTCACGGTCTTCAACGACAGTGA
>Ga0207753_1000065_pt1 | contig 40450 bp, 46 predicted proteins | sample PonA233FremontCA_2_FD_187273 | JGI IMG/M metagenome (GOLD analysis project Ga0207753, IMG submission 187273) | Salt pond sediment microbial community from Fremont, CA, USA - Pond A23 Sediment 3 (SPAdes) | ecosystem: Environmental > Aquatic > Non-marine Saline and Alkaline > Saline | place: USA... | reverse complement strand
CGTCGTCATCCCCAACGACAACGTCGGCCAGCGGGCGGTCGTCAACAAGACCCGCGACGGCAAGCTCCGGGTCCACGTCGAGGTCGGCGTCGACTACGAGGCCGACCCCACCCGCGCGGCTGAACTCGCTCGCGAGGCCGTCGAGGAGGCGAGCTTCGTCGACGGCAACCCCCAACCACAGGTGTTCCCCGTAGAGTTTGGCGGCTCGTCGGTCAACCTCGATGTTCGGTTCTGGATCTCGCCGCCGACACCACAGAAACGCTGGCGGGCGACCGCCGAAGTAATCGAGGTCGTCAAACAACGGTTCGACACCGAGTCGATCGCCATTCCGTTCCCCCAGCGCACCGTCGGCTACCGAACCGTCGACGACGATTCGGTGGTTGATCGGGAGGCGAGTGTGGGATCGGTCGAGTCTACGGACTGATTAGACACCGTCGAAAAGGCGTGTCGAACTCACAAAGAACCCACTTTGGCCCGGAGAATCCGAACGCTCAAGTGCCGTTTTCCGCAAGTAGGGCTATGAATGTCGACGACGCTAAACGCCGCTTTTCGCGTGCGTCGTGGGCGAACGTCCTCGGTAACGCGATCAAGATCCTCGTCGAGGGCGCGGCGGGGCTGGCCTTCGGCTCGGTCGCCCTCGTTGCCGACGCGGCCCACTCGGTGGCCGATCTGGTCGCCAGCGTTGTCGTCCTCGTCTGGGGCAGCAGTTCCTTCGACCGGCCCGACGATACCCACCCACACGGTCATGCACGAATCGAACCATTAACCGCGCTGTTCGTGGGGGCCGTGATCGTCGTTCTCGGATTGAACCTCTTATACGAGTCGACCCGCGGCATCCTCTACGGCACCGACGTCGAGTTCAGCCTCCTGTTGATCGCGGCACTCGGGTTCGCGATGGTCGATATGTATCTGGTCTACTGGTACACCCAGCGGGCCAACGAGGGCCTGGGGTCGACCGCGTTGGCGGCACTGGCGACCGACTGTCTCAACGATCTCTACACGACCGTCGCGGCGATCGTCGGCGTGCTGGGCGTCCTCGTCGGCTACCCGATTTTGGACCCGACCGCGGGCGGGCTGGTAAGCCTGCTTGTCGTCTATCAGGGCATCGAAATCGGCCGTGAGAACCTCGACTATCTGGTCGGGGCGGCCCCGACGGGAGCCAAACGCGAGGAGATCACCGCCGAGATCAAGTCCCACCCGGATGTCGAAGGCGCCCACGACCTGACGGTGTTTTATGACGGCACGGTGCTCGAAGTCGAGGCCCACGTCGAAGTCGACGGCGAGATGACGGTCCGCGAGGCCCACGACGTCGAAAGCGAGTTGGTCGACCGACTCAGAGCGGTCGATGAGGTCGGCGACGCCCACATTCATCTCGATCCCTCAGGACTCGGCGAGTGGAAGGACGCCACCGAGACCGAACGCCGGAGCGACTGATCAGTCGGCGTCGACTGCGACGGCGACCTCGTTGCGCCGCATGAACGGCGGCGTCAACGGGGCGTCATACCGCAGCAAGAACGGCTCGCCGACCGGGGTGATTCCCTCGGGCCGGATGGTCGAGCGGAGCTGTCGCTCCATACGCCTGACCCGCCACTCGGGGGTATACCACGAAAACGGGCGAACGGCCACTGTTGTTTCGGGCTCGACACGCAGCCTCACCGCCGGCTCTGTCGGTTCGGGGGCCGTCTCGGGGTCGTAGTCGGCCGGGAGGTAGAACGCCATCCGCATCCCGTCGGTGTGGTCGGTGTCGTTCGCCGTGGCAGTATCGCTCGACCGCGATCGGACCGGCGTCGTCATCGCGATCGACTCGCCCTGTGTCTCGACAGGGGTCGTCATCGAGACCGACTGCCCGCTCGCGTTGGCCCCCGAGAGGTAGCGAAAGAGGCGTCGGAAGGCGGTTCGTCCGTCGGGAGCGGTGGTCTCGACAGTGACCGTTTCGGGATACCGGCGGAGCTCGACGCCGTCGACTGTCCGCAGCCGCTCGTAGGGCACCGATTCGGTCGACCACGTCGAGTAGAGCCCCCACGCGATCCACCCAGCGAGTACAGCCGCCCCGCCGAGAAAGACGGTCTTCACGCGCTGTTTCATACAGAGCGTTGGACGGCAAGCCTGATGAGCAGTCTGGCGGGCGTTCGTGACTGTCCGGCCAACGATCAGTTCAGGGCGTCCTCGACCCACGCGGTGAGGTCATCGCCGGGAATGAACCCCTCGGCACGGCGGGCGACGGGCTCGCCGTCGAGGAAGAGGACAAACAGTGGGACGCTGCGGACCTCGAAGCGGTCGACCAGCGGCGGGTCGTCGCGCGGATTGACGAGCCCGACGGCCACGTCGAGCTGTCGGGCGACGTTGCCGAGCACCGGCTCCATGCTCTGGCAGATGCCACAGCCGTCGGTGTAGAACTCGACGAGTACGGCCTCGTGGTCGTCGACGAAGCAATCAACCGCGGGCTCGTCGGCGAGGTCAGTAGGGCGAGCTGGCGGCGACCTGTCGACCGACGAGTCGGACGTCTCTGTCATGCCAGGAGCTACGAGCGACTGGTATCTAAGCCGTTCGCCGAAGCACCGACTACTCGTGGCGAGCCGTCGACTGATCGGTCAGCGCGCGGATCTCCTTGACCGTGGCCAACACGGCCTGCCACTGCTCGGGGCTGCCGGGAAGCTCGCGGTCGTCGCCGCGGTCGGTCCGGTCGTTGATCGCCTCCTGGACCGAGCCGGGATCGGAGATCCGCCGAAAGTAGATGTCGTCGCCACCGGCGACCTCAACGGTGACGGTGCCGTAGCCGAAGATCGAACCACGGATCGACTGCTCGTAGGCAGTGTTCTGGACGTTCGATAGCGTGATCCGGCGGACCGATCGACCCAACACGCCGGTTTTGACCCAGATAGCCCGTGTCGTCACCAGATAGGTCGTCCGCTGGATTTGGAGGGAGGCCGCAAGGGGGAGCGGCACGCCCAGCAGGCCGACGGCGGCCAGCCGGGCGTCGACCGTCGCTGCGAGCCAGCCCGCTGCGGCGAGGATCGCCAGCCCGACGACAACGCTCCCGGCGATAGTCGTCAGCCGCGGCCTGCCCTCCCAGACCTCTGTCTCGGACTCCCGGAGCCAGCGCCAGTCGTCACTCATTGGTCGTCGGTCGGCTCGGTCATCGCTGGCTCAAACGGGTCGGCCTCGGTGGTCTTACCGTCGGTCGACGCTCCTGTTTCACTGTCGGTCAACGCTCCTGTTTCACTGTCGGTCGACGCTCCCGTTCGACCGGTGGTCGCGTCGACATCGAGGGCCTGTCGAATCCCACGGAGTTCGGTCAGGATCGCTTCGAGGGTGTCGTCAGCGTCGCCCTCGGTTTCGCGGCCGCCGTCCTCGCGGCGCTCGATCTCCCGGGAAATGAGCTCCTGGATCTCCGCCGGGGTTGGGATGTTTCGGAACTGGAGTTCGACGCCCGAACTCCCGGCGGTGCTGATCTCGACGCTGCCGTACCCCAGTCGGGCACCGATCGCCGTCTGGCTGTAAGAGATGTTCTGGACCTTGTCGAAGCCGATCTGTTTGACGTCCCGCGAGAAGATGCCGCGTTTGCGATAGAGCCCGCGGGTCGTCACGACGTAGTTGGTGTTTTTGAACGAGAGGTAGGCAGCGGCAAGGATCGGGATGCCGACGAGGACGAACGAGAGCGGGATCCCGACCACCAGCGCCGAGACGAGGCTGCTCTTGTGTGGCGTGCTCGCCCAGAGGACCTCCTCGCCGTCGTCGAGGGTCAGCCACTCGAGGTCGACGTCCGCCGTCGATTCAGTATCCGTCTCAGGTACCTGTCGTGTCTGCCCGGTGTCGGCACTCATAGGCGGTCACAGACCGCCTACGGGCAAAATACTGCCGACGGCTCAAATCCGAATCGAACCGTCTCGGTCGTCGAACGGTCGGGTCGTCTCCCGCGTGATATTTAAAAGGAAGTCCGCGGGCGTTAGCAGCTCACCGAGGCTGCGCTGTCGACGAGCGTCTCGCGATCGAGTTCGCCGCTGAGGCTGTAGCGAACCGCGTCGCAGTCCCACGTCACCGAACGCATGTCGCCGTACTCGGAGATGACCCCCTCGGTGTCGCCGATTTCGACGGTCTCGCCGGAGAGTTCACGGGCTGTGTTGTTCGTCACCGAGAAGCCCACCCGCTCGTCGGCGGCGGTGTAACTCAGATACGCCGAGCGGCTGTCACCGGCGTCGGTGAGCCGGCCCTCGTGGAACTCGAACCGGTCGGGAAGCTCGGGAGCCGAAACGTCGTACGGTGTCTCGTCGTCGACCGCGGCCAGCGAGTCGACCGTCCGGGTTTCCGGCGGCTCGTACTGCTCGACGGTCGCGTCGGCTGGCGGCTCGAATTCGAAGGTCCCGTCGTCGAGACCCTCGTTGAACGCGACCTCCTCGAAGACCATCGTCGTCGAGAGCTGCTGGTCGCCGCGCTCCATTGCCGTCTCGTATTTCAGCGGGTACCAGAACTCCTTGTCGACCCAGACGGTCGTCGTCCGGTTGGTGTCGGTGTCGGTCAGTTCGATGACGTGAACGTCACGGTCGGCGACCGTGTCGGACCCTTCGTAGGAGACGTCGCTCTCGTTGAGCGCGTTGGCGATCAGCTCCTCGTTGGCAAAGGCCGTCGACTCGGCGTCGTAGCTCACGTTGTACTCGGTGACGGTGTTCTCGCTGGCGTCGTACATGAACATCGTCTCGCCGTCGTTGACCGTCACGTCGCCGTCAGACTGCCACTCACTGTTGGTTTCGAGGACTTCCTGTCTCGACTGCTCCGGCGGCCGCTCGGCGACCGCCATCACAGTGCGCTGTGTCGAGTTCGGCGTCTCGACGGTCAGCACCCGCTCGCCCTGAATATCTTCGATCTGTTCGTGTCTGTCTTCCATCTCGTCGGCGATCCGTTCGGGATCCGGGTCGTCTCCGAGGGCGGCTGCACAGCCCGCTGTCACCGTCAGGAGGGCGACCAGAAGCAGCCCGATCGTCAGTCGCGGCGTCGGTCGTGTCATCAGCTCTATCTGTTTTGCGTCGACTCTTATAATACTGGCTGACTGTTTCTCATCCTGAAACGTCGGCCGGATGGCCGCGACGTCGGGCGTGTCACTCCCCGCCAGACCCGTGAGCGGCGAGGACGCGCTCTCGGCAGTCAAGCAGCGTCGACAGGTGGTCGCCGTCGACGGTCGTCAGCCTGCTATTCGGTAACCGTTCGCCGAGCTGTCGGACGCCCGCGAGCGGGACGTTCGTATCTCCGGTGCCGTGCCAGAGCCGCACCGGCCGGTCGACCTCGTCTACGTCGAACCCCCACGACTCGCCGAGCAGTCGGAACTCGGTGGCGACGCCCGGCCGCCGCCCGCCGACCGCGTCGACGAACTCCGCCGAGGGGAGGTCGACGACCCGCTCGTCGAACGTCGCTATTTCGCGGTCGGTGTACTGCGAGAGGAATACGGTGGGCGAACTGCTTCGGAAGGCCGAGGCGGCAGTAGTGTCCGACTCCGTCCAAGACGGATGAACGGAGTGCCGATCCGACCGGAGAAGCCGCCGAGCGGCGGATCCGTCGCTGCTGGCTGACAACAGGCCACCTACTTATATATACTCCTCTCGAATGGGTGTATCTATGTCAAAGGCTTCGGCGACGCTTCGTGTACTCCACGTAACCGAGAGCCGAAGCCTCGACGATCTGCTGTCGGCCTGTTCCCACCCGGCCGCGGATCGACTCACAGTGACGACGGCCACCGACGACGAGGGGAGACCGTGGGTGGCTGACCGCAAAGCCGACTGTATCGTCGTCGACCACGAGCCGCCGAGCGTTGAGGGGATCGAACTCCTCGAAGCCGTCCGGAAGGAGCGCCGGGAACTGCCGGTAATCCTCCGCACGGACAGCGGCAGCGAGGAACTCGCCAGCAACGCCATTTCGGCGGGCGTCTCGGCGTATCTCCACACCGGTCAAACCGAAAAACTGGTCGACCGCGTGGTCGAACTGGGCGAGGCGTATCGGGCCGACCGCGAGCGTACCCAGGAGTTAGAGCGGGCGGCGGATCTGCTCGCCAAGACCGAGCGGATCGCCGATGTCGGCGGCTGGGAGATCGACCCCGAAACGCGGGAGGTCTTTTGGACCGACCACCTGTTCGACCTGCTCGCCGTCGAGGGTGACGAGGAGCCACCGCTGGGCCGAGCGCTCGATGTCTACCACGAGGAAGACCGCCCGATCGTCGAGTCGGCCGTCGAGGCCGCCCTCGAGAACGGCGAGGCGTTCGATATCGAAGTGCGGTTTCGCCGCGGTGACGGGGGGATCGGCTGGCTCCACGTCAAGGGAGTGCCAGCAGTCGTCGACGGCCGGGTCGAGACGCTCCGCGGCGCGGTCCAGAACGTGACCGAACGGCGGAACCGCGAGCGTGTGCTCCGGGAGCTCCACGACATCATCGCCGACCGGGAGGCGGCCTTCGGCCAACAGGTCCGGGAACTCCTCGAACTCGGACGGACCGAACTCGACACCCGGTACGGGACGCTCTCGAAGATCACGGACGACCAGTATAGCTTCGAGTTCGTCGCCAGCGACGACGACAGCGTTCAGGAGGGCGACGTGGTGCCGGTCGGGGCGACGAACTGCGAGATCGCCGCCAGCACCGAGCAAACGCTCGTCCTCGGCGACGTAGCACGCGATGCGCCCGATGAAACCGATCGGGCTGGCTTCACCGAGTGGGGGATCGCCTGCTACCTCGGCGCGCCGGTGTTCGTCGACGACGCGGTGTACGGGACGTTCTGTTTCTACGGCACCGAGCCGCGGGCGGGCCAGTTCTCCGAGTGGGAGCGGACGCTGGTCGACCTCATGAGCCGGTGGGTGAGCTACGAACTCCAGCGCCGACAGGCGACCGAGCGGCTCGCCGAACAGAACGAGCAACTGGAGCGGTTCGCCTCGATCGTCTCCCACGACCTGCGGAACCCCCTGAGCATCATCGAGGGCTACGTCCAGCAGGCCATCGAAACCGGCGAGGTCGACCAGCTCTCGCGTGTCCAGTCGGCGGTCGACCGCATGGACACGCTGATCGACGACGTGCTGCTGTTGAGCCGGTCGGAAAACGCCATCGGCGACCGGTCGGCGGTCGACCTCGCAGGACTCGTCGAGGACTGTTGGAAGACGGTGCCAACCCAAACGGCGACGCTCTCGGTCAGCACCGACCGGTCGATCCACGCCGACAAAACCCGGCTTCGACAACTACTGGAGAACCTGTTCGGCAACAGTATCGAACACGGCGGTGAGGGTGTGACGGTGACCGTCGACGACCTCGATGGCGGCTTTTATGTCGAAGACGACGGGCCGGGCATTCCCGAAGCCGACCGTGAGGCCGTCTTCGAGGACGGCTACTCGACCTCGAAGGGCGGGACGGGGCTGGGGTTGAACATCGTCTCCGAGATCGTCGAGGCCCACGGCTGGGCGATCGCGGTGACCGAGGGCACCGACGGCGGGGCCCGCTTCGAGCTTACCGGCGTCGAGGTCGTCGACTGATCTCCCCTCTCAGTAGTGCCACGGGAACTGCCTGAAGTCGGGGTCTCGGCCCTCAAGAAAGGCGTCCCGACCCTCCGCGGCCTCGTCGGTCATGTAGGCGAGTCGAGTCGCCTCGCCGGCAAACACCTGCTGGCCGACCATCCCGTCGTCGGTCGCATTAAAGGCGAACTTGAGCATCCGCATCGCGGTTGGACTCTTTTGGGTCATCTCGTCGGCCCACGCTAAGGCCACGTCTTCGAGTTCCTCGTGAGGGATGGCCTCGTTGGCCATCCCCATGTCGACCGCTTCTTCGGCCGAATAGGTCTTCCCACGGAAGAAGACCTCGCGGGCCTTCTTCTGGCCGACCTGTTTGGCAAGGTAGGCGGATCCGAACCCACCGTCGAAGGAGGCCACGTCGGGGTCGGTCTGGAGGAACTTGGCGTGCTCCGCGGAGGCGAGGGTGAGATCACAGATCACGTGCAGCGAGTGGCCGCCGCCGACAGCCCAGCCGGGAACGACTGCAACCACGGGTTTGGGCATCGTGCGGATAAGCCGCTGGACTTCGAGGATGTGGAGTCGACCCGCCTTGGCCTCCCGGACGGCGGGATCGTCGTCGGCTGCGGCGGCGTCGCCGTCGCGGTACTCGTAGCCCGACTCGCCGCGGACCGACTGGTCGCCGCCCGAGCAAAAGGCCCAGCCGCCGTCCTTTTCGGAGGGGCCGTTGCCGGTGAGGAGGACACAGCCGGTCGAGGCCTGTTTCCGGGCGTGATCGAGCGCGGTGTACAGTTCGTCGACCGTTCCCGGGCGGAAGGCGTTGCGGACCTCGGGGCGGTCGAAGGCGATTCTGACGGCGGGGACGTCAGTCCCGCGGTGGTAGGTGATGTCGTCGAAGTCGAAGGCGTCGACCGGCTCCCAGCGGTCGGGATCGAACAGTTCCGAAACCATACCGTGGCGAGGAGCGGCGCGGATAAAAAGCCAGCCGAAACACCCCGTTCAGTGGTCGACGGTCGGGACGGGATACCACGTCGTGAAACCGGCCGACAGTCCGACCGAACAGTAACAATCCCAGCCGACACCGTTTCGGTAATAGGTGCAAGCCGGGGGACGTTCGATCGACAGGCTGCGTACTCGCAGCTCTATGAGGCAATGCAGACCGACCACTGGAGGACCGACTCAACAACGCTCTCGAAATCGGTGTTTCGCAGGTCAGCGTCGACGGGACCGTCAGTGTCACCGAACACCGACAGACCGGGACGACGACCGAACTCCGGCTGCCGAAATCCTAGAGACCCACCTTTGTTGCGTCGAGTGTCGTCGTCCCCGCCGGTCACGGCGGGCCCCTCTCGGTGAAAAGCGTGGATAAAAAACCGCTTGCCCCGGCGGTCGCTCGCGGGATTACTGCTTGCAAGACGGCAGTGCGTCGAACTACGCTTCGGGTGTGTCGACCAGCGAGGAGTCGCCCTGTCCGGCGACCATCGCCTCTTGGAGCACGGCGCTCGGATCGCGGTCAGTGCCGTCGACGCGGTGGTCGACGGTCCACCCCTCGCCGTCGGTGTAGCTGGCGACGATCGCGACCGTGTCGGTCTGGACGACCACCTGGTCGGAGACCTCCTGGCCGTCGTGGGCCTCGGAAAGCAGCGGGATCGCGGTGCGGATGGCGTCGGTGGCTTCGAGACTGGACAGTGCGGCTGTCGTCACTGGACTATCGGGGAACGATTCGAGAACTGCGCCTTCGGTTGCCATACGGGTCGCGATGGTCGTGGGACACTCAAACCAACCGGTTTCGGGTCGTGGGGCGTCGACTGGGCTGTCGACGCTACGGACTGAACTCGTCTCACGGGTGGCAAAACGGAAGCCCGGGCGGGCGGTCTTGGGGGATCAGGCCGCGTCGATGGTGACCGCGGTCGGCGGCGGCCGTGTCGACCGCATCGGGGATGTCTGTGAGATCCATCGGTACTCAGGCAGTGAGTAGTGCGTGTGCCGAATTACATCTTCAGACGACAGGACGGTCTCAGTGGTATCGGTTGCAGGTTGTCGCTCCAGATGGTCAGTCGACTCACCCGACGACCACAACAGCCAACGCCGCGAGACCGGCATGCCAGACGACAAGCGGCACCGCCAGCACGGGCTCGGTCGGCGGCAGCGGCGGGTGCCGGAAGATGGCATCGTAGACGAACAGCGTGGCGACGAGCGTCCCGGCAAACACCCCGGCCTGAACCCCGATCCCGGTGACGAGACTCAGCGCTAGCCCGCCGAGGATGCAGCCGACGATCGCCACGAGAATCGCGTCGTAGTAGTCGACCATTGTCGATCAGTGCCAGCTACGATGGCAGCGAACGAATAGTCTCGCTCCCACCGGAACGCGGGACACTCACGCCGCCTGATGGCTCGGTGACACCAGAGGAGTCATACGATGGGACCCCCAACTCACACGTAGGATGCCAGTCGACCCCGAGAAGGGCCTCGTGACGGACCTCATGCTCGGCCTGATGGTTGCCTTCGGTGCGGATATCATCGTACTCGTGGGAGCCATGTGGTATATTGGCAACGTCTCGACGCTGTCGTTCGCGACCACCACCGGGCTGATCGTCGGGGGCTTCGCGGCGTGGATCGGCTGGCGCTGGCGTGAGATCAGGAAAATCAAGTCGGCCGACAACGCCGACCGAACCGCCCTCGACGAACTCAAACACCGGTATGCCACAGGCGAGCTCGGCGAGGCGGCTTTCGAGCGGAAACTCGACCGCCTCGTCGACATCGAGAACCGAACCGAGCGAGACGTGGTCGACACCGAAGAACGCGCTCCCGAACAAGCCGAATAAGACCGTCGTCTACACGCCTTCGACCGTTTTCCGGAACGCTCTGATGTGGCCGAGGGCGTCGTCAATACTGTCGCCGACCGCCGCCTTGCTCCCGTCTTTCAGCTCCCGGAGCGTGTATTCGACTCTGGCGAGGCGGCCGTGGTCGGCCCCGTGGTCCCGCTCGGCGAGGTCGGCCAGCGTTCCGGCCGTCTCGGTTAGTCCCGCCGCCCGGTCGTCCGATGCGTGGTCGGCTGCGTCGTCGAGTGCCTCACTGGCTGCGATGAGTTCGTCGTGGGTCATGCCGTCGACTACAGTGAGCAACCAGCATAGCTAATTCGGCCCGAACAGTCCCTTACTCCTCGACCAACCGCTCTACCGTTGCGGCCTGCACCTCGTCCCGAACCGCGTGACTCGCTTCAGCATCGGTCTCGACCTCGATCACGTGGGAACCGTCGGCCGCGACCGCCTCGGTGTAGGCCTCGCGGAACGCCGCCCGACCTTCGACCCGCAGATACTCGAACCCATACAGCTCGCCGGTCGGCTCGAAATCCATCCCGTGGGGGGTTTTGAACTGGCTCGTGAACGGCGGCTCGAAGTTCTCGATGGGGAGCATATGGAAGATCCCCCCGCCGTCATTATTTAGCAGGACGATCGTCGCGTCGACCTCGGCGCGCTGGAGCGCGAGCAGCCCGTTCATGTCGTGGTAGTAGGCTAGATCACCGATGACGAGCGTCACGTCGTCGGTCGTGCCATGCGCCGCCCCCAGAGCGGTCGAGACGATGCCATCGATCCCCGAGGCTCCACGGTTCCCGATCGCCGTCACGGACTTCGTGTCTGGCTCGCCGAAGCGATCGAGATCCCGGATCGGCATGCTGTTGGAGACGACGAGCGTCGCAGGATCGGGCAGTCCGTCGACCACATCCGCGAGAACCCCGCCCTCATACAGGGTGTCGTGCCGCTCGTCGACCGCCTCGCTGTGTGCCGAGTCGGCTGTAACCCACCGGTTGCGCCAGTCGGCACTCCCGCCGTTGCGAACCATCTGGGAGAGGTGGCCACAGAGCCGGTCGGGGTCAGCGACGACCAGATCGGTTGCGGTGAACTCGGCCTCCCGCCACTCGCCGGCAGGGTCGACGACCAACTGCCGCGCGTCGGTCGCCGCGAGGTACTTGCGGAGCGGTTTCGAGGTCGGCGACCCACCCAGCCGGACGATGATTTCGGGGTCGGGCCACGACTCGGTGACCGACGTATTCACGTAGGCGTCGTACCCCCCGATGACGGGCGCGGCACGGGTGTGGCCCCCGAAGCGAAGCCCCGAGAGCGGATCGGCGAGGATCGGGAACCCCGTGGCGTGGGAGAAAGCGGTGACGGACTCGGCGGTGAGCCCCGGCGGGTCGGCCGGCCCGGCGACGATCAGTCCCCGGTCGACGCTCACCTCCTCGGCCAGCCTGCGGAGCTGTTGGTCGTCCAACTGCGGCTGGCCCACCGTCCGACTCACAAAGGGCTCGCTCTCCCCGCGACCCATCGCCGCGAGCCGTGAGAGATCGGCAGGCACGTCGCCCGCCACCGGCGTCGGCTCCAAGGGCTTTTTAAATGGAACGTTGAGATGCACCGGCCCGGCGGGCGTGCCGCTGGCAGTGCCGACGGCCCGCGAGATGTCGGTCCGCAGCGACCGCAGGGTTCGGTCCTCGGCGGCTGGCTCGGGAAGGTCCTTGTACCACCGGACACTCCCCCCATACAGCTTCTCTTGGTCTACCGTCTGGTTGGCCCCCGACTCTCGAAGCTCCGGGGGGCGGTCGGCCGTCAGCAGCAGCAGCGGCACGCGACCCTGATTGGCTTCGATCACGGCTGGATGGTAGTTGGCGGCTGCAGTCCCCGAGGTCGAAACGAGGGCCGTCACCTCGCCCGTTCGGCGGGCCCTCCCGAGGGCAAAATAGGCCGCCGACCGTTCGTCAAGCGCGGACACAGTTCGCAGATCGTCGTGTTCGTCACAGGCAACCGTGAGGGGTGTCGACCGACTGCCCGGCGAGAGACAGACGGTTCCGACACCGTTGCGGGCGAGTTCGGCGGCGATCGCCCGGCCCCAGAGCGTGTTCCGGTTCGGCGCAGTCATATTTCCCACCAAGCAGTCGGCGTTGATAGGTCCGGCGAGTCGCTACGCGGCTTCGAGTTCGTCGAGAATCGGCCGGAACTTGAGTTCGACCTCGTCCCACTCCCGGTCGGGGTCGCTGTCGCCGACGATCCCCACGCCCGCAAACAGGGTCGCGCGTCGACGCGTCGCCACGGCCGACCGGAGCCCGACGGCGAAGGTGCCGTTGCCCGCCGCATCGACCCAGCCGATCGGGGCGGCATACCAGCCGCGGTCGAAGGGTTCGGTCTCCCGGATCGTCTCTAAGGCCGCCTCCGGCGGCAGCCCGCCGACCGCAGGCGTCGGGTGCAGCGCCTCGACCAGCGACAGCACGTGGGTGTCGGCGGCCAACTCCGCGGTGATCGGCGTGTGAATGTGCTGAACCGTTGCCAGCCGCTTGATCCGCCGGTCGCCGGTTGAGACCGACGCCGCAAAGGGAGCCAGCTGCTCGCGGATCGTCTCGGCGACCAGCTCGTGTTCGTGGACGTTCTTGGCGTCAGCCAACAGCTCCTCGGCGAGCCACTCGTCTTCGGCGGGCGTCTCCCCGCGACCGGTCGTCCCCGCCAGCGCGTCGGTTTCGACAGTCCGCCCACGAAGCGAGACCAGCCGCTCGGGAGTCGCCCCGAAGAAGGCCGGTGGCTCGGGACCCTCGGGCTCGACGAGGAACCGGGTACAGGAGGGATATTTCTCGCCGAGCCGCGAGAGGATGTCGCCGACTTCGAGATCCGCCGCGAGGTCGACTTCCAGAGCCTGTGCGAGGACGACCTTCTGGAGGTCTCCCGCCTCGATTCGATCGGTGGCAGTGGTGACGCCCCCGTGCCACGACTCCGGCGTGGTGGTTCGGCGGCGGTCGATCAGCCCGGGTTGCGGCGTTTCGGGATCGGCCGCGGGCAGCGAGCAGAGCCGCTCGCGTTCGGCCTCGATCCGGTCCTCGACAGCCGCGACCGAAGCATCGGGGCCGACCGCGTTAACCGTGAGCCACGGCCCGCGGTCGGTGATCGTCACCTGCACACGGGGAAAAACGAACCGTGCGTCGGGGAACTCGGCCCACGGACCGGTCGACTCGGGGGCGTCCTCGTCGGGAGCGGGTTCGCCGCCATCGATGTCGACGGCCGCCCGGTCGGTCTCGGAGGGCTGGTCGGTGTGGAACGTAAAGCCGCCAAACAGGCGGGGACAGGCGGCCTCGGTTCCGGCGTGGACGTCGCCGGAGGCAAACAGCGATTCGGCGGCCTCGCGGATGTGATCGAACCGGTCGGGGCCCTCGGCGGTGAGCGTCGCCGCGGCACCACCGGCGATCACCGTGGCTTCGCCGGGCGAGTCCCAGACGGTTCGCGGCGCGTCGAACCCCTTCAGGACCGCCCGAAACGACGGCAGCTCGCCGTTCAGGCGAACCGACCGGCTGATCAGCTGTGGATCGGCAGCACGCGGCGACTCCATTAAAAACAACTCGGAACTCCGGACTCTTGAGCGTGACTATCGGTCGACGGCTCCCGGATGGGGGGTAGCCGTACCGCTCCTCGTTCCACAACTCACCCGTACCGCTCCTCGTTCCACAACTCACCCGTACCGCTCCTCGTTCCACGGATCGGCCGTCGACGAATACCCCCGTTGCTCCCAGTAGCCCCGCTCGGGCTCGGTCAGCAGCTCGATGCCGGTGACCCACTTCGCACCCTTATACGCATATTTGTGGGGCGTGACCACTCGCAGCGGGCCGCCGTGGTCGGCGGGGAGGTCGTCGCCGTCGTAGCCGTAGGCGAACAGGACTTCCTCGCGCAGACAGTCGTCGAGCGGGAGGTCGGTCGTGTAGCCGTCCGCCGAGTGAAACATGACGTGGACTGCATCGCTTGTGAGGCCTGCCCGGTCGGCGATGGTCGGAAACGAGACGCCCGTGAACAGACAGTCGAACTTGCTCCAGCCGGTCACGCAGTGAAAATCCTGCCGCTGGGTCTCGCCCGGGAGTTCGAGGAGTTCGTCGAACGACAGCGCGAGCGGTTCGTCGACCGCGCCGAAGACCTCGAAGGTCCACTCAGCAGGGTCGACTGCGGGCGTGCCGCCCTTCGAGAGCACCGGGAAGCCGTCGGTCTGCTGTTGGCCCGGCGGCAGGCGGCTGTCGCCGAACTCCCGATAGAGATCAGTGGTGTCGGTGACCATAGTCGACCAACTGGCCCGGCGGCCGTATATATACCGCCACGCCCCGACATACAGTCGGCTGGTAACGCCGGTGGTTTTAAATATGCACTCCGGTAACTCCCGACTGTTCAGATGCCGAAAGTCGAGATCAACATCCCCGAACACTTAGAGATGCAGATCGCCCAGCTCGTCGAACAGGACGAGTTCCTCAACCGTGAAGAAGCGATCGAGAACCTATTGTCGACCGGGATCAAAGCCTACAAAACGAGCGGTCCGATGGACGATCAACTCGGTTCCGGCTCCGGTTCCGACTCCGGCTTCGAAGAAGACGGGATGATGGGCCACGAAGACGAGTACGTCTTCTAACCTATCGGCGTGGGTGGCTGTCCCCAACAACTCTTAAATTAGCACCGTTCGTAGCCACAGGTATGCACAAAGACGAACTACTGGAGCTCCACGAGCAGATGGTGACCATCATGGAGAGCTTCCGGGCCCAGGAGTCGGTCGACTCCTCGCTTTTCGACCCCTACGACGAGCTGACCGTCGAGCCCGACCACGTCCACAAGTCCAAAAGCGAACACAAACACGCCGTTTTCGTCCTCGGCAACGCCCTCGCAACCGCGATGAGCGAAGACGAGTTCTCGAATGCGGGTCGGGTCGGCAAGCGGATGAAGGAGCTGGCCGACGACGCCGAAAGCAAACTGTAGCCGTGGATCAGCCAGCGCCGCAGCCGCCCGTCGATAGATGATGCCACCGACGGGCGGACCCCTGTTGTTCGCCGAGTCGGTCGGCTCGGCTATCGCCGGACTGCCGCTCCAGCGGCTGCTGTTGGTCGCGGCGGCGCTGCTCGCAGTCGGCACCCTCCTGCTGGTGAGCCGACCGACGACGCGACTCACCGACCCGCTGACCGATCGCTTCGTCGCCGGGATTCCGTGGGGCACGCTCCTCGTCAGCGGTCTCCTTGTTGCGATTTTTGCGCTGGTTCAGGACGGTCTGTCGACCCCGACGAACCCGGTCGTCCTCCCGTTTCGGGCCTGGAGCTATTTCGATCCCGTCGGGATGCTGTTTGCCGGCTTTACACACGCACATATTGGCCATCTCACAGGGAACCTGCTGGGCACGCTCGCCTTTGGCTCGCTGGCCGAATACTGGTTCGGCCACCATGTCGACCGGCGGAGCGAGACGCCGTGGGAGGCCGTCTGGACCCATCCGGTCGCCCGTGCGGTCGTGATTTTTCCGGCGGTGACGATCTGCGTGGGAACTGTCGGGACGCTGGTCGCGCTGGGGCCGGTGATCGGCTTCTCGACGACCGTCTTCGCCTTCGCTGGCTTCGCCCTTGTTCGCTACCCGCTGGCGACGATCGTTGTGGGGGGAGGACAGGGCGTTCTCGGACGGTTGGTCGACGCCCTGCAGACGCCACAGCAGGTGGCGGTCGCCGAGGCAACGTACAGCACGCCGTGGTGGGCTTCCATCGCGGTGCAGGGCCACCTGATCGGCCTGCTGCTCGGCGTCCTGCTCGGCCTCGCGGCGCTACGACTGCGCGATGAGTCGCCGCCGCCGGCGCTTCACGTCTGGACCGGCGTGCTGCTGTTCGTCGTCTCGCGGTCGCTGTGGGCGATCTACTGGTACCGGGGCAACGAGACCTACGTCCTCTACCGGGCGGTCGGGCTGGCGCTGGTGTTCGTTCTCGCCGCAGTGCTCACGGTCAGCATCCTCGCCAGACACCGACCACTGTTCCCGGCTGGGGGCGGCAGCGACGCCGGCTGGCTGGCCGAGGCCCTCGGCTCGATCACCGGCCGCGAGGTCGGCCTGCTGCTCGTGGTCGGTGTCGCCGCCTTCGTCGCCGGCCCCGCAGTGCCGGTCAACCTCACGACGGCCGACGGCGCGGCGCTGCCGGGCGACCCGGTCGAGATCGAGGGCTACGAGATCACCTACGGCGAGAACGTTCCTAACGGCCAGCTGAGCGTCCTCCCGGCCGATTTTGCTGGTGAGACCACCCAGCTCAACACCTCGGGGGTGATCGTCCGCAACACCGACCGCCACATCTGGTCGACGGCGGTCTCGACCGGCCAACTGGCGGCCAACGGCGGGTCGAGCGTCCGCATCGGCGGGGTCGGCTGGGACGAGACCGTGCGGGTCGACCGGACCGGCTGGAAAACCGTCGGCGGCGGGTCGGCCTACCGGATCTCGTTGTCCCACGGAAACACGAGTCGACACGTCTTCGCCTCCGGGCCCGCCACCGCCGAGCCGGTCGTCGCGGGCCACAGCGTCTCGATCAACGCCACCGACAGGGGATTCGAGGTGGGCGTCGCGCCGGTCGAAACCGAGCCGACCGAAAACACGACTGACGCAGCGAACGCCAGCGATCCACAGAACGCCACGCAAACGGGCGAGAACGGCAACGCCACGGATTCCGAAAACGCGACCGATGACGGGAGCGAGCCGATCGTTCTCACGAACGTTCCCAACGAGTCGGTGCGCGTCGACGGCGTCGACCTCCCGGCCTCCGGCGAATCGGTCACCGTCGGGCCGATCCGCTTTGTCACCCGTGACGACCGGCTGTTTGCGGTCCATCGGGGGACGGTCGTCCGGGTCGCAGCCACGGCGTAGGCCGACGTTAGTCGGCGACTGGGAGGTCGACAACGAACATCGCACCCTCGGGCTCGTTATCTCGGACCCGGACCTCACCGCCGTAGCTGTCAACGAGCGTCCGGACGAGATACAGCCCGATCCCGGTGCCAGCGCTTTCGAGTCCTTTCTGCCCTTTGCCGAACAGTTCGGCCTTCTGTGAGTCGGGGATGCCGGGGCCGTTGTCGGCAACCCGAATTTCGACCCGCCCGTCGGGCTCGGTCGCCGAAACGGTCACCCGTGGCTCGTCGCTGCGGTTGTGCTGGATGGCGTTGGTCAGCAGGTTCCGCACGACCGATCCCAGAAGCGAGTTGGCCACGACCGCCGTCTCCGGCAGCGGTCCGTCGACCGTGATCGTCGCCTCGGGATTGAGGGCTCGCACCTCGACAATCTGTGTGTCGAGAACCTCGCTCACCACGATCGAAGTGGTCTCAGTCTGCCGACTCCGCATCACGTTGGCCAGATCGCGGGCGCTCTCGGTGAGCCCGATCGCGTTATCGGCGCTGTCGACGATTCGCTGACGATGGTCCTCACCCGCCTCGTCGACGTGGGCGGCGAGCATCTCGGCGTAGGCGGTCACCAGCTGGAGGTCGTTGCGGATGTCGTGGCGCAGGACCTGATTGAGCAGTTCGAGGTCGTCGCGCTGGGCCGCCAGCCGCTGTTGGGAGCCCTTGAGCTCGGTGATGTCGGTGTAGTGTTCGATCCGCCCGCCAGCCAACGGGCCCGACCGGATGGGCCTGCTCTGGTGGAGTAGCCACCGCTCTGCTCGCTCCTCGCCGGGGAGGACATGGCACTCGAACTCTTCGACGTAGCTGTTGTCCGCGTAGGTGTCGATCACCGCCTCGGCGAACCGCTCGGGCTGCTCGAAGATCGAGGCGATCGTCGACTCGATCAGCGCCTGTTTGTCCTGGCCGATCGCGTCCGCACGCGAGAGACCGAAATACGTCGCCGCGGTCTCGTTGATCCACTCGACGGTAAACTCCGGGTCAAGAACGAAGATCCCGAGGTCGACCGTCTCCAGGGTCGGGAGGAGACCACCCAAACCGTCGGTGAACTCCGAGGATGGGGTGGTCGTCCCGTCCTGTTCTGTCATATGATATCTCACTCAGTACGAAACAAAAACACTGTCGATCATCCGAAATTTGTAATTGTATGTGTTTGTTTACAGTTCAGTCAGGCACATTCAAACAAATATATCGGATATTCGGCTGTGAGTATTTGATCCGTCACGTTGGGATCACGCCGCCTGTGAGTGCTATGTGAATATACATGACCGCATGAGTGCGGTATGTTATACCAAATGTGTACTGTGTGACGCCGGGACCGACCGGTAGGTTAGTCCGACTCGACGACTCCTTCGAGAGTCTGCTGACTTGGGCCGGACTCCACGAGCACGCCGTGGGCGCTCTCCCGTTCCTTCGCGCCCTCGGAGACTTCCACGAACACCGCGTTTTCGCGGGCTTCGGGGATCGTGTGGCCGCCGCAGTAGCTCAGCCCCGAGCGGATTCCGGCGCAGAACTCCTCGGTTTGCGGCCCGAGAGGGCCTTTGTACGGCGTGAGAGCTTCGACGCCCTCACCGGCGTCGACGGCGATGGCCTTGTCCTCGCGGTCGTCGTTGGCCGCCGTCGAGGCCATCCCGCGGGAGCGTTTGAACCGCTCGCCGCCGCGGGTCACAACGCGGCCCGGAGCCTCGTCGGTCCCGGCGAAGAAGCCGCCCATCATCACCGTCTCCGCGCCGGCCATCAGCGCCTTGGCGGCGTCGCCGGAGTGCTGGATGCCGCCGTCGGCCATCACTGTAATGCCGAGTTCGTCGGCGCGGTCGGCACACTCGTCGACCGCCGAGAGCTGAGGGTAGCCTGCCCCGGCGACTTCGCGGGTGGTGCAGTGGGAGCCGGGGCCAACGCCGACCTTCACGCAGTCGGCACCCGCGTCGTACAGGTCCTCGACGGCCTGTGGCGTGACGACGTTGCCGGCGATCAGTTCCGGATCGTACTCCGCGCGGATCTCCGCGACCGCATCGAGTGCGCGCTCCATGTGGCCGTGGGCGACATCGAGGACGACCGCGTCGCCGCCAGCCTCCAGAATCGCCTCGGTGCGGTCGAGGTAGTTCTCGTCGATCCCGACCGCCGCGGTGACCGGCCCACCCCGATCGGCGACCGCCCGGACCTCGGCGGCCTGCTCGGGGATCGAGAGGAAGCGGTGGATAACGCCTACCCCCCCGAGATCGGCCAGCGCGGCCGCGGTTTCGGCTTCGGTGACAGTGTCCATCGCGGCGCTGACGATCGGCACGTCGAGCGTGAGCGACGGCGTGAGCCGCGCGGTGAGGTCGACGTCGCTGCGACTGTCGACAGCCGACCGCTGTGGAACCAGCAATGCATCTCCGTATGACAACCCAGTTCGGACCTCCATGTGTAACCCTTACAACCAAGGGAATACCTGATTATAATCCTGTCTCTCTCGGCCCCTGCTACCGCGTCACAAAAGGTTTAGTTGGTGAGCTGCGTATATGTATGGAACACGCGTCACGACTTCGGGACCCCATGTGTAACCACCCGTTTCTGTGACGTGTGTCTCTCTCCTCCAGCCGCAGCGCTACATCAGTCGACAGCCTCCCACCCCAAACGTCCATTACTTCCGTACAGTCACAATAACTGATAAGGTGATACCCACGAGACACCGAGTCATATGGGAGCAACACCGACCGTCGGCGAGGCTGCAGCGCGGATCACTGCGGTGATAGATCGCATCGGGGAGGCCGTGATTACCGACAGAGAGTTCCTCGAAACCGTGGCGGCTGGCCTGCTGTCCCGCGGTCACGTCCTCTTGGAAGACGTTCCGGGCACGGGGAAAACGCTCACCGCCGTCGCGCTGGCTGACGCGCTGGATTTAGAGTTCAACCGCATCCAGTTTACGCCCGACCTACTGCCGAGCGACATCACGGGTTCGCAGATCTACAACGAGCAGGACGGCGAGTTCCGCTTCCAGCGCGGGCCCGTCTTCGCGAACATCGTGCTGGCCGACGAGATCAACCGCGCGCCGCCGAAAACCCAGTCGGCGCTGCTGGAGGCGATGGACGAGGGTCAGGTCACCGTCGGCGGGACGACCTACAAGCTGCCGGACCCTTTCTTCGTGATCGCGACCCAGAACCCCATCGAACAGGAGGGGACCTTCCGGCTGCCGGAGGCCCAGCGGGACCGCTTCGTCGTCAAAACCTCCATCGGCTACCCCGAGCGCAGCGGCGAAATCGACCTCATTACGCGCCGGGCGAGCCGGAACACGCAGATGCCGACCGTCGACCCGGTCGTCGACGCCGAGCAGGTGAGCACGCTTCGCCAGCTCCCCGAACGGGTGAGCATCAAAGAGTCGGTCAAGGAGTACCTCGTCGACCTCGCCCGAGCGAGCCGGGAGGACCCCCGCGTCGACGTGGGGGTCTCGCCGCGTGGCATCCAGCGCTTTTTCGAAGCCTCGCGAGCTCGCGCGCTTATCGGCGGTCGTGACTACGTGACGCCCGACGATATCAAGGCCATCGCGCGACCGGTGATGACCCACCGGCTGGTGTTGACCTCCGAGGCCGAAATCAAGGGCGTCGACGCCGACGATATCGTCGCCGACCTCCTCGATAGCGTCGAAGTGCCGGGCGCAGCAGCGACCGCCGACTGAAAAACATCGAGCACGCGTCGACCGCAGCCGGGATTCGCGCGACTGTGACGAAATCAGCCTCGGAGGCGCGACTGCGACGAAATCAGCCTCGGAGGCGCGACTGCGACGAGCTCAGCCGCGAAGCGTCGACACGAGAATCAACACGCCCACAGTTGAGGCGAGCACGCCGACGAGTGTCCCGCCGCTGACGGCGAGTCGACCGAGGACGTTCGTGTACAGTCCCCACGCGAGCCCCACGCCGACGACCGCGAGACCGAGCGCCGAGAACGTGTGGACCGCCTCCAGTTGGACCGATGGAAGGGGGCCGAGTTCGGCACGCGTCGTGACGCTTCGCTCGCCCATGTGCCAGACGAGAATCGAGGTGGCGACGGCGACGAAGATGACGAGCGTGTCGACGCCGTAGATCCCGACAGCGATCGCACCGGCCCCGAGACCCGCGGCAGCGATCGCGCTGCCCGCAGTCCGCCGGGGGATGTATTTGAGTCCACCCGCAGCCACAATAAGGGCAAGCACGAGGGTCAGCAGTGCCACGGCGACCGCGAGCACCGCGAGAACCACACCCGGCGGCGTCAGTGCAGTCGTCACCTGCTCGACCGGAAGCGGCGTCTCGGGAACCCGGTCGACGGCCCGCGGCACCAGCGGCGAGCCGACGACGGCGACCGCGACCGCGCTCCCCCCGGCGAGTAGCGAGGGGACGAGGCTGCCGACGGTGTCGGTCACACGGCCGGTGACGAACTGCAGCCCGCCGAACAGGACCGTCCCGACACCCACGAGACCGATCCCGGCGACGAGTCCGCGACGGAGGCCGGGCGTTGCGAACAGCTCGAATGCCGCCGGGAACCGGGCGAGAAGCGCCCGCAGATCGGCCACGCCCAACGCGAGCAGCATCGCACCCGTCGTCAGCGCGAGCAGCAGCCCGAACGTCAGGTTGAGCGCCGAATGCGTCCGGGAGAGCCCCCGCTCCACGGTGGCCTGTTTCGTCTGTGGAGTGAGTTCGAGGATCGGAGCCACTGCCAGAAGGAGCTTGAGCGAGCCGACCAGCAGACACCACAAGAGCCAGAAGGTGACCACCACGACCGGCGGCTCCGAGGGCTGGAAGACGAACGCAGTGAATACGGAACCGTCGATGCCGGGGATCGGAACCGCGGTCACCGCGTCGAACTGGAGGACCAACAGCCCGGCGAGCGTGACGCCGATCCCGAACAGCGCCCGCACGGCCGTCCCCCAGAGTTCGGCGACCGCGCCCTTGCCGACACCCGTATCGAGGGTGGCAACGACGCCGAAGGCAGCTACCCCGACGGCGATCGTCACACCGAGCTGGCCGATCAGCGGCCGGACGAACGGCTCGCCCCCGATTGCGAGACCCACCAGCTCACGAACCGGGAGGCCGAGGGCGACCAGTCCGACGAGGCTCGGCACCGGCAACAGTAGCGTCACGATCGCGGTCCCGATCGGTGTCTCGGTGTCACGAATCAGGACCGTGAGCCCCAACAGCCCACCGGCAAGCCCGGCGGCAAGTGCGGGCCGGGTCGTCCCCGTAGCGGTTGTAAGCAGCCAGCCGCCAGCAGCCACGGTGATGGCGATCAGAAGCGAGGTGAGTCGCGTCGTGTCGGCTTCCGGCAGGAGGGTTCCGGACATCACCGCACCCCCGCATCCAGCACCCGCGCCAGTGCGACGGGGAGTTTCTCGGTTCGATCCCAGTCGACGACCGTCGCCCCGAGGAACCGAAGCCGGTCGAGCCGGCCCGCCCGCTGGAGGGCGACCGTCCGGCCGCCGACGGTCTCCGGGGTGGTCTGCGGCGAGAGCACCGTCACCGCGTGGCCGTCGCCCCGCAGCGACTCGACGAGGTCGACGATCGGCTCGTCGGTCGCCGGGGTACACAACATCACCTGCGCGCCGGCGGGCACGAGCGAGCGAACCCGCTGCCACTCGCGGCCCCCGTCGGCCATCGCAGCCGACGACGACGCCTCGCCATGGGGGTCGGTGGGCGAGCCCTCGGTCGACTCCGTGTCCGGGGCGCCGCCGTCATCGGTCGTCGTGGTCGAGGCCGCGGCGTTACACACCGCCGTCGCGTGGCTGGTGAACGACTGGCCCTCCTCGGAGGAGACCCACGCTGGCGGCCCCGTGTCGGTCTGTGGGTCGGCGATCCCGAGTGCGCCCAGCGAGACGCGGTGGCCCTCGTCGATGAGTACTTCGAGAGCGATGGTGGCGGCGTAGGCACTCAGCGTCGCGCCGGTCGGGGCGGTCGGGTCGGCCGCCTCGTGGGTCGACGGACGGCTGTCGGTGAGGACGACGACGTGGGCGGCGTGCTGCTCGCGGAACTCGATCGTCGCCAGCTCGCCGGTCTTGGCGTACTGTCGCCAGTCGATCCGTTTGACGGGGTCCTCGGGTCGGTGTTCACGAGTGGCATAAAACTCGATACCCGGCCCGCCCGTGTTCGTCGGGAGCTGGCCTGTGTAGGCGGTGGTCTGCTGGACCGGGATGTCTTCGACGGCGACGCGGCACTCGAAGTCGGTGTCGCCGGCCGCGTCGATCTTCGCACCGACTACCCGCGTCCCGTTGAGGTTGCGGGCGCTGACGGCCACGTCGTCGAAGGCGTAGCTCCCACGGTCAGCAGTGAGGGTATACGTTGTCGACAGCTCGCCGCCGCCGGAGACCGCGCCGCCAGCACGGGGCGAGCCCTCGGTGACGCCGAGTTCCTCGGGCACACCGTCGACGAACCGGAGGTCGGGGATCGCCGTCTCGCCCGTGTTCGTGACGGTGAGGGTCACCTCGACGGGCTGGCCGGGCAGCGGCGTCTCGGGGGTGATCTCCCGGTCTACCCGCACGGTCCCCTCGACGGTCGGTGAGCCCGACAGCGCCCCATAGAGGACGAACACCAGCGGGACGGCCGCCGCGAGCACCAGCGGGAGCCGCGCAGTAGCGATCCCGGCGGCCACGAGGATGATCGCGTAGGCCCGCATGATCCGGTAGCGGGTGTGTCTCACTACCGGTCACCTCCCGACTCGAAGAGGGCCCGCAATCGACCGAGTCGCCCCCGACTCCGTTCCGGCGGGCTGTACCCCGTCAACTCCGCCGCACAGGTGTCCTCGACGGCCCGGAGCGCCCGCTGCGTCCGGTAGCTGTAGGCGTGGTCCGGATACAGCCATGCGTAGAGCCGGTATAAAACGGGGAAATCGACGGCCTCGGTCGCGGTGAGCATCGCTGCGGCCACCCGATCGTCAGTCCACTCGCCGTCGTCGACGTAGCTCGCGGCGCGCTCGCGGTCGTCGAACTCGCGGCCATAGAGGTCGACCAACGTAGCCCGAAGCGAGTCTGCGATCGACCCTTCGGATCGGTACTGCCCGTCCCGCGTGGATTCGAACTCGCGGGTCAGCGCCGCACCGGTGACCGCGACCTCACGGTCCGGGGTCTCGACGGCCACCTCCGACAACACCGCCGTCCGGTCGTTCGTGCGCCACACCCACGAGCCCAACAGCCCGATACAGGCGAGGAGCCCGCCAGCAGCGAGTATCGTCGTCCGGACATCGAAGATCGTTGTAAGTTGGTCCAGCGGCGCGGCGACCGACGGCGGCAGGAGTTCGGGTCGGTAGCCGACGACGACGGCGAACGCGAGGATCGCACCGGTGACAACGACCAGCAGCAGGGTTCGACCCAGACGGCTACGGTTCATTCGTCGTCCTCCCGGTCCCGGACAGTCGACAATGCTTCACGAGCCGATTCGAGCCGCGAGTCGTCGGGCGACCGGCGGCCGTACTCGGCGGCGCGATACAGGTCGGTGAGGAACTCCACGGGCCGCCGCGGCAGCCCCCGATCGATCGCGTACCGACCGATCTCGGCAGGAGTCCGCGTCGTGAGCTTCGGCGGGCGAACGAACTCGACGAACGACCCCCAGATGGCCCGCAGTCGACGGTGTTCCTCAGTGTCGGCGCTCCCCGCGCCGCTGGCGTCGGTCGCCTCTGCTGCCTCGCTTCGGCGGAGACCGCGGAGTTGTGACCGGAACCATGCGACCACCGCGAGGACCAGCCCGCGGGGGCTCAGTCGACGGAGTATGTCGGCCAACGACCCCGACAGCAGGGTCGGCAGCGACTGGAGCCGTCGCCAGAGCCCCGCGATGGCGGCCTCGAACCCGTTGGCCAGCCGGATGACGAGCGCCGTCAGCCGGTGTGGGATAGTTATAACTACGCCGACGATAGCCGCGAGTTTGGTTTGCAGTAGCTGACGGGTGATCCCGTACCGTCGTGCGAGTACGCCGAGGCCGACGAGGGTGCCGAGCAGCGCGACGACCACCCCGCCAGCGTTCCGGTACAGTCCGTCGACCGGCTGCTCGCCGGTCACGCCGTTGGCGCTGGCGGCGACGACGACCGCGTCGGTAATGGGGAACGAAAAGCCAACCGTCCCGTTGGCGTCGGTCTCGCCGACGACCGTCTCGTCGACGCGGACCTCGGTGCCCGAAATCGGCTGGCCGTTCCGACTGACCGTCGCCGTTGCTGACCCGCCCGGCAGCGCGATGAGGGACGGTGACACCGACACGTTGGGCGCAAGCGGATCGCGCTCCTCGTTTTCATCCTCGTCAGTATCCGAGTCGTCCGAGTCGTCGTCTGGCGGGCTGACAGTGATCGTCGTCGAGGCGTCGACCGGCTCCCGACTCGCCGTGACCGAGTAGTTGCCCGGCTCGACATCCGCCAGCGAGAGCTCGTAGCTGCCCTCCTCGTCGGTCTCACCGACGGCCTCGCCGTCAAACGCGACGGTGGCGTCGGCAACCGGGACGTCCCGAACGGAAACGACGACCTGAGCGGTTCCACCAGCTGTTCGCTCACCACCCACCGAGATCGTCGCGTTCGTCTCGGAGCTGTAGGTCACCGACGATTCGTCGGTCTCGCCATCCGTCTGGAGGAACTCGGTGTCGAGAGCGCCGACTACCGGGCCACCGAACCGGTAGATCGGCAGCGGGAGGCTGCTCGCCACCGTCGACAGCGTATCGACAAGGTGAGGTCTCACAGTCGATGCCGAACCGTCGACCTGTGCGACGGTAGTGGTCGACCCCGAGTCGTCGGTATACTTCGTCTCCGAGCCTGCCGGGCGGGCGGTAATGGTGATATCCTCGGCGTACGGGAGTTGCGTGGTCACCTCGCCGCTCGCGTCGGTCCAGCCGACGCGAGCGTCGTTGACGTAGACGGGGACGCCAACGACCGCGCTGTCGTTCTTCTCGACGCTCACCGCAACGTCGGCCCCGACGACCGCCGAGCGGTTCAGCGAGATGTCGTACGGCGGCTGTGGCGAGTCGACCGGCAGCGCGCCGGCCGGCGTCGGATCGAACCGCACCCAGCCGACACCCTCGAAGTAGACTTCGACCCACGCGTGGGCCCGGTCGCTGGTGACGAGGTACTCGTCGTCACCGACGGGGCTTCCCTCGGCGAAGCCGACCACGTACCGGGCGGGGATGTCCTGACTCCGCAGCATGGCCGCCATCGTCGTGGCGAACTGCTGGCAGTAGGCGGTGTCGACCTCGAAGATGAGCTGGTCGGCGATCGGCTGGTCGGGGTCGATGTCAGTCTGCAGCGAGTAGCCCTTGTTCGATTCGAGCCAGTCGTGGGCCGCCATGACGCGATCGTACCGCGTCTCCTCGCTTGCGAGAAGGTCCGCGCTGAACTCCTCGACTCGGTCGGGCGTCTCGGCGGGCAACTGCGTGTAACGCTCCCGGATCTCCGCCGGCGCCCGCCCGTTGACCCGTCTGAGTGTGGCCGCATCACGGGGCGGGAGCGAACTCTCGACGGTATAGGTCGTACCCTTGGAAAGCGAGCGGTCGGTACTGATGCCGCCGACCGTCGACGCGCGGACGGTGGTCCCCGACTGGCCCGACAGGCTGACCGTCTTCGGCTGCCACGCCGTCGGCAGCGACTGGGTACTGGTCAACACCGTCACCTCGTACTCAATGGTGCGACCGTCGGCCGTCCGGTCGTCGTTCGGCACACCCTCGTCGATGGGTTGGTCGTCGGTCGACTGTTCCCAGCCAGTGCCCGTGTAGCTCGTATAGGCAGTCTGTCGCCAGTAGGTGTTCTCCGGGGAGTCGACGACGAAAAGCGGCACCGACCCCAGCGGCTTGCTCGACTCGCGGCCGCCAGCGATACTGGTCGACTCCGGCGGCTCCACGAGCGAGCCGCCGAGCGGTACCCCAGAAAGCGAGCCGCCGAGTTCGCCAAGCTCACCGAGTTCGCCGCTGCCACCCCCGAGCCCGCCGCCACCTCCGAGCCCGCCGCCACCTCCGAGCCCGCCGGGAATACCTAGCCCTTCGGGACCACCCCCGTCGCCGAAGACGTCGACGACTGGGAGAAAGGCAGCCGAGAGCAGTAACGCCACGACCGCAACGATCACCAGTACCGCTTCGCCGAGTTGTCTGCGGTCACTCATCCGATTGTGAATCGGTTCCAACCCATCACGTGTAAAACTTGCTTACTTTATGCTGCGAAATAGTAACAGACGGAACCAAGAGAGTTTCACAATACTAATTTACAAAACAACTGATTGGAACGGACAGTCGACTGGGTTAGACGGCCCTACGTTCACAGCGGCAACGATTGGGTCGACCTTCTGACCCCACTCGATTCGGGGCGCTTCGATCCCGGTTTCTCGTCGACCGGTACTGTACAGTGTGGCTTCGGTCACCAGCACGGTAGCACCCCCGAGACCGCTCTCTGTGCGTGAAAGGCCTACAGTTTGACCGCCGTCCGTCCAGTCACTGACTGTGGGACCGTAACCTGAACGGTCGTGATCCCACCAGCAGGCGCGCTGATCTGGACGGTTGCGCTCTCGCCTTCGGAGAGGGCCGAAGCGAAGCCAGCATCAGAAGGGTTCAACAGCAAATCGCTGCTCTGGGTGAAACTGTCGCTAGTGTCGACGGCAGCCGTTTCGAGATAGAATACGAGGGCGGCTCGGTCGTCCGAATCGGTGAGAACTGGCACGGAGCCATCGCTGTCTTGGACCGTCTTGATTCCAAAGCTCCCGTTCTGTGGGTTCACCTCTTTTCGTTCGATTTTGTTCACCGGAGTTAATTGCTGGACGCCATCGGGGCCGATGTAGGTAACTGTCGTGTTGAGTAGATCGATGTCACCGGCACCGGGAGCCCCTGTGACTGTGACGTTAAAACTCGTCACGACGTTGTCTTCAAGCGAGCCACCATTTGATTCTGCAGCATTGCTGGGCGCACCGACGTCGACTTTCGCCGTCACGTTTCCAACCGATCCGGTCGTGCCACCAACGCTCTGGAGCCGGTCACTCACCTGCTGTGTCGACTCGCCACCAGTTGCCTCGGCCTGCGTCTGCAGTAGCCCGGCGGTGTCGATGAGGACTCCGGCTGCAATGGCCGCAACCAACACCATTGCGATGAATACAATGAGTGTGCCGATCCCCACCTGTCCCCGCGGTTCGCGTTCGATCATCCTAACTACGATAGGCCACGGAAGGCTGTATTATATACCTAGTGTTTCAAATATCACAACTGAGGCTCTGAACGCACGGGAGCCTTCGATCTACCGTCGCATTCGGATGGCTATGTCTCGCCTCCCTACCGGTTCTCTCCCGTCGGATCGTGAGACAGGCATAATGAATGTACGCACTCAGCTCGGACACGCGCTCCCGACTCTCGCGGTTACTGATCCCACTCGATCCGGTAGACTTCGGTGTCGACCGCGCGCCGCTCGTCGGTGTGGTGGTCGAACTGCCGGGGCATCTCGAAGTCGGCGGCGAACGCATGGGTGACTTCGCCACCGTTGTCGGCCGCAAACGCCTCGATGAACGCCTGACTTCCCGTGTTGTGGACCGAGTAGGAGACGCCAGCGACCGCCGTGGCGGTCTCCAAGAACGCACGATCGGCCCCTTCCCGCCCGTTCTGTGCGCCGAACGGCGGGTTCATGACGACGGTCGCGGGCTCGTCGAGACGGAGCGGCAACTGGGTGGCGTCGGCCTGTATCCAGTGGACGGGTGTGGTTGTCCCGACCCGTCGACGGTTTTCAATCGCGGTCCCCAACGGCGGCCCGTCGAGTTCGAGGCCGATCACCCGCCGGGGACCCCGGAGGGCCGCCCCAAGGCTAAACATCCCCGTGCCCGCCCCGAGGTCGACGACGGTTCGGCCCTCGATATCGCCCTGCAGATCGGCGAGGTGAATGACGTGGGCAGCGAGCTCCGGCGGCGTCGGATACTGTTCGAGCGACGCCTGTGGGTTCTCGAAGCCCGCGACGACCGCCAGTTGGCCTTCGAGTTCGCGCTTGGTTGCCATCTCAGTGCCTCCCGGCTGCCCGCCTGTCGCGGCCCCGCCCAGTTGGTGCTCCGGCGTTCATCATACCGAGCTACTCCCCGTCGACTCAAAAGTGTTGTAGCAGGATGGGGTGGCACAACCGAAAACCGATAGCTGGACAGAGTGGTACAACCGACGACAGCCACCGGCCCGACACTAACAGAACGCATACCAAACGAGTTGACAATCCAACTCGATCGGTTCACCGACCGGAGCGACCGAGACATCGAACCGTCCGAAACGGATTCGGCTCTCGCTTCCGATACCTGCCGTCTCAGGCGATTTTGTCGACAAACCGGCGGTCGTGTCTGACGTTTATTTCAGAAGACAGGTCCGTTTGATTTCAAAAACTTTTAAATAAGGTCCGAACCACAAACCTTATAATGGAACGTCCGAGCAGGCAGCGCCAACAGGAGCGAGAATCGGAACAACAGTCGGACGAAACCTTGGAGTGTCCCGAGTGCGGGTCCGACGAGATCGTCACCGACGCCGATCAGGGCGAGTTGGTGTGTGACGACTGTGGGTTGGTGCTCGACGAACAGCAGATCGACCGTGGGCCGGAGTGGCGGGCGTTCAATCACTCCGAGCGGCAGAGCAAATCCCGTGTGGGTGCGCCGATCACCGAAACGATGCATGACCGCGGGCTGACCACGACCATCGACTGGAAGGACAAAGACGCCTATGGACGGTCGCTGTCGTCCGAAAAACGGAGCCAGATGCACCGCCTCCGCAAGTGGCAGGAACGGATTCGGACGAAAGACGCGGGCGAACGGAACCTCCAGTTCGCCCTCAGCGAGATCGACCGGATGGCTTCGGCGCTGGGCGTCCCGCGGTCGGTACGGGAGGTCGCCTCGGTCATCTACCGGCGGGCGCTCAACGAGGACCTGATTCGCGGGCGCTCGATCGAGGGCGTGGCGACCGCCGCGCTGTATGCGGCCTGTCGACAGGAGGGCATCCCCCGAAGCCTCGACGAGGTCGCCGAAGTATCGCGGGTCCCACAGAAGGAGATCGGCCGCACCTATCGCTACATTTCACAAGAACTTGGCCTCGAACTTCGGCCGGTCGACCCCAAGCAGTTCGTCCCCCGCTTTGCCTCCTCGCTGGGCCTCAGCGAGGAAGTCCAAGCGAAAGCCACAGAAATCATCGACGTTTCGGCCGAGCAGGGCCTGCTGTCGGGCAAGTCGCCGACCGGCTTTGCGGCCGCCGCGATCTACGCGGCCTCGCTGCTCTGCAACGAGAAGAAGACCCAACGCGAGGTCGCCGACGTGGCCCAAGTCACCGAAGTGACGATCCGGAACCGGTATCAAGAACAGATCGAAGCCATGGGCTTCCGCTAGGGTCGAGGACCGTTCGGACGAGACAGGTATCCTATCGATACAGTTTTTCAATAGCAGCTCCAGCTGACGTACTCCGTCAGCGGCCGCACTGACCCATAAATATATGTGGGTGAGCGTCGTTCGTTTTCCTGGAGACATTGCGAATGGCACAAGGTACGGTTGCGTTCTTCAACGACACAGGCGGTTACGGATTCATCGAAACAGACGACGCGGACGACGACGTGTTCTTCCATATGGAGGACGTCGGCGGTCCTGACCTCGAAGAGGGTGAAGACGTCGAGTTCGACATCGTCGAAGCGGAGAAAGGCCCCCGAGCCAAAAACCTCCAGCGCGTCTAAACCAACAGCCTTCGGGCTGTCGTTCCTCCATTTTTCACACTGGCGAGCGACTGCCGTCGGCACTCCTGTCGCCCAGCGGTTGCCGTCGACCCGAGAGAGGACGCCGATCAGCCGAGGGCGTGGAGCTGTGCGTCGACGCTCCCGGCAGGATGGTCGACCGCCACCCGATCACGGAGCCCCTCTCGAACCGCCTCGCGCCACGCCGCAACGCGTTCGGTGTGGTGCTGTCGCCGCGTTTCGAGGTCGTCATCGCTTACTGCGGGGTCGGCGGCCGTCTCGTCGGCCGTCGGATACTCGGGCACATCACCGACGAGGACGGCTGGATCGAGGTGGATCGGCTCGGGCTCATCGGTGTAGCCGCCATCGGCACCGGCGACGTGAAGCCGGGCGCGCATCCGACCGGAAAACGGCGGCGTGATTCGCAACACTGCGCCACGGTCGGCGCTCGCGTTGGCTTCGAGGGCGGTGATCAGATCGTCGACGGTGACGGCGACCGAACGGATCACGCCCGGATCGTCGCTCTCCCGGTCGGAACGGCGGTTTGACATACTCGGTATTGGGGTCGACAGCGGGAAACCGTTGTGCCTCGGGTTGTCGATGGGCAACCGAAAGACAACGGTTAAAAGCCGCGCTCCGGTCAGTAGCAGTATGAGCGAATCCGCACAACAATCCGAGCGGCAGTGCGTCTCCTGTGGCATCAACGTCGCAGGGATGAACGCCGCGTCGTTCGACTGCCCGGACTGCGGGGCCGAGATCCACCGCTGTGCCAAATGCCGCAAGCAGAGCAACCTCTATGAATGCCCCGACTGCGGGTTCCGGGGGCCATAAGATGGGGAAAGTCGCCGCCAAAATGAAGGTCATGCCGGAGAGCCCCGACATCGACCTCGACGACCTGCAGGAACGACTGGAAGCCTCGCTGCCCGAGGGCGCACAGATCAAGGGCTTCGAGCGCGATGACGTTGCCTTCGGACTGGTCGCCCTGCTGCCGACGGTGATCGTCGCCGATGGCGCAGGCGGAACCGAAGTCGTCGAAGAGGCCTTCAGCGACGTCGACGGCGTCGAGAGCATCGCCGTCGAAAACGTCGGCCGCGTCTGAGCCGCCGCGGTTTTTGTTCCGGTCTTTTAGGCCACCGTCCAGTGACTACGCTCGAATTACCAGCCGCGAGTGGCCACGGGAAACCCGTTCCGAGCGACGCGACCTACCAGACGCCGACGACTTCGATCTCGAAAACGAGGGTTGTATCCGCGAGTTCGTGGTTGAAGTCGACTTCCACGAGATCGTCCCGAACAGCGGTCACGTCGCCATGCAGCCCGTTTTCGGCGTGGACGTGCATCCCGACTTCCGGCGGCTGGCCGACCATTCCCTCGAACGTCTCGGCGTCGTACTCCCGGACCCACTCGGGGTTGAACTCGCCGTACCCCTTTTCGGGCGGGATCGTGACGGTGTCTTCCTCGCCGTCTTCCATCCCGACGAGCGCCTCGTCGAGCCCTTCGATCACGTCGCCCTCGCCCACAGTAAAGGAAAGCGGGCCGTAGTCGTCTTCCTCGGTTTCCTGTGCCTCGACCAGACCGTGTTCGGCGGCGATCTCGTAGCGGGAGGTGTCGAAGACGCTGCCCTCGGCGAACCGCCCGACGTACTCGATGGTGACACTGTCGCCGTCCTCGATACTCATAGATGGATGTCCGAGAGCCTCCCAATAAAGTCGGTCGGTCGACTGCGGATGCGGTCGGTCGACTGTGGATGCGGTCGGTTGACGACGAACGTGGTCGCCCCAGAGCGATCAGTCGGCCGTCTCGTCGAGCGGCTGGAACTCGTAGAGGACCGACTCGCAGTCCACACAGGCCAGCACCTCGCGGTCAGGGCGGTCGTAGATCCCTTTGGTTCCGCCACAGCAGTTCTGAATTGTCGACTCGGCGACGGTTCCCCCGCAGTCGGGACAGACGGGGAGGAACATTCGTAGCGGCCCGACAGCACTCGCCGCCGTTTCGCGGTCGACACCCGCCGCAACGAGGGCTTCGATCCCGGCGGTCTCGGCGATGGCGACGGGTCTGCTGAGCCACGCGTCCCGCTGGCCAGCGACGAGCAGCCGCTCGCCGGAGACGGTCGAATCGGCATCGAACGGCACGGCTTCGGCGGCTGCCGCCGCGATCTCGCGGTCCGACCCGCCGCGGAGGGTGTCCATCTCTCGCGTCCACGTTTCGGCGAACCCGTCTTCGAGGTGAAGCATCTCATCGCCCGTGAGCACCCCTGCCTCGATCAGTACACCCACCAACCGGTCAGGATTCTCGGCGGCGACAAGCGAATCCGAGGGTTCGGCAGGCGCGTGGTCGAAGCCGAGGTCGACCGGGAGTCGGTCGACGAGCTGTGGGGCGAACCGGGGCGTATAGGGAACCACGTAGCCGCGGAGGGCGATCAACACGCCACCGATGCCGAGAACAACGACGCCGCCGAGCCGTCGCCACCGACGCCCGACCAGCAGTGCGGCCAGCCCGACCAAAACAGCGTTTACAAGCGTACACGGCCAACAGCGGCGGTCGCCGGTGTACTCCGGATCGCTGAGCGAATCGATGAGTTGCCCGATCATGGTCGACGGTATCACTCGACTGGCTTCAGTATTATCAAACTTTCTGACTGGCTTACAACGTCTGTTAGAAACTACATTACGAGTCGACAGCGACCAGTGGTTCGTCGATATCGAGTAGTGTGGCACTTTCCGCCCAGAGTCGACGCTGGGTGGTGGTATCGCGCGCGGCCTTCGAGGGCGTCTCCGGCTCGCAGTCGGTGAAGTAGCGCCCCGAAACGCCGTCGACCTGCGGCGAGGCAGCGAGGTAGACCGCGGTGGCGGCTCCCTCTTCGACCGTGGTGGTCATCGGCAGCCGACCCAGCGCTGCAAAGAGCCGCGGCAGCGGGCCGGGGAGGAACCGCGAGAACCCGCTGCCGGGGATCGCCCCCGGATGGAAGGAATTGGATGTGATCGAACGGTCGGTCCGATCGAGTCGACCGGCTAACTCGGTCGTAAACAGGACGTTCGCCAGCTTGGAGCGCTGGTAGGCCCGGAACCCCGAGTAGGAGTCGACCGACCGAACCTTCTCGAACTCGATGTCGACGCCGCGATGGGCCCCCGAGGAGGTGGTGACGATCCGGGCGTCGTCGGCTAGCGTCGGCAGCAGCTCGGCGGTCAGCAGATACGGCGAGAGGTGGTTGACGTGGAAGGTGTACTCGACGCCGAGATCGGTCAGTCGTCCCTCCCGAAAGAGCCCACCGGCGTTGTTACAGAGGAGCTCGAGATCGTCGGTCCACTCGCCGACGGCCGCTGCGAGCGCCCGAACCTCGTCGACGCTGGCGTAGTCGGCCTGCTGGAAGGTCGCTTCGCGGCCCATCGCGACCAGTTCGTCGACGACGTCCTGTCCGGCCGCCGCGTCGCGGCCGTGGACCATCACGTCCGCGCCGAGTTCTCCGAGTGCGAGGGCCGTCTCACGGCCGATCCCACTGGTCGACCCCGTGACGAGAGCGTGTTTGCCCGCGAGGTCGACATCTTCGACGCCAGCGATGTGTTCCGGTCTCTCTCCCATTTGGTAGGCCAAGGGGCTGGACGGCCAAAGGTACTCGGTCGATTGGCTACTCGACGCCTTCGACGAGTCGCTGGAGCTGTTCCGGCGGCACCGCGCCGCGGGCGGCGTAGCCGTCGTAGGCGAACGTCGGCACGCCGGTGATCCCCTGTCGCTGGGCGGTCGACCACTCGGCTTCGATCCGTTCGCGCAGGTCGTCATCCTCGATGGCTGATCGGACCTCGTCGGTGTCGACGCCTACCTCGTCGGCGAGGTCGGCCAGCACGTCTTCGTCGCCGATGTCGCGGCCCTCTGTCCAGAGGGCCTCGAAGATGGCCTCGTCGAACTCGAGCCACGTCTCGTAGGGGTAGTGTTCTCTGACGTAGTAGGCGGCGATCTGGGCCGAAAAGGAGTCGACCTCGATAGCGAGATCGAGTTCCATGTCGACATCGTATTTCTCCTGTAAGCGGCGGACCGACTGCTTGGCCTGCTCGAAGTAGTCGTCGTCTTTGCCGTCGTCGACCGAGTGGTCGATCGTCCCGTCGGGGTTTCGTTTCCCACTCCGGAGATCGAACGGCTGCCAGTTGATCTCCAGTTTCTCATCGCGGGTGTCCTGATACCGCGACAGCGACTCGCGGCCGAGATAGCAGAACGGACAGACGTAGTCTGAAAAAACAGAGATCCGGTCGCGTGGGTGGGTGCTCATACCTACCGAAAGCGGCTCCGTACTGAAAAGGAGGCTGTTGGTGTGTCGGCTGGCCGCACAGCCGGGCCTCGATGTATCTTCAGCTTGTTCACATTCAAATAACACGGCAAAAGATGGCCACAGTGTGAACACATATTGTCTTGTAGATTCGCTGCGAACACCGCAACAATGCTCCAACAGCTCCGGGAAAGTGGTCCGGGCCTGCTTGTCCCCTTGGCGTGGCTGTTCGTCGCGGCCGCAGACCTCGGGATGGTCGGCTCGCGGTCGATCTTCATCGCCCACCTCGTGATGGCCGCCTTCATCGCCTTTTTTCTCACGACCGGCTGGGCAGCGATGGACGACGGCGGCGCGCTCGCTGGCTGGCGGGCGGTGATGGTCGTCGGCCTCGGGGTCACCCTCACGGGGGTCGCAGGCTTCTTTCTCGTTTCGACCACCCTCCTCACGACGAGTCTCGTCGGCTGGATGCTCCTGCCCGCCGTCGGGTTGGCCTACACCGGTCGACTGGTCGACGCCGGCGCGGGGGTGTATTACGGCAGCGCCGCTCTTGGTAGCCTCGGCGCGGTAATTTATATCCTCTCGCTGGCAGGCGTCGGTTCGGGACTCGTCGGGCTGGCGTTGGTCGGCGTCGGGCAGACGGTTGGGATCGTCGACGCCGTGGTTCGATTTTAAACATGGCAGTACCGCTGTTGATGCGGAGTGAGATACTACCCGGAATGTTGTTCGCCCGAAAACCCGGTGGGACAGGGATTCGAATTCACTCGCAAATCGGAGATTTGCTCCCTATTCGAATCCCAGCTACGATTTACGGGCTCACGGTGTTGGCGAGCACACGAGGTGCTCGCAGTTGTTGTGAGCCCGAAAATGCGGTGGGACTGGGATTCGAACCCAGGAGGCCGAAGGCCACCTGCTTTCAAGGCAGGCGCAATAGTCCACTCTGCCATCCCACCCTCGACCAATTTTCGGCGACCGACCATCAAAACGGTTCTGGTCGACTCCTCGCCACCGACTCCTCACCCGCTGTCGACCACGGTCAGATACCCCACATACACCAGCGCCGCCGCCACGAGCGCCCCTGCCAACACCGTCAGCCCGGCGTAGTCGTCGAGCACCACGTCGGGGTTCTCCCAGAGATATACCGCGCCCTCGATTCCGATCACGAACAGCGTCCCGTACAGCACCGTCACCGCGACCGCCCGCCCCAACGCGTAGAGCCCGAGCAGTCGACTGTTCAGCAACTCGATCACGAACAACAGCGCGAGGACGAAGACGTACACCGGCTCCGGCAGCGCGTCGCCGACCTCGCGGCCCGCTTCGAAGGCCTGCAGGCCGTAGTAGCCGAGGGCTAACAGTACCGCACCGACGAACGTCATCGTCACTCCGTAGCCGGTCGCCGCCGCGGTCGACGGCACGGTCGGTCGACCGGTCGTCGACTGATCACCCATAGCCACTGGCTACCCGACGGCTTATCTTAGTTAGCCAGTTGAAAACAGCCGCCCGCCACAGCGTCAGCCGTCCACCAGCGACCCGGCAGCCGTCCCCGAGTAAGCAGGACCTACTCGGCGTCGACCACGAGCTCCGGCCCCTCGTCGTTGTCGGTCACGTCCAGCCCGTGTTCGTGGACGAAGGTGGCAGTGTACTCGGGGACGATCCGCTCGGCGGTGAACCGCGCCCGGAGCATCGGAAGGAACGACAGCAGATCCCGTCCGGTCTCGATGCGAGGGCTCATCGGGAGGAACTCGGTGTCGAGATCGGCGTCGCCTGCCCGGTTGGCCAGTCGCTGGAGGTCGATCCCCTCGAAGACCTCGCTGAAGTCGACCGGCTCGGTGAATCCAGCGTAGTAGCTCCGCCCCTCTGTCGCCGGGCCGACGACGACCTCGTTGGTTCGGAGCTTCATCGCCGCCGAGTCGACCAGCAGCCGCGTCATCAGCGGCGCGGTCCCGAAGACGACGGCGGCGGAGGCGACTTCCTCGGTTTCGAGCAGGTGGGTGAGCGTGTTTCCGGCCCGCGCCGAGACAGTTGAGCCGACCTGTGGCTCGAACCGGACATTCGAAACGTCCTCAAGGGTGTCGGCGGCGATCGATCGGAGTTCGGCAACCGGGTCGACGTCGGTGTGGTACGCCTCGTCGAACTGGTCTTCGGGGAGGTAGTTGACCAGCAGTTCGCCGCCCGAGCGGTCGACGGCGAGGAAGGTGTCCCGAAGCATCGCCTCGTAGAACTCGGCGACATCGGCTTCGCTGAGCGAGGTCGTTGCGGCCAGTTCCGGCAGCACCAGTCCCGCACGCGGCGGCTTCGCAAGGACGGCGAGCACAGTCATACCCGATGGTGGGGGCGGCGGCGTCTTGAACGCGCTGATACGCTCCGGCGAGCTATCGACTCTGACGACCCTTCGTCTGCCGGTAATCCCGCGAGAAGACGGTTTCTTTGACGTGGTCGACGAACGCCTCGCTGTCGGCGTCAGTTTGGCGGTCGAGTTCGAGCATCGGCACCAACTCGAAGCCGCGGCCCCGGATCGTCGTGGCGTGTTCGGCCTCGATGTCGAAGCTGTCGGGCTTTCTCGTCGTGTACTCCATCGCCAGCGATTCGAGGACGCGCTGGCCGATGGGGACGATGATCTGGGGGTTGATCATCCGGATCTCGGCGTTCAGATAGGGTTCGCAGGTGTCGACCTCGCGGTCGGTCGGCTCGCGGTCGGGATGTCGACAGCGCGTCAGATACGTACAGTAGGCGTTCTGGATGTCCGGCTCGGCGGCGTCGGGCTCCGAGCGAACGAAGCCCAACTCCCCGAGAATCGACTGGAGCCGTCGACCGTGATCGTCGCCCGTAAACGGGATGCCGGTTCGGTCGGCCCCCTCGTGTGGCCGCTCGGCGAGGAAGAGGAACTCCGCACCCACGTCACCGTAGCCGTGGACGAGGGTGGTGCGGGCCTCACAGAGCTCGCAGTTCGTACACTGCTCGTCCATGCCGAAGGGGTTCTCGAACTCGGTTTGGTTTGCGTCCACACACGTCCCACGGGTGCCGAAAGTAAAACAGTGCGGTTGGTGGTAGGGCGACAACAGAGCGGTTGGGCAGTAGTGCTACAGCCCAGCGAGGGCGAGTGCTGGCTCCGACATCTCGGCCAGCTCCTGCATTTCGGGGCCGTAGACGGTGACGACGTACAGCAACACCAGCAGAATCGAGTTGTACAGCCCGTGGATCAGCGCCACGACGGTCAAGTTCTTCGTCCACTCGTAGATCGCCCCGAAGACGATCGAGCCGCCGACCAGCGCGATCATCGAGACGGCCGTCGACGCGATCCCGGCGGCTCCGAACCCGTGAGCCGGGAGGTGAATACCAGCAAAGATGAGGCTGGCCAAGAAGATCGCCGGAGCCGGACCGAACGACTCCCGGAGCCGGGCTTGGACCACCCCGCGGTAGAGCAGCTCCTCGAAGGGGCCGACAACGAAGATCACCAGCGGCACCATATAGATGTAGAACTGCGGGTCGACATCACCCATCCCCGTCAGGGCGTGTTGGGAGGGTTCGACGCCGAACAGCAGCCCCAGCTGGGTCACCACCGCACTCACGACGATGACGGCGAAGGGGGCCGCGATGATTACCAGCGTCTCGACGAGCGTGGGGCGACGGATCGGGACGTAGTCTAGTCCACGGCCCGTGTAGAGGAGGTAGGCCACCGAGAGCCCGCCCATGACGAACACCTGGCCGACGACCAGTTCGAGCGCCGTCAGCGCCAGCGGCGAGGTGGGGAACGGGAGCTCGAACAGCCGAACAGCGAAGATGACCGGGAGCAGGAGGACGAACGTGAGGGCGACGGCCCCCCAGCCGAGTCCGGTGGCGACGCCAGCCGTGAGGAGTTTCTCGCGGGGCGACTCGCCGCCGTCGCTCGATGGTGACTGTAGTAGTTCACTCATGATCTCGTGTGGACGCGTGGAGGGGGGCTGTCAACCGACCGGACCGAAACCGGCTCTGGAGGCCGTCGACTGCTGTCGTACTGGGGGCCATTCGTGGCACTATGTACGGCTGCGACGTGCAAAAGCCTCGTGTTTCCGAGCATGAACGTCGCCGGGGCTCAGAGCAGAAACGTATCGCCGCGGCGGTCGTCGGGCTTCGCTCGGTCGGCACACTCAGCACAGAACCCCAACTCGGCGTCGTAATGCATCCGACAGACGACCGTTCCACAACGCCCACAGACCGCCCCATCGGTCGGTCGCTGACAGAGCTCACACCGGGTATCGTCCATGGTGGCTGTTGGCTCTACGGTGAGTTGAATCTGGTCGACGCGAGCGGTCGACCACACTGTGCCCGATCAGACGACACCCGACACCACGGCAACCCACCCGGCAGTTACCAGCAGCCCGAGGCCGAACAGCCCGCTGTTGGCCCATCGGTTGTCGGCCCGCGTCAGCGATAGCGACACCGGTTGCGCCGGCACCGGCCACAAATAGTTCACACCCATCGGCGTCAGCGTGTCGCCGAGCAGGTGGGCGAGGACGGTCAGCGCGCCGATCCCGAATCCGACCACAGGAAGCGGCAACGGGAGGTCGACACCCGTGACCGACCCGGCGGCTACCCCGAGGGTCGCACCGACCCCGCCAATGAGTGCGGCGAACGCCAGCGAGTGGGTCGGTCCCCGGTGGTCGATCATCGGCAGCCGGTGGTCGATATCGGGCAACATCGCAAACCAGAGCATCACGCCGCCGGTCATGGCCGCGACGACTGGAAACCCCAGCGTCACGAGGGTGTAGCCGACCGGCGCGAAGACGAGCAGCGAGACGCCGAGGTGACCCTTCCGGTACATACGGTCGACTGTCAGGCCCAGACGAAAAACGGTTCGGCTCCCAGCGAGCAACCGGTTTCGGCTCTCAGCGGGCTGCTGGCAGTCGAATCGCCGTCGACAGCGCCAAGCTGACTGCGGGAAGGTGCCGTGTGGACAGTCGACGTGAGAGCAGACCGCAGGATGATACGGTTTAACTGTTCGGGGCGCATATTACGCCTGTGTCAGACGAATCAGGGAGGAAGAACCTCCGAATGCCAAACGACGACGAAATGTTCGCAGTCGTCACCGATATGCTCGGCGGCGGCCGGGTCCGACTTCGGTGCAACGACGGGAAAGAACGAATGGGCCGCATCCCGGGCCGCATGCGGTTCCGCACGTGGATCAACGAGGACGACGTCGTTCTCATCGAACCGTGGGACTGGCAGGACGAAAAGGCGGATGTCGAGTGGCGCTACGACAGCCAAGACGCCGCCCAGCTCCGCGACGAAGGCCACATCAACTAGACGATCCCGATTCTATCGTGTATTTAAACAGCCCGAGTGGCATCACTCGTCGCCATGCATGGTTGTCGACTATTCGCCGCCATGCATGGTTGTCAACTATTCGTCGCTGCGTGTCGACGTCTGAATCGGCCCA
>Ga0207753_1000064_pt1 | contig 40512 bp, 45 predicted proteins | sample PonA233FremontCA_2_FD_187273 | JGI IMG/M metagenome (GOLD analysis project Ga0207753, IMG submission 187273) | Salt pond sediment microbial community from Fremont, CA, USA - Pond A23 Sediment 3 (SPAdes) | ecosystem: Environmental > Aquatic > Non-marine Saline and Alkaline > Saline | place: USA... | reverse complement strand
TTCCGTCGGTTCGAGTTCGAAATGCCGGCAGTCCGGTCGCATCGAATCCACGTAGCAGCGCCAGCCACGCTCGTATGCTCGTTCGGCGATCTCGCGGCGTTTGCTCGCCTTCCAGTCCGGATCGGCGTACTCGAACCGGCAGGCTGAGGCGTCGTGGCCCCCACCGTCAGGACGGTCGAGAATCCGCGTTCCGGGCGCTTCAGGTGCCAGCGACCGCGGCTGCCACCGGACACTCGCAGCAGCCGGTCCACGTTCGCCACGGTCGACGGTCAGAATCCCCGCTTCGACGGGGACAGCCTCCAGCAACACCGGTTCGATCCGTTCGTCGGTCGCCTCGGTCGCGATCCAGACCTCGTCAGCCAGTCCCAGCGCCACGTCGCGCTCGACCTGCGCCACCAGATCACGGGCCGCGCTCGCATCGAGGTCGGGTTTGTTCTCGATCGCGACGATCCGTTCTACCCAGTCTGGATACTGGTATTTGCGTCGCAGCTGAATCCTGTTCCCGTTGCGACGCCGGTCGATCAGCCCGCGGTCGGCCGCGCGGTGGACCGCCTCGCGAACGTACTGCCACGGGTAGCCCGGATGCGGCAGGGCGTCGCGGTACCACTGCCACTCCGCGGGCGCGTGGCGAACGACGTGCAACAGATCAGAGTCGAGTCGGTCACTGCCGAAGTCGGCCCGCTGACGGAGTCCCTCCGGATCGCACTCGATGACGAGCGTATCCCAGCGGCGGTGTTTGGTCCCTAGCTGGCGAGCGACGATCACCGGCCGCTCCCGCGCTCTCTCTGGTGGCCAGTGATCTTCCGCCCACTGGCAGACCTGCAGTTCGAAGCCGAATTCAGAGCCCACGTCCTCAGTGTGCAGTGTGTGGATGGATTTGAAGCTATCGGGGTCGATCCACTCTTTGGTCCGGAGCCGAATACTGCAGTATGGCAGAGATCGATCCCGAAGACCTCTTCCCGAACAGTCGAACCGTCGAGGCCGTCGCGGCCGGCAAAATGAGCCAGATCCACCGCGGCAACCGGTACGCCGACGAGGGTGACACCTTCGAACTCGACGGCGATACCTTCGAGGTCGTCGACGTGACCGAGCGGAAACTCGGCGACATGACCGACGAGGACGCACGCCGTGAGGGTTCGGAGGATCTCGAAGCCTACAGGGAACGGATGGTCCGCGCCCACGGCGGCAACTTCGAGTGGGACGAGGACGCGGACGTCGTCCGCCACCGAGTCGAACGCCAGGAGTGATACTGGTGGCTATAAATTCATGAAAGATATTCGACCCCCGTGGGGTCGAAATTCTTTATTTTCTTATAGCCACCAGTATGACCCACTGGAATACGCGACCGAAATGCTGAACGCTTAGGTACGGCCGGCCCACAGGCCCGGTATGGGAACCGAGGAACTCGACAGACTCATCGCAGCACTCGAAGCACAGGCAGAGATGGAGACGTCTCCCGACGAGACACCCGACATCGGGATCATCATGGGGTCGGATTCGGATCTCGACGTGATGGCTGGCTCCGAGACCGGCCGGCCGGGCGCGTACGATATCCTGACCGACCTGGGGTTCGAGGAACAGACCGACTACGAGAACCCGCCAGCATCCCGCTACACCTTCGAGAGCTACGTCGTCTCCGCACACCGGACCCCCGAACTGATGTACGCGTACGCGGAGACCGCTGGGGACCGCGGCATCGACGTGATCATCGCGGGCGCAGGCGGCAAGAGCGCCGACCTGCCGAACATGACCGCCTCGATCGCGTACCCACTCCCGGTGATCGGCGTTCCCGTCCAGGAGAAATCGCTGCAGTCCGTGATCGGGATGCCACAGGGTGCGCCGATCGTCGCAGTCGACGCCGGCAAATCCTTCAACGCTGCACTCTCGGCGACACAGATCCTCGCCCGGGAGCACACCGAACTCCGGGATCGACTCGTCGACTACCACGAGAACCTCAAGGAGGAGGTGGCGAGTGTCTCGGAGGAGCTTCACAGCGGCGGAACCGCGGCGTTTCAGGACTGGCGTGAGTAATCGTCAAAGACTGGCTGGGTAGTCCGAACGAACCTGACAAAATCCCCACGGAGCGTGGACAGACCGTCGCTGGAAAGCGAAACAATCAATCCTTATATGCGGTCGCTCCAAAGCCATGGACAGAGACGGAAATGAGTGAATGGATCGCAATCGGGGCGCTGATCGTCGTCGCAGTCACGATTCCACTGGCCATGATGTTTATATCGTGGCTGATACGGCCGAGTGTCCCCGAACAGGGAAAACGAGCGACCTACGAGAGCGGCGAGGTACCGACGGGGAGCAGCCGTCAGCTCCGATTCAATATCCAGTACTACATGGTTGCGCTACTGTTCGTCATCTTCGATATCGAGACTGTCTTCATCATCCCGTGGACAGTCATCTTCGACGATGCGGTCTCGTCGATCGGCTTCGCTGGTGCCTTCTTGCCGATGGCGGCGTTTATCGGACTCCTCGTCGTCGGGCTCGCGTGGGCATGGCGCAAAGGTGCCGTCAGCTGGGTGAAAAGCCCGAGAGCCGAACGCCAGCGGATAGAGTAACTCATGAGCAAAAACGACCAACTCCACGATACACTGGAACAGGCACAGTCCAAACAGGAACAGCGGATGGGCGCGGGCGCCGACTCGCGGTTCAACTCGAAGCTCCGGGAAGCGTTCGGGAGCTCCCCGTTCATGCTGACGAAACTCGACACGTTCATGAACTGGGTCCGGGGCAACTCGATGTTCGTGTTGCTGTTCGGGATCGCGTGTTGCAGCATCGAGATGATGCACCACTACGCGACGAAACACGACGTCGACCGCTTCGGTGCCGGGGTGCCGCGTGCCTCGCCCCGACAGGCCGACGTGATCATCGTCCCGGGGACGATCGTCTCCAAGTTCGCCCCCCGGATGAAACGGGTCTACGACCAGATGCCCGAGCCGAAGTTCGTCGTTTCGATGGGATCGTGTACGATCTCCGGCGGCCCATTCCAGGAGGGCTACAACGTCATCAAGGGTGCCGAGGAGGTGATCCCCGTCGATATTCACGTCCCCGGCTGTCCACCCCGCCCGGAGGCGCTGGTCTACGGCATCCTCAAACTGCAGGAACAGATCAGGGCCGGCGAGAGCGCGCCGGTGACGGTCAAACCGTACGAACTCCAGGAGTTCGGCGACCTCGAACCGGACGAACTCGTGCAGGAACTGGCCGACGACATCGACGAAGACGATCTCGTCATGCGGTACAACTGGGCTGACTCACCATGAGTCTGGAACAACAGCGCGATCTGGATTACGGCGAAACACGCGAGGGCGAGCTGGACTTCGACGAACTCGCCGACTTTCTCGACGATCACGTCCTCGACCGCGAACAGCACGTCCACACGGAGGGCTTCGTCGTCCGGGCCGACGAGGTCGCGACGGTGCTCACGAAACTGAAACGGCGGGCCGGCTTCGATCACCTGTCCTGTGTCACTGCCCAGGAGTACCAGGACCGCTACGAGTCGATCTACCACCTGAAAAAGTACAAGGATCCGACCCAGGAGCTGTCGATCGTCGTTCCGACACCGTCGGAAAACCCCACGAGTCAGAGCGGGGCCGGGGTCTACGACACGGCGATCTGGCACGAACGCGAGGCCTACGACCTCGTGGGAATCGAGTACGACGAGAATCCGGATCTGCGTCGGATTCTGCTCCCGGAGACCTGGCAGGGCCATCCCCTCTCCCGGGATTACAACCAGGAGAAACCCCAGATCGTCCCGCTGAGCAAGAATCCGAACCCGATGCAGACGAAAACCAGAGAGTCCGGCGATTCGGATACGATGTTTCTCAACATCGGGCCACACCACCCGGCGACCCACGGCGTCTTGCACCTGAAGACGGTGCTCGATGGCGAACAGGTGGTCGACGTCGACCCCGATATCGGCTACCTCCACCGGTGTGAGGAACAGATGTGCCAGCAGTCGACCTACCGCCACCAGATCATGCCCTACCCCGACCGGTGGGACTACCTCTCTTCTGGCATCCTCAACGAGTGGGCCTACGCCCGAACTGCCGAGGAACTGGCGGATATCGACGTGCCGGAGTATGCACAGGTCATCCGGACGATGGGCGCCGAACTCTGTCGGATCGCGTCACACCTGCTCGCGGTGGGCACCTTCGGACTCGACATCTACGGTGACTTCACTGCACTCTTTATGTACACCATCACGGACCGGGAGCGAATCGAGAACATCCTCGAAGATCTCACCGGACAGCGCCTGATGTTCAACTATCTGCGTCTCGGCGGCGTCGCCTGGGATCTGCCCGAACCCCGCGAGGACTTCTTCCGGAAGATCCGCAACTTCACCGCGGAGTTCCCGGAGAGCCTCCAGGAGTATCACAACATGCTCTCCTCGAACGAGATCTTCCACATGCGGGTACAGGATACCGGCATCCTGCCGCCCGAAGAGGCCAAACAGTACGGCTGTACCGGCCCCGTCGCGCGTGGCTCCGGCATCGACTACGATCTCCGCCGGGACGACCCCTACGGCTACTACGACGAACTCGACTGGAACGTCATCACCGACGATGGCTGTGACAACTACTCGCGAGCGTACGTCCGCCTCGAAGAGATGCGCGAGTCCATCCGGATCATCGACCAGTGTGTGGACGTTCTCGAAGAGTGGCCCGAAGACGACCGCGAGATCCAGTCGAACGTGCCGCGAACGCTCAAACCCGATCCGGATACGGAGATCTACCGGGCGGTCGAGGGCGCGAAAGGTGAACTCGGGATCTACATCCGTTCGGACGGTACGGCCAAGCCGGCGCGGTTCAAGATCCGCTCTCCGGCATTCTGTAACCTGCAGTCACTCGAAGTGATGTCCGAGGGCGAGTACATTCCGGATCTGATCGCCTCGCTCGGCAGTCTCGACGTCGTCCTCGGGGAGGTGGATCGATGACACTGCCGGATACCATCAGCGATCTGCTCGGCATCGGCGGGATCGCCGGTGATCTGGTCGGCGCGTTGCTCGGTGCGGTTCTCGTCGGGTCGATCATCCTCGCGCAGGCCGCAGTCGCGGGACCGTGGGCGAAACGGAAGATCACCGCCGCGTTCACCGACCGGATCGCGATCGACAAGATCGGGCCGATGGGGCTGGGTTACATCATCGTCGACTCGGTCCGCCTCCTCTCGAAGGAACTGATCATTCCCGAAGGCGTCGACCGTCCGGCCTACGACATCGCTCCGGTGCTGCTCGCGGGGTCTGCGTTGCTCGGCTTCGCTGTCATTCCGATGGGGAGTGGCATCCAGCTCGCCGATCCCGAGGTGGGACTGATCTACGTCTTCGCGGTCGCATCACTGGCCTCGGTTGCGCTGGTGATGGCGGGCTACTCCTCGAACAACAAGTACTCGTTCCTGGGTGGGTTGCGCGCCGTCGCGCAGAATCTCGCCTACGAGATTCCGCTGATCCTGACCGGGATTTCGGTCGTTATCTTCGCGGGCTCGCTCCAGATGAGCGAGATCGTCGCGGCCCAGAGCCAGACGCTCGTCCAGCTCGGTCCGATCGCGATTCCCGCCTGGTACGGCCTCCTCAACCCCTTCGCGTTCGTGCTCTTCCTGGCGGCGAACTTCGCGGAGGTCGGGCGGAACCCGTTCGATCTGCCCGAAGCAGGACAGGAGATCGTCGCCGGCTTCCAGACCGAGTACTCCTCGGTGTACTTCGTCTTGCTGTATCTCGGCGAGTTCGTCCACATCTTCCTGGGCGGTGCGCTGATCGCGACGATCTTCCTCGGCGGGCCGGCCGGGCCGATCCTCCCGGGGATCGTCTGGTTCCTGATCAAAATCTGGGGCGTCTTCTTGCTCACCCAGTGGTTCCGGTCGGCGGTGCCGCGGGTCCGTATCGACCAGTTGATCGAGATCGGGTGGAAGGGACTGCTGGTGCTGTCGTTTGCGAACCTCTTTCTCACCGCGATCATCGTGGGGGTGCTCCCAACGTGAACTATTCAACCATCGAGATCCAAACAGGAGGTAACGAGCCATGATCGGAGTTCTCAAAGGCCTCGCGACGACGATGAAACACGCCCTCGACGGGGAGACGTTCACCGTCGCGTACCCCGAAGAGGAACCGGACGTGTCGCCGCGGTTCCGCGGTGTCCACAAGTTCAGCCAGGAGCGGTGCATCTGGTGTCGCCAGTGTGAGAACGTCTGTCCGAACGATACGATTCAGATCGTGATGGACGACAAGCGAAACGGCGAGCAGTACAACCTCCACATCGGCCAGTGTATCTACTGTCGACTCTGTGAGGAGGTCTGTCCCGTCGAGGCGATCGTCCTCACCCAGAACTTCGAGTTCGTCGCCGACACGAAAGACGAGTTCGCACTCAACATGGAGGAACTGAAAAATGTCCCGTGGTACAACGATCTCGACCCTGTGGAGTCGCGTGAACCGGACCGCCAGGCGTGGGTCGGCGAGGGTGAAGGCGAAGTGGACTATCAGTAGTCTCCGCGCCGGAGGCGCGGTTCCCTGCGAGCGACCATCGGGAGCGAGCAGCCTTTTTGATCCAGATTTTTGCCGCGAGCGGTCGCGGAAGGCGACCCGAGCGGCAAAAAGGTGGTCCCCTAGCTATATTGTCACTCTGTGAGATAGTTATAACGGATGCACGAAACGGGTCGTGCGCCAGGGGATAACTATGGTATTCAAGAAAGTCACACTGATCGGATCGAGTACGGACAGTTTCGAGAATGCAGTCGACGACGCGATCGACAGAGCCCAGGAGACGATCGATAACGTCCACTGGATCGAAGTCGACGAGATGGGCGTAGAGCTAGCGAGTGTCGAGAACCGGGAGTACCAGGCAGAAGTGACCGTCGCCTTCAGACTCGAAGATTAGGTGCGGAAACTCTCACCGCAGCCACATTCACTGACGACGTTGGGATTTTCGACGTGGAACCCTTCACCCTGGAGGCCACCCTCGTAATCGAGTTTCGAGCCCTCGATGTAGTTCATGCTCGCTGGGTCGACGAACACCCGGAGATCGTGGTGTTCGTAGACAGTGTCGTCCTCTTCCGGTTCGTGCTCGAACCGCATTCCATACGAGAGGCCTGCACAGCCGCCCTGCTGGACGTATAACCGAAGCCCAGCAACGTCGGTGTCGAGGTCTTCACCTTCGAGCAAGTCGAGTGCTTCCGCGGCGGCGCCCTCCGTGACGGAAATGCCGGAGTGCTGGGGACTGTCTTCGGTTGTGCTCATGCCCAGTCATACTCTCCGCACGCTGTTAATCCTAACGCTGTCATACTGGTGGCTGTAAAAAACTGAAGAATGTCGACCCGCCGTCAACGAGAGTGGTAACGAGCATCGCGAGGCGATCCTCGGCTCACCCCCGTGGGATCGAATATCTTGACGGATTTACAGCCACCGGTATCAGTACTGGCAGAATCGTCGCTGTTCGACTGTGATGTCCGGGAAAAAACCGTTCATGAGGGATAGTCAGGAGACGATACTGCGGGGGGACGACCAGTTTACCGGAGTCGAGCGACCAGTCGAGCAACGGGGCTCTCTGTCGCGTCGAGATCCTCGGGACGGGGATTGTCCTTGAGTCGAATCTCCGGGTTCTGGGTCGCGTCTGCTTTCGTTGCCATTGCATTCGATCGTAGGGACCGTAGGTGTTTAAGTTGCTTGCATTTGTCCGATTTTACCATCCCAATTTACATAATCAATAAATATCCGGCAGAATAATTGTATGAACAATCATTAATGATGGCCAATACCACGCGAGTCAGTCACTCCGTCGCATGCGCTTCTCGTCGGCACTCGCACGATCCGGTACTGGTGATCCGAACGGTCTCGGCAGAACACGTCCCGGGCGGTAATCGCTCGGCACAGCCAACTCGCTGCTCAGTTATCGCTTCGCAGCGAGCCTTCCTCGGTCCAGATCTTTCTCGTGAGCAGTGTGCGAACGCAGCCGAACAAAAAAGCAGTTATCCGAACTTGCCGGTGATGTAATCCTCGACACGCTGGTGTTCCGGGTTCTCGAAGATCTTCTGTGTATCGTCGAACTCGACGAGTTCGCCACCAGTCAGGAAGACAGCCGTCTTGTCCGAGATTCGGGCGGCCTGCTGCATGTTGTGGGTAACGACGACGACGGTGTAATCCCGCGCGAGATCCTCGATCAGATCCTCGATCTGGGAGGTCGCGACCGGATCGAGCGCCGACGCCGGCTCGTCCATTAGGATGACTTCCGGATCCGTGGCGATTGCGCGCGCGATACAGAGGCGCTGCTGTTGGCCGCCGGAAAGATCGAGTCCCGAGCTATCGAGCTGGTCTTTGACCTCCTTCCAGAGCGCTGCCCGTTTCAGCGACTGCTCGACTTTTTCGTCGAGGGTGTCGTCCTTGTCCTGGACGCGCAGGCCGTAGGCGACGTTGTCGTAGATACTCTTCGGGAAGGGGTTCGGTTCCTGGAACACCATTCCGACAGTCCGGCGGAGGGCAACCGGATCGACGTCGTCGTCGTAGACGTTCTTGTTCCGCAAGAGGAGTTCACCTTCGACACGGCAGCTCTCGATCAGGTCGTTCATCCGGTTGATACAGCGCAGAAAGGTAGATTTGCCACAGCCGGAGGGCCCGATCAGTGCTGTCACCTTCTGTTCGGGCATCTCGAAGGTGATATCCCTGAGTGCCTGATCTTCCCCGTAAAATACGTTCAGGTTCCGGGATTCGAGGATCGTATCGGCCATCGGTTCGCTCGTGGTCTCTCCCTCGACAGTTGTCCGTGGTTGTGTGATTGATTCTGTCTCTGTCGACTGTGTGGATTCTTCCTTGTAACTCATAGCTTCTCGCGGATCAGTTGTGAACCCCTCGCACGTCCGGCCTGGGAAAAATCAGTGGCGTCCATCGTGACTGTCGCTCCGAACTGCCTGCCCAGTCCGGAACTGGTGTGGCTGGCCGTCGCTCCAGCACTGCCAGGGACGGTTGTGGCAACCCACTTCGAACCAGCCACGTCAGTCTCTGATGGACGAATAGCCATCACGTATCTTTATTACACATCTGTATAAATAATATTCTATTAAGACTATATACTGGTATCTATTGCTATATAGGTACCGCAGGACTCTGCGGTCCGGTTTCCCCCTACGAGAACGTAATCGGTCCGTGTTCGCGACAGACAACAATTTCGATCTCATACTGATTATTGCGGTAATTTTCGGCACGGTCACGGAACCCAGGCTGGTTCAACGCTGAAAGCGTGCGTCTCTCGTCAGCCGGCGTCGACGACCAGTGGCCGTCTGCTCGGGAGACAGAGTCTCCCGCTGGTACAGACTCGCAACAATCACTATCTGGCCGTTTCTCTCTCGCCCCGGTTGCGCAACTGGCGGGCACCGGGGAGACGCGTGATGAGACCGGTTACCCAGCCGAGTTTGAACAGTCCGAACTGCGAGAGGATACCCAGCACGAACAGTCCGACGAAGATCGGATCGGTCAGTTCGAGGATCAGTGGTTCGACGACGAACTCACTCTGGGCGGTCCGAAGCCCTTCGATCGTCAACTGGCGTGAGACCAGTGCCGCACCCATCGCCGAGGTGATGACGACCATCATCGTCTTCGTGAGGAGGGTGCCACTGACTGCGGCTGCGATTCCGACGCCGATAGCGACGAGGACTGCGAGGGCGCCACCGCTGTATCCGAGGGCTGGCGCGACGGCGACCAGGCCGAAGTAGGTGCCGACACCGAAACTCACTGCCGCAACTGCGAACGAGAGCAACATGTAGGTGAGCAAAATCCCTCCGAGCATGCCGACAGGGATGGCGACGAGCGTCGAAACAGCACCTTCGACGCCGAACTGGGCCCCGATCGTCGGAGCGAACAGGTAGCCACCGCCTGCACCGAGCACTGCACCGAGCAGTGCAACACCGTACACAGAGAGGACCGCGCCGAAAAACAACAGTATCAAACCTCCTACTACGAGCCCAACATCCAGTAACTCCACCATAACTGATCTTTCTACCGGAAGGGAAAAAGCTTTGTGACGGAGACCGACCTGCTCTACAACTGCTCGGCTGCGTCGCGTTCGATCAGTAAGGTCGCATTTGGCTCCGGTAGCCTGACTATATCCTCCTGTTCGAGGTCGTAATCCCGGTCGTCCGAGCCGACAAACGTCTCGATGTCGTCGGTTACCCGTACCGTCCGGCGCTCGACATCCGGCTTTTGGGGGGGTTGCCCACCGTCGTTTCTGACTGCCTCGCCCTGGTGCGCCGTGGCTTTCGGCTGCGTTTCGCGCTCTGTCTCCTGGCTCTCCCCGCCAGACGGCGTCGACGTCGGCTCTCCGCTGGTGGCTCCCGTCGGCTGTCCGGTTGTCTGCCCACCGGGCCGTCCAGTTTCCGCCTGCGGTTCGGGAGCATCTCCCTGTTGCTCGGGAATCTCGTTGTCGGCCGCTGGTTCTCGTCCCGTCGGTGGCTGTGGCTCGGCCTCGGAATCGTGGGAAGGGGTGGTGTCTGTCGGTGGAGTCCCCTCACTGTCGGCTGGAGGCTCGGGCGGCACCTGACTCGGTTCCGGCGGCGTGGGGTCTGGATCGGCAGCCGTCTCTTCGCCAGTTCCCATGAGATCTGCTGCAGAGACGCCGGTGTCCCCGGGCTCGGGTGCCTGCTCGACAGAGTCTGACTGCGTCGGTTCCTCGCCTGCCAGCGTGGCCATGACCTGCTCGCGGTTCTGCTTGATATTCTCGACGAGCGTATCGAACAGCTCCTGTTCTTCCGTGGTCATTCCGTCGGCCTCCGCGGGGAGATCTGCAGCTGCGAACGACGCCGCTTTGACGATCTTTCCGACCCGTTTCTCGTAGATCGCTTCGACGGTCTGCTCTGCGGTGTTGATCTCGTCGGTGAGCTGGTTGACCTCCGGCGCGTCGAATGGGTCCTCGGCCCGGTCGGCCGCACGGTCGCGCTCGGCGCGCAACTGCTGGATAAACTCGCCCGCGTCTGCATAAAACGACTCCCGTAGCTGCTGGAGTTTGTCGGTCTGTCGCTCGCGGTCGCGCGCGGTCTGGAGTTCTTCTAAGTTCATCGGTGCTCTCCGGTCATTCTTCACCCTTCTCGGCACGGCCCCTGGCCATCAGGAACACACCGAGATACTCTGGAACGGTATCAACACCCTCCTCCAGTGTAAAACTATCGCCGTCGAGTTCGACCACTCCCGGTTCGGTGATTTCGACGGTAATCTCGTGACTGCGAAAGGTATCGGGGACGGCATCGACGAGCGGATCGAACGCCTCGATCTCGTCGCGTGGAATCCGCTGGACCGAGAGCCCGCTCCCGCCGTGGAGGCTCCCCGGCAGGCGGATCAGCCGGTTCGTATCTGTCGACACCGGCTCGTCGATCGGTGCGTTTCGCTCTGCAACGACCGCGGGCGCGAACCGTTCGGCGAGCTGTTTGAAGACGGCGTGTGCCGAGAGATTCCCCTCTTCGATCTCGACGAAGCGGTTCTGAGCGAGGTTGTAGGCTGCGTTTGCCTTCCCCTCGCCGATCCCGTCGTACTGCTGGAGGCGGTCGAGTGCCTCCTCCTCGTCGAGTTCGCGGATCTCGGCCATCATCGAGTAGAGGCGTTCGTGGATCCGCCCTCCCCAGCCGCCTTCAGTCGGTAAGTAGAGATTATCGGCAGGAGTCTCCCGCCCGACAGTGCCGCCGACGGTCTCCTCGTCGGTCAGCGCGTCGAACTCCAGACCGATCCCGCGAACGTAGTCGACGACCTCCCGGCGCGCGTCGCGGTCGAGATGCTGGATCCCTTCGTCGCGAACGTGGACGTGGTAGCCACGGCTCCCCGAAAAGACGACTTCCAGTTCTTCGAAGCCGAAGTCCTCTTCCAGAAATTCGAGGAGTCGGAAGAGAGCGTCCTTGCAGGCTGCAAGCATCTCCCTGTAGCTATCGTCGGGCGTCGTCGACGGGAGGTGGTCTGCATCCAGATCGAAGATGAGGTCGGATCGCCGCCAGCCTTTCTTCTGCATCGTCTTCGCGCCGGGATCGTCGTACCGGCCGGCGGAGAAGTAGACGTGTTTCGGGCGTTCGCGGGCGAGGAAGTCCTCGAGATTGCCGATATCGATCAAGGCGTTGTGACGGACGTAGCTCTCGCCGGGGCCCTCGGTCCAGGGGACGTAACCCCACTCGCGCTCGTTTGCCTCCGGTGGGGGCGTGATCTCCTGGCGGCGATAGTGGTCGCCGAACCGGCCGCGGAGATACGCCCGTGTCCGCTCTTGCACGCTCACCACTTGCTGGAGTGGTACAATAGGCGTTTTGCTCCTGATGTGTGTCCTGAGTAATCGTATATTACGAGAACCGCTCCAGAACTATACTCGCACCCAACTGCCGGTTGTCTACCGCGACAGAAGATTCGCCAGGCGGTCCCGGATGCTCTCGTCCTCGCCGAGCTGGAGGTAGAAGGCGTCGCCGCCGTCCTCGTAGTAGTTGTCGATCCGACGCTTGACGCGGAATCCGAGCGCGCGGTAGAAATCCAGCGCCTCGCGGTTCGTCGTCCGGGCGTGGCAGGTCACGGAGCCGTAATCCTCCGCGACGTTGGCGACGAGTCGCTTGCCGAACCCCTCTCCACGGTAGGTCTCGTCGACTGCGAGAAAGAGGATATAGCCGTCCCGACGGACAGCCGCGAAGCCGACGAGTTTGTCGTTCGCCCGGTCGGCGAACAGGTACACCGTCGAGCGCGTGTACGCGTTCGTGAAGAAGTTCTTCCGCTGGCGCAACACACCGTCGGCTCTCCGGATCCGCTCTTTCAGTTCCCAGGCAGACTCGACGTACGTATCGCTGCCGGGGTTGATAACCTGCCGCTGGATGTTGACGCTCACCGGTTACTACTATGGAACCGGGGAATAATAATTCCTCTGCGTTACCGACGTTCACTGTGGCCGCCGCGGCCGACTCCCGGCCCGAGCACAACCACTTAGCATCACCGGCCCGGACCACCTGACAATGGGGTACGAACTCCGCGATCACACGGCCGACGTCGCAGTCGAGGCGACTGGATCGACTCTCGGCGACGCGTTCAGCGCGGCGGCAGACGGGATGGCCGCCGCGATGTCCGAGGAGTGGCCACCGGACGGCGATCGATTCGAGATTTCAGTGACTGCCGAAAGCCGCGACGCACTCCTCTTCGATTATCTCGACGAACTCATCTACGAGCGCGATGTCCGGTCGGTCCTCCCCGTCGACAACGAGGGCACAGTCGAACAGATCGACGACCGATTCCGATTTACCGGCAGTTTCCGCGGTGTTCCACTGTCGACGGTCAGTGCCCGCGATCTGAAAGCAGTCACCTACTCGGAGATGTCCATCGCCCAAACGGACGACGGGTGGCGGATTTACGTGGTCTTCGACGTTTAAATCACGCCGAAGCACACGATTATTACCAGCCAATGTAGCTCAATACCATATATCCCCAACAAACCTTTACCCCTTCGGCACCTACGGAGACGTGATGACCCACACCAAGAACTGCGGGCCCGTCGGCTCCGGTCGCAAGCAGCGACCGGTCCAGAAGCGACGGAAAGCAGTTCTCAACTGCTCCCGTTGTGACCACACCAGCCCTCCAGACGGCGACTGGACATTCCGGATCACGAGCGACGGTACCGAGATCCGCTGTCCGGACTGCCACGAACTGTTGACGGTCCGTTAGGGACCCCACTTTTGAACGAAGCATCGAAGTAAGAGAACCACCAACTGAAAGTTGTGAGTGACGACGACAGACCCGTCAGGGAGTTCGAGCGCAAACAGTTGCTCGAACGCATCCAGCGCGAAGGTGCCACGGTCGGTGCCTCGATCCCGGACGAAATCAGTATTCAGGGTGAGGAGATCGATCTCCAGCAGTTCGTCTTCGAGATCCGACGCCGCGACACGATCCCTGCCGGCGAACGCGAGCGCGTCGACCGGGCGAAAAAGAACCTCCGCCGGGAGCGCCTCCAGCGCAAACAGCGCATCGAAGACGAGGAGATAACGCTGGCAGAGGGCAAACACCTCGCACAGTCGATCATCGGCATCGACCGCGCGCTCAACGAACTCGAATCGCTCGGACCAGTCGATCTCGAAGGCGAGGCCCGGGCCCAGGAGACCGCCGACCGAAAGCGGTGGATGAAGTTCCTCCGCAAGGCGCTCGGTCACGCCGACGACGACAGCGGCCACGGCGTCTCACAGGGCCGCGGACGGTAACCCCGGCCGAAAGCCGGACCGTCGTTGCCGAATGTAAAGAGTAAAAGCAGTTCCTGTTCTTCAATGAACATATGCTGTCGAGAGAGTTCGGCCAGTTTCTATTATCCCTGGTTATTTTCACGACGGTCGCGCTGATTCTTTCCGCAGCGTTCACGCCACCAGATCCGTTCACACAGGCCGTCGCCTGGCTGGCTGCGCAGCCTGTCGTGCTGGTCGGCTCCTACTATCTCGCATATATCCTGGGATACGAGTGGACGTGACACCGGACAGTGTGTGAATCGATATTTTTCAGACCGTCCGGCACTCACTCCAGAAGTTCCCTCACCATTCCGGAGATGTACTCCAGTTCGTCCTGGTTGACGGTGTGACCCATTCCACTGTAGATCCGTGTTTCGACGTCTGCATTCAGCGTTTCGAGAACAGTAGCCGTCTCGTGGACGCGGCGTTCGGGGATGTGTGGGTCGACGTCGCTGCAGCCGAGAAAGGCCGGCGTCTTTTCGAGATCGCCCTCGTACTCGTCCGTATCGATCGTCTCGCCGATCAGCCCGCCGCTTAGCGCAACGAGTCCACCGTACCGTCTGGGGGTTCGAGTGACGAACTCGCTTGCGAGACAGGCGCCCTGGGAGAAGCCAAGGAGCATGATCCGATCGGTCGGGATCTCCGCCGCGTTCGCCCGTTCGATCGCGTCGTCGATGGCCTGCAGCCCCGACGTTCGGCCGGGCTCGTTCGATTCGACGGGGGCAGTGAAGGGGTTCGGATACCACGTGCTGCCGAGTGCCTGGGGTGCAAGCAAGGCCAGTCCCTGCTGGTGGAACTGCCCGCCCATCTGGAGGATACTCCGTGCGCTCGCGCCGCGTCCGTGGACGAGGATCGTCGCTGCCCTGGCGTCGCCGAGATCCGTCCCGGCAATCTCCAGTGGCTGGTCCTGGTGTGGCGCGTCCTGATTTGCGTGTGGGTCGTGCATAGTTACTGGTCGCCGTCGCACTGTGGACGGTTCGTACTCTGTCCACAAGTCCCAGAAATATAAACGCTGGAGCGCGTCGAGGACAAGTAGGTAACATCCTGTTACCACCCCGCGGTCGCAGGCCACACTAGACTTTACCAACTGCTGTCATCAGGGAGAGAAAGAGCAACATCGGGAGCTGACAGAGCAGTATCACCAGCAACAGCGTATCGAGCGCGATTCCCTCCTGGTACCGGCTCGTCAGTTCGGGGACGACCCACCAGGAGACTGCTGCCAGCAGGAAGGAGAGTTCGACGACGACAGAGAGCAGATCAGTCGGCGCGAAGAGGAACTGATTGTAGCGGTCGACACCTTCGTCGGCCAGCAACAGCACGGTGACGAGCAGAACGAACCCGGTGCCGACGGTCGCGAACGTCACGATATCGAGCGGTGCGATCCGATCACGGACAGCCTCGATGATATCCTGATTGAGAGCGACGAACGGAACGAACGAGAGCAGGATATACAGAGTTATAAAAAAGACGACATCACGGAGTTTCGCAGCAAGACTCATACGTGGTCTCTCCACTGTGCCTGTATTTATATTCTGGCCGATCTCGCAACTGAGCGACACGACAGCCGCGGGATTGATGCCCGTGGCTGTCGAACGATGGCTATGAGCGAAAACCAGGGGCCGACAGTCGATGTCGGCGAACAGTGGGCCGAGCAGCTCCAACGGAATCGGGCCGAGAAAGACGACTTTCTGGACGAACACCGCCAGTCACCGATCCCACCCGAGAAACGCGACGAGTTCGACGGGCTCGCCTACTTCGATCCGGATCCGGCGTATCGGGTCGAAGCGACAGTTCAAGCCTTCGAAGAGCCCGAAACGGTCGACCTCGAAACCTCGGACGGGCGGACTGTCAGCTACACTCGCGCGTTCAGATTCACGTTCGAACTCGACGGCGAATCTTACGCCCTCCACGGCTACAGACAGGACAGTGCCGATTCGATTTTCGTCCCCTTCCGCGACAAGACGACCGGCCAGCAAAGCTACAAGGACGGCCGGTACATGGATCTGGAACCCGAAGGGACACTCGAAGACGGCGACCGTATCGCGCTGGACTTTAATCTCGCCTACTCTCCCTTCTGTGCCTACAGTGAGACCTTCTCCTGTCCGCTCCCGCCGGAGGAAAACTGGCTGGAGACGACCATCGAGGCCGGGGAGCGAGCACCGCCATTCTAATATGACGGGGAGCGAGCACCGCCATTCTGACCGCCCGGGCAGCGACGACCGGGCGTCGAAAACTGGAACTTCTATACGAGCCCAGCCAGTAGAGCCGGACGGATGGGTGAGCTAACGTACCGAGCAGCCAGGGTCGGCGACGCCAGAGCCATCCTGACGGTCAAACAGGCAGCGATCAGCGCGATCGACGGCGACGAGTACACGGCCAGACAGCTCGATGCGTGGCGACCCGACGACGATCTGGTGGACGATTTCGGTCGGGCGATCGAAAGTAACCACTACGAGATCCTCCTGGTCGAGTCTGGTCCGGCGACTGCCGCCTACGGCGTCCTCAACACGCAGGAAAACCGGATCGACGCGGTGTTCGTCCACCCCGACTACCACGGGGAGGGGATCGGCTCCTCACTGGTCAGCCAGTTCGAATCGCGCGCGCGGATTTCGGGCCTGTCGGAGCTACAGATCGCCTCCTCACTGACCGCCAGGGAGTTCTACGAAACACTCGGCTACCGGGACGTCGGCCGGAAACGACGGGAGATAAACGGCACCGTACTGACGTTTGCGATCATGCGCAAGGTCTTCGATTCGGTCTGAGCGGGTGCTATTCTCCCCGGGCGGCGGTGGCGGACGGCGATCCAAGAGAACGGCGTTTTATACGCTCCTGTTCTAGAACCAGTCAATGCGATCCGGATCGACCAGGCGTGAGTTTCTCGGCACCGTTGCCACACTGCCGGCAATCGGTGCCCTTTCTGGCCGGACGACGGGAGAGTCAGGTCCCCGATCAGCGGGTGCGATGCAGACAGCCGACGCGTGGCCGGAGTTCGCCTTCGACGCCGCGAACACGGGCCACAACCCCGACGGAACCGGCCCCGTCGAGAACGTCGGCGGTGCGTGGGTCGCCAGCGCTGGTGGCCGGATGACTGTCCAGCCGGTCGTCGTCGACGGTGTCGTCTACGCACCGAGCCAGGACGGCCAACTCTACGCGTTCGATGCCGTCTCTGGCGACGAGATCGAGGGCTGGCCGGTCGATCTCGGAAATCCGATCGGCTCCGTTCCGGTCGTCGCCGATGGGACACTCTACGTGGGCGACGACGGTGGCACGCTCCACGCACTCGATACCGACAGTGGCGAGGAACTGTGGCGATTCGGCACAGAGGGCCGGATCGAGACGCCGCCAGCAGTCGTCGACAACACGGTGTACGTCGCCAGTACGGGCGGCGGATTCTACGCGATCGATGCCGGCCAGGAAAGCGACGCTGTGACCGAACGCTGGTCGTTCGACACCGGTGCCGACGACAACCGAACGATCACCGCCGGGCCCGCAGTCGGCACCGTCGAGACAGCCGACGGTCCGAAAGAACTGGTCGTCTTCGGCACCGATAGCAGTTCGACCGAGAACGCTGCACTGTTTGCCTTCGACACTGCCACTGGCGACCAGGAGTGGTCCCAGGAACTCCGTGGGCCTGTAATGTCGACACCGACGATCGCGGATGGATCGGTGTTCGTCGGCACCGGTGTCGACGGGAATCCGCAAGGGGGCCGGTTGTACAGCATCGAAGCGTCGACGGGCTCTCCACGCGGACAGCCGTTCGACACCCGGGGCAGGGTCGTCGCCTCGCCGGCAGTTGCCGATGGACGGATCTACGTCGGGAGTCGGAACGGCTTCGTCTACGCAGTGAACGCACAGACCGGGAGCCAGGAGTGGCGGTTCAGCACTGGCCCCCGAGAGATCGTCTCTTCGCCAGCTGTCGTCGATGGCACAGTGTACGTCACCTCCCGGAACAACGTCGTCTACGGCATCACGACCGACGGCGAGGAGCTGTGGTCGTTCGAGACGATCGGCTCACAGTTCGCGTCGCCGGCTGTCGCGAACGGTCTCGTATACGTTCCGAGCGTCGACTCGACCGAGGAGTCGACACTGTACGCCCTGGGCGAGGGCGGTGAGATCCCCTCCGGGAGTGCGGGTGGGACCGACAACAGTTCGGAGGAGGTCCCGGAGACACCGCTCGAACGCGGCGGCTCGGAGAACGAGTTCGCGTTCCTCATCGTCCCTGCCGTCGTCGCCGGCTTCTTCACGCTGCTCGTCGGGCTGGCCTACGCGCTCGTCCGCTCGGGGCTGCCCGACAGGTTCGCCGTCGACGAAGCCCCGGTCGAGAGATTCTACGAAGACGAGGAGGAGTCACCGCCAGGCCTGACGGACCGCAGCCAGTCGGGGATCTGGGATGTCGTCGTCGGTGACGTCATCAAACGGGCACAGCTGGCCGACAAGACGGCAACGCAGGACGTCATCATCTCCAAATTCGTCGACGACACGCTCGACTCGCCGGTGACTGCGTACGAGATCGAGTCTGCCCGGAGCGACCCCGCCCGGGTCCGCATCACCGAACCGTTCGTCGATGCCGACCTCGCCGCGGAGAACCTCTCCGAACAGCCGCTCAACGAGGGCTGGACGCTCGAGGACTCGGATCTGGTCTTCGAGACGACGCTCGGAGCTGGTGACACGATCAGGACGATGGTCGGCCGCCAGGACTGTCCGGACGACGCGATAGAAAAACTGTCCGAGAAACCGGCGATCAGTATCGAATCCGTAGACGCCTGATAGTGATTATTGCGAGTCTGTACCACCGGCTATCGATTGAATCGGTCCTGTAGGGCCGAAGCAGCCTGGTTTTCGCTGCCCTGGGTGAAAATTACCGCAATAATCACTATGAGTTCGGGCGGTACTGTTTTCGCTTACCTGGCCGTCGAGCGTTACTGTTCTCGGCTACCGGTGTGTTTGCCGTTGAGCGAGATGTACTTCGTATCGATAATTCGCTCGTCGTTCGTGATCGTCGCCAGCACCTCGTCAGAGACCGGATCGTCGAGGTTGTAGACGGAGAGTGCTTCGCCGCCGATCGTTTCGCGGCCGTTGAACATCCCTGCGATGTTGATGTCCGCGTCGCCGAGGACACTGCCGATGAAGCCGATCACGCCGGGGGAGTCCTCGTTGCGTGCGACGAGCATGTGTCCGTGTGGGATCGCATCGACGCGGAAGCCGTCGACGCTGATGATCCGCGGATCGTCGCCCGCGAACTGCGTTCCGCAGACGCTGACACTCTCTTCGTCGTTTCCGACTGTAACGGTCACCCGCGACCGGAAGTCACCGGTCTGCTTGGATTTCGACTCCGTCACGTCGATGCCTCGCTGCTCTGCGACGCGTGGTGCGTTGACTGCGTTGACCTGCCATTCGAGCGGCTCGAAGACACCTTTCAGCGCACTCGCCGTGACCAGATCGACGTCCTCTTCGGCGATGTCGCCGTTGTACTCGACTTCGACGAACTCGACGCGTTCGTCGAACAGCTGGACTGCGATCTTGCCGGCCGTATCCGCGAGATCGATGTACGGCTCGATCTTCGGGAAGGAACTCTCGTCGACGGAGGGCGCGTTGAGCGCGTTCATGACCGGCTCGTCGTTGAACGCGGCGACGACCTGATCCGCCGTCGAGGTGGCGACGTTCTCCTGTGCGGCTTCCGTCGACGCGCCGAGGTGCGGGGTGACGATGATGTCCTCGACCCACAGCAGTGGGTTGTCCCGCGAGACCGGCTCCTGGGCGAAGACGTCGACTGCGGCCCCCTTGAGGATGCCGTCATCGACAGCTTTGGCGAGTGCTTCCTCGTCGACGATGCCACCACGGGCACAGTTGACGACGTAGCCACCTTCGAGTTGTGCGAGCTCCTCGCCGCCGATCATGTTCTCCGTTTCGTCAGTCAGCGGCGTGTGGATCGTGAGGAAGTCGGCCTCGCGCAGGCAGGTGTCGAGGTCGTCGACGAGTTCGGCACCGAGCTGGTCGGCGCGGTCCTCGCTGATGTAGGGATCGAACACGAGCAGATTCATGCCGAGATTGCCGAGTCGTTTCGCGACCTCCTGACCGACGCGGCCGAAGCCGACGATACCGAGTGTCTTGTCGTTGACCTCCGTCCCGGTGAAATCACCCTTCGCCCACTCGCCATCCGAGAGTAGTTCGTGGGCCTGCGGGATCGACCGGGCGGTGGCGAAGGTCATCGCGACCGTGTGCTCGGCGGCCGCGCGGACGTTCCCCTCCGGCGCGTTCGCGACGATGACACCGTTGTCAGTCGCGGCCTCGATGTCGATGTTGTCGACGCCGATGCCCGCGCGCCCGACGATGACCAGTTCGTTCGCCGCTTCGAAAACCTCCCGCGTGACGTCGGTTCCGGAGCGGACGATCAACGCGTTCGCGTCCGAAATAGCCTCCAGGAGTTCCTCTTGCCCGAGATCGTACGCCTTCTCCACGTCGTGGCCCTGCTCCTGTAACCGCTCGATACCCGCATTCGCGATCGGATCGGTGACCAGTACCTTCATGCGCGACATAAACCGTGGGGCAGAGATAACATTTGTTTTCTCCGTGCGAGAATCTATCGGATAGACTGGACATGTGTGTTATTATCAGGCAATACGGACGACAACCGCCACGGTGGTGCGCTGTCGACCGACGCTGGAGAGAAAGAGGGTTCTCCTGGAACGCGGAAACCGGGATGAGAACTGGACCTACCGCCAGGCCGGAAGCGACGCTGCCTCGTCGAGGGGCATTGTGATGTAGGCGTTGTCTGTGGTTATATCGGCGAGAACGAACTCGTCTCGTGGCCCGTTCTCGACCGCTGCCATCACTTCTGAACCCTGTTTTTCCTCCGTCTGGGCGACAGTATCCGACTCCATGTGTGTGAACATGTAACAACTAACCATAAACGTGTCGGATTCAATAGTGCTGTTTATATAACACGATAGGGTGATCTTATCCACGTAGCCAAGTTTAACCTGCTTTTTCAGGCCACGAAACAGTAGTTTTCAGCCATTATTCCCTACGCGGGCGCTCAGTCTGTGGGTGGGGTGGCACGTTCTGTACTACGCGTTCGACGCCAGTGCAGGCCACCAGAGTCGTTTCGAGCTTTTCGGCAGGTTTGCGCCGCGGGACCGACTGCAGATGTTCCAGCGCGAGCGTCGGAAACCTGCCACCGGCGACCACGTGCAAACTGACGGCCGCCCCCTCGAACCCGGAGTCGGTCGCCGTCTCCGGTGAGGCCCTAATTTCAGTCGACAGCGATCGAGTCAGACGACTGGCGTGGAACCGGTATCGGTCGAACAGTTGTCTCCGTGAACTGTGCCTGACGGTAATCCAGGCTCGATCAGTCGCATGTTCCGGATCGGGTCCCCAAATGTGTAAGGTCTTAGTGGATGGGGCGTGGAGTACGTGGCAACATGAACGTCGAAGACGTTATGACACCGCGTGAAGACGTCGTTACGGTCGAAATACCCGGTACCCGTGACGACGTGCTGGAGTATCTGCAGGACCGCCAGTTCTCGTCTGTTCCGGCAGTCAAACACACAGACGGTGAAGAGATCTACCGCGGGATCATCACCCGCAGCGTGCTGATCGACCGCCCCAACGAGGACCAGCTCGCGATCCTCGCCGAGGAGGTTCCGACGACGACGACCGGTACCACGGTAACCGAGGTTGCAAAACTCATGCGCGAACGGGGGGAACGCCGGATTCCGGTCGTCGACGGCGACCAGCTCAGGGGGATTATCACTCTGACAGATATCGTCCGGGCGATCGCCCGTGGGGAGGCCGGTGAGTCCGTCACTGCCGAAGATGTCGCCGGCGAGGAGGTCAACTGTGTCTACAGTGAGACGCCCCTGCCGGTGGCAGAGCGTGAACTGGCCTTTGCACGTGTGCCGTATGCGGTCGTTCTCGACGAGCAGGGCGATCTGACGGGCATGCTGACCGAAGTGGATATCATCGACGTAGCCAGGGTCGTCGAGGGCGAAGAAGACACCGGCGAGTCGATCGCCAATCAGGACGACGAGTGGGCGTGGGAAGGGATCAAAGCCGTCGGAAACAGATACATGCCGACGCGCAACGTCGAGATCCCGGCGGGTCCGGTTTCGGAGTTCATGACGGCCGATCTGCTGACCGTGAGTGGACAGCGCCCGCTCACGGAGGTTGCACAGCTGTTGATCGAACACGATATCGAACAGCTGCCACTGGTCAGTGGCGGCAAACTCGACGGCATCGTTCAGGATATGAACCTGCTGGAGGCGTTCGCATGAGCGAGGGCGACCGTCTCACGGAACTGGCCAAACGCCGCGGGTTTTTCATCCAGACGGCCGGCGCCTACGGCGGTGTCGCTGGCTTCTACACCTACGGCCCCGAGGGGGCTGCGCTGAAAGCCAACATCGAATCCGCCTGGCGTGATCGCTACGTCACCCGCGAGGGCAACATGGAAATAAGCGCGCCGACGGTCATGCAGGAGGCCGTCTTCGAGGCCTCCGGCCATCTCGACGGCTTCGACGACATGATAATCGAGTGCCCGGAGTGTGGCGAGAGCCACCGCGCGGACCATCTCGTCGAGGATGCACCGGGATCGACCGTCGAGGACGCAGAAGCACTGCCGATCCCCGATGTCGAGGCGCTGTTCGAGGAGTACGACATCACCTGTCCGAGCTGCGGGTGGGAGCTCGCGGGCGAACCGGTCGAGGAGTTCAACCTCATGTTCGAGACGAACATCGGCCCCGGTAGCTCTGATCCGGGCTATCTGCGGCCGGAGACCGCCCAGGGCATCTTCGTCGAGTTCCCACAGCTCGCGGAGTACGCCCGCAACCAGCTCCCCTTCGGCGTGGCACAGATCGGTCGTGCGTACCGTAACGAGATCTCGCCGCGGAAAGCCCTCGTGCGCGTTCGCGAGTTCACACAGGCCGAACTGGAGCATTTCATCGACCCCGAGGAAGACGAACCGCCGCTCTGGCGGGTCGAAGACGTCGTGCTCCCGCTTTACTCGGCCGAACAGCAGGCCGCCGACGACGGTGGCGTCCGGGAAATCACGGTCGCCGAGGCAGTCGAGGACGGCATCGTCGAAAGCGACTGGATCGCCTTCTATCTGGGCCTCTCGAAGGCCTACTACGAGCGCATCGGTGTAGATATGGACCGCTTCCGGTACCGCCAGCATCTCCCGGGCGAACTCGCCCACTACGCCTCCGACTGCTGGGATGCCGAGTCGGAGATCGGTGGCGACTGGATCGAGATCACCGGCTTCGCCTACCGAGGTGATTACGACCTGGCGAAACACGAGCAACACTCCGGCGAGGAGTACTCGGTGTTCAAACAGTACGACGAACCGGTCACGGTGGAGAAACCGACGGTCGACCCCGACATGGGCTATCTCGGGCCGGAGTTCGGCTCCGAGGCGGGCGCGATTGCGACCGAACTCGAACGACTGGCCGCGAGCGATCCCGGAGCCTTCGAGGGCGACCAGGTTACGGTCGAAACAGACGGCGAGGAGTACACCATCCCCGTCGAAAAGACTGGCTTCGAGGTCGAGGAAGTGACCGAATCCGGTGAGCACATCACGCCACACACCGTCGAACCCTCCTTCGGTGTGGGCCGGATGGTCTACACTGTCCTGGCACACGCCTACGAGACCGACGAGGTCGACGGCGAGAAGCGAACGTACCTCTCCCTGCCACCAGAAACTGCTCCGACGACAGTGGGTGTCTTCCCACTCATGGACAGGGACGGCCTCGCCGAGCGCGCGAAAGAGGTTGCAAGCGATCTCCGCGAGGCGGGACTGGAAGTGACCTACGACGACTCTGGCGCGATCGGTCGCCGGTACCGCCGCCAGGACGAGGTCGGGACGCCGTTCTGTGTCACGATCGATTACGACTCGCTCGAGGACGACACCGTCACGGTACGGGAACGAGACACGACAGCACAGAAACGGCTGCCCGTCGACGAGTTGGCAGAGACACTACCGGCACTGCGTGACGGGAAACTGGCATTCGACGGGCTTTAGCCCGGACGCGGTTCATATCAGATAGCCAATGGCTGCACCCTCGACTCCCGTGGTCCGTCGCACGCTCCAGTGGTTCAAAGGCGAGGTTGGTCGCCGCCTCGTCCACGCCAGCGGCGCCGTTATCCCGGCGCTGTACATCCTGGGGTTGATCACGTGGACACAGGTCACGATCCTCTTCGTCGTCGGGGCGATCCTGGCCCTGGCCCTCGAGTGGCTCCGGCTGTACGGCGGACTGGAACTGTGGGTCCACCGGCATCTGACCCGGGAGTACGAGGAGGACAACCCCGCCGGCTATCTGCTCTACATGCTCTCGGCGGTGGTCGTCACCGTGGGCTTCCAGCCGGACGTCGCCATCCCAGCGATCTTCATGCTCGCGGTCGCCGATCCACTGAGCGGGATTGCGAGTTCGGGGGAGCTCCGGCTGCTCAAACGACCGCGAGCACTGCTGACGATGTTTCTCGCATCCTCGGCGATCGCGGCAGCGTTTCTCTACGACACGCCGCTTGCAGTCGTACTGGGCGGGTTGGGCGCGATGCTCGCCGACGGACTCAAACCCCGGATTATGGGCTACATCATCGACGATAATCTGACGATTCCGACTGTCAGCGCGGCGGCGATGCAACTCGGTATCGAACTGAGTGTGTATCTCTGAGCGGCGGTTCCGTCGCGACGGCCGCTTTCGATCAGCGAAACTGCTCCGAGCGACATGCAACACAACAAAGCCCCGTCCGTTCGACACACGGCCAAACACGGAAGTGTCCCCCGGCTGAGAGAACCACATGGCTTCCGAGGAGTTCGGTCAGAACATCGAGGGCGGAACACCCGATGTCGAGCAGACCGTCGAAACTGACGAGGTCACAGTCACCGAGACCGCCGAACTCGAACGGACGATCGGGTTGAGCGGTGGCCTCGCGATCGGAATCGGGACGATGATCGGCGCCGGAATCTTCGTGTTTCCCGGGCTGGCTGCCGGCGAGGCCGGGCCCGCGGCAGCCGCCTCCTTCGCGATCGGGGGCGTCGTTGCACTGCTCGTCGCCCTGCCGACCTCCGAACTCGCGACCGCGATGCCGAAAAGCGGCGGCGGCTACTACTTCATCTCGCGGGGACTCGGGACACTCCCCGGTGCCGTCGTCGGCCTCTCACTGTGGTTCGGACTCGTCTTCGCCACAGCGTTTTACCTCGTCGGCTTCGGCTACTACGCGGTCGATGCGCTGGGACTGGCCGGCATCGCGATCGGCGAGTGGCTGGTCATCCCGGTCGCCGTCGCCATCGGCGCTGGCTTCACGATCCTGAATGTCACCGGGACGGAGAATGCGGCGAAACTCCAGAACGGGGTCGTCGCACTCCTGCTCTCGATTCTCGTCTTCTTTCTCGGGTTCGGCCTCCTCGATGCGGTCGGACTCGTCGGTGAGCCGAGCGCCCCGGAAACCTTCGCACCCCGGGGCACACTCCCGATCTTCACTGTCGCAGCACTGGTGTTCACCTCCTATCTCGGCTTCGCACAGGTCGCGACGGTGGCAGGCGAGATGAAAAACCCCGGCCGCACACTCCCGCTGGCGATGGTCGGCTCTGTCGTGATCGTCACTGTCCTGTACGTGGTGACGATTCTGGTCGCGACGAGTGCCTTCGGCGCACAGCGACTCGCCGAGGAGGGTGAGACGGCGATGGTCGCCGTCGGCCGGGATCTGCTCGGTCCCGCCGGTGCCTTTGCGATCGTCTTCGGCGGGCTACTCGCCACGATGTCCAGCGCGAACGCGTCGATCCTGTCGACCTCGCGGTCGATTTACGCCGTCTCGAAAGATGCGATTTTGCCGGGGTGGGCGAGTCGGATCAACCTCACGTACGGCACGCCACACGTCGCACTCGGGCTGGCAGGAGGCCCGATTCTCCTGCTGACTGCGACCGGGCAGGTCGAGACGCTCGCCGAAGTCGCCTCCTTTCTCCATCTCATCATGTACGGGCTGATGTGCGTGGCGCTGCTCGCACTCCGGCGGGACGAACCGGAGTGGTACGATCCCGCGTTCAGAGTGCCGGGGTATCCCGTCGTCCCGATTCTCGGCGCGCTGGCGAGTTTCGCGCTCATCCTGCTGATGGACCGACTCTCGCAGCTCATCGGGCTCGCGATCATGCTCGGCACTGCCGGGTGGTACTTCTATTACGCTCGGGACGTGAATCTGAGGGGGGCCCTGTAATGACGCACGTACTCGTTCCCGTCGCCATCCTCGAAGGCGGAACCGTCTCGACTGGGCTGGTGAATCTGCTCTCGACGATGGACGTGACCGTACTCGGCTACCACGTCCTGCCGGAGCAGACGCCGCCGGATCAGGCACGCGCCCAGTTCGAGGACCGGGCGAACGATGCCCTCGACGACCTGGCCGAGGAGTTCCGGTCGGCAGGCGGCGACGCCTATCACCGGCTCGTCTTCACCCAGGATCGACAGCAATCCATCGCCCGTATCGCGGACGAGGTCGACGCCCGGGCGTACGCGATCACCGGAACTACTGGCGGGGTCGACAGTTTGCTCGTCTCACTGACTGGCGATATCGACGTCGACCGGATCACCGACTTCGTCGTGGAACTGATCGGCGACCGGTCGATCGCTGTGACGCTGTTCGCCAGAGACGGCAGCGTGGCCAGTGACGGTCGCCTCGCAACTGCATCTGACCGACTCTCGGCGGCAGGGATCGAGACGACGACCAGAGTGGCGGCGGGCAAAACCCTCGATGCCCTCGTCGACGCTGTCGCCGGCCACGACGCGATCGTCATGGGTGAGCGTGCGCCGTCACTGTCGTCGTTTCTCTTCGGCGAGGAGGCCGACCGTGTCGCGGCCGCCTCTGTCGGCCCGGTGCTCGTCGTTCGGTCGAGCGCTGACGTGGCCCGTAATGAAACTGGCGACGGCGACACCTGACAGAACGTATTCTTTTCAGTGTCCGCCCGTTAGCTCTCTGTAGATGGAACAGGAGTATGGCCTGCTCGATACCGACGAGGTAGAGACCCCGGGTGACGAGTGGGAGGAGATCGACTACACTGATACGGATGCCGACCGGATCGCCCGCAAGCGCGACCGGGAGTTCAGCCAGTTTCGTGAACGGATCAAAGACGCCGACCAGTTCAAAGTCGAGGCGTCGGTCTTCGACGATGCGACCTACGGCGCGCTGTACAAACTCGTCCAGGACGGCCACATCGACGCCTTCGGCGGGCCGATTTCGACGGGGAAAGAGGCGAACGTCTACACCGCGCTGTCCGGTGACCACGAGGTCGCTGTCAAGGTCTACCGGATCAACGCGTCCGATTTCCGGGAGATGGGGGAGTATCTCCAGGGTGACCCGCGGTTCGAGGAGATCGCGGGCAACAAAAAGTCGGTCGTGATGGCGTGGGTCCGCAAGGAGTTCGCGAATCTCAAGCGCGCACGAGCAGCCGGGGTCCGGGTTCCGGAACCGATCGCGGTCGAGCGAAACGTCCTCGTCATGGAGTATCTCGGCACCGAGACGGGACGTGCCAAACGCCTCGCCGAGGTCCACATCGAGAACCCACAGACGGCATTCGAGGTCGTCCGGGAGTACATGTATCGACTCTACGACGCCGGCATCGTTCACGGCGACCTCTCCGAGTACAACATCATCGTCCACGAGTCACAGCTGTACATCATCGATGTCGGGCAAGCGGTCACGGTCCACCACCCCAACAGCGACGACTTCCTCGAACGGGACTGCGAGAACGTCGCCAACTTCTTCGCCAGACAGGGTGTCGACGTCGATGGTGACCAGCTCCTCGCCTACATCCGCGAACACGCCAACCCGACCGGGTAGCTGCCGCTATCGGAGGACCGAGTGAGCCCCCGGCCGCCCTCTCTGCCGACTCCTCCTGCGACAGCTACCGACCCTACTTGTCAACTCGACAACCATACTAGTAAGTCAGTAGATTAATACTTTTCACAGCACATAGAACCACAGTGGCAAGTCTGCTGCCAGCGGTCGCGTTGATCATCGTCTCGGGGTTGCTCGTCCAGTTACTCGCAACGCGATTGCGGATCCCGAGTGTGGTGTTCTACCTCGGTATCGGTGTGATTCTGGGCCCGCAACTGTTCGGTGTCGTCACGCTGGAAACGTTCGGTGAGGGGCTGGAGACGATCGTCGGACTCAGTGTTGCGATCATCGTCTTCGACGGTGCATTCGCACTCAAGGCCCACAGACTCCGGGAGGCCTCACGGACGTCGCTGCGACTGGTGACCGTCGGCGCGGTCGTCATGTTCGTTGGCACGTCCGTCGCGATCAAGTTCCTCGAAGGGACCGAGTGGGAGATCGCGCTACTGGCTGGTGCGTTGCTCGTTGCGACCGGGCCGACTGTCATCACGCCGATTCTTGAGGTCGTTCGCGTGCGCGAACACGTCGCCGCGGCGCTCGAGACCGAGGGGATCATCAACGACGTCACTGCGGCGATCGGTGCTGTGGTGATTTTCGAGACCCTGTTGCTCGACGACCTCGGCGTTCCAGCGACAGTGTTCGAGTTCGTGAGGCGGTTCGGTGTCGGTCTCGGGGCTGGCTTGCTGGCGACGGTGGTCATCTACCTGCTTCTGGAGTACCACATCACACCCGACGCCGAAGTCCGGGCCGCCCAGTTTCTCGCGCTGGGCGGTGCCGTCGGCTCCTTCGGGCTGGCGGAGACCGTCGCCGCCGAGGCCGGCATCGCGGCCGCAGCGACATCCGGTATCGCACTCGGCAATATGGACCTCGAACACGAACGCGAAATCGAGGAGTTCGCCCGGAACACGACGCTCATCGTGCTCGCGTTCGTGTTCGTCTCGCTGGCGGCCCTGATCGATATCGGTGCGATACGCAGCCTCGGCGTCGGCGCGATTTTGCTCGTGCTGGTCATTATGCTGGTGCTCCGGCCACTCGTGGCACTCGTCTCGACGGTCGGTGTCGACCAGTTCACCTGGCCGGAACGGATGTTCATCGCCTGTGTCGGGCCGCGGGGGATCATCCCGGCCAGTGTGGCGACGCTGTTCGCGATCGAACTCGAACTGGCGGGCAACGTCGAGGCGGGACAGCTTCTCGTCGGAATCGTGTTTGCCGTGATCTTTGCGACAGTTACGATCGAAGCCGGGTTCGCACGACAGATCGGACAGCTACTCGGAGTTTCACCAATGCGTACACTCATCGTCGGCGGCGGTCGGGTCACCCGGCCACTCGCCACACGACTGGAGAATCGAGGCGAGTTCGTCGTCATCGTCGAGGAGGACGACGAACAGGTCGAACAGCTCACGGGCGAGGGATTCACCGTCCATCGCGGTGACGGCACAGAGACCGACGTCCTGCGGGAGGCGGGCGCCGAGGACGCGAAGCGTCTCATCGCGGCGACCGCTGACGACGACACGAATCTGCTCGCCTGTCAGATCGCCCGCTCGAAGTTCGGCATCCAGCAGGTCTTCGCCCGGGTCAACGACCACGACAACCTCGATGCGTTCGACTCACTGGGCATCACTGGGATCGATGCGCCGACGGCGACTGCGGTGGCGATCGACGACGAGATCGAACGCCCGGCGATCACCCACTGGATGAACGAGATCGGCGAGGGACACGACGTGCAGGAAATCGAGATCACTGCGAGCGATCTGGTCGGGCGGACGATCCGGGAGATCAACGAGGAGATCCCGGCGGGCTGTATCGTCGCCGTCATCGGTCGTGACGAACAGTCGCACGTCCCGGACGCTGACGAAGCGTTACAGTACGGTGATCATATCACCTTCATCGGTGACGCTGACGCTGTCCGGCGGGCGATGCGGCGGTTCCACCCACACGACTGATCCTGCTGGCTGTAACCGGTCAGGACCAGTCAGTCTCGAAAAGTGTTTTGGAGAGGGGCGAAAAGAGGGAGTATGCTCCGTTACATCGGGCTTCTGTTGTTGATCCCGCTGCTCGATGCCATCCTTCTGGTCGTCTTCGGCTGGTATTTCGGCTGGGTGGTGATGGTACTGGTGGTCGTGTTGACGGCCCTGCTCGGGCTGTTGCTCGTGCGCGCCGAGAGTCGCCATACGATCAGGAAGATCCAGCGGAAGGCAGCCGACGGCGAACCACCGACGAACGAACTCGTCGACGGCGCGTTGCTGATCGTCGCGGGTGCCTTCCTGCTGACGCCGGGTCTCGTCACCGACGCACTCGGACTCCTGCTCGTGATCCCGCTGACGCGGTATCCGATCCGCTGGGGGCTCAAAAAGTACGTGCTCGTCCCCTACGCGGACAAGAAAACCGACGGCTTCGTCACTGGCAACGTCTACATCGGCGGGTTCCCCGGCGACGGCGAAGGGTTCGGACAACAGGGCAGTCCCGGCCCCGACGGCCCCGGCCCCGACGATTCCGGACCGAGTGGATTCGACGACGCACAGGATGTCGACTTCGAGGACGTCGACGACCGGAACTAACCCTGCTCCGTGACGGACTCTCACACAAACCGACCGCGAATTAGAAACCCTTAACAGGCACTGCCGGATACATTCTGATGCACCCAAGCGGACCAATAGCTCAGTTAGGTTGAGCGCTCGGCTGATAACCGGGAGGCCCGCGGTTCAAATCCGCGTTGGTCCACTTTTTCGGGAGATAAACCGACCAGTGACGCGACGAGTATTTCCACTGTGCCAGGTGACCCAACTGGATTTGACCGACCGAGAGCAACCGGTTCCCGTCCCTCCCGGGCGTCGGCAACTGCTGTCTACGGCGCCGTCGTGGTGTCGGAGACGGTAAACTCCGAAAGCAGCGTCTGCAGTTGTTCGGCCTGCTCACGGAGTGACTGAACGTTTCCGCTTATCTGTGTCACCGATGCTGTCTGCTCCTCTGCGGCTGCGGAGACAGCGGCAGACTGGTCTGCAATTTCAGTACTGATCTCGGATACCTGTGAGATTTCTGATACGACTTCTTCCGCACTGGCGGCCTGGTCGTCAGCGGCATCACTGATCTCCTGGATGCCCGCGTCCGAGTCGGTCGCGTTCTTTCGGACCGTCTCGAACGTCTCGACGACGTCTTTTACGGCCTCGACTCCCTCACTCATGTTCGCCTTCGCTGTCTGTGCCCCGTTGACTGTGGCCGTCGTCTGTTCCTGGGTTTCTTCGATGAGCTGTGCGATCTCACCTGCCGCGGCTCGCGTCTCCTCCGAGAGTTGTTTGACTTCGTTGGCGACGACGGCGAACCCATCCCCGTTCGCCGAACCGCCACCACCGCCGGCACGGGCAGCCTCGATATTCGCGTTCAGCGCCAGCATGTTCGTCTGCTCGGCAATGTCACCGATTAGTTCGATAATTTCACCGATCTCGTCCATCTGCTCGTCTAGTTGCTGGATGTTTTCGACAGTCGAATCCAGTGCCGTCTGTACTTCACGCACGTCCTCGATCGCCTGCCGTGCGGTCTGTTCACTGGCTTCGGCGACAGCAGCGGTCTCACCGGATTTTTCCGCGACAGTCTCCGCGGAGGCAGCCGCCTCCTCGACCGTTGCCGACAGATCCGTCATCTCCTCGGCGACTGTCTCGAGCATATCGTTCTGCTCGTCCGAGCCGGCAGCAATCTGCTGGATGGAGTCGCCGACGTCCTCACTCACCTCCCGGATTTCGACGACACCGGAGTCAGCTTCTTCGCTCGCTGTTGCGACGGTTTCTGCGAACGACTGGAGTCGCTGCATCGTCGCCTCCGTTTCTGAGATCATCTCGTTGAACGACGTTCCGATCTGGGTCATCGCCTCGCTCTCGCTTTCTGTATCCAGGCGGATCGTCAGATCACCATCGGCCGCCAGTTTCATCGCCTCGCTGTATGCATCGGCTTTCGATTCGAGACTGTCGTTCAGTCGCTCGACTTCGTCCTGTTTCCTCCTGGCTTCAGCCTGGGCCTGCTCGGCATCTGCTTTTGCCTCCTGAAGTTCGATTTTCTTCTGTTCCAGGCTGTCGATTTCTTCGCGCTTGGACTCGACTTCCGCGAGTTGCTGCTGGACCTGCTCTCGGGACCGCTCCGTGGAGTACCACTGTGCAGTCAGGGCGACAGCACCGGCACTGACGAACACTGCGTGGATGATCCCCCAGACGAACGGGTTCTCCATCGCTGCTGCGTGGTTGTAGACTCGACTCGGCTCTATCAGTCCGAAAACTGTGTGTGAGACACCGACGACGCCGATTCCGAGAGCGAATGGCAGCCAGTCCTCGTACAGCGCCAGCACCACGATGGCGACAAAAAAGTGAAAATGTGCCTCGATATAGCCGCCGGAGAAGAAGACGAGTGTCGTCGACGCGACGACGATACCAACAGAGGCGAGTGCGGTACGGGTCCGCCGGCCGAATCCCGGCCAGGACGCCAGACCGCCAATTACTGCGAGAATCGCTAGCTGCACGACGACCCGACCGACCGAAATCGCCGGGATCGTTGCACCTGTCACCGTCGATTCCGTCCCCTGGTACAGACCCAGAACCAGCAGGAATGGAATGTGTGCAAACAGCACCAGCAGAATATTTCGGTGCCGCGCAGTCCAGGACTCTTCGGGGATTGTCTCTCCGCTCGGGATGTACCGTATCAACTCGGATACCGTCGAATTGCTGCCTTTTCTGCTCTCGGCTGTCTGCATGTATTTATCAGATTGCAGATGTCGAATTTAAAGATATCTCCGCTATTTCGTATATTGATATTTCGATTTCGCCGGACTCCCTACAGATCCCGTTGCATCTCCAGTTCGCCACGTTTCTCTTCGCGGATGTCGAACCCGGCAGACTGGTACAGGCGCAGTGCGATGCGATTGTCACGAGCCACTGTCAGCCAGACGTGGTCGACTCCCTTTGCCCGGCTGTAGCCGAGCACGGCCCGGATGAGTTTCGTTCCGATCCCCGCCGACTGATAGGCTGGATGCACGAAAATCGCCAGCTCGGAGGTGTCGTCGTGTGGTAACATCACCGTGTGTCCGACGGGCTTTTCGTCGTGGTACGCAACGACGTTGTGTCCCTCTGCGAGCAGGTGTGTGACCCACTCTTCGATCTGCGACCGGGTTCTCGGTGGCACTCCCTGGGAGAACGATCCGGTATCGAACTCCTCGTACATCTCGATGAGTGGCTCTGGCTCCCCGTCGTAGCTGTCGATGCGAATCGATCGGTCGGCCTGATCTGTGAACGACGACGGTAACCGGGGACCACACTGCTGGCTGTCGACAGGGCGCGTCATACTCTATGTTTGTGTGACCCATACTAAGGGTATCTCCCCAGTTCTCAGCAACTGAAAGCACGGCGGACATATATACCTCCAGCATCCTGCAGAGGGCACAGGTCGGAGATGCGCCCCACTCGCAGGTCAGCCGTCGAGTGTCTGCCCAGTCACGGAAACACGAATGTGAAAAAAAGTGTCCGGTTGTGCTGCCCCCCACAGCACGCCGTTTCCCTCCGGTCAATCGTCCATCGGTTTGTTGCAGTCCGGACACCGCCGGGTCCGGTTCATGAACGAATCGACGATCGGAAGCTCCCTGTAACAGTCGCTCCGACAGACGGTCGCGTCACAGTGAATACATCTCGCGACGCGTTGCCACGAGTCGTGCTCGGCCTCACACCCCGGCGCGGCACAGCTGTACGTTCCTCCTACTTGCATAATTAATAATTTATGATATCCCGTTATAACTTTTGCCCCGATGCTATTCGGGGTCTCCCGGGCCGATAGCAGGCGATTTCACTCACACAGCGAGTGCGAACTGCCAATTCTCTCCCTCCTCTGTTCAGGTCTTGCCGGTCTGACAAACAGAGTACACCCCTTTCGGTCACCGTGCCGACTAGCTGCTTGCATTCGCACTGGTAGAAACCTTATTACTATGATTACAATCTGTAATATAGTATATGTATGGAAGCAACCCGTTTACGCTCCACTCCTGTTATCATCGTGAGTAGCTTACTCGGATATCTCTGTTTTCGTTTGTTTTTGGATGGGTTGTTTACGGTTCCAGGTGTCGGAACGGTGCTTCTGCCGAGTGCTGGAATGGCTGTCCCTCTCGGCGCCGCAGTCGGTGTTCCCGGCGTCGCTGGGCTGGCAATCGGTGCATTCCTTTCCGACGTCGTGTCCGGAACCTTCTCGACCAGTGCTTTCTTCTATACTATCTCGGTCGTCCTGCTGGCATACTTCGCACACGTCCTGTACAGATACGATATCGGCGGACAGATCAGATCCGACCACGGTCCCGTACTCGCAGCCGTGAGATTCGTGTTGCTCGCAGCCGTGGCCTGTTCTGGCGCCGCTGCGTTTCTGGCCTTTGGCTACCAGATGGCTGGCATAACACCGTTTTATATCACGGCCGTCTCCAGTTTCATCGAGTTCGCGATTTCTACCGCGATTGTCGCGCCGTTGTTCGGGTTACTGGTGGTGCTCGATGACGCCCTCTTCTCGTATCGGCCATCCCGCAGGAACACTGTGTCGTCTTCGTCGCGGGTTCACCGGTGGGCGATCCTGGTCGTCCTGCCGCTGTGGCTTCTCGTTGGATTCGTCGGGAGCATCGGGTTCAAACTCCGTGAGCGGGTCTCTCTCGAGGGCTTTCAGAACTTCAACGCCGAGTTCCTGTATCACGCTGTCCATCCCGATATCTTCGGGCAGGGGGGCCGACGGGCACAGGTTCTGCTGGGCGTCCTTGCATTGATGCTGTTCGTTGCCAGTGTGACAACCCTGGATCGACAGGACGGAGGTGTCGAGTGAGATGAAACTGACACGCAGGGATGCACTGAAGGCGCTTGGAGCCGGTGGCGTCGCAACTGGGGGTGGGCTGGCAGTCTCGGAAACGCTCGTTCGGACAGAGTTCTCTGCTGGAGAGTCGTCTCTCTCCGCGGGGGAGTTCACAACTCTGGAGGCGGTCGCAGAGACAGTCTACCCATCGGCGGTCGAAGTGACGCCCGAGTTTCTCCAGACGTATCTCGACCACCTCGACGACGAGCGAACGGCAGCGATGGCCAGTTCGATTGCCCATCTCGACGAGTTCACCCACAGTCGGTATGGACGGCCGTTTCACGAACTGTCGCGATCCAGGCGGGACATCGCACTTCGCGTGCTCGGTGTCGACCGGGCAGCGTCGCGGCCGGAGGGCAACCAGGCCGAACAGATCCGGTTCCACCTCGTAAACAGCCTGTTGTATCTGCTCTTTTCCAGGCCAAAAGGGAGTCGGCTCGCTGGCATCGAGAACCCGGACGGCTACCCCGGTGGATTCGCCGTCTACCGTGACCAACAGAACCCGGAGGCAAACCGATGAGCACGAACACGGAGACCGATCGCCGACCCTCCGAACGTGTTGATGTCTGTGTTGTCGGTGCAGGTGTTGCCGGCGGGATGACAGCGTACTCGCTGGCAAAGCGTGGGTACGATGTCGTCTTGCTCGAAGCGGGTCCGTGGTTCGAGAAAATCTCTGCCGAGGAGCGACTCGAACGAGCAATCCGACCCGAATTCGATCGGACCGAGGTCTGGGCGGGAGGAATCGACCCGGACCGAGACAGATTCACGGACTCTGCGCCAGACCGGATGTCCGTCGAACTCAACAGACAGCGACTGAAAGGGATCGGCGGCACGACACAACACTGGGCTGCATCTGTCGGTCGACTGCACGAGAAAGACTTCAACATGCAGTCGAGGTACGGACTGGCAGCCGACTGGCCCATCGACTACGAAGACCTCCAGCCGTACTACGCGGAGGCAGAATCCGAGATGGGTGTCTCTGGCGGCGGTGACAACCCGTTCGTCCCCAGAGACCAGTCGCCGCCGATGGATCCCCATCCCCACAGCTACGCGGACGAACTGTTCCAGGCGGCCTGTGAGTCACTCGATATCACGACTCACTCGAACGCGCTGGCGATCAATTCGGAGACTCGCGATGGCCGAACACAGTGTATGGGGTACGGAACCTGTACGCCGTTCTGTCCCTCCGGTGCGAAATACACCGGCGATATCCACGTCCGGAAAGCGATCGAGGAGGGCGCGCGCGTTATCGACAGAGTCCCGGTCCAGCGACTGGAACACGACCAGTCCGGAGCGAACGTCGAGGCAGTCGTCTACAGGACGCCCGACGGGAGTGAGTACCGACAGACTGCCCGACAGTTCGTTCTCGCCTGTGGCGGGATCGAAACACCGCGGCTGTTACTGCTCTCCCAGTCCGAGCAGTACCCGGATGGCCTCGCGAACAGCAGCGGTGCTGTCGGCCGGTATCTCTTCTTCACCCCGTTTGTCTCGGTCATCGGCCAGGTCGACGAACCAACGAACCAGGAGCCCATCGGGTTCGGCACGCTCGTTTCCGACCAGTTTTACGAACACGAGGGCCCCCGGCCCGGCAGTGTCCATCTCCGTTTCGATAACCACGGCCCGGACCAGCCGGTAGACCAGGCACTGGGTGGAGGGTTCATGGAGCCGGTTACTGGCTCCGCGTGGGGAGACGAGCTGGCTGCCGGTCTGGAAGACGCATCCGAGAACCGATCAGTGAAGATCGGTGCCAACACCGAGATGCTGCCCCGTGCAGAGAATCGCGTCTCGTTGAACCACGACGAGACCGATACATACGGCAACCCCGTCCCGGATATTGCCGTCGATTTCGGCCAACATGCCTTCCGCACTGGCGAGTACGCAGTCTCGATTATAACGGATATCCTGGCGGAGATGAGTGCAGAGATCACCAGTGACGCGAGCCCGGGAACCCAGCAACTCGGTCAGCACCACAAGGGGACAACTCGGATGGGTGCTGATCCGGACGAGAGCGTGGTAAACGCCCGGTTACGAACGCACGACCTGAACAACCTCTGGATCACGTCCAGTAGTGTCTTCACGACTGGCGGGGCGATCAATCCGACGCTCACGATCGGTGCCCTGTCGCTGAAAGCTGCGGATCATATCGACGAAGCCCTCTGATCACCACGGCTCGTCTTTCACGCCGATGACGTAGGCGATACCGTTCGTCAGGACGTGCAAAAGCGGCGTCAGAACGAGGACGGCTGCCAGGACCGCTGCCGTGAACGTCTCGAAAAACCAGTCGGGGCTGGCAATCGCCCCGAGCAGCAGTGTTCCGGCGACGAAATCCAGCTGGTCGACGACCGGGAAGGGGGCACCGCGCTCACGACCAGTTCGGCGTTTGAGAAAAGAGGCGACGATATCGCCGAGCATCGCTCCGAGCGGGAAGGCGACGACGATCGCGACCGGAAACTCCGGGAGCGAAACGCCGAGCAGGTCACTCGCTGCCCCGTTGAGTTCGTTGAGCACGAGTGCGAGCAACGCCCCGGCCGTCCAGCCGACCGCCGTCCCGCGCCAGGTTTTCCCGTCTCCGAGCATCCGTCGGTCACCGAGCATTCGGCCACCGTCGATCGGTCGCCCACCGCCGGCGAGGACGGCAGCGTTGTTCGGAATGTACGCGGGAAACATCGCCCACACCGCTGTCGCAACGACTGCAAACACGTCCATACCCCGTGTTGAAACAGCCGCCCATTTTAAATGACCTGTTTGGGGGCTGATCGGGTCAACTCTCACGGAAAAAGCAAGAACTCATTACGACGCCGCCACGAACTGTAATCCATGGCCTCGTGGAAACGAGATTTCGCGAGTGGACTCATCATTCTCGTTCCGTTACTCGTTACGGTGATCTTCCTCCTGTGGATCTACAACCGTCTCGTCCAGGTTCCCGTTCCCGTCGAGTCGGGACCAGTCCGGGTCGCGCTGTCGATCGTTATTTTCGTGTTACTCGTCTTTTCGGTCGGCTACCTGATGCGGACTGCGCTCGGGTCGGTGCTGGAACGGGCGATCGACGATCTGATCAATCAGCTTCCTGGACTCCGTGTGGTGTACAATGCGTCGAAGATGGGAGTGGAGACCGCGCTGTCGGGGACGGACGATCTGCAGGCCCCAGTCAGACTCGAAGTGTGGGACGGCCTCCGGATGACGGCGTTCAAGACAGGCCGGAAAACGAACGACGGCCGGGAAATTCTGTTTCTGCCGACCGCTCCGAACATCACGAGCGGGTTCGTGATCGAGGTCGAATCCGACCGATACAGCGAAATTGACGATTCGGTCGAGGATGCACTCACACGGATTCTGAGCGCTGGCTTCGGCGAGAAAGACAACAAGAGCCCCAATAAATCGATCAGACAGCTCATCAGTCGAGCAACCGCGACCTCACCGGCGGAAACGCCAGTCGGGGACGGGACCGAGCCATCGGAGTCCGACTCGGAGGGCGAACCCGATCCACAGGGCCCGCCGGGCAAGAACTGAGACCGGCGTCCAGCTACGCCGTCTGTCTCTGCCCGTCGCCGTCTCAGATCTCCTGGCTTTCACTGCCATAACATTTCTGAGATACGTCTCATATCCGGTATACTTATGTCCGATCGATCCTGATTTTCAGGTATGCCAGAGACACAGCCGGCCGTCGGGAGCGCCGAGGTGACCACGCTCAAACATCTCGCGCTTGCCGGGGGACTCGAGGGCGAGGAGAAACTGTCGTGTGCGGCACTCGCAGACCGCCTCGACGCCTCGACACAGACGGCATCACGGCGCCTCCAGCGACTGGAAGAAAACGACTGTATCACCCGTGAGATCGTCAGTGACGGGCAGTGGATCGAGATTCTGGAGACGGGCGAACAGTTGCTACAGGCCGAGTACGCGAGCTATCGGCGGATCTTCGAGCGCGATCTGGTCGTCGAACTGATCGGCACAGTGACCAGTGGGATGGGCGAAGGCCGCCACTACATCACGCTGTCGGGATACATGGAGCAGTTCCGCGAGAAACTCGGCTACGAGCCGTACCCGGGAACGCTCAACGTCGACCTCACCGAGGAGAGTATCCGATCGCGTGCCCGACTGGATGCCATCGACCCGATCACGATCGAGGGCTGGGAGAGCGAAGAGCGAACCTACGGCCCTGCGTACTGTTATCCGGCGGCGCTGGAGACCGACGGAGTGCGCTACGAGAATCTGCACGTTATCACGCCCGAGCGGACCCACCACGGTGACGACCATCTCGAGTTGATCGCACCGGACGAACTCCGCGAGGAACTCGATCTCACGGACGGAACGGAGGTGACGGTCTTTGTCACGGAGTAGTGACAGCACTGGAGTTGCGAGCAGCGTCGACCGCGCCCTCGCTGCCTTTCGCCGGGGCGAACCGGTCTGTATCCACGACGCAGCCGACCGGGAAGGTGAGACTGATATCGTCTATCCAGCCGGTGCCGTGACGCCCCAGGCCGTTGCACAGCTCCGCAACGACGCCGGTGGGCTGGTCTGTGTCGCGATCAGCGACGAGATTGCCGATAGTTTCGGACTCCCATTCCTTCAGGAGTCGATCGACCACCCGGTCGCGAGGGATCACGACCTCACCTACGACGACCGCTCGTCGTTCTCGCTACCGGTCAACCACCGCCAGACAGAGACCGGGATCACCGACGAAGACCGGTCGCTGACGATCCGGGCAATCGCCGACGCGGCTGCCGATCCCGCAGGCACCGATTTCGCCGCAGCGTTTCGCTCGCCGGGCCACGTCCACATCTTGCGGGGTGCGACCGACCTGCTGGCCGATCGGCAGGGCCACACGGAACTCGGTCTCGCACTCGCCGAGGCAGCGGGGCTTGCGCCCGCAGTCGTCGTCTGTGAGATGCTCGACGACGAGTCGAACCAGGCGCTCTCGCCGACAGATGCAGCCTCCTACGCGGACCGTCACGATATCCCGTATCTCGAAGGGGCGCAGCTGGTCGAGCGCCTGTCCTGAAGTCGGCTCACCGCCGAACCGTGAAGCTACTTAATGATGGGGACTCTGGGTTCGGGTATGAGCTTCGACGAGATGGATGTCGAGAGCATCTGGATGGACGGCGAGTTCGTCGAGTGGGACGAGGCACAGATCCACGTGCTCACGCATGGACTCCACTACGGAACCGGCGTTTTCGAGGGGGTTCGCTGTTACGACACCGAAAAGGGACCGGCGATCTTCCGCTGGGACGAACACATCGAACGGCTGTACGACTCCGCGAAACCGTACGATATGGAGATTCCGTACGAGAAAGAGGAACTGACCGAGGCGACGCTCGAACTGATCCGCCGGGAGGGGCTCGAATCGTGTTACATCCGCCCGATCGCCTACTACGGATACGGCATGCTCGGGCTGAACCCGTCGGACTGTGACGAGGAAGTCGCCATCGCGGCCTGGCCGTGGGGGGCGTATCTCGGGGAAGACGCACTCGAAAACGGCGTCGACGTGGCTATCTCCTCCTGGCGAAAGTACGCCTCCAGCCAGATTCCGACGAACGCGAAAACTACAGGGACGTACATCAACAGCGTCCTCGCCTCGCTGGAGGCCGA
>Ga0207753_1000063_pt1 | contig 40609 bp, 39 predicted proteins | sample PonA233FremontCA_2_FD_187273 | JGI IMG/M metagenome (GOLD analysis project Ga0207753, IMG submission 187273) | Salt pond sediment microbial community from Fremont, CA, USA - Pond A23 Sediment 3 (SPAdes) | ecosystem: Environmental > Aquatic > Non-marine Saline and Alkaline > Saline | place: USA... | reverse complement strand
GCGAGGCCCAGGGCCGGACCAAACAAAAAAGCCCCGTCCTCCGAAGAGAACGGGGCCGACGGTCCGGACAGAAGAGGCCGGATTAAATATGCGAATCAGGGGTTGAGTGCGAGAATCAGCATTGCCCCGGCGAGCCGACCGAATACATGCACAAGAAGTCCTTGGTAGGAACGCACCTTTGAGGCCCGCTGGATACCTGTTTTCTCGTCGATCCAGTTAAAAAGAGACTCGATTGGCTGTCTTATCCGGCCAATGGCCTCTGAGTAGAGCTTGTCGGCTGCCCGGAGCGTCTTCTGCCCTTTCTTCTTTTTGACCGGAGTGATCAGATCCAGCGCTTGAGTCTCAGCAAGCTGCTCTTTGAGGGGACCATCGCAATAGGCCTTATCTCCACAGAGGATTCCGCCCCTAACTTCTGGCAGAACGCGCCGCAGGGCCTGGAGGTCGTTTTCACTTCCTGGGGTCAGTCCTGCACGCCTCAAAAGCGGCAGTTGGTCGCTTCTTTGCTCGGCAACAACGTGGAGCTTCACGCCATGATAGAAGGTATCCTTTGAGGAGCAGTAGCCTACGTCCACAATCCGTTCCGAAGCAACCGTTGCTTGGGAAGCCCGGGTTCCTTTGGCCAACATAATCGGCATCGAGTCGACGATACGAAGCACGTTTTTTCGGAAGTCCTCGCCATCGATTTCCTCTAAGGCCTTTTCGACAAGTGGAGAGAATATGGCACTCAGCCGGTTCAACCGCCGATTGTAGCTCTGATAGGAGGGCAAATCCGGAAACCAATCTAAAAAGTGATCTTCCGCATACTCGTAAATCTCGCTGATCGTCTCCCGCTTCTTCACAAGGCCGAACAGATAGACCGTCAGCACCTCCTTGTCGGTAAAATCCGGGTCAGAGTTGTTGCTTTGCCGCTGAACGGTGGCCGCCAGGCGACCTTGGTAGTGTCGGCAAACGAACAGGTAGATCCGAATGAGCGTATACTGGGCGTCCATGTCGCCAAGGGCGGCTTGCTTGAGAAGATGTTGGATGCATCCTCTTTCAAGCTGCCTGCGGCGACGTGGTTTTCAACCCCTGATTGGCATTAAATGTTGATGGGCTGGCCGTAGGCCTCCCGGGTCGCCTCCATGATGGTTTCTGAGAGGGTCGGGTGGGGATGCACCGATTCCATGATCTCGAACCCCGTCGTCTCGAGCTTGCGGGCGGTCACCACCTCCGAGATGAGCTCCGTGGCGTCCTGGCCGATGATGTGGCAGCCCAGGAATTCGCCGTACTTCTCGTCGTAGATGGTCTTCACGAAGCCCTCCTGGTGGCCCAGCGCGGCGGCCTTCCCGTTGGCCTTGAACGGGAATTTGCCAACCTTCACGTCGTACCCCTCCTCCTTCGCCTCCTCTTCGGTGTAGCCCACGGAGGCAATTTGCGGCTGGCAGTAGGTACAGGCCGGAACGTCCTTCATGTGCATGGGGCGCACGTCGTGTCCCGCAATCTTCTCGATGCAGAGGATGCCCTCGTGGCTGGCCTTGTGGGCGAGCCAGGGCGCCCCCGTCACGTCGCCGATGGCGTAGACCCCGTCCACATTGGTCCGGTAGTACTCGTCGACCACGATGTCATTGTTTTTCGTTTCGACCCCAACCTCTTCGAGGCCGATGTCCTCCACGTTCCCCACGACGCCGACGGCGGAGAGGACCTGATCGCACTCGATGTGCTCTGTGCTGCCGTTTGCCTCGACTTCCACCCGGAGCGGCTCGGCCTCCGTGTCGACGCCCTGCACGTTCGCCCCGGTCATGACGTCGATGCCCATCTTCGTGTAGGCCTTCTCCAGCTCTTTGGACACGTCCTTGTCCTCTGCGGGCACCATGCGGTCCTGGACCTCGACAATGGTGACGTCCGTGCCCATGTGATTGTAAAAGTACCCGAATTCGACCCCGATGGCCCCGGCCCCGACGATGACCATCGAGTCGGGCTGATCAGTCTGGAGCATCGCCTCCTTGTAGCTCAGCACGTGCTCCCCGTCGATTGGAAGGAAGGGCAGCTCGTTCGGGCGCGCCCCGGTCGCCACGATCACGTGATCCGCCGTGACGGTGCGTTCCTCGCCCACGTCCTCGCCGTCCATGGTCACCGAGGGCTCAATCTCGACGGTGTCCGGAGCGGTCAGGCGCCCGTGGCCACGCAGGACGTCGATGTCGTTCTTCTTCATCAGGAACTGCACACCCTGATTCATCTGGTTCGCCGCGCCCCGGCTGCGTTCGATAACGCTCGGAAAGTCAGCCGAGACCGATCCGTCGAGCTCCAGCCCGTAGTCGTCGAGGTGGCTCGTCTCGGCCATGACCTCGGCACTTTTCAGGAGGGCCTTGGTCGGGATGCAGCCCACATTCAGGCACACGCCGCCGAGCTTGTCCTTTTCGACGATGGCGGTGCTCATCCCGAGTTGGGTGGCACGGATGGCCGTTTCATAGCCGCCGGGGCCGCTGCCGATAATGACGCAATCATAGTCCGTAGCCATAGGAGGCGAGGGAAAGATCAATGGTAAAGCGAGGAAAAGTCGCCAATCAAGATACGCTCCGCCCTTCAGCAATCCCAAATGGCCACTTCCCGTGGGGGGAAAGGTTTTTGTGAATCCGGTTGGGCGGGGGGCACGGGACTTCAGCGGACGGACAGCCATCCGGAAGGATCCACAAACTCGCTCGACGAGCCGTCCACGAGCCCGAAAAACAAGCTTTCTCCACGCGGCTCCTCTTCGGTCCCAGAGCGGCCGATGACCTGCCCTGCTTCGATGCGGTTGCCTTCGGCAATGGATAGGCTCGAGAAATTGCTGTAGACGGAGAGGTACTCGCCGTGTTGAATGACGACGTAGGTGCCATAGCCGGGAACGAAGTCGATGCCGGTCACCGTGCCGTCGAAGACGGCGCGAACGGGGCTGCGGGGGTTGGTGGCGATGAGCAGGCCCGGGTGATAGGTCGTGGTTTCGTGGACGGGGTCCACCTGGTCGCCAAAGTCGGTGGTAACGGCCCCTTCCACGGGCCAGGGCAGCGACCCGCGGTTTTCCTGAAAGGAGGCGGACAGGTTCGCGGCGAATTCGGCCTCGGGGCCCGTGTCGGGAGCGTTCCGCTCAGTCCGCGCCACCAGCTTTTGAATGCGTCGCTCAAGCTGCTTGGCCTGTCGCTGCTTCTGCTCGATCTGCTTCTTCAGTTCGGAGCGCCGCGCCCGGAGGTCATCGACGACCTGTCGGCGCTCTCGCTCGAGGGCCCGAAGATTCTTCCGCTCGGTGCGCGCCTCGGCGAGAAGGTCTCGGGTCTCGGCTCGCTTTTCGGCAAGTCGTTCGCGTGAGGAGCGAACGTCGCCGGCGGCCGCCTGGATCGCACTCCGCTGCTGGCGGCGGTCGGTGGCGAACCGCCGGAGGTACCGTGCGCGGATCAGCATCTGGTTGATGGACTGGGAGGCGAGCAGCAGGGCCAGGTCGTGCAGGCGCCCGTACTTGTATGCATGGACGAGCTGGGCCCGATAGTCTTCCCGAAGGACTTCGAGGCGCGTCTGAAGGGTTGAGAGCGTATCGCGGAGCCGCGCCCGTTCCTGCCCCAGTTCGTCGAGGCGGGCCTGGTACGTCGCCACCAGCTTTTCGCGGAGGGCAATCTCTCGTTGCAGGGATGCGAGTTGCTCCTGGGTGGCCTCCGTCTCTTTTTCTGTTTTCTGGAGGCGCTGCCGCTCCCGCTGAATCTGCTGCTCCAACTGCTCGAGGCGCTGGCGCGTCGTCTCCCGCTGTGACGCGGCGTCCTGCCCCTTCGCGACCGACGGGGCGAACGGCGCCGCGAGGCCGAGGAGCACAACGAGCCCGGCCCGGAGTGTCCGCAACGCGATCCGTCGTGGGGGGCGAAAGAATCGCATTCAAGGACAAGCGGTCGATGGGTGAACGGGGACGATCCGACGACGGGGCCAGGGCCGGCTACCGAAATTGACGACGGGGCACCTGCGCGGGCACGTCGAGCGAAAAGGAAAGCTCCGACGGATTGAGGCTCATCTCCTTGTACGTGATCACGGCCCGGAGGTCGTCGGCGGGCTGCTGGAAGAGGATGCGGGCGGGCAACAGGACGTCCTGGACCCGTCGGAAGTCCGAAAACAGCCGTTTTTGACGGACGGTTCCGGTGTCTGATCGCTCCTCGTAGCGGACGACGCGCCAGCGGGTGGGGTCGACCGTGTAGCGCTCCCGGTCGGCGGCGTCCGACAGGTAGTAGAGGGTGCTGTCTGCGTCCAGCGACCAGTCGGACCGGGGGGCAGGGGCGAGCGCCCCAATCATGTTGTCGAAGAACTGGTCCGACGACACCGGCGCGGGGAATAGGTTCTGGACGGCCTCTACGGGGCCCACCCGCAGCACCGTGTTGCGCGTGTCATAGAAAAATACGCTGTCACGCGTGAGCAGGACGCGCCCCCCCTCGACCCCAAACAGACTGAGCCGCATGAACAGGGAGTCCGCCCGTCGGTGGTGGACGACTGCGTTGAAGGACTGGGTCTGGTTGGGCGTTCGGACGCTGACTCGGGCCTTCGCCGTGTAGGCCCGAATCGTGTCGGTCCCTCCCGTGATTTGCTGTTGAATCTGGCCAACGGAGTGGTCGGGGAACGCATCGGGCAGGCTGGGGGCCGTGGAGGGAGACGAACTGCCGCAGCCGGCCAGGAGGAGGGCGCTCGTCAGTGCAAACAGGCATGCACGCAGGGCAAGCGGGACTGAGGTGGACGTCAAGGGCACAGCGGAGTCTCGTGCAAGAAAACGGTAAAGGGCATGCCGGCCCCCCGGTTGTCGGCTATGAGCTTTCTGTGTGCTCAAGCTTCTGGTGCAGGGATGTGCGATCGGGGACACGATCCACTGCGCGTTGCCAGTACGTCTGGGCCGCGGCGTCGTTGCCCAGGGCCTGCTCCACGTCGCCGAGCCGCTCAAGGAGTGTGGCATGGGGCGATCCGATGTCGAGGGCGGTGCGCAGGTGGCGGCGAGCCGCCTCAAACTCACGCTGCCGGTACCGCACCCATCCCAACGTGTGGTGAGCAGAGGGGGATTCTGGGGCGTCCTTTCTGGCGTGCTGTGCAAAGTCGAGGGCCTGCTCCAGCCGTTCGTTTCGCAGCGCCAAGCTTTGGGCGTAGAGGCGAAGCACCCTGGGGTGATCGGGGGCGAGAGAGTGGGCCTTCTCCAAGACGCGATCGGCTTTTGTCGGGCGGTTGAGGCGCTCGTGTGCAAGCCCGAGGCCCGCGTAAAGCACTGCCCGCTCGCGGGGGCCGGTCGCGTCGTCCAAGAGGGAAAGGGCTTCTCGGAAATGGTCGTGGGCCCGAGCCGAGGCGCCCGAGTGCAGGCGGGCGAAGGCGGCCGTGCGGACGAGGGAAAGACGTCCCGGAAAAAGCAGCATCCCTTCCTCCGCTACTTCGGCGGCGCGAGGATACTCCTGGGCCCGGTGGTAGGCCTCTGCGGTACGGGTCCACCGGTCTGGAGCGCGTGGACTGATGTCAAGAAGCCGCTCCAACGCCTGTCCGGCCCGTTGGGGACGCCCCCAGCTTTCGTAGAGGCGAGCCTGGAGCGCCAGCCCAGCTCCATGTTCGGGCGACTGCGTCAGAACGCGGTCCAGCAGGTCTTCCGCGGCACGCAACCGAGCAGTGTCGGGGGGAGACGAGTCGGTTGCGGCGTCGTAAGAGGACTGGGCACGGCGCAAGAGTGCTTCCAGGGATTCTCCACGCACGGCTGAAGAGTCCGACTGTGCACCCGCATCGAAGACGGAGGTCGCCTGCCCCGTTTGGCGCGCGAGGCGCGCTGCCTGTTTCTGGAGCGCCTCGTCGTTGGGGTACTGCCGTGCAAGGGGCGCCAGGAGCGTCAGTGCGTCCTTCGGACGGCCGACATCGGCGTAGTGCTCCGCGAGGCGACAGCGGTACGTGCGAACGGTGGGGCGCCGGTTCACCAAGACCCGGAGCGTTTCTTCGATGCCGGCTGCGTCCCCCGTTTTTCGATAGAGAGAAAGCAACTGCTCGTACACTGCCACGGGGGCCCGCCCGGCCTGATCCAGATACGATTTGTAGGATTGAACCGCCGCTTGTGTCTGTCCCAGCTCTGCTTGAAGGGAGGCACGAGCCCGATGCGCGTCGCTGTGGTCGGGGAAGCGGTCCAGCAGTTGCTGATAGGTGCGAAGGGCGGCGGCCGTCTCCCCGGCGGCACGCTGCACCTCGGCGAGGCGGCGGTGGTGATAGGGGCGGGATGCCCCGTGCCGCTGTGCCTCCCGGGCGTAGAACAGAGCCGTGGAGAGATCGCCCTGTTCCTCGTAGGCCTCGGCGAGGGCATCGAGGAGGGTCGGGGCCTCGGGGCTCCGGGCCAAGGCCGCTTCGAAATAGGAGGTCGCCTCCTCCTGGTCGCCCAGTTGCGCCTGGGTTATGCCCTGGATCAACAATCGCTGGGCTCGCGGGTCCGTCGTATCGGCGTGCGGGGCGCCGGTCTCCGGAGCCGCGGCCCTCGAGAACCCCAGTCCGCCCCACAAAAGGACGCACAGGAGGATGGGGGCCGCGGGCGGGGTGGAACAGAGGGAGCGTGCGTCCACGGGGACGATCGAGCAATGAGGGACGGCAGCGTAGATGCGCATCAACGCCGGAGCACTTTGACGGATACGACATTGGCGTGGTTCATTTTGATTTGATAATGACCGTGAACCGTTTCTACCTTGCTGCCAGTGTCCGAAAATCCTGATTTCAATTCGGCAACACCCCCCGGCATACGAGTCCGAGGCGGTGTTGCGTCGCTCTGCAGTCCACAAGACTTCAACCGTATTCATGGGTGAGCACAACGTACGCCGGGACGCCGAGCCCTCGAAGCTGCGCGAATTTACAAATCACCTGATGCGCGACGTCCGTGCGCTGGAGCTCATGCTCCACGAAGACATGTTCGAGACGGGGATGCGCCGCATTGGGGCCGAGCAGGAGCTGTTCATGGTGGATGAACGGGGAGAGCCGGCCCCGGTCATTGAGCAGGTGCTTGAGCGCAATACCGACGAGCGCATCGTCACGGAGCTGACGCGCTTCAATGTGGAGTTCAACATGGACCCGCTTCAGTTTGGGGAAGATTGCTTCCAGAAGATGGAAGCGTCGACGTCCGAGCTGATCGAAAAAGTGCGGGGCCTCACCCGGCAGATAGACAGCGAGATTGCCATGACGGGCATCTTGCCGACGGCCCACCTCTCGGACTTTGCGATGGACTACATGACCCCCCGGCCGCGCTACTATGCCCTCAATGACGCGATTTCCCGGTTGCGGGGCGGGGGCGGGCAGTATCAGATCCGGGGCATCGACGAGCTGTTCGTGAAGCACGACTCCATCATGCTGGAGGGGTGCAACACGAGCTTCCAGACGCATTTCCAGGTCTCCCCGGACGAGTTCCCGCGCTACTACAACATCGCGCAGGTCGTCGCGGCCCCGTGCCTGGCCGCCGCGACCAACTCTCCGCTTCTCTTCGGCAAGCGCCTCTGGCGCGAAACCCGCATTGCCCTCTTCCAACAGGCCGTTGACACGCGGTCGAGCAACCTGTACCTGCGTGAGATGAGCCCGCGCGTGCAATTCGGCACAGACTGGGTGGAGGAGTCGGTGATGGAAATTTTCAAGGAGGACATCTCCCGCTTTCGGGTCCTCCTTACGACGGAGCTGAGCGAGGATCCGCTGGAGACGCTGGAGGCGGGCGGCGTGCCCAACCTCATGGCCCTGCAGCTCCACAACGGCACCGTCTATCGATGGAACCGGGCGTGTTACGGCATCACGGAGGGGAAGCCCCACTTGCGAATTGAGAACCGGGTGCTGCCCTCCGGCCCGACCGTCATCGACGAGATTGCCAATGCGGTCTTTTGGTACGGGCTCGTGGCGGGGCTGGCCCAAGAGTACCAGGACGTGTCCGAGCACATGGAATTCTACGAGGCCCGGTACAACTTCAACGCGGCCGCCCGCAGCGGGCTTGCCTCTCAGTTTGCCTGGCTGGACGGCACCAATCGCCCGGCCCACGAGCTGATTCTCGACACCCTCATTCCGCTGGCGGAAGAGGGCCTCCGTACCTCCGACATTGCGTCGTCAGACATCGAGCGGTACCTCGGGGTGATTCAGAAGCGCGTGGAGACCCAGCAGACCGGCGCCCAGTGGCAGCTCGACTCGTTCGCCCGTATGAAAGAGGTTGGGTCACGGGCCGAGCGCCTCGGGGCGCTCACGCGGGGCATGGTGGAGCGTCAGAAAGAAGGGCACCCGGTCCACGAATGGTCCCTGGCGACCCTGGAAGAAGGATACACGCCCACGGGCATGAAGGAGACGAACGTGGAGGACTACATGACCACGGACCTCTTCACCGTCCACGAGGAGGAGTCGGTGGAGTTTGTGGCCCGGCTCATGGACTGGCAGAAGATCCGCCACGTCCTCGTGGAAGACGAGAAGCACCGCCTGGTGGGGCTCGTGAGCCACCGCACCCTGCTCCGTCACATGGCGGAGCGGAAAGAGCGTCCGGAGGGTGGGGTGCCGGTCGGAAACATCATGGTTGAAGACCCGATCTCGGTGTCTCCAGATCGGCCCACGCTGGAGGCGGTGGAGCTCATGCGCGAGCACGAGATCGGGGCCCTGCCCGTGGTGCGGGAGGATCGCCTGGTTGGCATCATCACCGAGCAGGACTTCATTCAGATCGCCGGCAACATCCTCGACGAGACCCTGGGCCTCGACGCGGAGCAGGAGGAGGGCAGCCCAGCGAAGCCCGACGATGTTGCGGCCTCCTCGTGAGCCCATGGGGCGGGCCCTGAACGTGTGCAGACATCAGACTCCCCCCGCGACACTCCAGCGTGGAGAGGGGAACGCGTGGGGGCGGCGTTCGTGACACGGCATTGGAAAATCGACTTTATCTCCCCCTTATTTCCCCTTAGAAGCATGGCTGACACCCGCGAGCGAGAAATCAGCGGACAGACGGTCCGCATCGACCGGACCCTCTGCATCGGGTCGGGCAACTGCACCAACATCGCCCCCGAGATCTACGTGATTCGGGAAGACAACATCGTCGATTTTAAGGACGAAACGCCCGACATCGAACAGGGGCGGCTTGAAGAAGCGGCGTCCCTCTGTCCCGTCGACGCACTCATTGTCGAAGACGAAAACGGGGAGCGGATCGTCCCCTGAGCAGGCTCAGCTCTGGCGCCGGTACCAGGCGATCAGTATGCCAGTTAAAATCCCGGCGACCAGGCCGAGCAGCATGTAGGTAAGCATAGGGGGCTCCAGGGGTGCGACGAGGGGCCGACAAACTACGACGACGGGAGGGTCCGCTGTTCTTCCCAGGTGCGAAACTGGTCCAGCTCGTGCCGTACGGTGTCGACGGCCGTTTGGATGACGGCAATGTCATCTACGAACCCGAGCGCCCCAAGGGGGTCGGGAACGACGTCGATCGGGGTCACGAAGTAGAGGAGGGCGGCCACGAGGAGGACGAGCGACGCCGTGGGCACCTGTCGGTAGGACCGACGCGCCCAGGCCACGAGGAGGCGCAGTGCCGCCCGGAGGTCGGTCCAGACAGCGTGGAGGGCATCGGTGTTGGCCTCCAGGCGTGCGTAGGCGTCCCGGATCAGAAGCACCACCCGAAACCGGCGACGAAGGACCTGGCGGGCGGCATCGAGAAGGGCTGTTGCCACTTCGGAGCCGGTTGGCGCTGGCTCTATGATGAGCCCTGGTGGGGCTGAACGATCATCGGACGGGGAAGAGTCGGAAGGCATCCGGAGGGAGGAGTCAAGACAACAGGCATGCCCTCGATGCTAAGAGAGGATGGGGAGGAAAGTCAACCCTCCCAGGGGTCGTCTCGTCCGGAACGTCGTTTTGAACTCGCTACTCCTCCTATGCTGTGGTGACCGCCCTCACGACATCCCCTGAGGAGGCGGCCGATCGCCTTCGCCGCGGTGGTCTCGTCGCCTTTCCTACCGAAACGGTCTACGGCCTCGGCGCGGACGCCTTTCAGCCCGACGCGGTGCGCCGCATCTTCGGCGCAAAGGGCCGCCCGGCGGACAATCCGCTGATCGTCCACCTGCACCGTCGAGGGCAAATCCAGCGTGTGGCGGCGGACGTCCCCCCGTCGGCTCAGCGCCTGTTCGATGTGTTTGCGCCGGGCCCCCTCACGCTCATCCTTCCGAAGCACGACGGTCTCCCCTCGGTGGTAACGGCGGGCCTCGAGACCGTGGGGGTTCGCCTTCCGCGGCTACCGCTGGCGCAATCGTTCCTGGAGGCGTGTGCAACGCCCGTCCCGGCGCCCTCTGCCAACCAGTCGGGTCGGCCGAGCCCCACGAGTTGGGAAGCCGTAGAGCATGACCTGGGGGGGCGCGTCGACTGCATCCTGCAAGGGGGGCGCACGGACACGGGTGTCGAGTCGACGGTTGTCGACTGCACAACGGATCCGGTGGCCGTGCTTCGTCCAGGGGCCGTGGCGGTCGAGGCAATTCGTCGCGTCCTGGGGGCGGTTCAGGAGGCGCCTCCCGACGAGGAAGCTGCTCCCCGGAGCCCGGGGACCCGACACAGGCACTACGCCCCGACCGCGCAGGTGCGTCTCGTCGACACCCCCTCAAATGCTTCCCCGGGCGCGCGCCACGCATACGTGGGGCTTGAGGCCCCGTCCCGGCCGAATGCGTTCGGGGCGGTGTACGTCGAAGAAGACATAGAGGCCTACGCCCATGATCTTTTTCATGTCCTCCGGGCCTGCGACGAGAAGGAGATTGAAATCATCTACGCGCAATCAGTGTCGTCTGAAGGGTTGGGCCGGGCCCTCAATGATCGCCTCCGCCGGGCCGCGGCCCGGTAGGCGGACATCGTGCGAAACGAGCGGCCCAGGCCTCGGAAGGCACGCGTTTACCCTGCGACGCTCGCATCGTCGAGCGCCCCCTGGCGCCCGCGGGTGCCACGGATGATCCACCGGGCGAGCGGCGGGAGCGCCCGACAGCTCTGCACCAGGGCCCAGGCGGCGCCCGGCCGGAAGGCCGCTGCGTGAATCCATCGGCCCAGCCGCATGCGCGGGCCGAACGTGTCCGTCCACGCGCGTTCGTAGCTCGTGCGGAACGTGCGGGTGGAGAGCCGTCCGTTCAGAAAGTCGGAGGCCAGCGGGCTCACCAGGTCGGCGGTGCGGAGCGCCATCGCCATCCCATCGCCGCAGAGGGGCGCAATCATGCCCGCGGCGTCCCCAATCATGCACACGCCGTCCGCAAATCGAGATTTCGGCATGAGGGGGACTTGGCTCACCGCCTCGAATCGGTCGCTCACGCGGGTGAGGCCGGTGAGCAACTCGTCTAGGGCCGGGTTTTGGCGAAGGGTGGTGTTGAGCATGCCTTCGGGCGTCCCGCCGGCCTCCGTGAGGGCGTCGGTGTGCCCGATCCAGCAGACGTTGATGCGGTTGTCCTCGACCGGCGAGAGGCCACAGTACGCCCCCGGAGAGCTATGGAGTTCAATTGTGTTGCCCAGGTCCGTGGCGGCCGGCCCGGCGTAATGGGCCTTGAAGGCGACGTAGGGCGTGGTCTCTGACATAAACGGGCGCTCCAGTGTCCGGTCCAGGCGGCCCCGGCGCCCATACGCCCCCACGACGAGGCGGGCCTCCACGGCGTCGCCGCCGACGGTCGCGCCGAAGCCATTCCGGAGGCTGCCGTGAACGTTTGTGACTCGGGTGCCGGGCCGCCCGTCCACCCCCGCCATGCATGCGTTCTGAAAGAGCATTTGGTCGAGCCGGTAGCGGCTAAACCCAAGAGCCACATCGGGAAGAGAATGAGAGGTTGTGGCGCCACTTGAGGCTGTGAGACACGCCTGATCGATGGGCTCGGCCCCGGCGGCGCGGACATCGTCCAGCACCCCCAGACGCCGAAACGAGGACTGCGCCTCTGGCGAGAGGAACTCCCCACACAGCTTCTGCCGTGGGTAGGTCGACTGCTCGGCCAGAAGCACGTCGTGGCCGTCGCGGGCGAGCTGGTACGCGGTACTGCACCCGGACAGGCCACCGCCAATTACGAGGGCGTCGTACGACATGGGGAACTGACGAAAATGAAAAAAGAGTGGAGTGTTCAAACCTGTCACGGGCGGGGGGGCTCCAGTCCGTCGAGGGAAGGCCCGTCACGGATTGGAAACGTTTTCTGCTGGGGGCCCGGTCACGGGGCCGAGCGTGGACAGGGTCCACCGGAAGGCCCAGTGCCACCGGATGGAGGGGGAGGGAAGGCGGGCGGCCCGAGCAAGGGCGTGAAGGTCTGCGCGCCGAAAGCCGCGGCGCACCGACAGTGGCCCGTCGTGCTGCACCATCGGGGCGAGGCGCAAGGCCCGGCTGAGGCCCCAGATGCCCACATAGGCCAATACATGACGGTGGAGGTCATTCACGACGAGCCCCAGCTGCGCGACTCGCTGCATCTCTTTGAGCACGCCAACTGCCGTGGCGCCGTGAACGTGGTGGAGGAAGAGGGCCGCGTGGACGAGGTCGATGGACCCGGTGTTGTAGGGAAGGGACTCAGCGTCCCCGACCTCGACGTGAATTTGAGGGCGGAGGGAGGGAGGGAGTTGCCGGTCGAGGTACGCCCGGGCGTGACCCACGGTGACGGGGTTGGCGTCAATGCCAATGAGGTCTAGCGCGCACCCGAGGCGTTTGCCTCGTCGAGCCAGGTGGGCCAGGTGGTCGCCGCTTCCGCACCCCACATCCAGCAGGCGGAGGTGATCGTGTTGTTCTAAAATCGGATCGAGGATATGATCTGTTGCCCGATACCCCCCAAGCAGCCGGTTGATGCGTCGGAGGTCGCGAAGAGCCCGGGTAAGACGAGCGTCCGTGATGGAGAAGTCGTCCATCCACTCCTCGGTCTCCAAACGGGTAGACAGGTCCGGAAGAAAGGCGAAAGACACCGAGACGTGACCGAGGGCGTTGGTTTAAACAGGCCGGCGGGTTTAGGACTGGGTCATGCCACCTCGACCTCTGCCTCAATGCCTTGGTCGTTGAGGCGGTCGCGAACCTCTGGGGCAAGGTTCTGCTCGACCGTGCTCGGCACGAACTTGGCCACCAGCCAGGCCAGGTAGCCCTGCTGCCACGCCGCCTCCGTAGCGTCCTCGATTGTGATTTCTAACTTCCGGGCCCCCTTGGTGTCCACGTGAGCCTGAATGCCTCGACTCCGGAAGCCGTCCTGCAGATGGTCAGCCATTTGGTTTCGGACGGCAGACTCGATGTCGGCCCCTTGCGCCCGGGCCTGGGCTGCACGGGCCCCCATCTGCTGCTGGGCAAGCTTCTGTGCGTTGAGAATTGTGACTTCAATCATGGAGGAGAACCGAGTCAATAGGAAGAAGTCCGCTCAAACCCTGTCGCCGTGGCGAGGCTGTTGTGAAGCCCTGGTGACGACTGCGGCCCTGCCTATCGAAGATCCGGCGATGGGGTTCCGGCCTGTACGGGTTTTTGGCAGAGCGGGGCCCAGGTCGCCCCGTGAATATGGAACCTGGTCGCGGGTCTCTGGTATAGGGGGGTACCCTATATTAAACACGTCCACTCTACCCTGAACGGGACCGCGAACCCTCCCATGAGCCGATCCTCTCCTGAGACCACCACGCCCCCGCGAGGGACGCCTGCTCGCCCGTCTACGTCCTCGAACGGAGAGGCCTGTGCGGTCGAGCCGCCCTCGTCCGAAAGCCAGACGACCGACGTTTTGAGAGGAGATGGACCGCATCTGGTACTGCCAGTGAAGGGCATGTCGTGCGCCTCGTGCGCACAGAGCGTGGAGGGGGCGCTCTCGCGCGTGGAGGGGGTTGCCGGGGCAACGGTCAATTTCGCGACCGAGCGTGCCGAGGTTGCGCTGGCGGACGGTGCGGACGTGTCGATGCCGGCGTTGGTGCGAGCCGTAGAGAGCAGCGGATACGAGGTGCGGACCGCCGAGACAACGCTCACGGTGCAGGGGATGAGTTGTGCGTCGTGCGTCTCGCGGGTGGAGGAGGCGCTGACGACGGTGCCGGGCGTGGTGCAGGCCACCGTGAACCTCGCGACCGACCGTGCCACCGTGCAGTATGTCCCCGGCGTGGCCGAGCCCGCCGACTTCACCCAGGCGATCCGCGACGAGGGCTACGAGGTCGTCGATGCGGGGGAGACATCGGACCGGAGCGACGTGGAGAAGCAGGCGCGCGAGGAAGAGAAGCAGTCCATGAAGCATCGCTTTTTCTGGGCGCTCGCCTTTGCGCTGCCCGTGTTCGTGTTGGAGATGGGCTTCCTGCACATCCCGACGATGGAGGCCTGGATCACCGAGCAAGTCTCCACGCAGACGCTCTATTACGTGCTCTTTGGCCTTACGTCGGTGGTCATGTTCGGGCCGGGCCGGTACTTCTTCGAGCACGGCTGGTCCGCGCTCAAGAACGGGAGTCCGGACATGAACACGCTCGTCATGATCGGGACTTCGGCGGCGTACGGCTACTCGGTCGTGGCCACGTTCCTGCCGCAGGTGTTGCCGGAGGGAACCGTCCACGTCTACTACGAGGCGGCGGCCGTCATCATCACGCTCATCCTGGCGGGCAACTACATGGAGGCCCTCGCCAAGGGCCGCGCCAGCGACGCGATCCGGGCGCTGCTCGACCTGCAGGCCACCACGGCCCGCGTTCTGCGCGACGGCGAAGAGGACAAAATCGACGTGCGCGACGTGGTGCCCGGCGACGTAATCCGCGTCCGGCCCGGCGAGAAGGTGCCGGTCGACGGCGAGGTGCTCGACGGCGAGTCGCACGTCGACGAGTCGATGGTGACCGGCGAGCCGGAGCCGGTGCGCAAGACGGAGGGCGACGAGGTCGTGGGCGGCACGATCAACGAGACGGGCAGCTTCACCGTCCGCGCCACGCGGGTGGGGGAGGAGACGGTCCTCTCCCAGATCGTGGAGATGGTGGAGGAGGCTCAGGGCTCCGCACCCCCCATCCAGTCGCTTGCTGACCGCGTAGTGACGGTGTTCGTGCCCTTTGTGCTGGCCACGGCGGCGATCACATTCGGCATCTGGATGGCGTTCGGCCCCGACCCGGTGCTGACCTACGCGCTCGTGACGGCGGTTTCCGTTCTCATCATTGCCTGCCCGTGCGCCATGGGCATCGCCACGCCGATCTCGGTGATGGTGGGCACGGGCCGCGCCGCCGAGCTGGGCGTGTACGTGCGGGAGGGCGAGGCGCTGCAGGCCCTCCACGCCGCCGACCTCGTGGCGTTCGACAAAACCGGTACGCTCACGAAGGGGCGGCCCGAGGTGACGGATCTCCTTCCACAGAACGGTCACGATATAGACGACCTGTTGCGCTGGGCCGCCGCAGTCGAGACCCAGTCCGAGCACCCGATTGGGGCGGCGCTGGTGGCCCGGGCAGAGGAGCGCGGCCTCGACCTACCGGACGCCACCGACTTTGAGGCCGTTCCGGGCCACGGCGTGACGGGGACGGTTGAGGGCCGGCCCATAGCGATTGGGGCCGCGCGGCTCATGGACCGGCTCGACGTTTCGCTCGACGGGCAAGAGGCGACCGCCGATGAGCTGGCTGACGCCGCCAAGACGCCGCTCTACGTCGCCGTGGATGGCACGCTGGCCGCCGTCGTGGCCGTGGCCGACCCGATCAAAGACTCGACGCCCGCCGCGCTCGACGCGCTGCACGAGATGGGGATTGAAGTGGCGATGATCACCGGGGACGACGAGCGGACGGCCCGCGCCATCGCCCGCGAGCTCGGCATCGACCGCGTGCAGGCCGAGGTCTTGCCCGACGAGAAGGCCGCGGCGGTGAAGGACTTTCAGGCGGGGGGGCAGACGGTGGCCTTCGTGGGCGACGGCATCAACGACGCGCCGGCCCTCGCCCAGGCCGACGTGGGGATTGCCATCGGCACCGGGACCGACGTCGCCATCGAGAGTGGCGACATCGTGTTGATGGCCGGGGATCTGCGCGGCGTGCCGAACGCGGTGCACCTCTCACGGGCCACCCTCCGCAACATCAAGCAGAATCTCTTCTGGGCCTTCGCCTACAACGTGCTCCTTATTCCGGTGGCGGCGGGCGTCCTGTACCCGGCGTTCGGACTGCTGCTGTCGCCCGCCCTGGCCGCCCTCGCGATGGTGTTCTCCGACCTCTTCGTGGTGGGCAACGCGCTGCGGCTGCGCCGCTTCGCCCCGGCGCTGGCAACCGCATAGGTCGAGTATCGAATGAGGGGAGAGTTTAATCCAGTCACTCTGGTACCGCGACACCCCTGTACCACGCGGTTTTGGCGAGATTGTGTTAGGGAAACGTGAATTGTGTAGAGAGTGCGAAACGCTGTACCATACTACAGCCCGTGTAGACGAACGCTTTTTCCCACCAAGAGACCAGAGAGCCCATGACTGACGTTCGAACCGTTGACGTCTTCACTGTCGGCTGTCCGCTTTGCGACGACGTAGTCGAACTCGTGCAGGACCTCGCGTGTGATTCCTGCAACGTCCGCACCGTGCACCTTCAGGACGACGACGGCCAGGAGCGGGCTGAGGAAGTAGGCGTTGAGACTGTGCCCGCCGTGGCCGTAGACGGCACGCTCGCGAACTGCTGTCAGGGGCGCGGGGTCGAGGAAGAGGCGCTGCGGGCGGCCGGGATTGGAACCCCGCTGTAATCTGTCCTCACCCTCTCTCCTCGATTTCGACTCCATGGACGGCATGACCCGCGGTGAAATCGCCGAAAAGGCCGGCGTGAACCCTGAGACCCTCCGCTACTACGAGCGAAAGGAGCTCATCCCGACCCCGCCCCGCTCAGACGGGGGGTTTCGCCTCTACGACGACAACTACGTTGACCGGCTCCGCTTCATCCAGCGGGCGAAAGACCTGGGCTTCACGCTCGCTGAGATCAAGGACCTCCTGGATCTGCGGGTGGATGAGGAAGCCACGTGCCAGAACGTAAGGGCCCGGGCCGAACACAAACTCGACGAGGTTGAAGAAAAGATCCGAGACCTTCAGCGCATTCGAAAGGCCCTCAGTCGGCTGGCCGACGCGTGTGAGGAAGACGGGCCGACAAGCGACTGTCCCATCCTGGACGCGATAGAGGGAAGGGAGAGCTCTTGACGAGGTGCTGACCTAGTTGACTCTCGCTGCGACCCCCTTCCCATCGCGTCCTTCGACGGGCACGACATCGCCGAGATTTCGGTTACTCTGACTTCAATCGAGCCGACCCTATGAGCATGGAGGATTCGTCGAACGCCGGAACGAACTGGAGTCTCGGAGCAGCCATGGGTGCCGCCGTCGGCGCCTCGGCCTGCTGCACCATTCCGCTGGTGCTGGTCAGCCTGGGTGTCGGTGGGGCGTGGATCGGCAGCCTGACGGCCCTGGCGCCGTATCGATGGATCTTTGTGACGCTTGCCTTCACTGCGCTGGGTTACGCGGTGTACAACGAATGGCGGCTGAGCCGACAGCCGGACTGCAACTGCGAGACCGCGTTCTCGTCTGCAGCGCGCCGCTCGCTGCTGGGCGTTGGGGCGCTGGGCGTCCTGGCGCTCGTCGTGAGCCCGTGGCTGGTCGCTTCGTCACCAGGTGCTGCGACCCAGCAGGCGCAGTCCGCCGTGGGGCAGGACGCCATAGACGAAGCCCCCGACGTCCCGGCCTCCTTTCAGCAGGTGGTCCTTACGGTGAAAGGGATGACGTGTGCGGCCTGTCCGAAGACCGTGGCGACGGCCCTCAAGGACGTTGATGGCGTCTACAGCGTCGACGCGACGTACGAGCCCCCAGAAGCAGTCGTTCGATTCGACCCGGATGAGACCTCGGTCGGGGCCCTGACGCAGGCCACCCGAAGCGCCGGCTTTTCCTCTCACCCCAAATCGCCCTCCTGATCGTGCCGGAAGTCCGAACCACCTCCACCGTCACGTGCCCCGAGTGCGGCGCGGAGACCGAGGCCGAGATGCCAGTCGACGGCTGCCAGTTCTTCTGGGTGTGTCCCGCCTGCGAGACGCTGCTCCGGCCCGAAGAGGGGGACTGCTGCGTGTTCTGTTCGTACGGAACGGCCCCGTGTCCTCCCGTCCAACAGAACGGGGGGTGCTGAGGGGAATGCGAGTTGTGGATTGATCGAAGGGACGAAACGGACTAAGGCGTGCGTCCCCGAGAGACAGGGGAGGAACCCCAAACGGTTCGAGACGAAAACCCGCGAGTCTTCTCACACCATCGACCAAAGGGGATGACGCACAGTGTTTGGGCGTGGTACGGCGAGGCGGCGAAGACGGCCGTCGGCTTCTTTTGGAAGAGCGGCTGGGCGTTCGTGCTGGGCTACACCATCAGCGCCATGATCCAGTCGTTCGTCCCCAAGGCCCGGCTTACGTAGCACACGGGAGGGCCCGACACACAGCCTCTCCTTCTCCTCCTGGCCCTCGGCGTCGTCCGGCAATCGCGAGAAACGCAACGTTGGGGGGCGCATAGGACCCGACAGCACATCACTTCTGGCTTTACCCCCAACCGTTTTCCCGCATGCTGATGACTCAGTTCTTCTCGATGCGTCGCCTCGGCCCCAGAATCGTCCTCGCAGTCGGCCTTGCCGTTGTCCTCGCGGCGTTTGGCGGACGTGCGGACGGACTGGCTGCTCCCAGTGACGAACGGAGCCCCGTGGCCGACACGATTCAGGTCACCATGACGGACCACGCCTACGAGCCGTCGGACCTCACCGTGCCGGCCGGGGAGGAGGTGACGCTCCAGTTCGTGAACGAGGGCACCGTTGAGCACTACTTCGTGGTTGGAGAGACCGTTGCGGATTCCGAAGAGGGCTTCGAGCAAAATCTCTTCGACGAGGTTGCGCTCGTGAAAAACAAGGAGACGCCCGAACACGAGGAAGACCAGGAAGAGGAGCACGAAGAGGAAGAAGAGCACCACGAGAATGAGTTTGAGTTGTCGCCCGGTGGCAGTGGCACCCTCACCTTCAGGCTCCCCGCATCGAAGGCTGGCACCTACACCATAGCCTGCTTCGAGACGACAGGAGACCGGGCGCACTACGAGATGGGCATGACGGGCACCCTCACGGTAACGACGGAGGGCCGGTAGACCTCCTTCTGGGCCATCCTTACCCCATCCGGAGCGGCCCGTCTAGAATCCTGGAACCACATACCCGTACCCCCCATATGCATCCGTCCATCTAAGCAACTGTCCCTCGTCCGATGCCCTGCCATCGCCCATCATTTCGGCTCGTTGCGGCCCTGCTCGTGGTCGCCGTGGGGGGCGGGTGGGGCGCAATGGGGGCCTACGCCGCCTGTATGGGTGAGACAGTGCCCCCGTCTCACTGCACGTCCGAGCGGGGGCCTGCACCGTCGTGTAGCGTAGAGGGAGGGAACGCGGCGGCATGCCTCCCCGCCCACGCCAACGCCGTGATGACCGACAGGGCGGAGGTGCTGAAGGGAGGCAGTGGGAGCGTCAGCACATCTCAGCGTCTGTTCGAGTCGACACAGCGCATCTCGACCGTCGACCTCACGCTCTGGCGTCCCGTCCTACACGCCAGTCGTCGCCACGTCCGGATCAGGGTCTGGCGGGAATGAGGTCCGTTCTGGTCGTCCGTACGCGAGACCCGCAGATCTGCTTCCTTAGCTGCTGGGGCTGCGGCCGTCGGGCCTAGACCTGGTCCTGGTGATCTGGGTCCGTGGCTCCTGCTGAGAAGTGGCGGCCGTCCGGCCCACCGGTGGACGCCCCCACCCTCAAAAGGGAGTCCTCTGCCCGATCCGCCCGCACCGACCAGCACGGCGCCCCTCCTACGTCGCCGACAGAGCCGCTCCCACGACTCAGAAAAAGTCCCTCAGCCATGCCCGACCCATCTTCTAACGGAAATACGCAGTTGAGCCCTGCGTCGATCGATCGTCGTGACTTTGTGAAGAGCGCCGGTGCCCTGACGGCCCTGGCCGGCTTGCAGACGCTTTCGCCCGGCTGGGCGCAGGCATCCCCCAGACCTCCGGCCCAGGCCGGGGTGCAGGCCCTGGAACCGACCCGCCGCGTGGGCAACCGCGTCGAGTACGACCTGGAAATTGCACGCAAGACCTTTGAGGTGGACGGCCGCGAGACACGGGCCATTACCCTGAACGGCACCGTGCCGGGCCCGCTCCTTCGCCTGCAGGAGGGGGAGGAGGTCGTGCTGCGCTACCACAACACCCTCGACGAACCGAGCTCCATTCACTGGCACGGCCTGCTGATTCCCAATCAGTACGATGGGGTCCCCGAGGTGAACTACCCCGGCGTGCCGCCCGGCGAGACGTTTGAGGCGGGGCCCTTTCCGGTGCGCCAGTACGGCACCTACTGGTACCACAGCCACTCCGGCGTGCAGGAGCAGCTCGGCCAGCTTGGGCCGCTCCTCATCGACCCCGCGGGAGAGACGCCGTTCGACTACGACCGCGAGCTGGTGGTCGTCCTTTCGGACTGGACCTTCCAGGATCCCAACCAGATTTACGCCAATCTGAAGAAGGGCGAGGAATACTACAACTTCCAAAAGCGCACGGTCGGGGAGTTTTGGTCCGACGTCTCGGAGCAGGGCTTCTTCAGCGTGCTCAAAGACCGGCTGGCCTGGAAGCGGATGCGGATGAGCCCCACCGACCTGCAGTCCGTCCGGGGCCAGACGTACACGTACCTGATGAACGGCTCGGCCCCCGCCGACAACTGGACCGGCCTATTCGAGCCGGGCGAGCGGGTCCGGCTGCGCGTCATTAATGCCAGTTTCGCCACCATCTTCGACGTGCGCGTTCCGGGTCTGGACATGGATGTGGTGCAGGTGAGCGGCCAGAACGTGGAGCCGGTGACCACCGACGAGTTTCGGATCGGGACCGCCGAGCGCTACGACGTGATCGTGGAGCCAAGCGAGGACCGCGCCTACACGGTCTTTGCCGAGTCCCTGAGCCGGAGCGGCTATGCCCGCGGCACCCTCGCGCCGGAGGAGGGCATGGAAGGCCCCGTTCCCGAGGAGCGGGAGCGACCGACGCTCACGATGGCCGACATGGGCATGATGCACGGCGACATGGAGGGCGAGGGCATGGACCCCGACAACATGGACATGAGCGGATCGGGGATGGGGGCGGCGGCCGGCACTGAGGCCTCGTCCGATCCCGAGGCCTCCGGGATGAATCACGGGGATCATGGATCGATGGCGGAGAGGGGGTCCACGGAGGAAGGCAGTCTTCGCCCCCCCGGCACTCTTCCCGAGCCGGTGCGGCACGACCCCGACAACGACCACGGCCCGGCGGAGGCCGGCGTGCCGATGATGACGCGCTCGCGGCTCCACGAGCCGGGCGTGGGCCTTGGGGACGACGGCCGACGCGTGCTCACCTACGACCAGCTCCGGGCGCTCGACGAGAAGGATTCATTCGAGGCGCCGGATCGAGAGATCGAGCTGCACCTGACCGGCAATATGGAGCGGTTCATCTGGTCGATCGACGGCACCACGTTCTCCGACGCGGACCCCGTCCGCATCAATCACGGGGAGCGGACCCGTCTCACCATCGTGAACGACACGATGATGAACCACCCGATGCACCTGCACGGGATGTTTATGGAGCTGGAGAACGGGCAGGGGGAGCGCGCTCCGCTGGTCGACACCGTGCTGGTGAAGCCGGCCGAGCGCGTGTCGCTGCTCATCGACGGCGATGAGCCGGGGCCGTGGTTCTTCCACTGCCACATCATCTGGCACATGAAGGCCGGGATGGCGCGGGTCGTCTACGTCGAGCCCCCGGAGGACCACGACGGGGACTTCCACTACCAGCCGCCCGCGTAGAAGGGCCCGGCTCCGAATCGCCGTTGTGCTTCCAAAGAAATCGTTCCGTTTGCTCATGACGAGTTTCAAGACCGCGCTCACGGCCCTGGCCATGGTCCTCCTTCTAGGGACCAGTGCGCTGCCAGGGGCCCGCGCCCAGACCACCGACAGCAAGATCTTCACGAGGGTCCTCTTCGACCAGTTGGAGTACGCCCCCGGCCCGGCTGAACGGCCGGTCTCGATGGAGGCGGTGGGCTACGTGGGCGGAGACATCAACCGCCTCTGGCTCCGCGCCGAAGGAGAGCAGTCGACCCTGAAGCGGGCCGGAGAGACCGAGGTGGAGGCGCTCTGCGGGCGGCTGATCTCGCCGTTCTTCGACGTGGTGGGCGGGGCGCGTGTGGACCGGAGCTGGGAAGAGGGGGGCCAGACGCGCGGCCACCTGGCGGTGGGAGTCCAGGGCGTGGCGCCGTACCGGTTTGAGGTCGACCCCACGCTGTACGTCAGCGACGAAGGACACGTGTCCGCCAGCGTTTCGGCGGCCTACTCGTTTCTCTTTACGCAGCGGCTCGCCTTGGAGCCCGAGGTGGAGGTCAACGCTGCCCTGCAGGACGTGCCCGAGTGGGGCGTCGGCACGGGGATGAATGCCCTGAACGCGGGTCTGCGACTCCGCTACGAGTTCCACCGCAAGTTTGCCCCCTACATCGGGTACGACCAGAACTGGCGGTTTGGCGAGACGGCCGACCTTGCGGGCGGGAACGCCGCCGATAGGGCTTTCGTCTTCGGCGTGCGGATGTGGCGCTGACTGGGGGCGGTCTCGTCGGCATGCCCGGCGCCATGGTTGTCGCCGGGGCAGGAAAACTGGGCTCGGAAGCGCTCTTCACGACACGGATTCATCGTTCCGATCTCGTTCAATGTCGTCTTTCCCTCGCCAGAAGGCTGCCGTTCCCAATCAGTACGACGGGTGGGCCCGCATCTACGACCTCTTTTGGCGGCGCTACATGAACCAGACGCTCCCGGTGGCCCAGCAGACGGCCGCCGTGGAGCCAGGCGAACGAGTGCTTGATTTGGCCTGTGGCACCGGCGAGCTGCTCCACCGCATTGCCAGGGACACGCCCGCCGCCGAGTTGACGGGCGTAGATCTGGCCCCGGCCATGGTGGAGCGCGCCCGCAGCAAGCTTGCCGGAGAGGCGGACATACGAATTGAGCAGGCCGATGCCCACGGCCTCCCGTTCGACGACGACGCCTTCGACGCGATCGTCTGTGCCAACACGTTTCACTACTTTACCCATCCGGGGGCCGTGCTGGGGGAGGTGCACCGTGTGCTCCGCCCCACGGGCCGTTTCGTCGTGCTCGACTGGTGTCGGGATTACTGGACCTGCCGCATCATGGATGCCCTCCTCCAACGGGTGGACCCGGCCTATGAGACCTGCTACACCCTCGAAGAACTCAGGAGGAAGATGCGGTCCGCGAGTTTCGAGGTGCAGGATGCCTTCCGCTATCGGTTCGATCTTGTATGGGGGCTCATGGGAGCCGAGGCCCGACCGATCCCTTGCCCGTAGGATGTCATTTGCCTCACCGAATGCCCCCTTCCCCTCGGCGGCGTGCACGGGTAAGTGGAACTGAGGTTACCCTTTTTCATGTTTTCAGATCTTTTTATCTTCTTTTAAGATCTATCCCACGGTGTATGCGTAGGAGCTACTGGAATAAACCAGTTCATCCGGCCGTCTCATAGCTCCCTGATGCTCACATGTCCATTGTTCAGGACCTCGCGGCGTTCGTCGACGACGTTGCCTACGACCATCTTTCCGTCGACGCCACTCAACAGCTCAAAATCCGCGTGCTCGACGCGCTCGGGTGTGCCATTGGGGCCCTGGACGGCGAGCCGATCCGTGCGCTCCGCGAACATGTCGCCGATTTTGGCGGGGCCGAGCAGGCTAGCCTGATCGGCGGGGGACGGGCGGCGCCCGACCGCGCAGCCCTCTATAACAGCGCGCTTGTCCGGTACCTCGACTACAACGACAGCTACCTCGCCGAGGGGGAGACCGGCCACCCGAGTGACAACCTGGGCTCGGTGATGGCGGCGACGGAGTATGCCGGCGGTTCCGGCAAAGCCCTCCTCACGGCCCTCGCCGTCGCGTATCAGGTGCAGTGTCGCCTGAGTGACGAGGCGCCGGTGCGCGCCAAGGGGTTCGACCACACCGTGCAGGGCCAGTACGCCGCGGCTGCCGGGGCAGCGAAGGCACTCGGGCTGGACCCGGAGCAGACGGCGAATGCCATCGCCATCAGTGGCACGGCCCACAACGCCCTCCGCGTGACGCGGACCGGCGAAATTTCCCACTGGAAGGGCCTGGCGTATCCTGAGACCGGCTTCACGGCCACGCACTCGGCGTTTCTTGCGATGCGCGGCATTACCGGGCCGCCCGAGGTGTTTGAGGGCAACAAGGGATTCATGCACTCGATTGCGGGCGACTTCGAGCTCGGCTGGTCAGAAGAAGACCTGGAGCGGGTTACGGGCACCATCATCAAGAAGTACAACGCCGAGATCCACTCCCAGGCCACCCTGGAGGGGGCGCTGGAGCTGAAGCGCAAACACGACATTGACTCGTCGAACATCGAGAAAATTGAAATCGATACGTTCGACGTGGCCGTCGACATCATCGGGGGCGGGGAGGAGGGCGACAAGACCGTCGTTCGGCGGAAGGAGGAGGCCGACCACAGCCTGCACTACATGACTGCCGTCGCGCTTCTCGACGATCAGGTGCTGCCCGCCCAGTACGAGCAGGGTCGCATCGAGGCGGGCGACGTGCAGTCGCTTCTCCGGAAGGTGGAGGTGAGAGAGAATCCCGAATACAGCGCCCGATTCCCCGAGCACATGGTGTGCGACGTGCGCATCCACGCCGACGGGACGGTCTACGAGACGCACAAGGAGGACTACGAGGGCTTCCACACGAAGCCGATGGCGTGGGACACCGTCTCGGAGAAGTTCACTCGCCTTGCAGAGCCCTACACCGACTCGAGCCTTCGCGAGGACCTCATTGGCGCGGTGCAGGACCTGGAGACGCTGCCGGCCGCCGATCTCTTCGACCTCCTGTCCCGTGTGGAGACCCCGGAGGAGTAATGCGTGAGAAGTGACACGTGAAGAATGGAAATTAAGGGCGTCGGATTCACGCCATCATGAATCACGCTTCACGAATCACGCTCCGAAGGAGTCAGCTGCTTCCATCGATCGTTTTTTTGTCATCCAATCATCGACCAACGACGTTCACATGCCGAATGACATCACCGGCGATCCCCGACGTGCCTTCCAATTTCTTGACCTCAACGACCGTGGCGAGAAGCCTCGCGAGACGGGTGTTACCGAGATTCGCGGCCCGTACTACAGCGTCATGGGGCCAAACTATCTTGACGACGTGCTGTCGACGATGGGACACTACGTCGATAATCTCAAATTTGCCGGCGGCTCCTTCAGCCTGATGCCGGAGGCGGAGGTGCAGGCCCTGCTCGACACGGCCCACGAACACGACGTGCGCGTCTCCACGGGCGGGTTCATGGAGTACGTGCTCACGCAGGGGGACGATGCGGTACACCAGTATGTGGATGAGTGTGCCCGCCTCGGTTTTGACATTATCGAGATCTCCGCGGGCTTTATCACGCTCCCCACGGACGACTGGGTGCGACTGATCGAGCTTGTTCAGGAGGCCGGCCTGAAAGCCAAGCCGGAGGTCGGCGTGCAGCACGGGGCCGGTGGAGGCGCCACCACGACCGAGGAATTGGAGCAAATCGGCCAGAAGGACCCGTCACAGGCCATCAACCGAGCCAAGCGCTTTTTGGAGGCGGGCGCCTACCAGATCATGATGGAGAGCGAGGGCATCACCGAAAATGTGCCCGAGATGCGAACGGAAATCCCGGCCCAATTCATCGACGAACTCGGGTTGGAAAACCTGATGTTTGAGGCGGCCGACCCGCACGTCTTTCCTTGGTATGTCCAAAATTACGGCCCGGAGGTAAACCTCTTCGTGGACCATAGCCAGATCGTGCAGCTCGAATGCCTGCGCAGCGGGATCTGGGGGCCGCACGATCTCTTCGGGCGCGTGCAAACGTTCAAGGACGAGGGCTCGAATGGATAGCCGCGTGCGCGCCGACGAGACGAGGGGAAAGGCACGGGGGGCGACAGGCTCAATCGGTCAAGTCCGACCAATCGATCTGGGAGTCCTGGATGGATGCAGGCCGCCGGGCGGTGATGTCCCCGTAGTACGCGGTGGCGGCCTCGCCGGTGTTGTCGGTGTCGGTCATGAGGGCGACGCCGTCGATGGGCGGCGGGGCCTCCCCGAACGCGCGACGGTAATCCACACGGATGTTGCGCCGTTCTCCAACCCACGTCCCGACCCTCGTCGAGCCGCTCTCCACGGGAATCATCTGGACCCAGTCCGTAAATGCATTTGCAAGAACCGTGTCTGAGGGAACGCGGCTGGCCCAGACATAGCTCAGGGCCCGGGTCGGGACCTGGTCGTACCCCAGGGCCTGGAGCGCCTCGTACTTGGCACGGTCGACCAGACCGAAATTGCTCGGGGCGTAGTCGAACGTGACGTAGAGACGAGCCGGGTAGTCGTCCCCATCTTTCGTCCGGGCGTCGCCCTCCTCAAGCACGTTGGTTACCTTCCATTGCCACGACAACATTGGGTACTGGCGTGGATTCAGGTCCATTTCGCGCCCCAACCCAGCCGCCCCGCCGTCACTGACCGCACGAACCACAGCGGTAGACTCGCCCTTGACGGATCGTTCAACGAGTTGGTATTGAGTTTCCGTCTCCACGTCGCCAAAGCGAATGATTTCCCAGCCGGACGGGTGCCCGTTGGAGTCTGCCTGAGCGGCCGAAAAGTGCCCGACATGTTTTTCCTGCGCGTAGTTCGTGAGGCCGATCAGCACTGCAGCTCCTACAAGGATGCCGATCCACAGGACGCTCGATCGTGCGGAGAGGGTCATTGGGATCACGGGATTAGTGAAGGGGGGCTGGATTGAGCCCAGATGGGTCCCCGGGTGCGTTTGGGAAAGCCGGGTCATTCCAATCTAGTTGGCCCGGAGGCGCTTCCCCAAAAATGAGAAGTATTGGGCAAAGAACGGTCATATGTTGACTTTTTTCGGTAGGTCGATCTGTATTATTCTCGAAATCAAACCGCTAACTATACATAAGACGAGAAAAGAAAGGAGGAAAATATTTTCTAAGATAAAGCGGTTTTCGTGGTCGAGTAAACTGCTTTTCGTGGTCTTTTAATCCCGAATAGGACCCCGTGACTGCGCCGAGCTTTCAACCTGTAGAAATCACGCACTCAAATTCGACTTCCAACCAGTTTTGCTTCACCATGACGAATGAACAAGACGTTTCACGACGCGATTTCCTACAGCGCCTAAGCATGGTCGGGTTCGCCGGCCTCGGCGTTGGGTCGTTGGTGTCGGCCTGTGGCGGCGGCAGCGGAGACGCAGACGGCTCTTCCTCCGGATCCGCGAGCGAGTCGTCCGCACAGTCCACCGGAGGCGGCTCGCAGACGGTGACGCTGCACCCGCAGGGCAACCAGATGAAGTACAAAGAGACGGAATTTACGGTGCCAGCAGACACCGAGATTGAGCTGGTGTTTGAAAACACCGCGTCGAGCCCGTCGATGCAGCACAACGTGCTCATTATGAACGAGCCGCCCGAGCAGGACATCTTCAAGGAGGTGGGGCAGGCCGGAGTGCAGGCGGGGGCCTCGAACGAGTACGTGCCCGACCACTCGGCGGTATTGGCCGCGACGGACATCTCGAAGCCGGGTGAGACGGTATCGGTGACGTTCACGTCTCCGTCGGAGCCGGGCGAGTACGGCTACGTCTGCACGTATCCGGGCCACTGGGCCACCATGCAGGGCACCATGATCGTGGAGTAGACTCCCTCGTTGGGGGCGGACGCGCGACTTGGGCGTCCTGAGGACACCTGTCCGTGCGGTGGGAGCGTGAAAAAGCGCTCCCTGCCGTGCGGCCCCTTCCCGACGCCCTTGCGCGGACGTGGCAGGGGAGAGGGCCCTAAGTGCACTTCAGCGAGATCCACCTGCAGCGTGGAGTCGGAGGGGCACGCCCCCATTCCGAGATTGTGAGAGACATCACGGGTCTCCGGCGCAAGCCGTTCGAGTGCGGAGTCGAGACGCTGGCGGGGAAGAGGGATGGCGACGTTATGCCCATCGGGATGGATGTGTCTACTGATCCTGTCTGCCGTCCCCACATCGATTCGTTGGGCATCCCATGCTAAGTCAGGTTTGGAGTAGCACGACACATGGGGTTGACGCCCTGCCGGTCGAGCTGGAAACAAACGTTGCGTCCGGCATGCGTGGACTTTCGGTCGTAGGGCTGCCCCGGGCGGCGGTGCGGGAGAGCTTCGATCGGGTCCGTGCCGCCCTCGAAAACAATGATATTCCTGTGGAGTGGGGGCGCATCACCATCAATCTGGCCCCGGCGGACGTGCCGAAGGAAAGCGCGGCTTTTGATTTGCCGATGGCGGTGGGCTGGGTCGCGGCCAGTGGCACCGCGGTCCGTGAAGATGTGCTGGATCGATACTGGCTGACGGGCGAGCTGGCTCTGGACGGGACTGTGCGGCCCGTCAACGGGGTCTTGCCCATGGCGATGAAGGCCCAAGAAGAAGGCTACGACGGGGTGCTTGTGCCCGTCGAGAACGCCGCCGAAGCCGCCGTGGTGGATGACCTCAAGGTCTATCCAGTCGAGACGATCACCGACGCCTTCGATGTCTTGCAAGCCCCGGACGGGGCGGCGGCCCCCGAGCCGTACACGAACGACCTGGACGCCATTTTTGACCAGGCCCGCCAGTACCGGCGCGACCTGAGTGATGTGCGGGGACAAGAAAACGTAAAACGAGCGCTCGAGGTCGCGGCGGCCGGAGGGCACAACGCACTCATGGTGGGCCCGCCCGGATCTGGCAAGACCATGCTCGCCCGCCGCATGCCCACCATTTTGCCGCCGCTCAGCACCGACGAAGCCCTCGAAACGACGAAGATTCACTCCGTCAGCGGTGACCTCGCGTCCGACCACGGCATCCTGGCCACGCGCCCCTTCCGGGCCCCGCACCACACCATCTCGGACGCGGGCCTCTGTGGCGGCGGCGCCCACCCGACGCCCGGCGAGATCTCCCTCGCCCACAACGGCGTCCTCTTCCTCGACGAACTGCCCGAATTTCAACGTCGGGTCCTGGAGGTGCTTCGCCAACCGATGGAAGAGGGGCGCATCACGATCAGCCGGGCCGAGACGACCGTCACGTACCCGGCCCGCTTCATGCTCATCGCCTCGATGAACCCGTGCCCCTGCGGGCATCTCAACGACCCGAATCAGGAGTGCGTCTGCACGCCCGCTCAGGTGCAACGATACCTGGGCAAGATTAGTGGCCCCCTCATGGACCGGATCGACCTGCACGTAGAGGTGGCACCGGTCGACTTCGACGAGATGAGTGCCGAGCGATCCGGCGAATCGTCCGCTACCGTTCGGAAACGGGTGGTGCAGGCGCGAGCGCGGCAGTCGGAGCGGTTTGAGGCGGCGGAGGACGTCTACAGCAACGCCCAAATGGATGCCCAGCGGGTCCAAGAGCACTGTTCACTTAACGACGCGGGGCAAAACCTGCTCCGCACGGCGTCTGACCGGCTCGGCCTGAGTGCCCGCGGATACACGCGCATTTTGAAAGTGGCCCGCACCGTTGCGGACCTGGAGGCCAGCACCCCGATCCGGCCCGAGCATGTCTCGGAGGCTGTTCAGTACCGGTCGCTGGACCGCGACTGGTGGCACGGCTGAGGGGCTCGCGTGAGTCTTTTGCTGAAAGACAGTGCGAACCAAGACCCTCTCTCTTTCCGACGTCGCGGGCCAAGGAAGCCCCCGGTGGCCTGGGCGAAGTGGGGGCAAGAGATGCTTGTTCAAGGGCCCTGTACCTCCTCATTCAAGCGGAAGCGCTCCCCCGAGGTCTGCAATTGGGAGGATTGCGATGCAGAAGTGAAAGACGACTATGGCCCCGCCCGCTCCGTCGCCACGAGCACGCGCATGTTTAGGGCCTGGGCCGCCGAAGCGACCGTGGCAAACTGGCCGATCCGGGCCTCCTGGTCGGCCCGCATGATGAGGAACTGCTGGTCGGTACGGACAGAGCGGAGCTCGCTAACCAGGCGCGCCTGCGGCACGGGGGAGCCGGCCACGTAGTAGGAGCCGTCCTTCGTCAGAGAGACGGTAATCGACTGCTCCGACACGGGCGAAGCGCTGTCCACCTGCGGCAGGTTTACCTGAATCCCCATCTGCGGGATAAAGCTGGAGGTGAGCAGAAAGAAAATCAGCAGCAGCAGGACGACGTCCGTCATGCCCGCGAGGCTAAAGGTCGTCATCGGCTCGCGGGACGGAGAAAAGTCGAGCGGCATGGCAGGCCAGGGGTTCGTCAGCGGACAGGGACGCGGGGAAAGCGGACTCTACGACGGCAACTCTTCGGGGCGCTCTGGGGAAACTGGCTCCTGCAGAAGGTCGATGAAGTCTGTGGCGGAGCGCTCCATGTCGTTCGACAGGCGCCGGATGCGTCCCATCAGGTAGTTGTAGGAGAACAGCGCCAGGATCCCCACGAGAAGGCCCGCTGCGGTCGTGATGAGGGCCTCCCAGATGCCCCCCGCAAGCACTGACGGATTCACGTTGCCCTGCAGGTTCTGAATCTGCTGGAAGGCCCGGATCATGCCCACCACCGTTCCGAAGAAGCCGAGCATAGGAGCGATGCCGGCGATGCTGGCGAGCAGGTTGGTTCGCTTCTCGAGGTCGAAGGTTTCGTGTTTGCCGGCGGCCTGGACGGCATCCTGAATCTCGGAAATTGGGCGGCCCAGGCGCTCGAGGCCCTGTTTTAGAATTCGAGTAATGGGGACGTTCTTTTCCTCGCAGTACTGAATGGCGGCGTCGACGTTGCCGTTGCGCACGAACTCGCGCACCCGATCGGTGATCGCCTCGGGGTCAGAGGCGGCCTGCCGAATGGTGATGAGCCGCTCGACCAACAGATAAAAGGTGAGCAGGGAGAGCAGCACCAGTGGAACCATTACCCAGCCCCCGAGCACCAGAATGTCGAGCAGGGAGGAGGCCTGGCCCGAGGCGGTCTGGGTGGTGTCGAGGGCCGTGGTGTCTACCTGTTGGCGGAGGGCGGTGGCGGCGGTCAGCAGAGCAGAAGGCACGGAGGCGAAGTGGGGTCGATGGGGAAAGTCCTATTCGAGTTGGTGGGTCCAGGCGTCCGAGGGAAGGGCATCGGCTCGGTCGTCGAGGACGCGTTCGGCGTCTGTTTCGGAGGTGTACCGCCCGATTGTCACGCGGTACCAGGTCGTATTGTCTACCGTTCCGGGCACGACCGTGACCGAATCGAACCGGGACCCGTACGTGTCGGCGGCCTCCTGAGCGGCGCTGCGCGACGAACTGGAGGCGACCACAATGGTCCAGTCCCGGACGGCCGGCGTGGGCTCCGAATCGGTTGCGGAATCCGTCGTGGCGGACGGGGAGCTCTCGGGTTGTGACCCGGGCGCAGAATCCGCCGGGGCACTCCCGGCGGTCGGATCCGGGGGCGTTTCGGCGGTCGTGGAGGGCGTTGCGTTTTCAGTGGGGCCCCACAGGCTTGTCTGGTTGACGACGAACCAGCCCGCCCCCAGCAGGAAGAGGCCTGCGAGGATGAGGCTGATGAGGGCAAAGGAGTCTACAGACCGTTCGTCGGCGTCGGGCCGGGTGGGGGGACGGTCCTGGTCATCGGAGGGGGGCTCCGGATCTCCCGACTCGTCGGGAGCGGCGTCCTCTTCCTCGGCAGACGATTTGCGAGTGAGGAACGGGGGCGTTTCCGAATCGGCCGACTCTGCGTCTGAGTCGGCTTCCTCTGGGGCGGCAGAGGGCGACAAGGATTCGGCGGAGAGGCCTTCGTAGGGACGGTTGACGCGGCGTCGCAGCGTGGGGCTCGGCTGGAACGTGAGGCGTCCGTCCTCTTCTCGAAACGTGCCAAGCCCAGACAGCTGGACGCCGTCGGTCTCGGCGCGCTCCCGAAGCTCCTCCACCATCGTATCCAGTAGCGAACGGGCCCGCTCCTCCGAAATGTCGAGCCGCTCCGCGAGGAGAGGGGGAATGGATGTGTTGGACATGAGGCTCTGCAAGTGGGGAAGGGATCACGCGTCCTGTTCCGGGGCGAACACCACCTCGTTCCGCGGCGGCAGGAGGCGACGGACGTCATCCTCGGTCTGCACCGCGCTCGGGCGATGTTCGACGGCGAATGTGCCGAGGCCCGGCACCTCCACGGCATTTCCGGTGGACAACTGATGCTCCACAATGTCGGTGAATGCTTCGATTACGTCGTCGGCCGAAGGCGATTCCATAACGAACGTCGGGAAAATGAGGGAGTGGGGCCGTTTTCAGCACGGCCTAAAATGATATTCACGGGATGCAACATAAAACCCGGGGATGTGATCTCATCGGACCTCCACGCGTTCGGAGAGACCTACCATCGGAGTCGCAGGCCCACGGAGAGGGCGGCCACGGGCTGTGGATAATTTGCCCATCGCGTCGGGGCGTCGATCGAGAGCTGTTCGGCGCGGGCCACGAGCTCAAGGTCCGACCCCACGGCGTATGCGCCTTCGAGGTCCATGGAGAAGTATGGGTCGAGACGGACGCTGCGATTGAGCCCGGCGTCCCGCGGCCCGTGAAACTGCCCGTATGCCTTCAAAAAGCCATCGCCCCCGGCGAACGAGAGCGTCAGGAGCGCATCTGCCGTGACGGAGGCGATGTTTGGGATGGAGGTGTCGAGGTCGGGGAGCGTGCCGTCCTGCACCGTGAGGCCGAGCGAGGCCTGCACCCCTTCGACGCCCTGCAGCGCCACTTCGCCACGGCCCTCCAAGAAGCGGGCGGCGTCGTACTGAACGCCGTGCAGCCCCTCGTACGCCCCCTGAGCGGACAGGGCAAAGTAGCGGTAGGTCGGTGCGTAGCGGTATCCGGCTGCGGCGACGAGGCGCACGAGTCCACGGGTTAGGGTGAGCCCCGCCTCCGCATTCGTCGTTTCGAGGGTGGGGCGGAGAGACGGGGCGTGTTGGGCGTACGGGTTCGTGGCGTAGAGGTGCTCCAAAGAGGTCTCGCCGAGGCGCGGGCGGTTGCGGAGGAAGAGACGGGCCCCCTCGGCGACGCGCCACTCGGCGTTCACCGCAGGCGCAACGAAGGTCGCCTCTGCGGACCCTGCGCTCGGCTGCGTCGGCTGGGCAGGCGTGTCGAAGGCGAGGAGGGTGGCCCCGGCCTCAAGCGACACCGGATCGCTCGGGGAATACGAGACGGTGCCGGTGGCGTCGACGTCGAAGGCCGTATTGGTCTGTGCGTCGTTGGACAACCAGGAGCGCTGATACTGCACGCTCAGGTGAGGACGATAGGGCACTGGCACCGTCGCCTCTCCGCCAAGGCCCAGCTGTTGCTGGTCGTAGGTCAATTCCCCCGTCCCGGGAGCGAGGAGGGAGGTGTACTGGGTCTGATCGTAACGGACCTCCGCCCGGGCCGGGGCTGCAGAGTCCGTGTGTCGGAGTTGAACCGCCCCGCCGGCCGAATAGCTTTCTCGATCGGGGACCTGGGTGGCGGTTGGACCGACGGGCGAAGCGCCGAAAAGGGCATACCGCTGCACGTTTCCGTGCGCCATCGCGTTGATGCGAACGGGATCCTGCGTGTGCGTAAGGCGGACGTTGGCCTTCGCGACATCGTCGTTCGGGTCCCCTTCCGTTCCCGTGTACGCGCCGTGCACAGAGAGCTCGCTTCGAGACGACAGCGGCACCCCCACGCGTCCCTCGAAGAAGCGACGGAAGTAGCGTCCGCTGCCGCCTTCCAGGTAGCCTCGGGCCGGCTCGGCGGTCGGGTCCATTGAGGTTGAGGCCGTTTCGGGGACTGGCAGGCGTTCCGGAAGGCCCTCCAGAGGCTGATCGTAACTGCCAGTGTACGGGCGATAGTCCGGCGGCACAGTGGGGATCGAGGGCGGCGACGTGAAGCCGGTCAACGGCTGGCGCTCCAGGGAAGGGAGGGCGACCTGGCGCTCGCCCCGAATTTCAATCTCCCGGGGGGCAATTTCGGGGAGCTGGGTCGTGTCCGCCGGCTGCCCGTACGTGGGCGGAGCGGCCCCCAAGAGGACCATCCCGACGAGACAGAGGCCGGAGAGACGGAAAAGCATAGGGACAGGCCCGTGGTTGGAGGTTCGCATTGGGAAGAGCCAAGAAGAGCTGTGCGACAACGTGAAGAAGCGTGGAGGGCCCTCGTGTTACGACTCGAGCGCCCGTTTTTCCTCCTGGGCCGTCTGGGCAAACGGGGTCCCGCCGTAGGTCTGCTGCACCTCGTCGTACAGCTGAACGGCCTGGCCGGTCTCGCCCTGGTCGCGATAGGCCCGGGCCTGCTCAAGCAACGACCGCGCCTCCCACTCGGGATGGCCGGCGAAGAGGGACGGCATCCGTTCCAGTTCGCGGATGGCGGTCTGGGGGGCGCCCTGCCGTCGAAGCTGGCGGCCGAGACGGTACAGTGCCTCGGCCCCCGTTGCGCCGTCGGACGCGCGAATGACGCGTCGGTACAGCTCAAGGGCCTCGTCTGTACGGTTCTGGGCCTGCCGGACGCGGGCGAGTCCGAGTCGGGCGGCATTCCGGAGGGGCCCCTGCGGCCCGGCTTCTAAAATCTTGGACAAGAGGGTGTCGGCCTCGTCGGTGCGGCCAAGCTGGAGCAGGGCGCGGCTCTGCCCGTACCGGGCCTGGGCGCGCAGTTCATCCCGGGTTTGGTCGTGCGTGGCGGCGGTGCGGTAGGCCGCCAGGGCCGGCTCGTAGGCCTCTTGGTCGAGGAGGATTTCTCCCAACCGAAGGCTGCCCTGGGGCACGTATTCGCTGTCGGGATACTGGTCGGTCAGTTGCCGAAGGTAATTCTGGGCCTCGTCGTACTGCTCGGTGTCGGCGTACAAGAGCCCGAGGTAGTAGTAGGCGTTGGGGACGAGCGTCTCGGCGGAGGCAGTGCGCACGAAGGTGCGGAAGAGGCGTAGGGCGCGCTTCGATTCTCCTCGCTGATAGGCCCCCCGGGCACGGTGATAGCGAAGCCGGTCTCCCATGTTGGCGTCCGGCACTTGGGCCGCAATCGAGTCGATGAGGTCATCGGCGCGGTCCTGTTGTCCCGCGGCGTTGAGGGCGAAGAAGAGGCTGGAGGCCGCTTCGCTGGCGGAGGGGCTTTCGGGATAGGTCTCCAAGACGGTCCGGTAGGCCTGCACGGCGTTCTCCATCTCCCCGGCGTTGTAGTGAGCGTCCCCGGTCCCGTACTGGGCCTCGGCGGCGCGAGGATGATCTGGGTGGTCGCTGAGCAATTGGCCAAACGCCTCGCGGGCGGCCTCGTAGCGCTGCGCCTGGAAGTGGATGTCCCCGATGCGGTACAGGGCCTCGGGCCGCCACGGACTCTCCGGGTAGCGGTCCACGAACTGCCGCAGGCGGTCCAGCGCATCGGACGATTGGCCTGCGTAGTACAAGGCCCGACTCCCCTGGTAGAGGGCGTACTCTGAGGCCTCGCTTCCGACCCGGTCATAGGCGGCAATGGCGTCGTCGTACCGTTTGAGGGCAAAGTAACAGTCGGCCAGTCGGAGGCGAGCATCTTGTCGGTAGGGGATGTCGGTGGCATCGTCCCCATCATACGTGGTCAGAAATTCCCGAAACGACTGGGCCGCGGGGGCGAAGCGACGTTCTTTGAAGTGCGTCCAGGCGAGGGCGTACAGGGCGCCCGCCCGCTGCGGGCCCTCCGGCTGGGAGTCGAGGTACCGCCGGAACAGGCGGCGCGCGTCTTCGAACTGCTCCCGCTGATAAAACGTGTCGCCCCCCCAAAACAGGGCCTCCCGGCCCCGGGCCGTTTCCGGGTGTGCGTCGGCCAGGGCCTGAAATTCGGCGCCTGCGTCGGCATAGCGCCCGTTTTGGTACAGGGACCATCCCTTCTGAAACCGAACGGCCACCTTTACCGAACTGGACGCGGCCCCCCGCTCGATCGCTTCGGTGTACGCGTCGAGCGCCCGGTCCAGGGCGTCGGTCGCCAGGTAGGCGTTGCCGAGCCAGTAGTACGCGTCCCCGATCGGGCCGTCCGACGATGCCTGCTGGGTCACCGACCGGAAGGCCGCCGCGGCCCGATCGTACTGGTCCCGCTGGTAGTGGAGAAGGCCGATTTCGTAGTGGGCCGCCGTCGCCAGTCGGCCCTCTTCGGTCCGGTCAAGATATGAGCGGTACAACTGGAGGGCCCGATCCCTGGCGCCCGAGAGGGCTCGGTTGGCCGCCTCATAATACGTGGCGTCGGGGGCGAGGGGGCCGTCCGCAGTCCGGACCGTCGCAAAGGCCTCGGCGGCGGCTTCGTGACGACCCGCGCTGTAGTGCTGCCAGGCCAGGCCGTAGCGGGCGGGGGTCGAGTAGGGGCTGTCTGGCAGCTCCTCTAAAATCAACCGGTACTGGGTTGCGGCATCGTCTCGGCGGCCGAGGGCGCTGTACGTTTCCCCAAGCAAGAACAGGGTGCGGGCCCGTTCGTCGCCGGTCAGGCCTGAGAGGCGTCGCTGAAGCTCCGTGGCGGCGTTTTCGTATTGGTCGAGACGGTAGTAGACCTCCCCGAGAATGGTGCCCACGTTCTCGGCGAAGGGGGAGTCCGGAAACCGCTCGCCGAGGCGTTCGAAGGAGGCCGTCGCCCGGTCGTACTCCTCCAGGCGCACCTGGGTGACGCCCCGGGCGTACAGCGCTGCGGGAGCCACGTCGGCGTCCGGGTAGCGCGTGTACACCTGTTTAAAATACGGCAGGGCAGCACGCAGGTCGCCCTCGTTCTGCTCCGTGCGGCCGAGGAGGTACAGTGCCCGGGCCCCTTCGTCCGGACGGTTCGGGGCCGTCGCGATGACCTGAAGCTGAGACTTGGCACGGTCCGGATTCCCCTGGTCCAGATAGTACTGTGCCAGGCTGAGGCGGGCGGTCTGGGCCCGCGGGTGCGCGGGATGGTCTTGCTGAAGCCGGGAAAGGAGGCGACGGGTCTCGGTGCCCTCTTCCCGGGCAAGGGCGGCGCGGGCCTCCAGGTAAAGGGCCTGAGGCGCGTTGACGTGTGTGGAATGGGCCTGTCGGAAGGCGGAGAGGGCCGACGCCGCGTCCGGGTAGAGCTGTTGTTCGTACAGTTGCACCGCCGATGTGAAGGCCCGCCCTGGGGCAGGGGCCTTCTGCTGCGCCTGAGCGGAGGAAAGTGCCGTTCCCGCTAGCACACAGAGAAGAAGAAATCGACGCCAATGGAGAATCATTTTTGGGGAAGTGCGAGTCAAATCTGAACAACGGCGCCATACTGAAAGGTCAATCGGTCACCCCTAGTCCGCGATGCTCCTACGACGCGAACAACGGGGCGGTTCGACCCACTACTCTCGTTTCTGAGGAAAGCTGACCCCGGGGCCTTCGTTCCCGTCCGGCACTGAAAAACGACTGGACCTAGTCCGAATCAACATTTTCTCTCCCAAAACCTTACGGTTTCATGCCCGATCCGTCTTCTGATCCCAACCCTGGCACTCCACCGCCCCCTCCGGAGCCTCCCTTTGGAGAAGACGCCTCTTCGTCCTGGGCCGAGGAGGACGAGACGAGCATGCCGGACGGGGTACCGGCCTCTCTCGCAACGGACATGGCTCGCTCCTGGGTGCGGCGGCACCAGAAGGCCACACTGCTTGGGGCGTTTGCCACGGGGGTGTTTGTGGGAGCGATGCTTCGGGACTAGCGGCGGCGCCCGACGCTGCGGCCTAGGGCGTGGTGCAGGGCCGCTGCGCACGCCTCTGGAGAGGACCCTTTTCCAACCTAATTCTTCTCTACAGATTTTTCTTCGTACCCATGAGCCAAAACGATTCTGAAACCGCCCGTACCGGAGCCTCGGAAGAGGGGACAGATACGTCAACGGACGGGGCGGCCTCGCGCGATACAGATACAACGGTTCAAGAAATGAACGAGCTCCTCGGCGAGCTGCGGGCCGAGGTGACCCGCCTGAAGGCCCACCAGGCCAGGGAGCAGGCCAAGAGTTGGGTTCAGCGTCGCCCCTTTCTTGCGGTGGCTGTGGCTGTTGCGGCAGGGACGGCAGCGGGGTACGGCGCCGCCCGGATCACGCGGGCTCGCCCCCCGAGTTTGTCAGAGCAGGCCCGCCGCCGTCTCCGGCGGCTGGCCGACGAGGCCCGGCGTGTGGCGACGGACGTGGGCAAGGACCTTTCGGACCGGGCGGTCCGCTCCAGTCAAGGCGTTCGTCAGCGGCTTGCTCAGGAGGCGCAGGAACGAGGGGAGGGCCTCCGTGAACAGGCTGAAGACCTGGCCCGTCGGGCGACCGAGCAGGCTCGTCGTGCGGGGACCGAAGCCGGAGAGACGGTGCGCCGAGCGACGGCGGAGGCCTCTGGTGAGGCACGCGGGCTCGGGGAACGTCTCGCGGAAGACGCGGAGGAGACCCTCGAGAAACAGGTCGAATCCGTCCAAGATACCCTCTCGGAAGAAGATGAGTCCTCCGGCCTCCGGCAGTCTATCTACACGATTGTGGGCCTCACGGCCGGCGGCTACCTCGCTGCATGGCTTCGTCGCTTGTGGTAGTGCCGAGCCAATTTTTTGTGTTCCCGCTCGCCTGCCTGCACGCGCGGGGTGAGGACACCCTTCACGAGTGATGCGAATCGTTCGTCCCTGATTTATGCCTGATTTCTTCGACGAGGGTCGCCCCCACGACGGGCTTCGCTACGATGCGTACCAAGAGGCGTGGACTCGTCGGCTTGATGAGCCCCCCTCCGATGATGCAGATCCGGATGCGCGGCGCCTACACCACTATCTCAAGTACAATTGGGAGCGGCAGGCCCGCGTGCACGACTCATACTCTCCATCCGAGGCGCTTCGGTCGGCCGCCGAGGCCATTCAGGATGCTCAGCTCTGGATGGTGCTCACCGAGCCGTGGTGTGGCGATTCGGCGTTCGTGCTGCCCGTGATCGCAGAGGCAGCGAGTCTGTCCGATCAGGTCGCACTCCGGATTTTGCCCCGGGATGACAACCTGGACATTATGGACCAGTACCTCACGGACGGGAGTCGCAGTATTCCCAAGCTCGTCGCCTTCACGAAAGACGGCGAAGAACTCTTTACGTGGGGGCCGCGTCCCGACGGAGCGGCCCGTCGATTTTCGGAGCTACAGGCCAAACACGATGAGAAGATGGACCTCATCGAGGAATTCCTGGAGTACTACGAGGAAGGCGGCTGGACAGAGACCGACAGAGAGCTTGCGGAGCGGATTCAGGCCGTGACGGAACGGTCCGTGTCCGGGGCGACCGGGGAAGCAGATCTCACCCGTTGACGGTGGAGCTGCCCGTCGCCCCCCTCGCATCATGAGTTCTGAGGGGGCGTGCGGCACTTCTTTCTCGCACCTGCGCCCGGACAATGTCTCTCCCGATTCTCAAGACGCTTGGGGGCCTCGTGCTGCTTACGCTCGGGGCGGAACTGCTGGTGCGAGGAGGCACGGCACTGGCCCGCCGGGGAGGGTTGTCGCCCCTCGTCGTGGGGCTCACCGTCGTGTCGATTGGGACGAGCCTGCCAGAGCTGGTTGTGAGTGTGGATGCGGCCCTTCAGGGCAAGGAGGCGATTGGCATCGGCAATGTGGTCGGCTCCAACATTAGCAACATTGGGCTCATCCTCGGGCTCGCCGCCCTCGTCCGGCCCATGGACGTGGAGGCGAAGGTAGTACGGCTCGACGCCCCCATCCTCGTTGGGGCGTCCTTGTTGCTCGTGGCCCTGCTGCTCGACGGGGAATTGGGAGGCGGGGACGGGGCGCTCCTCACACTCGGCGCTGTCGGATACCTGGGCTTCACCGTTTGGGCCGCACGCCGCAGTCCAGCTCAGATCCACGATGCGGTGACCGATGAGTTGCCGTCCCAGATGTCACTGGTCCGGGCCGTGGGAATCTTCGTGCTTGGAATAGGAGGGCTTTTGCTCGGGGCCCATCTGTTGGTGGACGGCGCGGTGCGGTTGGCCCGGCTGTACGAGGTTTCTGAACTCGTGGTGGGCCTGAGTGTCGTGGCGGTGGGCACGAGCCTGCCCGAACTGGCCACCTCTGTAATGGCGACTTACCGGGGGCGAGGAAGCCTCGCCATCGGGAACGCCATCGGTTCGTGCATCCTCAACATCCTCGGAATCCTCGGCCCGATGGCCACGGCGATCCCCCTGTCTACGGCCGCCCTTTCGACGGTAGACCTGGTGCTCATGGTGGGGCTCGCCGTTCTGGTGCTCCCCCTACTGCGGAGTGACTACACGCTGGGCCGGGGCGAAGGTGCAGGTCTGCTTATCCTGTACCTGGGATACATGGCATTCCTGTTCTTCGGCTAAGCCTGCGGGGGGGGCGGCTCTCGCGTGTACACCTCGAACACGGTGCGCTCATCGGGCAAGACGGCCACAGCGACGATCTGTTGCTCGGGGTCATAGGTCCGCACGAGTTCGTGTAGCTTCGAAAAGGCCCCATCCTGGGCCGCGGACGCATCGTTGAAGGTGAGGTACTTGAGGGGGGTGCGCCGCTCGCGGTCAGCGTCGGGCTGCACCGTGAAGACAATTGCCCCTCGCCCGCGCTGGTCGTACTGCCGCCAGGCGTGGCGGGCGGCGGTGTCCCAGTGTTCGTTGACGAGCCGGTTGAGCAAAGAGCTGGGGTCGGGAGCCGGCATACGGAAGAGAGAAAGGTGTGCAAAGATCGTCGAACGGGCCCCGAACGGGTTCGGGACATTTTACTGCCGTTATTGCAAAAATCCCGTTTGTAAATTCTGGCCCCGCCCCGAAGGCCCTATTTGGCTTCTGAGGGTGCTGCGGCTTCGGGTCCGTCGTAGTAGCCCGCAACGGTCTCGGCCTTCGCCGGGCCTACGACCTCGGCCAGGGCCTCTTCGTCGGCCTCCTTGACCTTCGCC
>Ga0207753_1000061_pt1 | contig 41446 bp, 34 predicted proteins | sample PonA233FremontCA_2_FD_187273 | JGI IMG/M metagenome (GOLD analysis project Ga0207753, IMG submission 187273) | Salt pond sediment microbial community from Fremont, CA, USA - Pond A23 Sediment 3 (SPAdes) | ecosystem: Environmental > Aquatic > Non-marine Saline and Alkaline > Saline | place: USA... | reverse complement strand
GGGAGCCGCGGGCGTTCGCGACCGTCTTCTCGGCCGAGAAGCTCTATCCCGAGGCGGTCGGCGGCGAGTATCCGGGCCCCGACCGCGACCCGCGCTCGATGGCCCCCGTCCGGCGCGACGAGGACCAGCACTGATAAGCGACCGCCGACCCGACCAACTGTAATGAGCGATTCGGACGCGACCGCGGCGGGGCTCGCCGAGGGCGACGCCCCCGAGCTGCCGGCCGACCTCGACGCGGTCCGCGAGGCGCTCGTCGAGTGGTACGAGGACGACCACCGGGAGTTCCCGTGGCGGCGCACCGAGGACCCCTACGCGGTCCTCGTCAGCGAGGTGATGAGCCAGCAGACGCAGCTGGACCGGGTCGTCCCCGCGTGGGAGGACTTCCTCGACGAGTGGCCGACGACGGCCGACCTCGCCGCTGCCGACCGCGGCGACGTGGTCGCGTTCTGGTCGGACCACTCGCTCGGCTACAACAACCGCGCGAAGTACCTCCACGAGGCGGCCCGACAGGTCGAGGACGAGTACGGCGGGGCGTTCCCCGAGTCGCCCGAGGAGCTGCAGGAGCTGATGGGCGTCGGCCCGTACACCGCCAACGCGGTGGCGTCGTTCGCGTTCAACAACGGCGACGCGGTCGTCGACACCAACGTGAAGCGCGTCCTCCACCGCGCGTTTGCAGAAATCCATAATGCGGACGATCCGGACTACGAAACCGTTGCGAACGCCCTTATGCCGGCCGGAGAGTCCCGAATATGGAACAACGCCATCATGGAGCTCGGCGGCGTCGCTTGCGGGAAGAAACCACGGTGTGACGAGGCCGGTTGTCCGTGGCGCGAGTGGTGTCACGCCTACCAGACCGGCGACTTCACCGCACCCGACGTACCCACACAGCCGAGCTTCGAAGGGAGCCGCCGGCAGTTCCGTGGTCGGATCGTTCGCGTGCTCAGTAACCACGACGAGATACCTCTCGATACTCTCGGACACAAAATCCGCGTGGACTACACGCCAGACGGAGAACACGGCCGCGAGTGGCTCCGAGGCCTTCTTTCGGATTTGGCTGATGATGGGTTGATTGAGGTTGAGGAGTTGGGTGATGTGACGATCACGCGCTTAGGATGACGAGCCCTTTGCGCATCGCCTCAGGGCGTGCAGGAACTATGGCCTGGTTACAGCCAAAAAAGAGGTGATCCGATTGGACCTACTCCCCGTCGTCCGACTCTTCGACCTTCTCGCGGACGAGTGGGTACGCCTCTTTCGTGAAGCGATACTTGCTGGGGTCCGAGTACGGCCGTAGAACCATCCGACCGACGGCTTCGTTCACCTTGTGCTTGACCTCGTTGAAGTCGAACGGGTTCTCGACTTCTTCGAGAAGGTCACGGGTGATACCTTCGCGGTCGCAGACTTGGGCAACCAGCGTATGGAGTGCGCTGGTGTCTCCGAACGGTGCCGCATTTCGGGTGTCGCGGTCGGCGTCGTACTCGACGTCGAGGATGATGGGGTTCGTCCCTCCCTGAAACTCCTTCACGAGGTAGCCGTCCTCGGTCAGGTCGTTCAGGAGTCGGGTATACTTCAATGAAGTGAGAACCCGCTCTTCGTCGTCGATAGCGTCTTCCACATTATCCGCGTCCTCCACATCGTCTCGGAGGTCGGGGCGGTTGAACGTCTGAGGCCCGTGGATATGGGCGATAGTCAGTGCTACTCGCTGTCGTGCCGTGGTGAGTTCATCCCACGGTGTTCGGTCGTTGTCGTCGGAAGGTGAGCTCGAAGTGGAACTCATAGTGGTGGTCACTCTGCGCCTGTGCGGAGGACAAGGTATATGATTAGGGCGGCCAAATCTCAGGCCACGCCCGATACCCCACCCACCGCGAGGGCCCCTTTCCCCTCGACGCTAGAGCAGTAGGGTGGCTGAAAGGGCGAACACATCAGCCTCCATAAGTGCTGGCAGGCAGGCATGGAGGCTGTATCGTTCTGCTCCTATATCGTTGTGTTAGGCCGGGGTATCCGACGTTTTCTGATAGTTGCGGGTCTACACTTATAAGCCTTACTCCGTACTAACATACTATCACCGCACTACGGTTCGATAGTACGATACCATCATAACTTTGTGAGAGGAGGTGTAATGTCTCAGTATGGGTCTGAGAGTACCGAATAGAGTCCACATCGTGCCGGTGGGATACGAGTACGAAAGAATCGTACAACCAGCAGAGAAGTTCCGTGCAGACATAGTCGTCTTGATAGGCCACGAGGAAGACGCCGAAGGGTCGGATGGAGATAAGCACCTTAACAATGCAATTGAAGCGTTAGAGAACCTTGGAGTGGAAATTGAAGCCCGTGAGTGCGATATCTTCGACCTCTACTCTTCGATGGGAGCAATTGCTGAATCGATTGCGGAACACGAGGATGACGAGGTCTTCGTGAACGTCTCGACTGGTAGCAAAGTAACTGCGATTGCTGGCATGATTGCTTCGATGGTTTTGGAGTCCACTCCGTACTATGTGCGTGCGAAGGATTACGAAAACGATCCCGACGATATTGAAGAATTCACCGAGCTCCCAACATACCCTATTGATGCCCCTGATGCAGAGCAGGTAGATGTCCTCCAATTCATTGATCGTTTCAGCATGCAACAAGGCCCTCCCACCAAGGGTGATGTAATCCACTTCAGCGAGCAATTCAATCTGGACTACGTCTCTCGGAATGTTGCAGGGAAGGGAAAGTACCGGCTACTGGACACGCACATTGTTGAGCCTCTGAAAGAGCGGGAGTACATTGAGGAGTCAAAACAGGGTCGGAACAAGATTCTCTCACTTACTGACGATGGGAGAGCTGCATTAGAGGCATTCCAGTGGTTGGTGGATAAGGAGATTGATTGGTCCAAGCTCGATGATATGCTCGAAGATGAGGGTGAACAGGACAACTAGAGGTCGGAGCCACCAATGACCTGGAAACATCATTTTAATCGGGCCAGACAATCACATGAACCAGTCTCAGTGGAGAAGAAACAGGTAGGGCCACTACCGAACGGATTCGAATCAAATGGGCTCTCAATCAACGGGCTCTGCGGCGTGTACGAACGACAGCAGGGTGTCGAGACCATCACAATCACCGAACTGCCTAGCCGGTACCGTGTATCTGTATCAAACACGGTTACTGGGAACAACCTTCGGCAACCCGGAGTGACTGGTAATCAGCAAGGGAACACGTTGAAACGGGCCGCAGCAATTGGCTTGGGTGCTCTCGGAGTTGCTGCCATCGGAAAGGCTCTTGGGGGGTCACAAAGCAGTCGTTCCCCCGATCCGAAACAAGCTCACCGTGTGTTCATTAGCCACTCGTGGAGATACGAGGATCATTACGAAGAAGTCAAACAACTTCTTGACGACGCTTACGGGTTCGAATACTTCGATCACAGTGTTTCCTCGGATGAACCACTTGATGCCCAGCTTCCGAACCACCTCCGGAAAAAATTCCGTGACCAGATTCGCTCTACCTCGGTTGTTCTCGTACTTGCCGGTATGTACGTTGCCCACAGCGAAGCGATTCAGGATGAAATCGAAATAGCAACTCAGATGGGGAAACCGATTGTCGGGGTGATACCGCAGGGGAACAAACAGGTTCCAAGGCTAGTAAAAGAGAACGCGACCGATCTGGTGGAAGCCGATGGCAATGAGATTCTGAATGCAATCGAACGCCACACAACATGACAGGCAATGATGGAAGCGCGACCGGTTGTGGTGGCCAAGGGGACCCGCCGCCAGAGCTCATCGAACAATATACTACGTACGTGAATACAACACTCAATGTCAGCAACAGGCGGATGCGGAACAATCGGTTCTACGTCCTTCTGCTCTCTGGCACGTTGGCAGTAGTCTCCGTACTCGCCAATACCCAGATCATTCAGGAACTCGGCCTTCTCATCGCCGGAGGCCTTGGTTCCGCTCTGTGTGTCCTTTGGTATCTGAGTATCGTATCGTACAAGCAACTGAACAGCGGAAAATACGAGGTTATCGCGGAGATGGAAGACGAGCTACCGTTCAACCCCTTCGACCGGGAGTGGGAGGTCCTAGAAAAGGGCGACAACTGGCAGACATACATTACACATACGCGAGTTGAACGCAAGATTCCACTCGTTCTCGGGGTACCATACATCGGCATCACGTTGTATGCGTTATGTGAGCTGGTAGCTGCGTGACTTACTCCGAATTGATCAGAAAGACCCCACCCCAAACGTTGAAACCGTCTCACTTGGAGTACTCAGATTATGACTATTGACGTGAATGAAATCAAACTCGGTGCCGACCGAAAGGGATATGATCTATTCATCTCTCATTCGTGGAAACATAATTCCGATTACGACAACCTCATCGAGTTACTCGATGATAAGAACCATTTCTCCTACCGGAATTATTCGGTGACAGAGAAAGAGAAAGTGGAGGGGAAATCAGATCGAGCCCTCAAACGGCACATAAAGAACAAGCAGATCAAACCTGCATCTGTCGTTATCGTGATTGCAGGAATGTACTCGACGTATAGCGACTGGATCGGTAAGGAAGTCCGGATTGCTGAGGAACTTAACAAGCCTATCCTTAGCGTCAAACCTTGGGGAGCAGAGCGAACGTCATACATCGAAGGTAAAGCCGATGCCACCGCGGGGTGGAATAAAAGCTCAATCGTGCAGGAGATTCGAGATCATGCACCCTAAGTCCCACCTGGGTAGCATAGCCGGAGGCGTGTAGGGGGAGTCGGTCCCACCACGGACCGAGTGGTCTTGCGACCGCCCGGCAGTCCATCGACACGTACTTCGCGTAATTCAATCCGCGTATACTCAATCGTCTGGAGGATTGTAAGGTGTACACGGACACTTGACCGTGTACAGGGTGTACACGACTTTCCAACTTTATAACTGATTTCGTGACGAACATCCCTGTATGCGAACGGACCCGGAAGTCGCGTGCTACGTGCGAAGCAGCACGGAGAAGCAGACCGTTGAACACCAGTATGACGACATCGACGAATGGGCTGATCAGAGGGACATCGATCCAGCAGAGATCGACCGATACGTGGACCTCTCTCAATCAGGGAGTGACCCAGGGCGCGAACAGTTCGAAGAGCTGATCGACGCAATGCGTACCGGTCGCTACGACTACGTTGTCATCTGGGAGATTTCGAGATTAGCTCGCCTGGGTTCAACGTATCAGGAATTCTTCGAGGTTGCGGAAGCATCAGACACAGTCATCGCCATCACTGATGGGTGGGTCGATGAGGTGCGTCCAGATGGGACGGGAAAGCTCATCGCAGATATCTCTGCAGCTGTTGCCGAAGAAGAGCGACGGCGACTCATCAAGCGTGTCCACGCCGGTGTGCGACGAGCACGAAACGCTGGGAAATGGTTGGGTGAAGTTCCAGTCGGATTCGAGCGTAACAACGAGGGCTATCTACAGCCACTACTCAACCCTGAGCCGAACGAAGACGGGTATCTCGACATTCGTACGGCACTTGAAGAAATCGAGGAGGGAGAGTCATATCGGCAGGCTGCCAAACCACTGGACACGACTCGTCAAACACTTTCACGAATCGATCAAGACGACGGACGGAAGCAGTGGTACCTGAACGCTACAGCCGAAGATGATCGGGTTCAAGATGCTTTAGAAGACCTCAGCTGAGGCAGCATTCATTCGCCAGTAGTGTCATTCGCGGTCTCATAATCTCTGGTAGGCCAATCACCTGCGGTCATCACGCTCAGGCACCGCCTTCGGCGCAGCACTCGCGTGGTATAAACCGTGCGTCAAGTCTCTTCGAGATTGAATTGATTTCACTAGACCTCTTTGTCCGACTTCGTTTCGGCCCCTGTTTCTACCCACACTATAGGTATGAACCACGCCAAAACCACAATTAAAATAAATTACACTAACACACATAGATCTACACGATCAGGATCAGTGATTGAAACCGGCTACAGGTACCCATTCAGGGGGACATTATACCGTGGACAGTCTGTTCGTTGGCCAGCATAAGAAGGGACGATAGCATTCTTTAGCAAATATAACTCTGTTTCAATCGCTTACGGGGTGCGTCTAGCGGCCAATCACATCACCTTCTGCCGTATTCAGTCGAAACGTGCTAAGAACGAATTAGAAGGTGCGAGACTGGCTAGGAAACGGTATATATTGATAAAGCCGGAAATCCAGGAATAAACCATCTAACACCCTTGGTGCGTGAGATCTGTACCTTACTCAAAGCTTGTAAGAGTAGTATTGAATACGACATTTTTAGCTAAATTGCTCCGATAATGCAGTCCTCAGAATCACATTTGCCGGGCTGATCGGGGAGCCGTCTTCGTACGTTGCGGTACGTGAGGATGTCGTCGAGAACGCAATCAATGGCCCCTCGTTCAGCAAGTTGACTTCGCACCTCAGCCGGTCTACATCCGTCCTTTTTCCGCCGACTGACGTCAATGTCGAACTGGTCACTCTCCGGAAGCCGTGCCACAATCGTCGAAAGGTGAGTCCCGTTCGGTGTGAGGAGATATCGATCAACTTGCTTGGGGAACGCATCGAGTTTTGCGACTGTTCCTTGTGTGCCAGCCGTATCGCCCGTCATTGTCTCGACCTCACCCACGACGATTGGTTCACCGTCAGAGAACCCGACGACGTCGAGGCGTTTCTTCGACAGGTACGAAACATCATCCCAACACGCGGTCGGCTGTAGTCGCCACACGTCACAGTAACGAACGACGCGTTTAACGTCTGGTCGGGACGCGATAAGGAACGCAAAGAGATCAATGCCAACTCTGTGGAGCGTCTTCTCGGATGGTGAACGCTCGCCCCAGCCATCGTGACTGACATTTGTGATGCCGAGTTGTTTCCGGATCTCCCACGGGACAGAATAGTACGTTCGAGACGTCTTCGGTCGGGAGAGGTAGCCACGTTTCTCAAGCTCTTCAACATCAATATCAAGCGGGGAACCGTCGGGTCGAGTTCGGAACGGTGCCATACTTTGTGTCAGGGAATAAGACCGGATCCGACGCTCCATCGCTGATCCGACTCGCGTGAGGAACAGACACTCGGGGGCTGAGAGTCCGTCAATGTCATCAGGATCGACAAGCGGCTGGACGGTTTCTATCTGCTCTGCATCATACATCATTTCACACGCTGCGGTTCGATCTGCGTTCTGGAGGGCCGTTACGTAGCCTGTTGACAGGCGCGGACGCAACGACTCTGGAAGGACTGGTGAAATCCGGTTTGTTTCTGGGAGTGTGATCGACTTCGACGCCAAGGTCGCAAGTTGGTGTCTGTATTGGTTCCATGGAGTCGCCTCCGTCCTCGGAAAGAACGGCGTGAGACGAGTCGAAGGAACCTCGTGAGCAGCGACCATCTCTGAGGTAGTGAATCGGTCGTCAAACGCACTATCGAACGCGTCGTTGAGGGTTTTCTTATTGCCGATATCGTTACTCGGTCGATCAGGAGATGGGAAGAACCGGCATATCTCATCGAATAGATCGGGGGTGAGGATTGGATCCTCGAACGCAAGTGTGGGGCTCTTGCGGATTACGTCGGCGACTGTGATGAGGCGTTTGTCCGGACGCGTAATCGGATCCGTTGCGTTCGGGTCAACGAGAGGATTTTCGGATTCTGCTCCGAAATATGGGTTGAACGACCGACTTGGCTTTCTGAATTTCAAGTGGTCATAGAGCGATTTCTCGACCCGCGGTGTCCGCTCAATGTACGTTTTAATGTCGCTTTGAGAGTTGAGTTGATAGGCGTGATGCACGAGTCGGTACCAGCCGTGGTACGCGACGTTGGAAAGTCTCAATAACACCACGTTAGTGGGGATGATAAGATTCTCACCTCGCCTGGTAATCAGTTGAAGTCTGTCTCCCTCAAGTTGGGGAATATAAAGACGGTCCGGGAGGGGTTCGATGAATGTCCGTGCATTCACACGGCGCAGTGGAATCTTGAATCCCTCATCGCACTTCGTGACACGATTCACGTAGCGAGAGTGGAGTGATTCCAGTGTCTCGTTCTCGAAAGAGTACGTTCGGGCGGGACGAGTCGGCGTTGACTCGGTGTGCTCTGTGTCCGGCACCAGCAGCGCGGCGACGATCTCGCGCTGCAACGAATCTGGTGCCACGTGTTGGAAGGCATAGAGGACGTCGTACACGTACTGGTCGCGGATGTCCTCCACGAATCGAGAGAGTCCAGGGTGTTTCCGTAGTGGTCGTGTCATCATCCGACGTTCGGAACTATGCTCAGGATACTGTTCGTAGTATCTCGTATCCCGGACCGGGTCCGCAAATTCGGCACGGAGAGCAGTTATCGCGGAGAACGTGGCGATCTCATGCAGAGACTCGACTACTGGAGCCTGATCGAGGTCACTCGTCGGTTTCAATGCCTCTACACCATACTCATCGAGCCGCTGTCCGAACCCGCTCTGGGAGTCTTGGGAAAACGCCAGAAGTTGTGTCAGCTGCTCTCTGGAACAATCCAGTGGGAGAAGAACCGCACGCAACACGTGTGCCTTCGAGGTATGAAGATCAAGCATAGGTTGGCACTGAGACGAGGTCGTCGAGATTTTCGAACCCCTCATCGAGGAACTTTCGTCGGGGAAGGATTGCTATGTCGGCGAGAAGTGGGACTTTCCCGATGAGCTGGTCGTGCAGTGCTCGGACATTCGGGATGGACCGGTACCGACCCCTCGATTCTGGGAATACGCTTGGTGCTTGTGTCAGGTTATTGTTCGACAGGAAGTGTAGGAAGTCATATATCCATTCCCGGTTCGGAAGTATGAGCACTTCAGTTGCTGCGGTCTTTCCGACTTGAACAACCTGCAGATACGTCTCGAATAGCGATTCCTCCCAGTCAGTAACGATGCCCAGGTAACGCAGTCGCTGACCGTTGCTGGCGTATTCGAACCCAGCTACGTCGAAGGCGAGAATCGGCAAGTTCGATGGAGAATTTTCGCCGGATCCGTAGTTCGACCGCGAGTAGATGATATGCGGCGAGACTGCCCAGTCAACGTTCGGTAATTTGCGTAATTCTGCCTTTGCCTGACGAGCTACGAGGTTATGGTCTCGATGGTCACCCAATACCGCTGTACCATCGAACGGCCTACATCCCGCGTGGGGGTGAGATGTAACCTCAGAATGATCACCGACAAGTTCGAGCCCTCTCACCCGTCTGAAATCCGATGTCGTAGTGTAAACCTTCGACCGGTCTACTCGCCGCTTGACAACCCATTTTGAGTCTACTGCGTCCAGTTGTACACCGTAGTGCTCTGCACACAGCTCACTGAGACTCTTGGAGGTTCTACGGTGAAGTGCATCGTATTGGGGGAGCAGTCCGTACTGATCGAGAAATACTACGTGGGCAAACACTTCTGCAGGTGTGGCCTTGACGTCTCTCTGCGCGAGACGATTTTCGCTGGCGCGGATCCCTGCGGCAACCCCAGAGATCTGTTCATTAGGATTCAGTAGGTATTGTCGAAAGACTTCCGCAAGCCAGTCTTGCTGTTGGATTGCGTACGGTGTGTCGTTGATGTACTCGTTGAACCGTGCCGACTCACGCTGTATGATAGACCGAAGTGCCAAGTACAGTGGTTCGAAGGCAACACGATCACTGCCGACGACTGGAATTTTACGCGGCGGTGTCTCGGGAGGCCGCTTTTCGGAATGTAGCCAGTCCTGCGTAGCGAGTCTCCGCTCAAACGTGACAATATGTGACGGGTGGCAGAGATCCTCGTTTTCACCATATGTACGGCCACACACAGGACACGTGTGCTCTATGAAATCGCTGAGATTTGGCTGGCCATCCTGTTCACCTCCGTCTGATGGATTCTCAGAGTCACTCGACATGCTGTAACTAAGCCTACCGTCGAATTTAAAACTCTGCCCAGGAAGGACTAGTTTCGACACAGCAGATCTGTCGATACGGGCTCTAAGAGAGCGGTTCGTCGCCATTTCGGATCTGTCTGTAGAACACAGGAGACCGCAGCAACTGCCTCAATTTTCGAAGAACACGACGAAGTCACTCAATGAAATCTTTGGAACCACAACACGGAACGTCCTTCGTGCTGAACGAGGGAACAGAGTTTCTCCGCACTCCCGACCGCGCTACCTGTGAAGAAGCCTGGACAGCCGCTGTTCGATAATTGATGGTGGCCACGATGACCGGATCGTTTCGCGCTCGGCTCCGAATGTCTCGACGGACCGACGAACCCGACGTGCTGTCGATTGGTGTTGTTCGAACAGGTACGCGTAGGTAGCGACTTGGAGCTCGTAGCGGCGTCGAGTCTCGTCCGTCAGTTCTGCTAACGAGATCTTGAGGTCCGCGACGTGTCGCTCACCGTCACTTGTCTCAACAACGAAATCTGCTGTCCCGTGGATTTCCAACTCAATGTCGCCAACGGTGGCGAGTCCGTCAACGGGTTTCTCCACCGCAACTGTCTCTGCATCTTGCGTCAAGTGCCAGAGATCGGAGTCAACGAAATCATCGAGCACTTGCTCCTCAAAGAACGCGAATAAGGCGTCGCGTTCGCTGTCGCTGACGTTCGGAACGGTATCGTAGAGCATTTGATCGAACACTTCGTGTACGACGTTTCCCCGTGAGCGGAGCGTTGATTCAGATACGCCTTGCTTGACGAGCGTCGTGAGTACGTCGTGGAGACACGTGCCGACGTCGTCGGGACCCAGACGATCAAAAGGAAGTGGATGATCGTCTGGAACATCGTTCGTCGCTGTGTGGAGCGCCTTCCCGAGCAAGTGCGGTAATACGTAGTCGCGGGGGTTTTCGGTCAACGAATACATCGTACTCGGGCGGAGGAACCGCGCGACCCACGCCGCTAATTCCGCCACACGAGGCGGTGTAACGGCGACATCGGCCTGGTGAGTGATTGTCTCTGGAGTCCACTGAGCGCTCAGTTCGACATCGTTGACCCCGACATCGAAGGAATTCGCAGTCGAACAAGACGGAGTGAGTGTATATGTGCCGGTGCGTTCCTCGGTAAAATCGAGACGTTCTCGAATCGCATCCAGCCACCGGTCACGCGTTTGGGACTCGTACGGTAGGCTTCGAGGTAGCGGCACGACGAGGTGGTCCCGTGCACGCGTGAGGCCAACGTACAGCAGCCTCCACCCTTCGGCTCGTTGGTTCGCTGCGAAGTGCCGGAGTCGTTTGGGCCCAACGAGCGTTTTGTTATCCGCTGACTCGACGACATCGTCGGTCCAGTATGCAGTCATCCATCGCAACCCGATGTCTGGGTCACGGGTGTCGGACGGGTCGTAGACGCCGTTCCGGTAGGGTGGCAACGAGATATTAGACGGAACATCGACATTCATTGGTGGGGCAAGCCCTGCAGCCATTCCCTGCGTCACAAGGCGGTCGGACTGCACGCCGTTCCGCCAGAGGGAAAACCCGGGATTAGCGAGGACGACGACGTCGCTTTCGTCGCCTTTCGCGCTATGCACTGTTCGGAACTCGGCATCGTAGTCGGCATCGGCGGTATTTGGCTGGTTTGGACCCAGATGAGGACTATTGCGGAACGGCTGAACGAGTTCTGTGAGTTCTCGGGGAGAGAGGTGGTCGTCACCCTCCCACTCAGCCAGGGTTTCGGTGAGAGCATCGAGATTAGCAGTTCGTTGAGCGGCGTCGAGTTCGGGGAAGAGGTCATATGTATCTGCCCGGAACGCGAGCGCCTCAATCACGTCTTCAACGTACGTCGATGCCGGACGAGAGACAAAAGCGTCTCGACGGTCACGGAGCTTTGTAAGTCCATCAAGGACGTGTTTCTGTGCCTCTGAGAGGTCACATTCATCAATGATACGTCCTATCTCGACGTCGTCAGTTCCGATGGCACTCGCCAGCGGTTGCAGACCGAGATCTGTGTCGGTTATGAGACAGCGAGTGCGCGCTGTGCTCGCCGGAGAGATGAGCCATTCACAGACATCGAATACCGCTTCAACGGCGGCACAGTCGAACAAGTTCTCACTCGCGTTTCGCACGCGGAGCCCCTCATCGGCGAATGCTTCCTCATAAACACCCATCTTTGAGGCCCATCGGAACAGAACAGTGACGTCAAGCTGATCGCCGTTTTCATCGGTGAATGTACCGTCATCGAGGCCCTTCGAGACGAGCGTGGCGACAGTCTCGGCTTCACCACGACCTTCAGTTGGACTACACCACGTGAATGAATCAGGATCGGAGCTCATCGGATTGAACGCTGCGACGTGAACGTTCGTCTCGTCAGTCGGATCTCGATACGCATCGAGTCCGGGGAAGTCCACGTCTAACTCACCGATGTCCCCCCGAACTGCGTCTGTTAAAATAGGTTCCGTGATCTCGTTGATTGCGGCGGCCACGTCGGGACGGCATCGGTACGTTGTCGCCGCCGTTCGATGTTCCCGGGTGTCCCAGTTGATTCCGAGATAGTGTCCATCCTTGGTTGCGGATTCGAACAGCGCAGGATCCGCGTTTCGCCACAGGTAGATACTCTGTAGCAGATCTCCCGAGCCAAACACTCGTGTATCAGGCGTGACCAGATGAGCGAGTGCGGCGTGCTGAGCCGACGAAACGTCCTGTGACTCGTCGATGATCAGGCTCCGGATCCGGGTCTGATACCGGCCACTAACGCGTTCCCGGTGTTCATCGTCTGCCGCATCTATCTGTCCCTCGAAGTACGCATCAATCAGGTATGCGACGTCCGTGTGCGACACGATTCCGCGCTCACGGATTGCGTCTCGGTATGTTTCACGGTACGATTCAAGCACGACACGAAAGTCGTCGAGACGATCAGTCCACGCTTCGTGAAGCCTTGCGTCGGCCTCAACGAGACGGCCACGCTCCTCATCGGAGACTTCGCTGTACTGCGATTCAGTGACGTCACTCTTAGTAAACCGTCGAATTGCTTCGACGGTATCGTCGAACGATTCTGGTCGTCCTTCAGAGTACACGCTCTCGACCGTCTGCACCAGTTCACGCTGAAATTCACTGGTCGAGAGTCGTCTGTCCCTGCAGTACGAGATGGCGGATTCGAGTATTTCGCTGACGCCGTCGCGGTATTGTTCAGACGGGTACGCGTACTCCAGTTGAGCGAGATGTCGAACTGTCTCCGGGTCGCATCGAATCTCTTCGTAACACGAGTCGTGAAGTCGCTTCAATCGGGCGTCGTTACCTACAGTCGGCATTTCGGAGAACCCGACATCGTCAACAATCTCAGCAAGCACGTCCCGGAGAAAGCTGTCGATTGTTCCGGCGTAGGGTGCACGTCGAACACGCTGAATCAGATGCTCTAGTTCACGTTCCGAAACTTGGTCAGCAGCCGGCACCAGATCGTGTTCGACGATTTCTCGAAGCCGATCACAGACTTCTGGGACGATACTTGATGCCTCCCCGCGAGTGAAGGAGATGACAGCGACGTGCTGTTCGGGCGTTCGATCACCCTCGGCGTATCGGGTGAGAATATCCTCTGCTGCAAGGTGGTATGCGACTACGGACTTGCCTGCTCCAGGAACGCAATCAAGCGTGAACAGTCCCGAGTCGTGGTCGAAGTACTCGTCTCTGATCTCCTTCTGTGCATCCCGCAATCGAATTGGGTCATCAGTCATCTCCCATCACCTCTTGAGTGGCGACGATCTCTCGGATTGACTCGGGAAGCGTCCGCTCCGGACTCAGGAGTTGGGCCACCTCATCATCTTCGACAATGGTTCTATCGAGGTAGTCAAGCAGATAGGAGGGCCGGCGGCTTTCGCCGTCGATAGTCTCTGTGTGTCGCGTCAGAATTAACTCCTGACTGGCTGCCCGAACGGTATCGTCGAACTGGTCTCTGTCACGCCCGTCTGTCCACGCGGTTCTCGGGGCGAGAACATCTGTCCCGTTACTAGCACCGAGGATTGTTTCCTGTAGCTCTGGCGGAAGCACACTCTCAGTCGTCTGTGGCCACTCACCGTCGATTAGCCCTACAGCGATGACGTACGGAACATCGAGCAACCAGACGTCGTTCGCTTCGAGAACGTCAAGGGCACGCGCATTGGAATGTTCGCGCCGCCCTGGCCGCTGCGTGCTGATCAGTCGCGCGAGTTCTGAAACGTCGTTCCACGACTGCGTAAGTGTCCCCTCATCGAGACGATCTTCGTACTTATATGGGAGTTGGCGTACGAGCGTCTGGACGCGGACTACTGCCCGGGCGTCTCGTTCCGTTTCGATGAGTGCCTTCGAATCACGCTCTTTGGTAACGGGGAGGCCGAGTCGTTCGTAGGCTTCCACGACATCGACGAGGACGTCACCCACGGCGTCTGGCGACGCACTCGAACACTCTTGAAGCCACTCGACGTAGGTGACGAGTCGGTCGTCGACGCCGTCTGTCTCCGACAGTTCGTCGTACCACTCGTCGAGTGTTCGAGTCCCCGCTGGCAGTCCCTCCATCTGAGTCTGAACTGTCCAGGGTGCGAGCGGCCACGCGTCAGATGATGCCGAGGGGGGGCACCATCGGTGTTCTAATGGCCGGCACAGTGTGTCTCCGTCGAGCTCGTCTGCTCCGAGGGCGTCGCATACGGCTTCGACGAGTGCGAACGGTGACGTCTGTGTCACTCTGAGCTGCGTCCAGAACACCGGCGTGAGTCCATAGTGTAGCGCGGCACGGGCGAGCGGCTGCTCGTAGGTGTCGAGATCACGTGCGACGACGGCGATATCGCGCACGCCGACACCCGCATCTCGCAGGGCTGCCACAGTCGCCATAACGCTCCGGGCTTCCTGTCTGCGCGTCGTCGTCGCCATCTCCACAACTGGCACGTCGGCGTCGTCGAGTGGTTCCGACAACGCGAGGCGGTCGTTCGACGTCACGACTCGAACACCACCTCACCGGGCGCATCGATGTCGAACAGCTCCGGTAGCCGACGGCTGAGGTACGACCCCGTGCCACGACGGAAGTGTACGTGAACCGGAACCGACGACGTCCCGAGGAGGACGTGAAGCAAGTCGGCTTGTGCGGCCGAAATGCTACTCACACCGACGAGTGACAGTCGCGTGATCTCGGGGAACGTGGTTTGCCACAGTTCTCCACGAGATTCTCGCACGGCTCTGATCGCGTGCCGTACGATCTCGACTTCCGAAACGTGCTTCTCCGTCTGCTTACGGAGTGCTCGTTCGATACTGACAGCGGCCTCGATGAGTTCGATGGAATCAGCGTCAACCGGGACAGGATGGTTGCGTGCAGCTTCCCTGATGCGGGCGAGACGTTCGGGGTGAAACCCAGTTACATTCTCTATTTCGGTTCTGACCTGCTCAACTGCCTGTGCGTCGGCCGGGACTGCAGCTCCGACGACTGATTGTTGCTCTTCTGTATGGATAGATCGAATCATCGACAGTCGGTCGATACGGTCGATGGTTTTCGTCAAGCGGTCGGTGTTCCGCAGAAGCTCAGTACCAACATCTGTTGGGTCCAAGAATTCAACCCCGTCTTTCGAGGTTCGAGCCTCTCGAAGGCGTCGCTGAATATTCCGGCGATGGAGTTCAACGGGAGCGAGAACCAATTCCTTCGACGCTGACTCTTCGCGGATGCGATCCAGCAGTGACTCTTCGTGCCCCACGTGGAGTGTGAGATCTTTCGGCAAACGAGATTGTACAGTGCCCATCATCTGGTTGCGACGATCAGCTGGTGAAACCGGGTCGAGATGTAGTACCCGAGAACTAACCGATCCCCTGTCACGTACTGTTACACTGATCATAGGCACATCAACTATCTGGTCCCTCTGTTTCCGCAGGCGGTACCCCACCAGAACAGTACTGGGTTCCGCTCGATTCGTATACGTCTACTGTAGAGACCCGCAAATCGCCGTCTACTGTATCACACAGCTTCACAGTCGCCAGCACATCCATACTCTCCGCCTTCGGGCGCAGTTCGATGTCGCATCCTTCGCACGCGAGCGCATCAAGGCACCAGACGAGCTTTTCTTTTGATCGACGTCCTCGTAGACGAACCCGCTCGCCGCTCGAAAGGGACCGCCCACAGTGTTCACATTCGGCGTGTTCCTGTGGGAGGACACAACCACGGAGCGCCTGTTGTGACGCTGCCTCAACCTTTTCCTGAGTATACGTCTCGACGACGAATGCGTACGGGTCCTCACCACCGGGAGAAAGGGCTTCTAAGAGCCCGTGAAGTTCGCGTAGCTGGTGATTGAGTCTCCGCCGGATCAACTCCACGTCGGCGTAGGGTCGAGAACTGCCGGACGTCATTCTGATTCCTCCGCGTGTTTGTAGCAGGAGGTTGAGATCTGTCTGATGTGTTCAGCCAGCGGGGCGGTTGCTTCGGTCGGGGCCACTTGCTTTGACCTGTCGTCGTACGACACAGCCCCTACTACATCGAGCGTTTCCAGGTGTGACTGGATGAGCGAGACGTATACTCTGGTTCGTTGTTCGGAGGTCACCTCACCCGGATCGACAAGGTTCTCAATCGCCGCGATCTCGACAGCGAGATCCGATGCATCAACGACGTCGTCGCCCCGTGCCAACGATAGGATGACCGTTCGCCGACGGCGGTTCGAGATTGCCTTGAACGCGTCATCTGGTTTCATCGGAACCGAACGGTAGCGTGTGCTGTCAGTCATCGCGTCCTTTCCGTCGGCGTAGTCCTGTTCAGTGCTTGTACGGTACTGGTCAGCCGTGCGTGCTCCTCGTATCGTGGGATAGCCTGCCCCGTGGCCGCGTGAGAGACAACGTTATTACTCACGACACGAGTAGTGTGGTTTGCTGTCATAGTCGGCAGCGTCTGTTGCCCGGTGTTGCACCACCGGGCGGCGGTTTCACGCCAATCTCGGATACTTGATGCAGTATAAAAACTATTTGTATAATTAGGGAGTGTTCCGCTCTTCGACGGTTCTCGGGTTTCTAAGTAACGAATTACCTATCCGACTAATAGAGTCCTAAGTGCGAGCTCTCACTCCCGCTCGTGCTCTAGTAGTTCTACGAGTTTGGCTGGCGAAATCCCGATTTTGCTGGCCCAGTTGACGATGGCATCGTTCTCGCTGTGAAGTTTGTCGGCCGGGAGGTCCTGAAGCACTTCGAGTGCTTCCTCCACGAGAGGATCCTGCTGGTCTTCGTGTTCTTCTATGAGTTGTTCTAACTCCTCTACCTGTTCCCTGAGTCGTTGGAGTTGTTCCTCTTTCTGTTCGACCTCATCTTGTTTATGCTGGAGTTGAACTTCTAGCGCCGCTTTCGTCTTGTGTGCCGTGGCGTTCCCCGCAAAATAGTGCTTGACGAGGTCATTGACCAACGAAGAAAAGTTGATTTCGCTCCGTTGATCGATCTTATCATAAAGAGATTCGTCGATTGTGACGGACTTCCGCTTCTTACTCATCTACGACACCTCCAGTGGACCAACGTCGGTGCCCGAGTGTTACGGTATTACCCTGTGAACGAGTACTGCGTCGTCGGTGCTGCGAGATCGGCCGTGAGAGAAGCTGTGCGTACGTACGTACTGTACTGTTACAAATAATACTACAATAATACGTGTTACTATAGGACCGCCCCTTCTTTTTAGAAGATATGCAGTTTGCTAGTGCAGTAATACTCCGGTGGGGAGTATTACGATGAACGATCTGTGAAACTGTGTGGAGCAGACGCGATACGTCCGTACGTACTGTACTGTTACGAATAACACTAGAATAATACGTGTTACCGTGAGAGAGTCCCCTCTCTTCATCAGATCTGCTGTTCCTGTGCTCCGTAGTCCACGACGTGTTTCGAGAGACACCACAGGGGCCACAAACGTGGCTCACCAGGTGGTGTATTTGATGTCGCGTTTTCCAATGTGGCATTACACATAGTTGTACTCGGTGAGGAGTCTCGGCGGCAGCGTCCAATATACTTTAGATGTGGCTTTTATATACCCTAACTCATGGACACCAGTGACTGGGAACTCGATCAAGAAAGGAACCCTCCGAAACCTACGTTAACTGGTCGAGAGCGGACCTATCTATTAACGGGCGAAACCAGCGGATACGGCGAACCGAAGCTGAACAAATGGGCAACCGAAAAAGCAGAGATGCTAACAAAGCGGATACAGGATTTAATCGACGACATTTGCCTCTTGTACCTCGGTGATTATTTAGAAGACAGCAAGGGGGAACACGTCTTCGACGTAGGTGAGTTGCAGTGCCGGACGCAACTCGTCCGCGAACAGCCGGTCGTACGGACTGGCCAAGTGGCAACGGAGCCAGCGTCAGAGTTTGCCTTCGAGATAGGAAGCCTGCTCAGTATGTTGAAAGTCGATTCTGCCCCTGCGGACATCGTCTGGAGTTTTCTCATCGGGCTAGTTGGCCACCCGGAGAGCTGTTTTGAAGATGAGCGAGGAACTGTAGAACGCGTACTTCGCCAACTGGAAAACCGCCATCAGGAGCGACTATTCCACGCAGGTACCGAGTTAGCTCTCGACGACGCAAATGGGGTTTCCGAACTACGTGAGACGGCGAACGAAATCTTTCAGAAAGAGGGGATCACACCTGTCCCGGTGTTGGTCGATGCTGTCGTCCAGTACCAGATCAATCCCGCGTCAGCACCCCTCGACCTGAACACCGAGTCGTATCCCGTAGACAACACCGAGGGAGGACCTGCCGAGCAGCCGTCAGTAGAGATGAATATGACGAAATGGGACGAAACGAACGTTCGGTCTCTCGTCCAGACGCTGCTTGCAGAGACTCGGCTGCGCGACGTCGAGACACTATGTGACGATCTCCAAGCCGACGTACGCGATATTAATGAGAAAATGCTGTTTGGAACCCGGGTGAAAGATATATTTCGACATATGCCACAGTCAGGGAGTACTGGTTCGTTTCCGCCGAGCACATACTCATCGTACGATATGCGTACAGGGGTGCTCCACCGGTTAACTGGACAAGAGGAACATCCGTTGTGGACTACTCGACCTGTAGTGGAGGAACCGGACGACGACCTCTGGAAGTTGACTCCGTACGGACATCTGTTGTACCGGACTATGTTCGACACCGGTGGTTCAACAGCCTGGGTTTATGAGATTCTCCTATCGGAGAAGGCTCTATCGGCAGGGGATGAATCTTTGATAAGAGATGTCCTCAACCAGTGGGATTCGTAGATCAGTACTTTGTTGACGCACTGGTTGTGTCTAGCCGAGGTTCTTTGGCCCGGATCGCTGATGCCTGGGCCTACATCTCAGCGTTCATTATAACAATTCTCACAGCCGAGACCGTTCGAAATCGTTTGAAGCGGGTTGCGTTCGGAGAGTTCTTCATCACATAATGTACATCGTACAGTCTCAGTCACCCCGATCCCGCTCCCATACCCGAGGGTAACAGTTCGACTTGTGTTCCCCGCAAGAAGCTCGAAATCGACCTCGCCACGCTCGTACTCAACCTCGGTCAGCGTGATCGGCGTGATCTGTACGTCAAGTGAGTGTCGTTCCCGAATTTCCCGCTGTCGCTCGGGAAACCCACTGTCACGCCGCTCCCGTAACTCGTTGAGCGTTTCATCAATGTCCGCGTACTCCGATTTGAGTTCCTTCCGTTCCCGTAATGCCTGGACGCGCGAATCTCCATCTCCGGCGTTGATTTGTTCGCTCAAGTCGCTGATCTTCGACGACAAGTTGGAGTGATCTTCCTGTAATTCCTTAATGCGCTGCTCTTGGAGCTGTCGGTACTCTTCAACTTCTGAATCCGCTGCACGGGAGGCTTCTTGATGGATCTCGTCGAGTTGGTCTTGGAGGCCGTCCAGAACCAGCTTACGAGCTATCTCCAGAAGTGGTTGCGCCTCCGTCTGTGTCAATTGCGCGTTGCCACCGGAGGTTTTGTTGGACCCAAGCGAGGTCAGTTCAATGAAGGATTCGGCCAATCTTGGGAGGTGCTCCTCTGACCGAGCATCAACGGCGACGACTCGGAGGAGCTCCTGCTGGTATTCACTGACAGTCTCGACACCGACACCGAAGAGAATTACGACGGCTGTACGGTCGTAGTACGGGGTGAACTGCGCACTCTGTACTTCGACATCACTGTGTCGGAGCCACTTCGGAGTCTCAATGTCTGATTCACTCTCTATCGATAGCTTGCCCGTAGGCGACCGTTCCGCAGCCTCACGGAGGAGCTGCTGGAAGAAGGCACTCTCCGGGTGCAGCCGTTTCGTGTTATCACTGTCACCGTTTGGAGAACCTTCCCCGCGGACGAGCGTGTGTTTCCCGGGGGAGATCTCGGTGTCGGTTGTATCGGGTACAGATACCACCCAATGGTCGTCGCTGTGCTTGATAGAACAGCCGAGAGAACGGAGATACCGTTCCGTAAACCGATCTACTGCAGATTGGGTAACAGGAACGGCGGCATCAGTCATCGCTCTCCCCCAGGTCAAACCCTTCGAACACGCCGCTGTTGAACTCCTCAAGTTTATTAGCGAGATCACGCTGTTCCTGAAGGTCAACGGCCATTGCATCGAAGTCATTCTCAAGATCGACCTCGGAACCAGCATTCACCAGCCGTTCGAAGATCTCGTCTTCGAAGCTCGTCCCCGACTCTTCTAACCGACTCAGGATCGAGCTCAGCTCTCCCACGCTCTGCTGGAAAAGATCGATCTTGTGGTACAAACGTTCCAGTACGTACTCTTCAACGGTATCTTTCAACGCCATATTGAAGATAAACACATCTCGTTTCTGTCCAATCCGATGGACGCGTCCAATACGTTGTTCAACGCGCATCGGATTCCACGGCAAGTCTAAGTTAACCAATATGTTACAAAACTGTAAATTACGCCCCTCGCTCATAGCGTCGGTTGATACGAGGATTCCGCCCTCTTCTTCGAATTCCTCAACGATCTGTTCTTTCTCGCTGCTGGAGTGCCCACCGTGGAACGCGTGAACCGTATACCCCTCTGAGGCAAGTCTGTCGAGGATTTGCTGTTGGGTTGCTCGGAACTGCGTGAAGACGATTACTCTCCCCATCTCGACGGTATCACGGGCTTCTTCAACGATGTCTAAGAGCCGTTCCTGTTTGGTCACCGTATCGATCTCCTCGATCAGATCCAAGATTGACTCTAATTCGTCTGCGTGCGTGAGTTCCGACTGGTCGTAGAGTCGCTTCTCGATAGTCTGCTTAAGCGCAACCGGACTGCTGACAACCTCCTTCTGTAAGAGCATCAGTACAAGTTTCTGACCCTGGTCTTGGCTGTATGCACCTCTCACGTAGTCAGAGACCGCCTGATAGAGTTCACGTTCCTTCGCGGTTGGGTCGAACGTCCGTGTGTCGATAGTCCGGTCTGTGAAGTCGATGTCCGTGTCCTCCCGCCGGTTCCGGATCATCACTTTGTTCAGCCGATCCTGTAGTTCGTCTCGATTCACCAGCGTCTCCTGATTACTGTTCACGAAGTAGTGGTGGAAGACATCGCGCGTGCCAAAGAGTCCAGGTCGCAGTAGCGATACGACGTTGTACAGGTCCGTCAGTTCGTTCTGAATTGGTGTCGCCGTTAGGAAGAACGCGTAGTTGTACGAGAGCCGGTCTATCAGGTCGTAGCGATCCGTCTCTTCGTTCTTGACGTAATGAGCCTCGTCGAGGACCAGAACGTCCCAGTCGCGCTTGAGGACGGTCTCACGGTGCCTCTCGCTCTTAGCCGTGTCGATACTTGCGATGATGTAGTCATGCGCATCGAAGTCCTCAAACTCGTCGTCGTAGTTGCAGACGAAATCGAGTCCAAATTTCTCACGCAGCTCCGCTTGCCACTGTTTAGCCAACTGCGCAGGGGTGAGGATGAGGACAGATTCGTCCGTCTGTCTGAAGTGCATCTCCTTGAGAATCATTCCGACTTCGATGGTCTTCCCGAGTCCCACCTCGTCTGCGAGAAGGGCCTTCCCATCCATCTCGAAGAGGGCACGATAGGCCGCATCCACCTGGTGTTCGAGTAGCTTGACGGAGTTCTCGTCCAGCTCCTTAAGGGACCGGAGCTCAGAATCAGATTGTCCAGCCTGGAGACGGACAGCTTGGATACTTTGCAGATGCTCCCCCTCGGTGCCGTCCTCAGACAACGAATCGAGCAGATCGTCAGCAGATTCGTGTGTGACCTCAATATCGACGAGGTCGTACCCGCTCATACGTTCGTAGAAACGGGTATGCGTGAAATACATTTGGTGACCGACAGTCACAGACCTGCACACGGTACCGTTGGTGCGTCTCAGACTGCGTTCACGTGACCATAGTGTTTATTGGGTGCCACGGAGGTTTGTTTAAGTATCAAGATGGCACAGACGGGATCCTTATCAAACACACTCGAAGATACGGTGACCCTCAGCCGCGAGCTTCGAGAAGAAGGGCAGATCGACGGTCAAGTAAAACTCTACAACGTTGACGACGACGACGAGTTCGAGTCTGATGCAGAACTCTTCTTCGAGCGGACGCTGATGACTCAGGGCCTTAGAGAGGCCATTTCGATCCTCCGTGATTCCTTGACTGGTGACGACCCGCGAGGCACACACATCCTCTACGGCCCGTACGGCAGTGGGAAGTCGCACCAGATGGTGGCGCTGTACCACTGTTTCGATGATCCTGCGGCAGCAGGTGCGTGGGCGAGTGATTCGGTCGAAGGATTCGACGACGCGCTTCCGGAGTCGGCGACGCCGATTACGGTTGCGATGCAGAACGAACAGTACGAGTACCTCTGGGAGCCATTCTTCGAGGCTCTCGATTACGATCCGGGGACGTTCGAATCGGGTGGATACCCCGATATGCAGACGATTCAGGAGGCCGTCGGCGACGACACGGTCGCGTTCTTCGTGGACGAACTGGAGGACTGGTTCGACACACTACAGGGCGACCGTAAGAGCGCGAACAAGGCGTTCCTTCAGTCGCTGCTCGAATCCACCGCACTCTCTGACCTCGAACTCTACACCATCGTCTCTGTCCTCCGTGAGGGATCCGAGGTTCACGACATTCTGAATCGGGAGCAGGCGGTCGAGGTTAACATGAACAACCAGGTGGACAAGCGCGAGGTCCTTCGCCACCGCCTGATCGATTCTGTAGACGAGAGCGCTGCCCGAGAGATCGTCAACGGATACTTCGACGCGTACGACCAGGCAGAAGGGCATGTCGATCTCCCCGACGATCTGCTGTCGGAGATGCACGACCTCTATCCGTTCCATCCCGTGCTTCTGGACGCGCTTGAGACCCGTTACTACGCCGACGAGGGGAACCAGAACACGCGCGGGATGATTTACCTCTTCTCTAAAGTTCTCTTGCAGATGCAGGATCAGACGGATCTGATCACACACGGTGACATCGACGCCATCGAGTTTGAGGACGAACTGGCGAAGATCAACTACGAGAGACTGAACGCCGCCACGGGCGACATCAAAAGTCGTGTCGACACGGACGAAGTGCCCCACGGTCGTCGCATCCTGAATACGATCCTGCTCTACTCGCTGAAGCCCAGCGAAGGTGAGGGGGCAGAAGTCTCTGAAATCGTGATGGGTGCTTATCAGACAGGTGACCTCGTCTCCGACGTCGTCCTCAACCTCGAACGGCTTCACGGTGTTGCCTGGCATCTTCACAAACTGAACGGGAAGTACGCCATCCGCGACCGACAGAACCCGAACGCGCTCATCCGGAACGCAGCCGTGGACGTGTCGGAGACGTCGGCGAAGGCCGAGATCGCGGACTTCATCACAGACATCTTTGGCTCTAGCGCGTACCCGGTCGGGTTCCGGACAAACGATATGCGAGACATCTCGGATGACCGGGAGGTCAAAGTCGTCGTGAAGGACAGCCAATGGTCACAGGAGGAAGTGAAGAAGGTCATCACGAACGACGGGCGCGGACGGGAATGGCGCAATACACTCGTGTTCGTCCAACCCTCGGGTGAAAAGGCCATTGAGTCCGGTACACGGTACATTGACAAAGCGCGGTACATCGAGGGTGCCCGGCAGGTACTCGCGGACGAGTCGCTCGATGACGAAATCCGCACGTCGATTCGGAACATGAAGGAGCAGGAGGAAAACGAACTCCGCGAAGAGATTCAACTCCTGTACGGCGAAGTCATTGATGGAGACAACCTGTTGGATGACGATGAGTGGGAGATGGTGGAACCGATGGATCTGGATGTTTTCGTCCTCGATGACGCCGAACTCGACGCGACGAATATCACAGATTCGGCTGCTGCTGACCCGTTCGATCTGCAATCACACGTCTGGGACATCGCCGAAGACCTGCTGGAACGACGTGGTGAGATCTCTGTTGAAGACATCTACGAGCAGTTCCTCCGCGACCCAGGGTTCCCGATTCCCGGCAGCGCAAACGATGTGTTGAACGCGACTGTCGAGGCGCTCAACGGTAAGCCAGTACTCGCCCGTGATACCGGTGGATTCCGTGACGACCTCTCTGGAAGTTCGCTGGATACCGTGCTCGTCCAGCAAGATGACGTGGATGTGTGGGGCGTCGATGACGTCGAACAAGAGCTTCGCAAGCGCTTCGGGAGCGGAACAACCGCGCTCGATATTGGCGACCTGGAGCTTGAGCTCGTCGAGGATGGTGAGGTGTGGATCGACGGTGACAGCCACGACGTCGTAATGCGTGCCATCGGTCGGCTCGCCCGTGAGGAACAGTACGTCATCGTGAAGGGGAACGAGATTCTCGACAAGCCCCAGTCCGACGCGACGCTCCGCAACGTCGGCGGCGCAGAGATCGTCGGTACGTCGTCGCTCGTGGAGCGCATCCAGACACACATCGACGACGACGGCTACGCGAACCTCGACACGATCATCGGCGAAATTCGTGCGGACGAAGCGGTGTTCCTCCCGCCGGACGAGACCGAGTCCGTCGCCCGCGAGGCGGTCAACGAGTTCCTCGTAGACGACTACGTGCTGGAGGCCGGCGGTCGATACCTCGGGTCACTCGGCGACCGCGACCCGACGACGGTAAAAATCGTCCCGACGGTACCAGATCGAATCGGCGACCAGATCTTGGCGTACATTGAGGATCTGGAACCGGGCGACCAGTTCACCGTGAACAAGGTCACCGACCGCTTCGACAGTAGCGTTACCGAGTACATGGTCCGGACGTTCTTGCTTGAGAACATCGGGAAGGACGAGGAACCGGAGTACGTGGTCAACACGACCGGCTCGGAGAAAGCATCCGACTGGGTGCCCGGCTATCCGTTCCGGAAGGCCGACACCGAGGCTGATACGTGGCGCTTCGAGTTCAACGGCGACGATGTCGCCACGATGCGGAGCAAGTGGCGGAACAACCACCAGACAGGAAGCGTCGAGTACGGCGACGTCACGTTCATGCTGCCCGAACGGAAGGGTGTTCCCGGTGCTCTTCAGGGAACCGCTGACGTCGAGCGGACGCAGGTCAGCTTGACGTTGCGGTCCGAGCAGGACTACACGAAGGTACAGGACCTGTTCGAGCGAATGCCCGACGAGGCTTCGAGTCTGAAGATCGAGATCAGCTTCCAGAAGTAGCTGATTCTCCTACGGTTCGGTATCGCCGTTTCTAACTAACGCTTCGACGAGAATCTCATCACCGTCTGCCTCATCCAGCATATCCCTCAGAACAGTTTTCAGGCGTCTATCGAACAAACTGCGCGGATTCAGCGGTGTCAGTTCCGCTTCAAGTTCGTCTCGGCTCACAGTTCCAGAGATCACGAACTCACCGTCGTCTCGAACTTCCAGCAAATCCGTCATACTGAATCATCCGTAGCATACCGAATAGCCTGTTCGATTACTTGCCAACGCGACGATATCGGTAGAAAATGGCCCGTCGGATTCTACCTGTCCCAGTACTCTGCGTCTGGTTCCGGCCAAACGTCACTCGATTGCGCTGCCAGCCACTCGCCACGCTCGGCAATCGTCTCCTCGTTCCACTCGTCAGGCCAGTCCGTTACCAAACGTTTGTTCAGACGCAGGACGGTGTGTTCTTGAATCGCCCCTCGTTTGTCATCCCAAGCTGCATTCGAAATAGAGGGGTTCAGCTTGTCAGTGAGGATGGTCAGGTTCCCGATTCGGTCCTTTGCATCATCACGCTCCATCCGTTCTACTTCGGCGGGTCGCTCACCTGGAAGCGACCAGTGCGTAGACCATTTCTGCGGAAGGATGTGTTCGATCTCCAGATCTTGAGTGAACTCTACCGTCTCGCTATACCCGGTGTTCCGTAATTCACGTTCGATGGCGGCAAACACCATCTTGAGGCGTCGCTGGTTGATGACGGACCAGTATTTCCGGCTCACCATTGAGTCCGTCAGTTTCTCGTCACTGGGCCAATAATCGCTCTCTCCCTCCTTCGCCCTGAAGAACTCGACGACGACGTCACCGACTGGCTCGTCGTCTCGCTCTCTAAGTTCATCCAGTAGGTCGATGAAGATCTTGTTGTAGTTCTTCGACGTCAGTCGAGAGAGCATCCGACGCATCAGCCAGCTCTCGATTGCTTCGACGGCCTTCACGCGCTGTTCTCGCGGGATGTCCTCGTGACCGAAGATCCAGAGGAGAACCGGATACGGCGTCGTAGTGTCGAGGATATCCAATCGATGGAAGAAGATTCCCTCCCGAGAACCACGGTCGGGCTCAGAAATGGTCTCGTAGATAGACGCGTAGTAGTCGATATCCGTGACGATTTCCTCGACGGTCTTGTCGGTCCTATCGAGATACTTTCGGAACGCAGGGAAGAGCTTCTTTGCTCGGACCTGTTGGCTCATCTCCATCGTGAGCCAGTGCATGATGAACACGTCTATCTTCGGGCGATCCAGCCGTCCTTGCGAGACATCGACGCGCCATTCGTCCTCGTCGAACTGCTTCCAGTACTTGTCGTGCAGGTCACCGGGGTCGTTGTGCTGAACGGAGGCTTCCCGGAAGAGGTAGTTCTTGATCAGGTCGGCGGCAAGTAGGGGTGTTCCACGGGCGTTCAGTGTCTCGAATATTACCTGTGCGTCGTCGTTCGATTCGAGGTCGATAACGACGACGCGGAGCAGGTGCCACATCGTCGTGACGAGCGCGTCGAGATGTTCTTCGGGAGGTACCTCTCCGGAATCTGCCCACTCCCGGATTTCGTCCCTGAAGTACCGGAAGCACTCCTCCAAATTGTCGTCGCCGTCGAGTTCGGTGTGCTCGGATTCGGGGTCAGAGAGCGTCATCACGTCGATGAACGCGTCCTGGTCGGCTTCGATGGGCCAGACCTTCAGTCGGTCCGTCTCCGTCCGGGTGAGGTCCTTGTCGTTGTACATCAACTTCTCGACCAAGGACGCAGACCCGTCGTCTTCGAAGTCCTTCGCTACGGAATGTGTCGCCGACAACAGGACTTGGAGCGTGATCAGCCGCTGTTGCCCGTCGATGATCTCACGAGTCTCCAGCTTCTGCGTCGGCGTCGATTGCTGGTCGAGGACGATGGCACCCAAGAAATGGGGTGAGGTGTCCTGCTGGGCCTCCTGTCGTTCGAGATCGGTATCCGCACCTGCCTGGCGATCCATCAGCTCGTTCACGACGAGTTGGAGGTCTTCCCACAGGGGCTGCCAGTGTTCCTCCTCTTTCCACACGTATGGCCGCTGGAATCGTGGAACGACGTACCGAGTGTCTTTCCGGAAGATATCCTTTAGATCGAGCGTGTCCGCTTTCATCGATAGCCAGACATTCCAGCGACGGTATCATAAATGGTGTCCAGGAGCAGACAGCAATACGCTCTGATCGTTACACGCAGCGCGACGAATGTTGATGGGCGAGGGGCGGTGAGATGTAATCGCCTGTCTTGAGTGAAATACCTGGAACGACCACCCGTACAGTGGGTTGGTCGCGGTTCCCTCGTGCTATTACGAATCATTCATCGAGACATAGCCAACTACTCTAGAAAGAACGTTTCCTGACCCCGGAATTGAGGGTATCTTTGCCACGTATATCGTCCTCAAATCCAAGTCGTGTCTTTAGTGCTGAAAGCATAGAATATTGCATTCTTGAGCCGTTTATTGCCGTATCGGTGAATCACCAGAACCAGATATGTCAGCCATATGATTGCAGAGTTTTAAAAGTGGGTGGCGGTTGTGATTGTTCGGGTTCAACCCATGCAGACAATGGTAATTGACCGAGCGAAGAAGATCGACGAATCGCTAGAGATCATCAGTGAGGTCGAGGAAGTGACCGGAGTACCGTTGACAGAGAGCCGGCGAGCATTACAGGTGGCTGGAGAGTACGTCATGAGTGACCCAATGTTCGTGGAACATGTGGTACAAGCAATGACTGAAGCAGCCGGGTTCGCCATCGAGACGGGTCATGACGACTTGGCGTCCACTGCTATCCAGAACGTGACTGACCTAGAAACGCTCGTATCTGACGACGAGTAGGCGACTTCTTCGACGTTCGTTTTCCTTTCGAGACGGACCAGGAGGATCAGCTCACTGAGTCGTTACTGAGAAGAACGCACACTTATGGGGCTCCTGGGTAATCGCTTCTACATACTGAATAATGTCTGAACAATCTGGATCTTCACAGGGCCGGCAGGAGCGGACGGAGCTCCCCATAGAACGCGGGTTCCCCATCGAACGTGTGAACGAGATTGCCGAGAAGGAGGGCCGGGCGAAGATGTACTATCGCCCTATCTACACGATGCACAAGTGGTGGGCGCGACGCCTGGGTTGCGTCTTCCGTACCATCTCTCTCTACACGCTGCTTGATGATCCGGAGAAGGTCTCGGTGTTCGAGCCGGGTCACGAAGGAAGCACGCTCGCCTCTTACGGCGACGACGCCGACGGTGAGTCCGACCTTGACGTGGCATCGCTGCTCGAACGCGTGGATATGAGCGACCCGGAGAGCCTCTGGGAGCTCTACCCCAAGGACGTCCGCGTCGAGGACAAGAAGATTCTTGATCCGTTCATGGGCGGTGGCACGTCGCTCGTTGAGGCGTCACGCTTCGGCGCGGAGGTGGTCGGAAACGACCTGAATCCGGTGGCGTGGTTCGTTACGAAGAAAGAACTCGAAGCTGGCCGGACCGACGTAGAAGAGCTCGAAGAAGCCTTCGAACAGGTGAAAGAGGACGTCGCCGACGAGATCACGCAGTACTACAAAACACCCTGTCCGAACGGCAACCACGACGCCGATGTGATGTACAACTTCTGGGTGAAGGAGTTGGATTGCGTCTCCTGCGGACACACGGTTCCGCTATTCAAGGACTACCGCGTAGCCAAGGGTCGTTACGAAAACGACGACAAGTACAATGTTTTGTGCCCTGACTGTGGTGCGGTGACACTGGTGGATGACTGGCAATCAGAATCGATTTGTGACGACTGTGGGCACGGATTCGTACCGAAGGAAGGGAACGTCTCGCGTGGAGGTAAATACAACTGCCCCGACTGCGGGCAAAAGTACGCAATTACTGACGCGATTCAGGAACAAGGCGGATACGATCTACGGCTCTACGCTTTAGAGTACTACTGCAAGGACTGCGACGATGCCGGCGAGCCGAAAGCCGCGCACAAGGGTTACAAGCGTGCAGAAGAGGCCGATCAGGAGTTATACCGAGAGGCTGAGCGTGAATGGGAAGAGAGTGAAGGTCTCCACGATTACGTACCAGATGAGGAAATCCCGCCGGGGCACATGACTTCCGAGAGGAACCCTGTTTTCGACCACGGGTATTCAAATTGGACGGATATGTATAATGAGCGTCAGCTGCTTTCCCTGTCAAAGTTGATGAAAGCAGTCGATGACGTAGAAGATAAGAACAGCCAAGAGTTCCTCCTTATGGCAGTTAGTGGGATACTGAGAACGAACAATATGATGGTTGGATATGATTATTCATATAACAAGATTGTGAATATCTTCAAATCAAATTCATTTGATCCACCTCAATCGCCTTGTGAGGGTAATGTTTGGGGAGCAAAATTTGGCCGAGGTACTTTTGAATCAATCTGGGACCTTGTCATCTCCGGCGTTGAGTACGCTTCAGCTCCCACAGAGCGTTATGTTGAGAATAGTGAAACGATGGAAACAGAGCCCTTCTCCCAGCCAGTTGGAGATAACTTCGAGATACACCAGGGTGATGCACGGTCTATCTCGGCAGAAAATGAGTATGATGCGGTGATTACTGATCCTCCATATTATGACAACATTATGTACTCTGAGGTTGCAGACTACTTCTACGTCTGGCAAAAAATCCTTCTTGAAGACGAGCACCCCGGGTTTGACAAGGATAAAACACCCCGTGCGGAATCCATCGTCACGAACCCATATTTAGGAAAGACAGCAGACGACTTTGAATCCGAACTTGGGGAAGCATTCGCGGTGATAAAGCGTGCACTCAAAGACGATGGGTCGCTAACATTTACCTACCACCACAGTGATTCCGAGTCGTGGGGTGAACTCCTCGAATCCCTCTGTAACGTCGGCTTTGAGGTGACAGCTACGTACCCTATTACTGCAGATATTAACAAGTTCATTGGTGGCGAAGCAGTCTCGTTCGACATCGTCGTCGTCGCTCGACCCCTTGACGACACCGAACCTGCCTCGTGGAAGTCGCTCCGACGAGACATCTACCGCACGGCCCGGCGCACCCGCCAGCAACTCGAAGAGAACCGTGACCTCTCCCGCGGTGACATCGGCGTGATGGAGATGGGCGCGTGTTTCCGCGAGTACTCCAAGCATCACGGGAAGGTGCAACGCGACGGCGAGATCATGAGCGCGAAGGAGGTCGTCCAAGAGATCTACGGCATCATCCAGGAGGCCAGCGACATCGGCGTCGAGGACGTGTTCATCGACCTGCTCGACACCGCGAACGTCTCCTACGACGACGTCAACAAGCTCTGCCGGGGGACGAACGCCACGCCGGAGGAGCTCAAGGAGATGCGCCTGTACAACCAGGACGACGGCTTCGAACTCGGCACGTGGGACAACGAGAAGCGCCAGGCGTACATTCAGGAGCGTGTCAACGGCGATGGTGGCGACCACCTCTCGAACCTCGACAAGCTCCAGTTCCTCCGCTACCGCTACGAGAAGGGCCAGGCGGTCCAGAACTACGTCGAGAAGTGGGACGTCGATGACGACCTGCGCGAACTCGCGGGACGGCTCGCCGACGTGACCGGTGACGACACGTACACGCGTGTGCTCGGAGACCGGGACATCACGAGCTACTGATTGGAAACCCGGTTCACGCTCGCTTGCGTTTCTCGATCACAGTAGGCGTAACGCCCTACGGTGACCGTGTCACAATCAGTAAACGGAACGCTCAAGAATCAATATCGTGTGTTTTCGAGTAACCTGTGCGTCCATTTCGTGCCGGCGAAGCTGCTTACGAACGATCCATCGCAATCGATGCGAGCACTATCGGTGATATCACTATCACCGTCGCTGTGAGTGCAGATCGATCCGATGAGCTGGCGATTCTGGACAATATCTACGCTGCGGCCGATGGTTATCCGTTCTTCCCGTTTCGAGACAAATCACACGATCTGACGTATGAAGACTGTACTGGATTCTTCGAAACGGTCGCCCAAGAGAACAGTCAGTACCTGAAAGCGACTGCACATCTCGGCCGAGACGGGTCTGATCCAGAGCGTATTGAAGCGGTCCAGTCTGCTGTTCTCGCTGAACAGGTGGGGGTCGAAGATGCACTTGTAATTCTTGACGGCAACGAAGACAAGGCAGAGCGGTTTGGGCGTGCGATGATGGGAATCTCAGGCAGTTGCCCACCGATGGCTACCTGTATTCAGTCGGAACTGTACTATCCCACATCCCTGCTCGCAGACCTCTGTGCGAGTCATCTTGCCTACGAAATCGACCATCCCCGCCACTGTTCTGAGGTAACGCCAGCTGCACCAGTAACCAAAGAAGAGTTCAACCATCTCTGGGGACCGGCATACAACGAGATCGTGAATTCTTCCACTCCCGTATACACCGAGCCAATTGAGCAACGGAGGGCCGAAACCGTTCCAACTCGTATGAACTGCTGGTTCGAAGGCGTGATGGGTGGTGGGGAGCCAGTTCAATTCGAATCCTCTGTTCGACCGATTGTGCAGTATGCCCGAAGAGAAGGGTACGAAGAACTCGCTACCCGACTCTCTGAAGTGTAGAAATCAGGTGCGTTTCCTGCGCCCACGTCCGTCTTCGACGCCTATTGGCTTGCGCCGCCAGGCTTGCGGGCCATGGTCACACAGGCTCCACGCAGCACCTCTGCGCTCAACTCTAGATACTGTACGCCAGCATATAGAACTTTGGATGGCTGACCGAGGACGCTTTTTGGAGCGAATACCACCCTGGGAACTTTCTACCTCCTCTGAACACACGATCATATGGAATCGGGAAAGAAATCGTTAGAGGAACTGACGACAGCAGGGGTGTTCCACGTTCCGGAGTATCAGCGCTACTACTCGTGGACCGAACCGGAGTGGGACGACCTCTGGACTGACCTCTATACGCTTCCACCGGACAAACAGCACTATTTCGGGACGATCATCATACAGAAGACGGATGAAACAGAAAGCGGGGGAGGAACCGGGGGATACGGATCGTCCAGAGAGAAACCAATCAACCTCCTCATCGACGGTCAACAGCGGCTCACCTCACTCGCACTGTTGGTGCGCTCGATGACGGAGTGTTTGGAAGAAATCGCACCGGAGACGGATCACGAGGCCGAAATACTCGACGACGTCGAAGAGATGCGCGAGTCGCTTCTCGTTGAGGACAACATCTACCAGCTCCAGCTACTCGACGAGGAAGACAACAAGTTCCTCGAATGGCTGCTCACTGGACATACCGTTCACGAGCCCGAGCGTCCGTCTCAGCGGAAAATGATCGAGGCGAAGGATTACTTCGACGAACAACTCGACGATCTCACCGCATCTCCCGACGTTGATCCCGTAGACATCGCTACGGAACTCAAGCAACTCTGGGATACCATCCTCGAACTCGAACTGATGGTGTACGTTGTTGACGCAGCCAATCCAGAGAAGGCTACGCTCATTTTCGACAGCGTCAACGACCGTGGGCGGTCGCTATCAACGTTCGACAAGACCAAGTCGTTCCTAATGCGGATGGCCTACCTCGCGGCGGATGAGAGCGAAGCGCAGGCGACCATTCGAAGAATACGACAATCATTCGGGGAGATGTACAACGATCACCAGACTATGTTGGAGTCGCCGTATGTCACCGACATTAGCGATGATGCGGTTCAACGCTATCACTTCATTTCGTATTTTGACTGGTCCAACTCAGACGAGTATAGTGACCCAACTTTCCTTAGCGAATTGAAAGAGCGTATTCGCAAACTTCGGCGCGAAGATCCACAAGCCTGCTTGGAATACATCCGAGACTACACTAACAGCTTGGAGCGGGGATTCAACGCGCTATCTCAGGTGCTCGACTGTACCGGAGCTGACGAAATTTCGACTCTTGTACAGCGAATACACCGTCTCCGTCACGCGACGAAATTCTACCCGTTACTCCTCAAAGCGTGGCCGAACCTCGATGAATACGGACGAAGGGAACTACTGAACGCGATTGAGACGTACATTTTTCGCGTCTACTCGATTGGCAACCACCGAAGCCACACCGGTGAATCCAGTCTCTACGTCCGAACACGAAACATCAACGAAGAGAGTCCTGCCGATATCTGGGTGAGCAAAGTCGTATCACTCATGAGGCGGTACGAGGACGACTCACAGTTCCGACGGTCGCTTGCAGCCATGGACCTGTACTCGAAAGCAAGCTCACAGGATCTCCGGTACCTCTTCTACTTCTACAACAAACGGCGAGCCAAGGAGAAGGGAGAGCGCGGTGGACCATCGCTGACAGAGGCGATGAGCAACGAGTATACGGTCGAACACATCTGGCCTCAGAGCCCCGAAGAACTCCCTATCGAAGATGCTGGCGAGCACCCCAGCCCTGAAGCACGGTACGATGCGTACGTTGACCGGTTGGGGAATCTCACGCTTGCGAGTAGATCGTGGAATTCGAAGTGGGGGAACGCTAAATTCGAGACCAAGTGTGAGGAGGGCTACGAAGAGTCGAAGCTCTGGGTACAATGGGACATTCAGAACGACTACGAAGAGTGGTCCGTTGAAAACATCGAGGATCGGGAGGAGACGATAATCGAGTTTGTCCTCAACGAATGGGCAACACCGGAGACTCGTCTTGATGGCGTCAAAGAACCTGAAGACGCTATTTCTCGGCTTACCGAGGAAGAACAGTTCGTTCTTAGAGCACTCCGACAGAACACCGGTGGCGCGGTTCGTCGCGTTATCCACGGAGATGCGAGCGAACTCCCCGATTCACCATTCAGAGAACCGAATTCAAACGGTACAGAACGAAACAAGGTTGGTTCCATTCTGAATCGTCTCCAGACTGTTGGTCTCGCTGAGCAGAACAAGCATACCTGGTCACCTACCGAGGATGCACTTGACGTCGATATCCCCACCTAATTCCCAGCAAACGCAATCCGCGTACCGAGACCTTGGCGCACTACTCCGACCGGAAACCTGCTTCTGCACTAATTGAAGTACCGCACCCATTTTTGTCCCCCCGGCGATGTTCTCTAGCTAATGGCAGGACCCGGACAAATTCCCGGACGGTATAATCTCGTCATCGAAGGTGGCTACGAAACCTTCGAACATCAGATTCCCGTGAAGGAGTTTCTCCAGCGACTCAAGGAAGACGATGTCCCGCAGAAAGTGAGTGTCGTCGGACTCGCAGATGCGCTGAGTGACGACGATGTCGCAAAGGAACTCGCCCGCGAGATGGACAAACGCGCGAACGATCTGGAATATCAAAGCCCCACGATACAGTTCGTCGTCGAAGGCTCGTTCCACCGAAGCGGGAAGGCCTACGATCTCCGGTACGACGACGAACTCTACTCTCTCCAGCAGGTTTTCGGCCCACAACTCGAACGAAAAGAAGAGGGAGAGTGGCTCGTCGCGCCATTCTAGCGCGCTACAGCAGTTTCAGCGGGCCTTCCTTCTCCACCTCACCGGATCCGTTTTGGAGGAAGTAGAGGTCGATCCACTCCTGTCCATGCTCACGGCAGAACACGGGCACGCACGTCGTCGTGTGCTCGTAGCGCTGTTCACAGCGAGTCTCGATCTGTTCTCGCGTCCAGTCACCGTCTTGCTCTAGGTCATACCGATTACGAACTTCCCACGAGTGTTCGTCGGCAGCGGCCTTGAGGACGCGGAGCGAGAAGTCCCGAGCGTCCTTGAACGTGAACGGACCGCTCATCGACTTCGCGTCGGACAAATCTGTTTCTTCGACGCCGTCGAGGCACAGTCGGTTCTCCGCGACGGCACGGAAGGCTTCGAGTTCGGGTAATCTCGTGACGAGGACGTCGTGTAGATAGCTCTGGACGACGTCGCCGTACTTGTCCAAGGCGAACTCCTGCTCGGGTGAGACGATCTGTAGTTCGGCTCCAGTCTGGGCGACTCGACGACGCTTGGGTTCAAGCAGCGGACACAGGAACGCGAGTCGGTCAGCGTGGAGGAGGTAGGCGTAGCTGAATAGTCGTGACCGAGACGGCGATTCCTTCACCGGATCGTGGCCTTCAGCATAGTACTTCGAGTCCAACACGGCCAATGTCTCTTCGCCCTCCTGCAGGGCGTGATCCGGCTCGTGGTAGATCTGGCCCTCACCCTCGAACGGATTCACCGACGGTGACCGAACAGGTGTCACGTCGTCGAGGTCACCGAGATGGTCGTAGGACTTGATGTACGAGAGCTCACGCTCGATGACGACCTGCGAGTACTGCTCGAACAGCGACTCCATATTCAGGACGTAGTCCACGACCAACTCTCGTGGACCGTCACGGAGCTGCTGGCCGAGCGACGACGACATTATCGCTTTGGCGACGTCGAACGCCTTCTGGTAGTACCGACGCTGCTTCGGGAGGTCGTGGAGCGAGATCCGGCGATACTCATCCATTCGGTCCAACCCACTTCCGACGCCCATACTCTCCAAGCGCTCCACCTCTCGGTGAACCTCTGAGAAGATTCGGTCGTACGCAGGGTGGTCGTTCTCGTGAGAATTCTGCCGGAAGAGTCGAAGAAGGGTTTTTCCAGCGAAGTGCAGCAGCGAGTTCGCGGGGTTGTCGTACTCTGTCTCGTTGCGGATCCAGTGTGGCTCCAGCGTCCCGCGTGCATGGTTCAGGAGCGTCTGTTCAACGTCGATCTCACCACGACCATCAAGGCTGTCGACACGCCGAATGATGAGATCGCGGATGTACCCCTGCCGGTGAATCGTCTCTAACCCGTCGAGATAGTTGATCGCCAGAACCACGAAGACGTCGTCGAGGTGGATATCGTCGGAGAGGAAGTTTTGAAGCGGAATTCCGTGATACTCGATAGACCTGTTCTGATCGTAAACAGCCAGCAGCATATCAAAGATGTACTCCCAGTCAATCTTCGGATCGACCTGCACCTTCGACGACGGTGTGAGACTAACGACGCCGATGATGTCGGTTGCTTCGACGTGGAGTACCTCATTCTCGTCGCCGTCAACGGTGACCGTGACCACTTCGTACTCTTTCTCGCCTTCGAGTGCCGCTTGACTCTTCGTGAAGACGCCAGGACTCTTCTGGGTGAAGGATGCGCGACGAAGTTGGTCCCCGATGGACGACGGACAGCCCTCTATCCGGATCTCCCCGCGCTCGGGGACGTTGAAGGTGTCCTGCCCGTACTCGTAGACTTCGTCAACGGTGCTCATTACTCGTAGGAGCCCATCTGACGTCGCTCCTGTTCGAGTTCCCGTTCGGCCAACTCGGCAGCAGGGGCGAGATCGAACTCCTCAAACTCGCCATTCATCGCACGGTAGTGTTCCGCGATTCGCTCGATCTGCGGGAACGCAGCGGCGTTCAGGAGCCGCGGAACGATGTACGTCCGGAACGCCTGTCCGACCGCGTCAGTCTGGTCGTACTCATACTCACCACCTTCCCGACAGCCGACGCCGAGGAAGACGGCGACGTCGCGGTAGTGCATTGGGCCGAATCGCATAATCGATCCTTGTGACGTCGATTCGTGGCCGTGGTTGATCCCCTCGTAGTCACGCTCGAACAGCCGGAGGATTTCGCTTTCACCGAGGTCCGTGTGGTCGGTGACGTGTGTGGTGATCCAGTCTTTGAACAGCTGGCGGCGTTTGTCCTCCTCGTATTCGTCGAGCTCGATCATGGCGAACCGGCGGGTGATTGCGTTGTCGAGTTCGTTCACCGTGCGGTCGGACATATTCATCGTACAGATGATGTTCACCCGCTCGTCCAGTTCGATGGTCTCGCCTTCGTCGGTCTCGAAGATGGTTTGATGGGGGTTCTCGATAGCTGTGTACAGTGGTCCGAAGATCTTGGAGATGTCCGCCCGCGTGATTTCGTCAAGAATGACGCCGTACTCTACGTCGAACCGTCGAGCACGCTGAACGGCTTCGGACACACACCCGAGTTTCGTCCGGTAGCTTAGCGAGTCACCGGTGTAGTCCGGGCTGATGCCGCCGATGATGTCCGACGGCGTCCACGAGGGTGTCGCGGTGTTGAGGGCATACCCGATGCCGGTCTCACGGGCGAGCTGCTTGGCGAAGGTCGTCTTCCCTGTTCCGGTCGGTCCATACAGGACGACGGGCTTCCCGGCTTCAAGCGCGACCTTGGCGTTGCGCTCTACATCGTTTGGAACGAGGATCTCCTCTGGTGTTTCATCACCACGGAGGCTTACAACACGTTTGAGACGATCTGACGCCAATGACGACTCAAGCACTGCACGCCGCACTTGCCCCAGCCCACGCTCACCGTCGTGAATAACGTCAAGCTTCTCGTCTTCAATAAGGTACTCCAGTACATCCTCGTTCTCGGCATCCTGAATCGCTTCGACGACGTCGTCGGTTACACGGCGAAGAATTCCGACTTCGTCTTTTGCATCCTCAAGTGTATAGCCATCCGACGAGTCACTCATTATCGAATACAGGTAGTGGGGAGTATATAAAATCCCTTCAGAAAACGACGATGAGGGTGTCAGATGGGGTGCGGCTGGCAAACCGTACGACCGGACCAACTGGCCCGAGCGGACTTGTTGTCTGTCGCTTGTGAAGGGTTTTGACGGAGTACTTGTGCCACGCCGTCCTTGCGTCACACTGCGTGCAGATTAGGTCTGCAATGATTTCTTCGTAATGCGAGGACAGCGAGTTGACGACACCCAGAAATACACCCACTTTCGGCCCAAAAGAGGACAAATATACGGTAATACGCGTAATACTGAACAGTTTTGCAAGCGACTTTAAGTAAACGTCCCATATCTCGGTGTGCAATGGATCGAGCTGTTGACGACGAAACCAGCGAACGGCCCCGCACGCCGAGTCACATCGATGCAATCATCGAGAAAAACACGCCCTCCGTCGAGGAGTCCCGAGAAGTCGAGGTCAACCGTACTGAAGACTGGGGGACGATAGGCGTCCCGCTGTTTCTGACCCCCGAAGAGCTAGAGAAGCAAGGGATCGACCCGGAAACGACCGACAAGGTCGTGGTCCAAGTCCGAGACGGCTTCGTGCTCATCGATTCAAAATGAGACCACGGCGGGTGCACAGGCGCACGGAGGTGTGCGATGGCTGAGAGCAAACACGTGGCGACATATCCCACTCAGCAACAGTACATCCGCTGGAAAAATCGGGCCGACGAGTTAGGGATGTCCACCTCGGAGTTCATCGAAGCGATGGTCGAGGCGGGGTTGAAGAAGTTCGACGCTTCAGTTGCCCCGGACGAAACGAACCGCGAGCTTCGGCAACAGCGCAACGAGCTGAAGGACGAACTTGACCGCGCACGTGATCGCATTCAAGACTTGGAAGATGCGGTCTACCACGGTGAACGGCGGACGATCAAGGAATACGTCCGGGCGAACCCCGGCGCAGAGTACGACGAAATCATCCGACACGTGATGCGGACCGTTCCCGAACGAGTCACAACCCACCTCGACGATATGGAAGGCCAAGAATTCCTCTTCGACGACGACCGGTACTATCCGACCAATAGCGGAGGTGAACAGTAATGCCGCGGGCGAACGTTGAGACGCCAGAGCGCCCCGACGACGCTCCCGGACGACGTGATGTCGAATACTGGTTGGGTGTGTACAAGTCGATTGAAGAGGTTCCGACCCGGTATCGATTAGAAACGTTCGAATCCCAATTCAGGGACCAAGACACGTGGGGAGACTACCTGGCAACGCGTGATGACCTCGCAGAACCGACGAAGAAGAATTCGTGGCATCCCTGTGGAGACCGCTTCAAGCGGTTTATGCGCGAAGAGGTGGGGCGTCACCACGCGCTCGCGCGTCCAGACGACATTGAATCGTATCTTCAGCACATCAGGGATGGTGGGTATTCGATCAAAGTCACAGAACGGTCCTACAACACGGTGTACTACCAACATCTGTCTCCGTTGAAGACATTCTTCAGTTGGTTAGTTCACCACGTAGACTACCCTCATATCTACGATCCGGTGCTAATGGCGGCGCACAGCGGCGGTATCACTCGCAAACTGTGGTACTGGCAGACAGACTACAAACCAGAATACTCGGAGAGAGACGAATGACCGATAGTAAAAAGCGTCACGAAGAGATCGCAGGGGCCTTCAACCGGACATCCGACCCGCTCGCAAAGTACAACGACAAGTTTCAGACAGTCGATTCAGACCCGTTTCAGCTCTGGTTGGACGACGTGGTCTATTCGAAGGACTACGTCGATGGCACCGTTGTTGCCATCGAACGGCGCGTTGATCAGTGGTGCAACTACATCTGGACCGAGTACAGCCGCCATCCGGCAGTGCCATCAACGTCGCACGTGATCGCCTTCGCCCAGCACTATCTGAATGAGCATAACAACAACAAGGGGACCGTTGCAGCGAAGCTATCGACGCTGAATCAGGCGTACGATTACTTCCAGATGGAACCTGCCTTTCCCCATACGGAGGACTTCAACCCGTTCAAGGCAGCCAAAAATCGGATGGACCTCAGTGGAGAGGATCCGAAGGACCAGTATCCAATACCCCTTGACGAGCTGCGAGAGTTCATCGACGTTGAGGTGAAGCACATCCGGGATCGTGCGCTGATCGTCATTCAACTCAAACTGGGCCTGCGAGCATCAGAGGTCTCGAACATCAAACTCAGCGAGATCCACATCACCAATTCTGAGCTACAAGATCACTACGACGAACTCGGAACCCACCCGATGCTTCACGGGCGACCGAATGCCGTCTACATCCCGCATCGGCGTGACCGAAACAAGTCAAAGCGGCCTCGGGTGCTGCCACTTGATGAGGAACTCCGCCGCGTACTTCTACAGTACTTGCTCTGCAGGCCAGACAACGGGCGTCCCTGGTTGTTCCTGTCGAAATCTGGCGGGAAAAAGATGGACCACACCAACATCAACGATGTCTGGAAGAAGTACTTCCGGCCCGAATACGGTCCGACAGAGCAATACAGTGGTGTGAGTTCCCACTACGGCCGCCATCGATTCACGACGTGGTTCCGTCTCGATAAAGGATGGAGGCGTCCTCGTCTCAAGTACCTCCGCGGTGATATGCAAAGTAGCGGAGAGCTGGACCCGACAAAGGAAGCTATCGACTCATACATTCACGCCCGGTATGAGAAAATCGAAGATAAATTTCGGAGAGAAATCTACAAGTTACATATCTGATTCCATAACCCGGAGTAGAAGGTTAACGGTATGAATGACATCTCTGGCGTAGTCTTCATCAACTTCGTCTACGAACCTATGGCTTGCTGGGTTTCTAAGAGCCATAACCGCACTTCGGAACAGTAGCATCGTTCCCTCTTTTTCGGATTCCGTTTCACCCATCGCCAGCGGTCCTTCAGGATGAAATGCTTCAGTCATCAATCCGGCCCCGTGATCGCTCTCTCGGAATTTCCCTAATTCACGGACCCGCTCCTCCAGAACGACGAACGAAGTACGTACTGCACTCTGGTAGTGGCCGTCTTCATACTCAGGCAGCGCTTTCGCTGCGAGTTCGTCATCAAGAACTGATGAATCGACATCAGCGAACTCTTCAGCATCGTCGGCCCACGGATACGACGCTCCGCATTCGTGGCAGTAGTTCTTCGGATCAGGACCAGGAGTCATATCTACAACTCCTTCAACCTGGTATTCTCCACGGATTGGGGTCCCGCATTCCGGGCATTCGTGGATCGTATCTTCCCCGCATTTATCACATTTCGCTTGACGAAATTCAGGTGAGCTCAGGTATGAGTCTGTGATCTTATGTCCATTTAGACACACCTGCATAACGTCGTATTTCCCCATACAAGCCGAAAGACACCGTTTCTTCTTAACTGTTAGTTGGTATATGAATCCCCTCGTGTATAATTGATTTCTCCTATTACCGCGCCTTCGCGGTGCCGGACGACGACGCGGCGTTCGGGCGAGTCGCCTCGCTGGTCATGCCCGACGGCGAGTCCCGCGTCTGGAACAACGCGATCATGGAGCTCGGCGGCGTCGCCTGCGGGACGACCCCGCGCTGCGACGAGGCGGGCTG